>JAABUP010000567.1_pt1 | contig 80704 bp, 90 predicted proteins | sample 5559201 | NCBI WGS metagenome assembly JAABUP01 (sample SAMN10711887, study PRJNA513373) | rock metagenome | isolation source: Antarctica rocks | place: Antarctica
TGGCTGCCGCTGTGGTTTGTGCCGGCTTTATGCTGGCGGGTTGTCTCGGCGCAGGTCGGGCAGGTGTTCAGGGAAAGGCTCATAAAATCATTGTCGGCAGACACCGACCCAAACTAGACACTCCCGCCGGCAGGGCATGGCGAATTCTTTCCGGCCCGTGTATAATAGAAGCGTCAAGCCGCCTCACCCACTTGAGTGAGGACAGCGGCGCAAAGGAAAAGAATGGCAGATCGACCCTCATCACCCGTCCGGCTGGAAGACATCGCCGCGCACGTCGGAGTCTCCCGCTCGGAGGTCTCTCGCGTCCTCAATGGGCGGACCCGCGCCGGCAAGAGCGTCGGGGCCGACACGCGCGACCGCATCTTAGAGGCCGCGCGGGACATGAACTACAGCCCGCACCGGGCCGCCCAGAGCCTGGTGCGGGGCCGCACGGACACGGTCGCGCTGATGATCGTCATCGACCGGCAGGCCAAGGCGTCACCGTTCGTCGAAGACCACGATGTCCCCGATGAACTCTCCCCCCATTACCACGAGATGATCGGCAGCCTGACCTACACGCTCAACCAGTACGGCCTCCACCTCATGCTGGCCCAGTGCGGCGGGAAGGGCGTCAGCCCGCTCGCGGCGATGGAGCGGCTCGCCCGCTCGCGGGCCTGCGACGGGCTGATCATCACCGACATGCTCGTGGACGACCCGCGCCCTGAGATGCTGGAAAAGACCGGCCTGCCTTACGTCATCCGTGGCTCGTCGCCCAAGCCCGGCTCGGTCGCCGTGGGCATGGACAACGTGGGCGTCGGGTACGAGGCCGTCCGCTACCTGCACGGGCTGGGGCATCGGCACATCTTGTTCTACAACATCCGGCGGGATTTGATGGTCGGCCAGCGCCGCTTCGAGGGCATGTGCCGGGCGCGCGCGGACATGGGGCTGGAAGCCACCCTGGAGTACCACGACGACGTCCACCGCGAGAGCGGCATCTACACGTCCCTGCGGCAGCGACTCCGGGAGCCGAACATCCCCACGGCGATCTTCGCCGAGGACGAGATCAGCGCCCTGCGCGCCGAGCGCGCCCTGGCCGAGGCCGGGCTGCGCGTGCCGCAAGACGTCAGCGTGATGACCTGCCAGAACGCCCGGTTCATGCGCCTGGTCGCCCCGCACCTGACGGTCCTGAACGTGCGCCTGAACGAGACAGCCTCCGAGGCTGGCCACCTGCTCGCCAGGATGCTGCGCGGGGAACCCGTCGAGCCGCGCCAGGTCTTCCTTCCCCCACTGCTGGAAGAGCGCGGCAGTACCGCCCCGCCCCCCGACAGGGACTCCTGAAAGGCCAAATGGGGATCGGCAAAAACGGGATCATCCGTCAGGATTTCGAGAGCGCCGCCCGCACCATCCGTTCGGCGTCCGCCCCAGTCGCCGGGATTCGGGGAAGACGATCTAGCTGCCAGGTGATATCGTAGGTCGTCTGTCTGCCCGGCGGCAGGAGCTGCAGCGGCCCCAGCATCTCCAGCTCCACATAGGCGGCTGCCCCGGCATTGGCGTAGACCTCCGTCCGGCATCCGCCATCGGGGTAGATCCGGCCTGGGTGGGCGGGATGGTGTTCCGAGAACAGGACGTCGCCCCCGTAAAGAGACGCGACCCACCCCGCCGGGTCATCGGTTCCCAGTTTCGTCGAATTTGCCGGATCGCGCCGGCCCGTCAGCATGGAGGGGGTGCGCGCCCAGCCCGTGGGCAGCGAGCCGGGGCGCAGGACGGGTCTGCTGTCGGCGTCGAACGTGACGAAGCCCTGCGGGAGCCGGCTTCCGGGGTTGAGCGGCAGGAAGATAGCCCCGTCGCCCCGCGTCTGCGTCACGCTCCAAATTCCCAGGCGCTCCCGCCCATCGGGTGCGGGCGGCTTGGCGCTGGCCGTAGGCTGCGGCCGCACCGTCCGGCGCAGCGTCTGGGCGATGTGCAGGCGCGTCTCGCCCGCGCGCAGCGTGATGGTGCGGCTTGACACGATGCCGAAGGCCGCACTGAGGCGCGTCGTCAGCCGGACGCCTCCCGGCACGATGTCCAGCCGTTCCGGCTCGCCGTCAAAGGCGGTGTCGGGCGGAAAGGTGCGGCCGATGTATCGGGGCCAGTCGGACTGGGGGGAAGGCCAGAGCTTGTCGCCGCCGAAGTTCGCCCAGTTGCCCGCCCCGGCGTCGGCCCCGGTCTTGCCCAGCCAGTCGGGGTTGATGAAAATCGGGCTGCTGTCGGGCTTCCCGACGAACCGGAACGCCAGGATGCGCCCGATCCGGGGCGCGACGATGGCCTCCACGAGGCCATTGGACAACAGCGCGCAGCCCGGCCAGCCTTTGTAGGCGAGCCGCGTGACAGTGACCGGGCGTGGCCGGGCCGGGGGACGCGAAAGGGCGGGCACCGCGCTCGTCAAACCGAACGCGACGCCCGCCGCCACAAGCCTGCTTACCGACATCCGCATCAGCGTGTGCTTCCCACCTAACGACCCGTGCTCACCCGGCGGCGCAGGAGCAGCCCGCCCAGCCCCAGGCCCATAATGACCAGCGCCCCCATCTGCGACGGCTCCGGGGCCGCCGACGGCGAGTTGGCCGTCACCGACAGGTTGTTGAAGTAGGCATTGTGGTCGGGGGTGTTCGCGCCCGAGTCCGTTTGCTGTACCTGGAAGCCGGTAATCGGGCTGGTAAACGTACCCGTGCCGGTGTAGGTGTCCGCACCCGAGAGGGTGAACGTATAATCCGTGGGCGAAGTGAGCGTATAAACCAGATGGTCAGCGCCTGCCTTAAAGCCGTTCCCGGTATCCGTTCCGTTGAAGCTCAGGACACCGCTGCTGCCATTGTAGAAGAGTGCGCCGGTCGGGCCGCCGGCGCTTAACAACGACACGCTGGCGGTGCCGCCATCGTTGTAGCCCTTCACAAAATCCACTGAGAACATATCGCCCGCTGTGGCAAGCCCTGCGGCCTCGGGCGGGGCGTTGAAAGCGCGCTGGATGGTCACATTTGTACCCCGTGGAATAACAACATTACCATTATTGTCTTTCGTCCCGCCTTGTGCATAAAGCCCGAACGACAGCCCGGCACCTCCCGGCGTTGGGTTAGGGGTGTCAATCGAGCCGGGCTTCGGAGCGCCGTTGTCACTTCTGTTACCTTCGGACTCCGAGGCAGTGTAGACAAATGTGCCTGCGGTGCCGGTGCTGGTCACGTTGAACGCGCCGAAGCCGGGGGTGTTAGCGCCCTTGCCTGCATAACCACCATTTGCGTAATTGCTCGCGTTGTCGGTGTAGGTGGTCTGTGCCCGCCCCTGGAGGGGCAGGAGGACGAGCATGGCGGCGATGGCAGCAGCCGAAAAGAGATTCGCGTTCATATTGTATCCTCTGATTTGAGCAGTTTTCTCTGCGCGGGTCACTACGGCGTTTTTGAGGCGGATTTCAAGATCAGGTTATTGAAGTAGGCGTTGTGGTCGGGAGTAATAGCGCCCGAGTCCGTCTGCTGCACCTGGAAGCCGGTGATCGGGGTAGTAAACGTACCCTTGCCGGTGAAGGTGTCAGCGCCCGTGACCGTGACCGAGTAGGTCGTAGGCGAGGTCAGGGTGTAGACCACGTGCAGGGCACCGCGGTTGTAGCCGATGCCCGTGGGTGTGCCGTTGAAGAGGACGCCGACGCCGCCGCTGTGGAACACGAAGCTGCCGACGGTGCCGCCCGCATTCGTCAGCGCCACGCCCGACGTGCCGGCGTCGTTGTAGCCGGTCACGAAATCCAGCGAAAACACGCCGGCGGCGGCGAGCGGAGCAGCGAAGCCGCGCGTGATGGTCGTGGAGTCGCCCTTGTTCTGCGCGTAGAGGCCGAACGACTTCCCGCCGGTGTCGACCGTGACCGGGGCCGGAGCGCCCGTGTTGCCTTCCGATTCCTTCGCGGTGAACACGAACGTACCGGAAGAGGGGCTGGTCGTGGCGACGGTGAACGCGGTGAAGCCGGGGACACTGCCCCCCTTACCGGCGTAGCCGTCCGCGTAGTTGACCGCGTTGTCCGTGTAGGTGACGGGAGCCTGTGCCCGCCCTTGCAGGGGCAGAAGGGCGAGCGCGGCTGCCACAGCCGCCGCAGAAACGAGTTTTTCGTACATAGTTTGTCCTTGGACTCATGCAGGCCTCTCCGCACAAGTCATCACGGCTTGAGTCTGCCCCGTGCCCGGCACATAAGCCGTCCGGCGAGCATCTACGCGGACCGGTGTGAAACGGGGCGCAGAGGTGCGAGGCGAGATCGGCAGTGCCCCGGTGTCCCCACCCCAACCGTTTGGGTAGACCCAGTATAGCATGGCTCGCGTTAGCTGTCAAGCATTCCCGCTTACTTTACACTGCCCGTGGTATCATTTTCGCGCGACCCAATCGCACGGTTAAACGATGACGGTTTCTCGGGGGGACAAGCGCCCACCGCCGGGCCATAACCCCTGGTGAGGCCGGCCTTGAGTGTGCTGCTTGGGGGTTCGACGGGGTTCAAGACGCGGTGGCAGCAGAAGGGAGCGGAATGTCGTCCCACAAAGGCACCTACTCGACGTACTCGCGGAGGCGGCACTTGCCGGGGTGGCGGAGCTTCTTAAGGGCCTTGGCCTCGATCTGGCGGATGCGCTCGCGGGTGACCTGGAAGTGACGGCCCACTTCTTCCAGAGTGTGGGGGTACCCGTCGTCCAGTCCGAAGCGCATCTTGAGTACGTCGCGCTCGCGCGGGGTCAGCGCGCCCAAGGCCTCGTCGATCTTCTCGCGCAACATCATGAACGTGGCCGAGTCGTTGGGGGAATGTGCGTCGTCGTCGCGCAGGAAGTCGGCCAGGCGACTGTCCTCTTCCTCGCCGATGGGCGTCTCCAATGACAGCGGCTCGGGCGCGATGCTGAGTATTTCGGAGACGCGGTCGGGGGAAAGGCCCATCTCGGCGGCGATCTCGTCCATCGTCGCCTCACGCCCCAAGGCTTGGTGCAGATGCCCACTGGTCTTAACCAGGCGGTTGATGGTCTCGACCATGTGGACGGGGATGCGGATGGTGCGGCCCTGGTCGGCGATGGCGCGGGTGATCGCCTGCCGGATCCACCAGGTCGCGTAGGTGCTGAACTTGTAGCCCTTGCGGTAGTCGAACTTCTCGACCGCCCGGATCAGGCCGATGTTGCCCTCCTGGATCAGGTCCGGGAACGACATCCCGCGCAGCGTGTAGCGCTTGGCGATCGACACCACGAGCCGCAGGTTCGCCTGCGTCAGCGTCGCCTTGGCCTCCGAATCGCCGCGCTCGATGCGCTTCGCCAGCCGGATTTCCTCTTCCAGCGTCAGCAGGTGCGTCCGCCCCACCTCGCGCAGCCACATCCGCACCGAGTCGTCGAGCGGCATGTCTTCCAGGCCGGACTGGTCTTCCGGCCCGCCGTCCGCCTCACGCCGTGGGGCGCGCTCGTCCTCGGCAAAGGCCGCCGAGGCCAGCTCGGCCGCTCTCCTGACGGCGGGGGCGTCCTCATCCAGGAAGTGCAGGACGTCGTCCAGAGGACTGGCACCCCCTTCCGCGACGGTGCCCAGAAGACCCGCGTCTAAGTCGATTCGATCCCCGTCGCGGACGCTGGGCGCGGCGGCGTCCTCGCTCACTTCTGTCGGCACGTTTCGTTCCTATATCCCCTCGCGGGCCGACAGGGACTTCGGCGTCCCCTTCAGCTCGCTTTGAAGCTGCAAAAACCGACGGACCATCTCGGCGTCCGCCGTCCCCTGGTTGATCTGCGCCTTGAGTTGCAGCAGCGCCTGCCCTTTGGCCCGGTGCTTCAGGTGCCCGATCTCGCCTGCCAGCGCCCCCACCGTCAGCGGCTCCTCGCCGCCGCTCATCAGCAGGCCCGCCAGCGCGTCGGCGCGCGAGTCGTCCTGTCCCATGGCGGCCAGGACCGTCTTCGGGTCCAGCGCCCCACCCCAGGCAGAATGGTCGTACAAGAAATCGGCCAGCGACTTCGCCCCTGGGGAAACGAACTCATCCGGCGTCATTGTCTCCAAGACAAGCCCGGACAGGACCACGTCGTCACTCACCAGGGCGCGCAGCAGGTGCCGCTCCGCCTGCTCGGTCGCCCCGCCCCCCGCCGGCGGGGAGGGCATGGAGGGCGCGGCGCGGCGCGGCGCATAGGAAGCCGCCGACTGGCCGCCCCCCTGCCCGCCGCCCCCGGCACCGGCGATGTCCTGCCGGATGTGCTCCTCCGCGTAGGCCGCCCCGGCGCTGTACTGCGGGTGGTAGGGGGCCAGCATCTTGACGTACTGCTCGCGCTCCAAAATGCTCGGCACCGACTTGAGGATCGGCAGCGCGCGCCGGAACAGCGCGACCCGGTCCCGCTCGGTCTCCGTGGGGCCTTTGCGGATGATCTGCTTGATCCGATACTCGGTCAGCGGCAGGGCGTTCTCGATGGCCTGCTCGAAGACCAGCCGCTTGCCGTTTTTCAGCAGGCTATCCGGGTCCTCGCCTTCGGGCAGGTCCAGGACGCGGACATCCACCTCCTGCGACTCAAAGATCTGCGCGGCCCGGCCCGCAGCCTTCAGGCCCGCCGAGTCGGCATCGAAGGCCAGCACCACCGTCGAGGCCAGCCGCGCCAGGGTCTGAACGTGGTCCTCGGTCAGCGCCGTCCCTAACGTCGCGACGACATTCTCGAAGCCGGCCTGGTGGCAGGCGATCACGTCGGTGTAGCCCTCGACGACGACGGCCTGCCCGCGCGCGGCGATGGCCTTGCGCGCGCGCCACAGCCCGTACAGCTCTTTGCCCTTCGAGAAGAGCGGCGTTTCGGGCGAGTTCCAGTACTTCGGCTGTCCCGGCTTTGCTTCGGCGATCAGCCGTCCGCCGAAGGCGATGGGCCGCTCGTGGACATCCAGGATCGGGAACACCAGGCGCCCGCGCAGCTTGTCGAACGTCCCCCGCTCCCCGACCGTGACCAGCCCGGCCTTCTCCGCGTCGGCCAGCGCGACGCCTTTCTGCGTCAGGAAGCGGCACAGCCCTTCCCAGTCGTCGGCGGCGAAGCCGAGCGCGAAGCTCTCCTGGGCGGCATGGTCCAGGCCCCGCGCGAACAGATACTCCCGCGCGACCGGCGAGCGGCCCAGGACCTCGCGGTAGAACTGCAAGGCCAGCGCGTTGATCCGCCGCAGGCGGTCCTTCAGCCCCGCCTCGCTCGCCCCCGCCGGGGCGGGGGCCGCCCCCCCGCCGTCTGCGCCCGTGGGCGCGCGCCGGGTCAGCGTGACGTTCGCCTGCAAAGCCAGCCGCTCCAGGGCTTCGGGGAACGACAGGTTCTCGATCTTCTGGACGAACTTGAAGACGTCACCGCCCTCACCGCACTGACCGAAGCAGTGCCAGCGCCCCATCTCCGGGCTGACCGTGAACGAGGGCGTCTTCTCCTGGTGGAACGGGCACAGCCCCTTGAGCTTGCCGCCGGTCCGCTTCAGGGTGACGTACCGCTCGACGACCGAGACGAGGTCCACCCGAGTCCGAACCTCGTCTATGTCGCTGCGGTCCGCCATGAGATTGTGCTTGCTGGTCGGCTAATCGGGCGAGGCGACGATGATGCCCACGAGCTTCTGGTCCAGGAACTGGAAGCCGCAGTGCAGGGTGTCCTTGTAGTCAATGTTGATGATCGGCCCGGCGATGCTCGTGTTCTCAGGGTAGCCGTAGCGGGCGACGACAGCCGAATAGGTCGTCCCCAGACGGATGCCGCGCGCGGTCCCGTAGCTCCCGCTGTAGCCCGTCTCGCGGATCTGGATCACGCGCTTGTCCGGCGAGACCGTGAATTCCAGCGAGCCGCCCTTGGCCCGGTCGTACACCAGCGTCACCGGCGGCTTGATCGGCACGGCGGCGATGCCCCCCAGGATGCCGCCCGACGAACCACTAAAACCGCCCGAACTGCCGCTGAAACCGCCCGGACTGCCCCCCTGCGATCCGGGGAACTCGCCACCCAGGCTGCCCTGGCCGCCGGTGGGGACGCCGGGGAAGCCCGGCAGCAGGCCCGCGCCCGCCGTCCCGGAGCTGCTGCCGGGGTAGCCGCCGGACGAACTGGAGCTGCTGCCGGGGTAGCCGCCGGACGAGCCGGAGCTGCCCGCGCTGCCGTTCGCCCCACCCACGGCGGCACCAACGCCGCCGACCAGGATGCGGCTCGGGTTGCCGAACTTGCGGGTCACTACGGAGCCGGAATCAAAGATGGCGACGCCGGCCAGCGACCGCTCCGGCCCCGCCGCCCGCGCGGGCGAGGCCAGAGGAAAGAGTGCGGCCAGAACCGCCGCCGTCAGCGCCAGAGGCCTGCCCCGCCTGGCCGCGTCGTTCTTAATCGTCGCATCATTCTTGGTCATCATGTGTCCTCCGCGAAAAATCCGCACAGAAGCATTATACGGTATAATTGCCCTCAATCAATCCAAACCCCTGCCCGGTTTTATCGCGAGTTTTCGGTCCGGTCGGTCCGGGGATGAACTTTCCGGCGGCGGGCGCGTCAGAACGCCATCAAATCGACGACCGTGGAGCGACGAATGGGATTTGTAATGGGGTCCGCCCAGGCGATACGCGCGCCCCTGACCGACATGTCTCTGATGGAGCGTTGCCGCGCGAACGACGAGGCAGCGTTTAACGAGGTCGTGGCCCGCTACAAGGCCAAGATCTATAACCACGTCTTCCACATGACCGGCAGCGCCGAGGATGCCGAGGACCTGACCCAAGAGGTCTTCGTGCGGCTGTACACGTCGGCGCACACGTTCCGAGGCCAGTCCAGCCTCAACACGTGGCTGTTTCGGATCGCCGGTAACCTGTGCATCGACAGGTTCCGGCGCGGCAAGAATCGCACGGCAGCCTACTCGCTGGATGAGCCACTGGGGGACGATGGTGGGGGAGCGCGCGAGATTCCAGACGAGACCTACGAGCCGTACCGCTTGCTGGAAAACACCGAAACGGTCGCGCAGATCGAGTGTGCATTGAGCCACCTCCCCGAGAAGCTGCGCGCCGTGCTGCTGCTGCACGACACGGAGGGCATCGCCTACGAGGAGATCGCGCAGATCGTCGGCTGCCCCCTGGGCACCGTCAAGTCGCGCCTCTTCAACGCCCGGATGCAGCTCCGCCAGCGTCTCGCCGATTATGTGAAAGCCTAGCCTTCCGTGAAAGACATTGTCATGACCTGCGAAACCGTCAAGCCGCTGCTGTCGGAGATGGTAGATGAGCGCCTGGACGCCGCGACCGCCTGGCAGGTGCAGGCCCACGTCGCCGGCTGCGCCGACTGCGGCCAAGTCCGCCGCGAGGTGGAGGCGCTGACCCAGGCGCTGGGCGCGCTGCCCGCCCATAAGCCCTCGGCAGGCTTTGATGCCGCGCTTGCCCAGAGGATCGCCCTGACGCGCCGCCCCCAGGCAGCGCCGGAGACGTGGTGGGAGACGTGGATGGAGACGTGGCACGAGCGAATGGCCCGCGCATCCGGCCCGGCTCCGGCGCGACTGCGCCCCGCACTGGCGCTCGGCTTCGCCGTCACTGCGGTCGGTGCGGTCGCGCTTTTCCCCCAGTTTATTTCCCAGCAAGAGGTCAGGCCTCCCGCGCCGCTCATTCCTGCCGCCCGCGCCGCCGACCATGCCTTCGTCGCCGACTGCGTGGCCCAGCGACGCCGGGACGCCGCCGGGGAGCCGCTGGCCGACCTGTCCGCCCAGAACCTCGCCGGCAACCTGGACGGCGCGGCCCCCGCCGGCCCGCCGGCCTCAGACGTGCCGCCGGCCCCCACCGGCCCGCCGGCCTCGGACGCGGGGATATTTTAGTGTACCGCCTCGCCGCAGCCGCCAGCGCGGCTCTGCTGGTCCTGCTGTCGCCGCTCCAGGCCGGGCCGGCACGAAAAAGCCACGCCCCGCGTCCGAAGCTTCCCGCCCGCCTGCGCGCACCGGTTCGCCCGCGCGCATCAAGGCTGCCCCACGCCAGCCCCCCCGCCGGCCTGTCAGACCAGAACGCCGAGGAACTCCTTCGCCGGATGCTCCAGGCGGAAAACTCGCTGGCACTTTCGGGGGACCAGGTCACGACTGTCGCGCGCGGCGGGCTGGACATCGCCTCCGAGCAGCAGGTGCAGCGACGCGGGGCCAACGCCCTGCGAATCGACTACGTCCGGCCCGCACGCCTGGCGGGCGAGCAGATCATCGACAACGGCCGCTTCTTCTGCCACCTGGTTCCCGCCCGTGACACGCTGGAGCTGAGTCCGTCGCACATCCAGTCGCTGCGGGTGCGTGTCCCCGACGTCCTCCAGCGGGTCCGCTCGGGCGACCTCATCGTGCAATGGGTGGGGCAGGATGTCGTCGCGGGACACGCCTGCGGCGTGGTCCGTGTCGCCGCCCGAGGCAGCGGCCCGGTCCCGTGGCGGCGATTCTGGATCGATCCGACCAACGGCGCGCAGCTCCGCATCGAGCAGTACGACTCCCGCGACCGCTTGCAGTCCGCGTCCTACTACACGCAGATCACCTACAACCCGCGCTTTGACCGGGGGACGTTCAGCCTGCCCCACACCGGCAGCCGCATCGTGACCAGCGGGTTCGAGTCGCCGCGCCTGACGCTGGACCAGGCCCGCGCGCAGACAGGCTTCCCCCTCGCCGTCCCCACCTACCTGCCTAGCGGATTCCGCTTTCAGGCGGCCTCAGTCTCCGACAAGCGGGGCCGGCACGTCGCCGAGCTGCGCTTCTTCAACGGAGCCAACACCCTGTCCGTGTTCGAGACGCCCGACGCCCAGCAGGGCGGATCGCCCCGCACGGAGCACCCCCGGCATGGGGTCCTGTTTGGCCGCCAGCCGGGCCGCAAAGTGGTTGTGATCGGGAACCTGGGGAACGAGGAATTGGACAGGGTGCTGAACTCGCTGCGGCCTTGAGTCGGGGCACCGGCACTGGAAGTGCCGGTGCCCTGACCGCCTGCGCCGGGCTATCAACTACCCCGTCAGCGACGCGACGGGAACGCCCGCCGGGAACAGGGCGTTCCGGCGCTCTTCGGCGTACTCAAAAACGGCGGACATGAGCGCATCCCAGGTGTAGTAAACGTCGGCGACGTCTTCCCAGGCGGCGAGGATCAGCCCCCGCGACTCGGAGCCGGGCGGGATCGGCTCGAAGCCCCACGCCTCGGCGACAAGCACGGGGCAGAACCGCGTCCCGCCCGACCGCGACTCCAAACTGTAGCAGCCGATCAGGCGGCGGCGCTCCGGGTGCAGACGCGCCCCGGTCTCCTCCCACGCCTCTCGCGCGGCGGCCTCGTCCACCGTCTCGCCCGCCTCAATCCGCCCCGATGGGACGCACAGGCCGCGCCCTGCGATGTCGGCCAGGGCCACTTTGTCCCCGTAGAACACAAACGTCAGGACCGCCCACAGCCGCCCCTCGCTCTCGGGGGGGAGGTGTTCCCCCGCCGCGAACGTGGCGTCGGCGTCCTGGGCAGTCCAATAGACGGTCGGGAAGTCACCCATAAGCGTCAGCCCGGCGTCATCCGCCAGAAGTCCTCACCCACGATGTCCCACGGCAGGCGGCGCTCGTCTGGGTCTTCCAGGTTGAACCGCTGGTTGACGTAGTACAAGATCGTCGCCGGCTGCCCCCAGATGTTCGCCCCGCCGTGCGCCACGCCGCGCGGGATGTGCAGCAATTGCGCCTTCCCCCCGCCCATGACCAGCCGCATGACAGCTCCCGATGTCGGCGAGTCGCGCCGGGCATCCACCAGGCCCACCAGCAGCCGGTCCGTGGGCGGCACGAACCAGACGTCTTCTTGATTGAAGTGCAGGTGGAAGGCTTTGATCGCGCCGGGCAGGACCAGCGAGTAGGACGACTGGCGCACTTGGAAATCGGGAATCGCCTCCAAGCGGCCCGACTCGTCGAGCCGGACCAGCTCGGCGAACGAGCCGCCGTCGTCGGTCAGCAGGCGCAGATCGAGGACGCGGACGCCGTCGATGCGCGGCCCGCCCCCGTATCCCTGCGTCGTCAGCTTGTCCGCGAACTGGTCTGCAAAATCCCCAGGCGTGAGCTTCGTCGGCATTGTGCTTCTAACCCCCCGCGCCCTTACCCTACTCCGAGCAGCTCGACGTCGAACAGCAGCGTCGCGTTGGGCGGGATCGCCCCGCCCGCCCCGCGCGCGCCATAGCCGAGGTGCGAGGGCACGGTTAGAATCCGCCGCCCACCGACCTTCATGGTCATCACGCCCTCGTCCCAGCCCTGGATGACCTGGCCCTTGCCGATGGTGAACACGAAGGGCTGGCTGCGGTCACGCGACGAGTCGAACTTGCGCCCATCGGGGAAGGTGCCGGTGTAATGCACCGTGACCTTCTGGCCCGCCGTAGGGCTAACCCCATCGCCGACCGTCTCATCGGTGTATTGCAGCCCGGAGGCCGTGGTGATCTGCTCCGCCATGTGTTGTGTCTCCCCTTGGTTTTTTGTTACAGCCGAAAATGTTGAGCCAGAGGACTCTTGTTGGGCCGCGTCGGCCAGGGAAGATGGCCCCTGCCTTAAACGCCTACGATACAACTGCGCCGCTCCAAAAGAACGACATCACGCCAAGCGCTGTCCATTTTGCTAACGCGCTCCCGCCGGCCTATCTCGCGGAAGCCATGACGCCGATGCAAGGCAAGGCTTGCGGTGTTCTCAGGAAAGATGCGGGCTTGAAGCGTCCACAGTCCCTGCTCCTCCGAGACCTCAATCAGCGCACACAGCAGCGCGGCCCCGATGCCTTGCCCCCTTCTGCTCTGGTCGACGTAGATACTGACCTCAGCGATACCGGCGTAGACACAGCGACCGGAAACGCGGCTTAATGCTGCCCAGCCGACACACCCACTGGCGCGGGCCACGAGACGCCCCTCGACAAGATGCGTCTCATCCCATTGCTCCCACGAGGGTGCACTTTTCTCAAAGGTGGCATCCCCGGTGGCAATGCCTTCCAGGTAAATGCGGCGGACTTGCCCCCAATCGTTCGGGTTCATCCTCTGGATTGTGTACACCTGGTCCATGTAAGGTGCCACCGGAAATCTACTGCGCGAAGGCGGGGTCGAGCAGCCGCAGGAGGTACTCGCCGTAGCCGCTCTTCATCAGCGGCGCGGCGCAGGCCCGCAGGCCCGCCCCGTCGATAAAGCCCATGCGGTAGGCCGCTTCCTCGATGCAGCCGATCTTCAGCCCCTGCCGCTCCTCGATCACCTGCACGAACGTCCCCGCCTGCATCAGCGACGCGAACGTCCCCGTGTCCAGCCACGCCGCCCCGCGGTCTAAAATGCCCACGTGCAGACGCCCCTGGGCGAGATAGGCGCGGTTGACGTCCGTGATCTCGTACTCCCCGCGCGCGCTCGGTTTTAGATCTTTGGCGATCTGGACCACGCCGTTGTCATAGAAGTACAAGCCTGGCACGGCATAGGAGGACTTGGGCCTGTCCGGCTTCTCTTCAATGGACACGGCCCGCCGGCCCGAGTCGAACTCGACCACGCCGTAGCGCTCGGGGTCCTGGACGTGGTAGGCGAAGACGACGCCGCCGTCGGGGTCACAACTGCGCTGGAGCATGTCGGCCAGGCCCGAGCCGTAGAAGATGTTGTCGCCCAAAATCAGAGCCACCGGCTCGCCGGCGATGAAGTCTTCCCCGATCACGAACGCCTGCGCCAGGCCGTTGGGCTGCGCCTGCTCGGCATACTCGAAGCGGCAGCCGAGCCGCGCCCCGTCGCCTAGCAGCTTCCGAAAATGGGGCAGGTCGTGAGGAGTCGAGATGACCAAAATCTCGCGGATGCCCGCCAGCAGCAGGACGCTCAGCGGGTAGTAGATCATCGGCTTGTCGTAAACCGGCATGAGCTGCTTGCTGACGGCCAGCGTCAGCGGGTGCAGCCGTGTCCCCGACCCGCCCGCGAGTATGATGCCTTTCATATGCCCGCCAGTATACCCCAAAGCCGTGCGTATGCCCAAACCCGCGTGGAAAGAACCTCATCCCCGGCACTTCTCCCTGCCGAAGGAGAAGGAGCCAGAAGAAGACTGTTCTTAACCCTCTCCTTTCTAAAGGGGAGGGTGGCGCGCAGCGCCGGGTGAGGTCATCCTAACAGCGGTGGCTCCACGCCTTGACACCCCCGGAAGGCCTGTGCTATCATTCGGCAGCGCCCCCGCCGAAGGAAGTCTTGATGTCCTCACCCGCCCCGCCGTCCGACCCCAACGCTCCCACCCCCCTGCCGCGCCGGGCCGCTTCCCGTCCAGCCGCCGCGCGCCCCGCCCGCCCGCGCTTCCAGCTCTGGGACGCGGGCTGGGCCGTCTTGGTCGCCGCCGTGGCTCTCGCCACTGCCGCGCGGGTGGGCGGCCTCGCGGCGGGCCACGCCGCCGGTTCGCTCGCGGCGGCGGGCACGGCGGTCGCCCTGTTCCTGCTGGGGTGGCGCGCGCGGGACCGGGCGGCGGGCATCGCGGCGGGCCTGCTGGCCGCCACCAGCCCCGTCTTCCTGTCTCAGGCCGGCGTCTCCGCGCAGAGCGCCGGGTTCACGCTGCTGACGATTCTGGCCCTGTTCGCCTTCGTCGCCGGCTCGTCGCTGGCGGCCCTGGCCCTGGCCGGGGCGGCGACCCTGGTCCGGCCCGACGGGCTGCTGCTCGGGCTGGTCCTGCTCGGGCTGGCGCTGGCCCAGGGCCGTAGGCGGACCATCTACGGCGCGGCCTGCTTCCTGGTTCCGGTCCTGGTGGCCTGGTCGGGGTCCGTCGCGCTGGGATACCCGCTCCCCCGCCCTCCCCACTTCGGTCTGGAAACCGGTTCGCTGCACTGGCTCGGCTCGCCCCCCGCGCTGCTCCTGCTCTGGTTCGGGCTGCCGTTCCTGGGGGAACTCAGCGAACCCGTGCGCCGGGCGCGCTGGCTGCCGGTCGTGCTCTGGGCCACGCTGTACCTCGCCGAGGCGTCGCTGCTGTCGCTGACGACGCCAGCGGGGATGCGTCTGCCGCTGATGGCCGGCCTGTTCGCGCTGGCCGGCGGCGGGGTTTCGCGGCTGCTGCCGACGCTTTCCGGCGAGTTCCCCGGCCCGCTCCCGCGCTACATCCTGGCGACACTGGCCGTGCTCGGCCTGGTCGGCTTGCACCTGCGCCTGGAGATTGGCAGTCAGGGTGTGCCCCGCAGCGCCCCTGTCCCGCGCTCCCATTGAGCCTCTATCATGCAAAAAAGCCCAGCCTTCCAGAGAGGAAGGCTGGGCCGCTTGCGTCGTGAGCTATCCTGTCGGTCAGACGGCGGACGCCTTGCGCCGTCGGGCGCGGAAGATCAGCCCGGCCAGGCCCAGCGCGGTGACGCCCAGGGCGGCCACCTGGGACGGCTCCGGGGCGGCGCTGGCGGGACCGACGATCTGGAAGCCGTTGATCGGGGCGTTGCCAGCCACGCCGGCCGCCGAAAGCTGGAACGTGGACGCCGAAAGGCCGGTGAACTCAAGGTAGTTCCCCGGCGTCGTCGCCGTTGCCAGGGTGAAGGGGCCGGTGATGCTGGTCGCCGCCATAGCGGTCTGCGTGGCTGCGAGGCCAGTGGGAGCAAACATCCCGCCCACAACCGTCCCGGCGGTGTAGGTGTAAGTCCCCGTGCTGGGTGTCGCGTTGGCGAGGTAGACGTAAAGGTCGTAGGTGCCGAAGCCTGCGGGCAGGGCGGAGATGGTCGTCGTGGCCGCCGTGGTGCCGCTGCTGGCGATGAAGCCGTTGAGGAGCTGCTCGTTAGGCGTGGTTGCTGTCGGACTGTTTACGCCCTCGGTGCCTGCGTTGTAGGAGATCGAGAGGCCGCTGACTGGAGCGCCCGTGTTGTCTGTAGCAGCATCACCGGTGATCTGCCCATTCTGGAAGCTGTCGGCGTTGATGAAGTTGGCGGCGGGGATGACACCGGCCTTCTGGTCGAACGACACAAAGCTCGGGCCTGGGTCCGGGCTGCCGAAGACACCGGTGAAGTTGGCGCTGATGATGGTCTGTGCCTGAGCCGGATGGCCGAAGGCGAGGAAAAGGCCAAGGGCGGCGGAGGCGTAAAGCGGGAGGTTCTTCATAGTCACGTTCCTTGGCGGAAAGAGGACGGCGGGGGCTTCAGCGAGTGAAGCCCCGCGCCGCGCTTGGGTGAGCGTCTAGGGGATGGCGTACTGCGTCCCGCCGCGAGTCTCGTCGCCGGCGACCAAGCTGGTACCCGCGCCGAAGGTCACGGCGCGCAGGCCGGCCAGGATCGAGCCGGAGGCAATGGGCTTGTGGGGGTTGCCCAGTGCATCCACGCCCGGCTTGATCAGGGCGTTCAGCTTGGCCGACGAGACGCGGACCGTGATCGTGTTGTGGATCGGGTCGAACGCCCCGGCATCCGCCGTGCCGACTGACGTGTTGGTCAAGGCACCGGTGGACGCGCGGACCGTCGTGCCGTAGGTGTAGGAGGCCTGTCCCGCAGCGTTCAAGGTGGCCTGGACGTAGAACTGGTCGCCCCGGTCGGGCAGGGCGAAGCTGTACTGCCCGGTCGGGCTGATGCCGGCGCTGGGCGCGTTGGCCGCGAAGCTCATCCGGGCCGTCATGCCGCCGGGCGGCATGCTGGACAGGTTGGCGACCTGAATGGTGGCCGTGATCGCCGGTCCACGCGCCGTTCGGACGCTGGAGTATTTGACCGAGAGGATGTCCACCGCGCCCGTCTGGCTGGGCAGCGTGGTGATGCCTGGCCCCGCGTTCGGGTTCACGCCGGCACCGTTGACGTTGACCAGGAGCAGCGCGGACACGTCATTGGCGTAGTCCACGACCTGCGCGCCGGGCAGGAAGTTGGTCGGCGTCGGGTAGCCAGGCGCGGGCGGCACGGTAGGCGCGGGCGGCGGCGAGCCGGCGGGCACGACCGCTGCCAGGGTCGTGCCCTGGATGCTGGTGCCGGCGATCTGGTGGGTGATGTAGCAGTGGCCGTTGAAGTCGTTGTGGTCGTCGGTGTAGCCGATGACCGCAGACCCGTCGGGGGCATACGAGAGCTGGAAGTAGTCCAGCAGGTTGCGGTTCGCCATGCCGGTCGTGCCGCCCTCGGAGATGTTGCTGGCGTGGATGACGTGGTCCCCGGCCTCCACCTGGGCGAAGCTGGGGCTGGCATCCTTGGCGTTGAACGTCTGCGCGTAGTAGACGCGCCAGTTGGCCGCGTCATCGTTGATCGGATCGGTCGTGCCGTACCAGATGACGCCGACCGCACCGGACGGCCCCGTTTCGAGCCACGGGAGCAGGTTCGTGAGCGTCACACCGGGCTTGTTGACCTGGACGGGCGCGCTCCACGTCTGCCCCTTGTTCGTGGACGACTCCAGGTAGATGTTGTGCTCGTTGGAGTAGACCACGTAGGCCGTGCCGTCTCTTGCGACCTTGATCGGGAAGAAGATATGGGCGACGCCGTTCGGGTCGGTCGCGGCCTGGTAGGTGTTGTACCTGACCGGCGCGGCGGGCGTATTGGTCAGGGGGTCCATGATGGTCGCGCCGGTGGTGGGGTTGACCGGGGGCGTGCCGACAAAGACCGTGCCGTCGTTGAAGCTCGCGTAGACCGTGCCGTCGTTCTGGTCCACGGCGATGTTGCCGGTCTGGCTGGTCGGCCCGAGCGCTGTCGGCGGCTGGTACGCGAAGCCGGCGGGCCGGGCTACCATGCCCCCGGCGGCGGGGGTGGAGTCCGAGCGCTGGATAAACCCGAGCGGCGGGACGCTGATCGTCCGGTACAGCAGATAGACGCTGTCCTTGCCGAAGAACTCCATCCACTGCCGGTCGTCCACACCCGGCCCGCCCGTGTTGTTACCGACCGGGTTGAGCTGATAGGTCGGCATGGCGTCGGCGTCCGAGCGGCTTCCCGTCGTCCCTGTCGTCTTGTTCGGGTTGGCCGTGGTCCCGGTCGAGATGTTGGCGGCGACCAGGCTGCTGTAGGCGAGGATCGGCAGAGTGCCGTCGGTGGGCAGGCCAACCGCGATGTCAATGTCGCCGCCGCCATCCGCGCCGAGCACGATGTCGTTCCTGCCCGTAAACGAGTCCGGCTGCCCCTGCCAGTGGTAGCCCAGCATCAGGGGGTCGGTCAGCACGTTCGTGGTCCAGAGGTCCACGCCCGCCGGGACGCCCCGGATGCCGCCGATATAGTAGTTGCCCTGGTTGTCCGTGCGGCTGCTCGGCTCGCCGTCGGCCACCGTGACGGGCGCTTTGACCGTGACGTTCGGGCTGAACTGCGCGTTGCCGACGGTGTACGTCGCGGTGCGCGTCGGATTCGTGTTGGTCTGCACTGACGCGGACCCCTTGTACTGGTCCGTGTTGACGCCCGCCGGAGACACGGCATAGCCGACGTGTACGGTGTAGACGCCGGGAGTGGGGGCAAGAAGCTTCACGGTGTTGATCGTCACCGCCTGCTGGGTGTCCGCCACGCCGTTCGCCGAGACGCCGACCAGCGGGCCGCTCAGACCGCCCTGGTGGACGAACAGGTCGTACTCGTCCGCAGGAAGCGTCCAGGACACACTGATGGTAACGATCTTGCCGGTGTAGTCGCCGGGGCCAACAGTCAGGGTGTAGGTGTCGCAGTTGCGGGCCGGGCCGCTGTCCATGCAGGCGGATTCATTCGACGCGGTCGCGGAGTCCGCGCCCGTGCCGGGCGCGTCGCCGGCCCAAAGCACCGGAGTCGTGCCGCCGGGGCTGATCGTCCCCATTGCGGGGACGGCCGCCCCGGCGCGCGTGACGGCGAGGCAGACCAAGGCCGCGAGGAGCGACCCGGCAGTCCAGTTGGCGGCATCGAGCAGCCTTCCTGGAGAACGAAAAAGGGAGGGGCGCATCTGAGGGGAGATCCTTTCACAAACAGACAAGCAAAGGCCTTCGGAAATTAACCGATGTCTTAAGAGTAGAACGTCAGCACTGACGGACAGAAGGAGATTGGGAGAAAGAGGAGAAGCGCCGACACTGGCGCACAGTCGTCACTATACCTGAAAAGCAGCGGCACTTGTTCCTGCTTTGGTTAATACCAGGTTACAAACCCGCCGCCCGACGCCGTGCCTTCGGGACTCGGCGGGCCGCCGGCCATAAAGGTATTGGGGGGATTTCAACTGCACATCAGCACCTGCACGTCATACCCGCTGAGCGTCTCGCGCCCCCCCAGAAACCCCAGCTCAATGACGAACCGGAAGCCGACGACACAGCCACCCAACGCTTCGACCAGGCGGGCTGACGCCAGGGCCGTGCCGCCGGTCGCCAGCAGGTCGTCCACGATGAGCGCACGCTGCCCCGGCCTGACCGCGTCGCGGTGCATCTCGATGGCCGCCGTGCCGTATTCCAGCGCGTACTCCTCGCGGACAGCCGCCGACGGGAGTTTGCCGGTCTTGCGGGCGAGGACGAACGGCAGGCCCAGCGCCAGGGCCAGCGGTGCGCCGAACAGGAAGCCGCGCGCCTCGATGCCGACGACCAGATCAGGGCGGGCACCCGACGCTTCTTCGGCGAGGCGGTCGATGATCCCCTGATAAGCCGCCGGGTTGCTCAGGACCGGCGTGATGTCCTTGAACGAAATCCCGGACTTGGGGAAGTCCGGGATTTCACGAATCAAAGAGGCAGCCAGCAGATCTTTCATAGAAGTCTCGTCTATGGTACACCCGTCACGGGCAGGGTGCCCGTTCCGGTCGTCGTCGTGGAGCCGTTGCCGGGATTGGCAGGAAGCGGCGTCCCCTGGACGGGCAGGATGCCCCCCGGAGAATTATAGCCGGGAATCGCCTGGGTGACGCCGCTGCCGGGCGTGTAAACCGCGCCGGGGTAGACGAACCCGCCGTTGCCGTACCCGTAGGGGCTGTAGCCGCCGTAGCCGCCGTACATGCCGCCGTAGTCGAACGGGGAGCCATACCCCTGACCGGAAAATGCGCCGGTGTTGGCGATTGATGTCACATCAGGCCCGTCGGGGAATGACGACGGTGACGGCGGGAGCGCGCCATTGAGCGGGGCCGGCCTGGAGATCGTGTTGCGGAAAGTCAGGAGCGGCAGAACCGTGATCGGCTGACCGTCGGCGGTCCGGTCCAGCACCTGGCCTCCCAGTCGTGCCGGACCCTGGCCCGGCAGGAAAAGGCCGTAATACGCCTTCCAGACGGTCCCGGTCTGCTTCGCGATTGTGGCCGCCGCTTCCGCCGCGCGCATCTGCCGACGCGGCAGGATAACGTCACCTTTGACCGCGCCGCCGATCTGGGCCATCGCGCCGTCAACGGCAGCGACCGTCTGGATCGCCTCGCGCGCGGACATCTTCGTGGAGGGGAAGACGATCGGCGCGTCGCTGTCGATCTTGACCTCGGGGACGGTCGTGCCCGGATCGATCTTGCTGACCACATAGACCTTCTGGAAGTCCAGGTGCAGCGCGTTCGCCAGCTCGCTGACGGCGGCCAGGCGGCCTCCAGCAGTCTCGACATCATCGACGGAGAAGGTCACCGGCTGCGCGGAGGCGGCCACGCCCCGGAACACGATGCTGACGCCGAGCCGACGGCTCATCTCGGCGACGGCGTTGCTGGCAGGCGCGTTGGTGAAGGAGAGCGTCTCGGCCCGGACCGCCCGCAAGGAAAGCAGGCAGGACCCGGCGGCAAGCAGGACAACAGCGGTGTCACGGACACGGCGTTTGGTGGTCATGGGTTGGTTCCTCAAAGTTTCAGGCGGCTGTTGCTTTTGTCCCCGATTACTTCACAACGCAAACACCCCCCGCCCGGCACTTACCCGGCGGTGATGATCGCGGCGAAGTCCTTGGCCTTGAGGCTGGCTCCGCCGATCAGGCCGCCGTCGATGTTGGGCCGGGCCAGCAGGTCGGCGGCGTTGTCGGGCTTCATCGAGCCGCCGTACTGGACTCGCACGGCCTGCGCGGCTTCGGCCCCCAGGACGCCCCCGACGGCTTCCCGAATGGCCCCGCAGACGCGGTCCGCCTCGTCCGGCGCGCACGTCTCGCCCGTGCCGATGGCCCAGACCGGCTCGTAGGCGAACACCAATGCCCCTGCCTGCCCCGCCTCAACCCCCTGGAGCGCCTCGACGACCTGGTGCCCGACCACAGCGTCCGTGTGCCCGTTCTGCCGCTCCAGCAGCGTCTCGCCGACGCAGATAATCGGCGTCAGCCCCGCCGCCAGCGTGGCTTTGGCTTTGGCGTTGACCGCCGAATCCGTCTCGCCCAGCGTCTTCAGCAGGTCCGGCGTCATGTCCGGCTCGGCCACCCCGAAGCGCCCGCGTGTTTCGGAGTGCCCCAGGACGACGTAGCGCACCCCCACATCGGCCAGCATCGCCAGCGACACCTGCCCCGTGTACGCCCCCGACGCCTTCCAGAACGCATCCTGCGCCCCCAGCCCGATGCCCGAGCCTTGCAGCGCCTGGCCCACAGCATACAGCGCCGTGTAAGGCGGACAGACAACGACGTCCACGCTTTGGTCATCCGCCACCAGCGGCTTCAACTCCTCGACCAGCGCGAGACCTTCGCCCACCGTCTTGTTCATCTTCCAGTTGCCGGCAATGATCGTTTTACGCATATTTTGTCCTAGTCATAATCCTTGTCCATGAAGAGCGGCTGAACCCATCAACTGCTGCCGCACGGCAGCACACGTCTATTCCCCTATGCGGGCCGCGCCAGCGGCAGCAAGTCGGCCACGCGCACCGAGGCATCCGGGGCGTGGAGCGGCGCGACAGTTTCACCCTCTTGGCAAACGTCCAGGCTCAGGTATCCGCCGCCCTCGGGCCGTCGGCGCACTTCCAAGGTGCGCGCCCGCAGGTTCGGCAGCCAGTAGTCGGCGATGCCCTCGGTCGCGTACATCGTCGCCTTGGTGCCCCGGTCGTAGCGCAGGGTGCTGTCGGAAACTTCCACCAACAGCAGAATGTCGGAGGCCTGCGGCGCGTCCGCGTAGTCCTCCGACGCGCCGCGCAACACCATGACGTCCGGCTGCGGTTCCCGACCGTTTCCCAACTGGATGGACATCTGCGGTTCCACGGCGTGGCCGCCCCCGAAAGCAGCGACTAGGGCGTCCATCGTTTTAATCACGCAGACGCTGTGCGGCCTTCCCATCGGACTCATGCGCGCGATCACCCTTCCGTAGATCAACTCCGTGCGCTCATCGGGCGTGAGGATGTCATGCTCCGCAAGGCGGTAATATTCTTCACGGCTGAACAGGCGGGGGATGCCCAAGCCGCGCCGGATAATTTCCCCGTCAGCCAGTTCAAGGCGCTCTTCCGACCCGAAGAGGACGGGGGAGGCCATACGGGCGAACTCGCCCGGTGTCCAGCGACGCGGGGCCAAGCCCGAGCCGGGCGTCAAGTCGTCGAGGAACGTCGGCGTTTGGAGCGGCGGACCGGCCAGGGCGGTCATAGGATCAGGCCTCCCGGAAGATCGTCTGGTCGCGGCGGCGGCCTACGGAAACCGTGGTGATGGGGACGCCGACGTGCGCCTCGACGGCCTCGACGAACCGGCGGGCGTTGTCCGGCAGGGCGGCATAGTCGCGGATCTGGCTGACGTCCTCGGGCCAGCCCGCGAACGTCTGGTACAGCGGCTCGCAGCGGCACAGGCGGCCCTGATCGCTGGGGAAGTCCCCAATCTCGCGCCCGTCCAGACGGTAGGCCGTCGCCATCTTGACCTCGTCGAACCCCGTCAGCACGTCCAGATGCCCCAGGTAGAGGTCGGTCAGGCCGTTGACCAGGGCCGAGTAGCGCAGGGCGACGCCGTCCAGCCAGCCGCAGCGGCGGGGGCGTCCCGTCGTCGTGCCGTACTCGGCCCCGCGCTCGCGGATTAAGTCCCCGATGGGATTAACCTGCTCGGTGGGGAACGCGCCCGCGCCGACGCGCGTGGTGTAGGACTTGGAGACGGCGATGATCTGGTCGATCTGCGTCGGCCCCAGGCCGGTCCCGATGCAGGCCCCGCCCGCCGACGGGTGCGATGACGTCACATAGGGGTAGGTGCCCAGGTCGATGTCAAGCAAAGTCGCCTGCGCCCCCTCGAACAGCACTTTCTTTCCCGAGCGGGCCGCGTAGGCGACGCGCAGGGCCGTGTCGTCCACGTAAGGCCGCAGCACCTCGGCATAGGGCAGTAGGTCGCGCAGAATCCGGTCGGCGGACAGCGGGGCGACGCCGTACACTTTGGTCAGCAGCTCGTTTTTGTACTCCAGGACCTCGTGCAGGCGCTCGGCGAACAAAGCCGGGTCCACGAACTCACGCATCCGAATGCCGACGCGGGCGGCCTTGTCCTGGTAGGCCGGGCCGATGCCGCGCCCGGTCGTGCCCAGGGCGTGCTTGCCGCGCCGCTTTTCCTCCAATTCGTCCAGCAGCGTGTGGTACGGCAGCACGATGTGGGCATTGCCGCTGATGATCAGATTTTCGCACGAGACGCCGCGACCCTTGAGATACCGCACCTCGCCCACGAACGAGGCCGGATCCAGGACGACGCCGTCGGCGACCACGCAGAGCGTGTTGGGATGCAGGATACCGGCGGGGATGAGATGGAGCTTGTACTCCTGCTCCTGCCCCGACTCGTCGGTGACGACGACCGTATGCCCGGCGTTCGAGCCGCCGCCCCAGCGGACGACCACGTCTTTGTCGTGGGCCAGGAAGTCGATCAGCTTGCCCTTGCTCTCGTCCCCCCACATCGCCCCGACGACCACGGTGTTTGCCATAAATCCGAGTCCCTTTAGGCCGGCCGTGTGCGTCGCAGCCGGACGCAGGATTATAGCACCGGGCGCGCGCCAAAGTCAACGCGGCTCTCCGGCACCGATGGAACCTGCCGGGTGGGCGGGGCGATTGTGGGTATAGGCCGACGGCAGACGAAGCGGCAGGTCACAACAGGAGATCACCCAAATGGCAACCATGAAAGCGGTTCGGGTACACGGGTTCGGCGGGCCGGACAGGCTGGCCTATGAGGACGCGCCCCGGCCCGAGCCGAAGGCGGGCGAAGTATCGGTCAAAGTCGAGGCGGCGGGAGGGGAGCGGCAGAAAATCTTCTCACTCCGCGAACATCTCTGCAAGCCCCGCGAGAACCAGCTTCTGTTCCGTCGCCGTCACCCGCCCTAAGCGCCGGACGAGCCGCGCCTTGTCTACCGTTCGCAGTTGGTCCAGCACGACCAGGCCATCTGTGCCCTCAAACCGGCAGGGAATCCTCATCGGGTGCGGGCGTCCCCGGCTGGTCATTGGGGCAACGAGAACCGTAGCAAAATAGCGGTTCAATTCGTCCGGCGAGACCACGACGCACGGCCGCGTCTTTTGGATCTCATGGCCGACGGTCGGGTCGAGAGGCACCAGGTACACGTCAAATCGCTTGACATCGGACATAGGCTACCACTCCCACTCTTCCTTATCCCATTGAGTAGGTGCCAGAAACTCAGCGTCCAAGAGCTTGTCTTCCCCCTCCGCCACGATCTGTTTGGCGTGTTCTTCCCACCCTTCGCGGGGCTTATGGGCGCGGCGCAGGATCAGATGATCCGAAGCCACTTCCATCTCCACCTGGCCGGACAACCCGACCTGTTCCAGCAGGAGTTTTGGGATGCGTATCCCTTGCGAGTTGCCGATCTTGACGACATTCGTTTTGATAATGCTGTTCATGCCATGGCCCTCTCACTACCGGATTCCGTAGGCACATTGTAACCATTCTTCGTGGAAGAGTCAAGCGGGGGCTGCCTGTTGTAAACAGAGAATGCCGGTGCTTTGGACAGTTCCGACCGGCGGACGGGAACGTCCCGTCTTGCGGGTCGGTTGCGGAGGTTGTCACAGAGGAAAAGGAGATCACCCAAATGGCAACCATGAAAGCGGTTCGGGTACACGGGTTCGGCGGGCCGGACAGGCTGGCCTATGAGGACGCACCCCGGCCCGAGCCGAAGGCGGGCGAAGTATTGGTCAAAGTCGAGGCGGCGGGCGTCAACCCCGTGGACTGGCTGATCGGGAGCGGGAAGATGGAGGCGCAGGTGCCGCACACGCTGCCCCTGACGCTCGGCTGGGACGTGGCCGGGACGGTGGAGGCTTTGGGGGCGGGTGTCACGTCGCCCGCCGTGGGTGCTTCCATCTTCGCGTTCGCCGACATACGCCGCGACGGGGCCTACGCCGAGTTCGCCGTCGCCGCCGCCGCCACGGTCGCCCCCAAGCCCGCCTCGCTGGACTGGGTGGCGGCGGCCTCGGTCCCGCTGGCGGCCACGACCGCCTGGCAGGCGCTGTTCGAGCAGGCCGCCCTGGCGGCGGGCCAGACGATCCTGATCCACGGGGCAGGCGGGGCCGTCGGCTCGTTCGCCGTGCAGTTCGCCAAGGTCAAGGGCGCGCGTGTCATCGCCACCGCGACCGGGGACGACGTTGACTATGTGCGCGGGATCGGCGCGGACGTGGTCGTGGACTACAAGACCGAGAAGTTCGAGGACGCGGCCAAAAACGTGGACGCCGTGCTGGATACCATCAGCGGCGAGACCCAAGCCCGCTCCTGGCAGACATTGCGGGACGGCGGAACGCTGGTCGCGACCCTGCCGGGGGCCGAGCCGCCGCCCGAGGCCGCCGCGCGGGGCGTCCAGGGCAAGAGCTTCAGTGCCCACCCTGACGGCGCGGCACTGGCCGAGATCGGCGGCCTGATCGACGCGGGCCGCGTCAAGACCCGCGTCGGTGTCACCCTGCCTCTGTCCGAAGCCCGCGCGGCGCAGGAGCAGGCCCAGGGCGGCCACACGCGGGGCAAGATCGTCCTGCAAGTGGCCTAGTGGGCGGTAGAAGAGGCACCCCGGAATTGGGGCGGGGGCCTCCTCCACCAGCAGCTTCCTCTATCACTGCCCCTTTATCACTGCCCCTTTATCACTGCCCCTTTATCACTGCCCCTTTATCACTGCCCCTTTATCACTGCCCCTTGGCCCGCTGCTGGACCGCCCGGCGCAGCTTGCCCCAGCGCGGGTCGAACCCGTCCCGCCGCATTTCGGCGTAGGCGCGGGGGAACACCCACCCCTGCCGCGTCTCGCGGAAGATGCCCACCATGCAGCCGGTCCGGTCGGCCCCGTGCTGGCAGTGGACGAACACGGGGTCCGTACCCGCCCGGTCCATCGCCGCCAGGAACGCCGTGACCTGCCCGGCCGTCGGCGGGTCCGCCCCCATGGGCAGGTTGATGAACCGGAAGCCCATGGCGCGAGCCGTCTGCCCCTCGCGCCTGACGGTCTTGGGGGCGATCCGCAGGTCGATGATGGTGTGGACCCCCATCGCCTTGAGTCGCTTCAGGCCGCCGACCGAGGGGGCCGCCCCGCGCCAGACGTGGGGCGCGACCGCGTGGAAGTTGGGCAGGTCGGGCGCGGCCACGTCGGGCCGCGCCGCGAGAGCCAGGCTGACCAGCAACAGACTACAAATAAGGATTGGCTTCATTCTGGAGGTACTTTCCGACGTAATCCTGCACCGCGTCTTCCAGCGACAAGAACGGCACGTCACAGCCCAAAGCGCGCAGGCGCGTCAGGTCGGCCTCGGTGTGGTACTGGTAGGCGCTGCGGATGTTCTCCGGCGTCGGCACGTAGGCGACGTCCGGGGACTTGCCCAGCGCGCCGAAGATGGCGGCGGCGAGGTCGTTGAACGTCCGCGCGCGGCCCGTGCCGACGTTGTAGATGCCGTTCGCTTTTGGGTGGTCCAGGAACCAGAGGACGACCGCGCAGACGTCTTGGACGTACACGAAGTCGCGCCGCTGTTCGCCGTCCGCGAAGCCCTCTTTGTGCGACTGGAACAGCTTGATCTGCCCCGTCTCGCGGATCTGGTTGGCGGCGTGCCAGACGACCGAGGCCATGCGGCCCTTGTGGTACTCGTTCGGCCCGAACACGTTGAAGAAGCGAAGGCCCGCGACTTTCTGGGTCCAGCCCTCGCGGATCGCTTCGGTGTCCGAGAGCCACTTGGAGAACGCATAAGGGTTCAGGGGCAGCAGCCGGGGCGTCAGCGCGTCGTCATCGGAAAAGCCCAAGTCACCGTCGCCGTAGACGCTGGCGCTCGACGCATACACGAAGCGGACATTTTGCGCCGCCGCCCAGTGAGCCAGCATCCGGGTGCAACGGACATTGCGGGCCATCAGCATGTCCATGTCCGGGAACGACGTGTCGGTGATTGCCCCGATGTGCAGGATGCCGTCCAGCCTGCCGTCATACGCGCCCGCCGCCAGGTCGTGCGCGAACCGGTCCGGCGCGACGGCGTCCACGAACCGCTCGCCGCGCAGGTTCTTCCACTTCGCGCCCTCGCCGAACTCGTCCACCACCAGCACGTCGTCCCGCCCGCGCGCGTTCAGCGCCGCCACCAGGGCGCTGCCGATAAAGCCCGCCCCCCCTGTTACCACCAGCATGAGTCCCAAACCCTCCGGCGGCTAGTATACCTGATTGCATCAGCCTCCCCCCCTGCGCCTGGACGAAGCCACTACCGATCAGCTAGGGGGGGGCAAGTCCACAAGCTCCAGACACTAGAAGCCCTCGCGAGAGGAAGTCTTGCGCTTGCAGCCGCGATGGCCTGAGCGATATCTGCAACACCACCTCTGCCCGGTTGACAAGATGCTGTTCCTCTCTTATAATAGGCGCAATCAACTCGCCAACAATCCCGGCCCCGTGGCCGCGATAGGAGGTCCCCCTTGTCTTATCTTGTTCGGCGTCACCGCGCGGCGCTAGGTGGCTCCGCCCTGACGGCCATTCTGCTTCTGGGCGGGGCGCGCGGGGCGTATGCTGCCGATAGGGGCGTCACGCTGCCCGCGTTCAATTCTTCGGTCAACGGCGTGCTGGTCTTCGTCCTGCTGGCTTCTTTCGCGGCCCTGGCCTATGGGTTTGTCTTGCGCCGGCAGGTCTTGAGCTTGTCGCCCGGCACCCCGGCGATGCAGGAGGTGGGCGCGGCGATCCGGTCGGGCGCGCTGGCCTACCTCGCCAAGCAGGTACGGACCATGCTGCCCCTGGTCGCGGTGCTGGCCGTCTTGCTGGTCGTGCTCTACGCCAGGCAGTACGGGCTGACGCTGGCCCTGGGCGTGGGCGCGGCGTTCCTGCTGGGCGTGGCGCTTTCTTACACGGCGGGGTTCATCGGCATGGGCATGGCCGTGGCGGGCAACCAGCGGACGGCGAACCAGGCGCTTTCCACCTACAAAGGCGCGCTGGAAACAGCCTTCAAGAGCGGGGCAGTCGCGGGCATGATGACGGTGGGCCTGGGCCTGCTCGGAGCGACTCTGGTCTTCTGGGTGTTCAAGAGCGACGCCATGAAGGTGCTGATCGGCTTCGGCTTCGGCGGGAGCCTGGCCGCGCTGTTCATGCGCGTCGGCGGCGGCATCTTCACCAAGTCCGCCGACGTCGGCGCGGATTTGGTCGGCAAGGTCGAGCAGTCCATCCCCGAGGACGACCCGCGCAACGCCGCCACCATCGCGGACAACGTGGGCGATAACGTGGGCGACTGCGCGGGCATGGCCGCGGACGTGTTCGAGTCTTATCTGGTCACGCTGGTAGCCGCCCTGCTCTTGGGGGCCGCCCTGGGGGCGCGGGCGGGCAGCCCCGCCGTCACCCTGGCCCTGCTGCTGTTCCCCCTGGTCATCCATGGCGTCGGCATCTTCGCCTCCGTCCTGGGAGTCTTCTCGCTGCGCGGTCGGGAGGACATCAACCTGGACCCGCTGGTGCCGATCAACCGGGGCTTTTGGCTGACCGGGGCACTCGCGACCGTCGGCGTCGGCGTTGCCGCCTTTATCCTGCCCGGCCTGCGTGACGGCCTGACGTTCGACGGGCGCACCTACGGGCCGGGCTACTTCATCGCCGCCGTCGCCATCGGCGTCCTGCTGGCCCTGGTCATCGGCAAGCAGACCGAGTATTTCACCGGCGCGGACAAGCGGCCCGTCACCGAGGTCGCCCATGCGTCGAAGACCGGGCCGGCGACGCTGATCCTGTCCGGCTTCTCGCTGGGCCTGGAAAGCGCGGCGTGGGGCGCGGGCGTGATCGTGCTGGCCTTGTTCGCCATCGTGCTGCTGTTCGGCGGCAGCGCACTTTTGTCGGCCTACGGCATCGCGCTGGCCGGACTGGGGCTGCTGACCACGACCGGCTACGTGCTGGCGATGGACACGTTCGGCCCCATCTCCGACAACGCCCAGGGCATCTTCGAGATGTCCGGCGCGGCCCGCGAGCAGGTCACGCGCTCCAACGGGACCGGCCCCGCCCGGCTGTCCGGCGACAAGATCGTCTCCAAGCTGGACTCGGCGGGCAACACAACCAAGGCCTTAACCAAGGGCTTCGCCATCGCGACGGCGGTGATTGCCGCCGTCGCCCTGTTCCAGGGCTTTGTCACCGACGCCGGCCTCAGACCCGCCGACTTCAGCCTGGTCGAGCCGCGCGTCTTCATCGGCCTGCTGGTCGGCGGCGCGGCCCCGTTTTTGTTCTGCTCGTTCGCCATCAACGCCGTCTCGCGCGCGGCCTTCCAGCTCGTCGAAGAGGTCCGCCGCCAGTTCCGCGAGATACCGGGCATTATGGACCGCACGGCCAAGCCCGATTACGCCCGGTGCGTCGAGATCGCCACCGCCGCCGCCCAGAAAGAACTGCTCGGGCCGGGCATCCTCGCCATCTGCCTGCCGATTTTAGTGGGATTCGGCCTGGGTGCCCCCGCCCTGGGCGGGTATCTCGCCGGGGCCATCGTCAGCGGGCAGCTCATGGCCGTGCTGCTGGCGAACTCGGGCGGGGCGTGGGACAACGCCAAGAAGAAGATCGAGGACGGACTGTTCGGCGGCAAGGGGACCGAGCAGCACAAGGCCAGCGTCATCGGCGACACCGTGGGCGACCCGTTCAAGGACACCGCCGGCCCCGCTCTCAACCCGCTGATCAAAGTGATGAACCTGGTCGGCGTCTTGATCGCCGGCGTGGTCGTCAGCACCCACGACAACGCCCCGGTCCGCATCGCCGTCGTCCTCGTCACCGCCGCCCTGCTCACCGGGGCGATCCTGTTCTCCAAGCGCGGCGGTCTGGTCGAGATGGCCGGCGGCGAGGCCGAGGCGACATCAGCGCAAGCAGAAGCGGAAAGGCAAGAGCAGACGCCGACCCTGCGCTAGCCTTCAAGGGGGTGCAATCTGGACATGAGCATTACAAAAACCAAACCGCCATCGTCGAACTGCCGCCGGGCGATCTGGCAGACCTTCTGGAGTGAATCGAGGAGTACCGATCCGACGCCTGAGACCGCCAGATCGCGCAGGACGTGGAGGCGGGCCGCTTCGACGCGCTCCGACAGCGGATGCGGGAGCAGCGTCAGTCTGGGCAGTGCCAGCCCTTGTAGGGTTGTCAACCCATTGCTTGCAGCGCAAGGAGAAAGATGAATATCTGGAGACTGATACCACACCATGAGCGCCCCGCAGAATTCGCGGAGTGGAGTCGCAACAACAAAGTCATTGCCGTCGGTTGGGGACAGATGGGCGACTTACGACGGCAGAGTTTTCGCGACGAAGGCGAACTGAAGCTACTCACAGCCCGTACACATCCCGGCTATACAACCAACAGTTGGGTGAATGGCGGGCGCTCACTATGGAGGCTCTATAACGACGTGCAGATTGGGGATTTAGTCATCATTAGCGCTTCGGGTTCACGAAAGCTCACGATGCGCGTGACGGGAGATTACTACTTCACCAACGACGACGCATCACATTATTACGAGCACCGACGAAAAGCGGCGGTGGTGCCAATTAACCCGAATCACCTTTGGCGAGCGGCAAACAGAGTAGCACCTGGCGAGGGAATTTATGGCACACTAGTACGCTGCGCCCGCACACTGACCGAAGCAGAGGTCAACGCGATCACCGATTAGACAAGCCTACGCTGAGTCTAATGTGCGTCTTTTAGTGCCCTGCAATCAGGGCGCGGGGGGCGGCCAGCCAGGCTTGTAGCCGGTCTGGGCCTCGTCCTGCTGGTGGCGCACCTCGTCCTCGAACGGCTCGATGTGGATGATGGGGTGCAGATTCGGCAAGGCAGCCCGCAAGTCGTCCTCCAGCAGCTCGGTCAGCCGGTGCGCCTCGACCAGGGTATGCGTGTCGGCGACCTGCACGTGGACGTCGGCGTGGCGGTGGGAACCGGACTTGCGGGTGCGGAGCTTGTGGAAGCCCAAGACTTCGGGGTGGGCTTCTAAGACATGGCGCAGGGTCTGCTCCTCGGCGGGGGGCAGGGCGGTATCGGACAGCGTCCCGATGGCGTCGCGCGCCAGCCCGAAGCCCACGCGCAGGATGATCACGGACACGACTAGGGCCGCCAGCGAGTCCCATTCGCGCCGCCCCGTTAGCCGGACCAGGACCAGGCCGAGCAGGACGCCCAGCGACGTCAGCACGTCGGTCTGCAAGTGGTGCCCGTCGGCGGACAGGGCCGGCGAGTCGGTCTCGCGCCCGATCCGAAGCAGGCGGCGCGAGACGATGGCGTTGACGACCGCCGACCCGGCCATCACGCCCATGCCCCAGCGCAGGTCCGGCATCGGCCCGCCGTGCCCGAGCTGCCGCAGAGCCGCGCCCAGGGCGAACCCCCCGCCGACGAGAATCAGAGCGGACGTCGCCGCCCCCGACAGGTTCTCGATCTTGCCGTGCCCGTAGGCGTGGGAGGCGTCCGGCGGCTCGTCCGACGCCCGCACCGACAGGAACACGACGGCGGCTCCGAACAAGTCCCCCGCCGAGTTGACCGCCTCGGCCAATATGCCCGCGCTGCCCGTAATCGTGCCGACGACCAGCTTCAGGCCCAGCAGGACGGCAGAAGCCGTCACCGACCAGCGCGCGGCGTCGCGCTTACGGCGGATGGTGGAGAGGCCGTCCGCCGGGGAGCCGGGGGGTAGATTGTTGGAATCTACTGTCGTCATCGTCATCGCCCCCGGGATTCATTCCGGGGGGCATGGCCTCTCCATTCTTCCCCGCGCCATATTCCCCTTCGCCTTTACTTCCCCTTGCCGCTCCGCGTCACCGTCGCCTTCACGGCGGGGCTGCCGTACCCAACGAGTTCCATGTAGGCGACGCCGGATACGTCAATCATAGCAGATACCTCTGTCATGGTGCTTCCCGAGGTAGCTTTGGGCAGCATCCTCTTCATCTGGGCGAGTACGTCCGCAGGGATTGATCGCGGCGGGGTCAGGCTATACAGATAGCTGGCCTTTACGTCACAGACGCCCTCCCAGATGCCCGCGCCCGGCCCCAGGATGGGCATTTCTTGGTTCTGCACTTTGGCCGTGATGTGCAGTTGCAGGTGCTTATCCGGGAAGTCCACCAACCACCCCAGCGGATACGTCACGCCGCTCTTGGGACTCTTCCACAGAGCCGACTGGTCCGGCGTGAACACGATGTTCTTGGTCACGCTCTGCTTGCCGCCTTTATCCATGAACGTCGCCAAGGGGAAGAAGACGCGGCCCGTCTTCAGGTCGCGCTGACGGAAGAACAGGATGTCCGTGCCATCGTCGAGTTGGACGCCCCACCAGTCCCAGCCGTCGTTCGAGGCCACCCAGGAGCTGCCCCACTGGTGATCGAACCAGCCCTGGCCTGCCGTGACGGTTTCGGCACCCGCGCCGGTGCTGACCGTGCCGCCGACCGCACAGCGGGTCAGCGAGAAGTAGTACATGTCGTTCGCGCGCTTCAGGCCCGTCTCGCCCTTGCCGCCCACGGCCATCGGCGGCTTTTGGGCCGTCAGCGTCAGGTGAATACGGTCCGGCCCGCCCGCGTTCAGGTTCAGGTCGAATGACGTGTCGGTGCTGTTCGTCGCCGTCAGCGTGTTGTCTTTGCCGTAAGCCAGCCGGAACGGGGCGCTGACGACCGAGGCGGCCCCCGTAATCTTCCGGTGCGGCGCGGGCAAATGCCCCGCATTCAGGGCGGTGACGAAGGCGCGCACACCCTGGTCATGCGGGCTTTGGGCGGCCAGCAGCGGGCCGAACTGGCGCATCAAGGAGATCATGTGCGAGTCGGCCAGCGAGTAGGGCCGCTGCGTCTTCTTGTCCAAATCCGTCACGGCGTAAATCAGATAATGCGCGCGCGGCAGCGGCGAGCCGTCCAGCGGGTTGACGCCGCTGCCGAACCGGAAGAACGAACCGATCAGGGCCAGATGCCGGCCCTTCTCAGTCGTGACGTGGGCATTGACGTACCACCATTCCACGTTGACGTCGGAGTGGGCCGCCACCCCGAAGGCGGCGGGCTTAGGCGCGGGCGTGGCGGCGGGAGCGGACAGGGTGGGCGTCCGCAGAGAGAGGATGAGCAGAAGCGCGAGGGCGAAAAAGCGCGCGGGATGGCGCATGATGGGGCGGTGCTTTCTAAGCAAAGGCGGCAAGAGGGCGAGGGGATGGATACCACTCGCTGAATGGGCGTCCTTCGGACGAGCGGGTGCGCCACAAGTGGCAGCGCGTATTGACCGCCTAGGCCCGCCCGGAGGGCGGTAGACAGCGAGAGGGATTTATTCCCTCACGCCTTGGGGCGGGGCCAGCCCGTCGGCACGGCTGCCACTACAGTTCCATACCTTCGATGTGCAATACTTTGAGGCGCTGGATCAACTCAGAAAACCCGTCGTATTCGGCCTGTGTCAGCGCCATCGGTGCCCTGGTGAGTGGGTCAATGTTTAGGTCAGGCAGCATTGAAGTCAGGGTGTCCTCGCGGATGCCGATCCGGTCGGCGGCTTCGGCCAGGGTATATGTCTCTTTGGGCATGGCAAGACCTCCGCGAGATGGGTTTGCGCTAGTATACCCTGCCTTGACTTCCCTCGCGCTTTGGGGCTATAGTCGGGGACGATGCGAATACTCCTCACCAACGACGACGGCGTCCACGCCGATGGGCTGTTCGCCCTCAAGAACGCTTTGGCCGAAGTCGGCGACATCACCGTGGTCGCCCCCGAGCGCCAGCAGAGCGCGACCGGCCATGCCATCACCCTGCACAAGCCCCTGCGGCTGTCACCAACCACCCTGCGCGACGGGTCGGCGGCCTTTATGTCCAACGGCACCCCCTCCGATTGCGCGACGCTGGGGCTGCTGGAGGTGATGGGCGGCGGGTGTGACCTGGTCGTCTCGGGCATCAACCACGGCCCCAATCTGGGCTGGGACGTCCACTACTCGGGCACGGTCTCGGCGGCCTTTGAGGCGGCCATCATCGGCCACCCGGCCCTCGCCGTCTCGGTCGCGTCCTGGGACCCTGACATCCACTGGGCGTCCGCCGCGGGCTGCGCCGCCCGGCTGGCCCGGTGGCTGACGACGTCGCCGCTGCCGCCGTTCACCGTCCTCAACATCAACGCCCCCAACCTGCCCCAATCGGAGATCAAGGGCGTCCAGGTCACGACGCAGGGGCGGCGGCAGTACGTGGACCGGGTCGAGAAGCGGGCCGACCCCCTGGGGCGGCCCTACTACTGGCTGGGCGGGTCGCTGGCCGAGGAGGCGGCGGGGGCCGAGGCCGGGTCGGACGTCCGCGCCGTGGCCGACGGGTATGTCTCCATCACGCCCATCCACCTGGACCTGACGGCTCACGCGCTGATGCCGTCACTGGCGGGTGCCGTTAGAGAGTGGAACCGAGAGGATCCCTAGGGACCATCATGCACACGAACCCGACAGGCCCACCGGGCCATCCCTCCGAACGGCTGGCACGGCTGACGCGCGGCATGGAGCGCTACGTCGCGCAGGGCCGGGTGGCCGGGATGGTGTCGCTGGTGTGGAGGCGGGGCGAGGTCGCGGCCTTCGAGGCGTTCGGCCTGGCGGACATCGCGGCGGCCCGCCCCATGCGGCAGGACACGCTGTTCCGCATCTACTCCATGACCAAGCCGGTCACCAGCGTGGCCGTGCTGATGCTCTTGGAGGAGGGACACTTGCGCCTGGGCGACCCGATCTCGAACTATCTCCCCGCGTTCCATGATATGTACGTCCTGGAGGACTTGCCGGGTGGCGGGGAGGGGCTGGTAAAGGCCGAGCGGTCGATCACGATCTACCACCTGCTGACCCACACGTCGGGCCTGAGCTACGGGTTCGGGGACGATCCGCTGGACCGGCTTTATCACGAAATGTTCTGGGGATTGGAACGGGGCGCGCAGCCCAGCCCGTCGGGATTGGACCCGGTCACGGCGGCGATCGCCGGCCTTGCACCCGCCCACCGACAGACGCTGGAGGAGGCAGTCGAGGCCGTGGCCCGGCTCCCCCTGGCGCACCAGCCGGGGGCGCGGTTCCGCTACAGCGTCGCGACCGACGTGCTGGGGCTGCTGGTCGAGAAGGTGTCGGGCCTGACGCTGCCCGAGTTCTTCCGGCAACGCATTTTCGGGCCGCTGGGGATGCCGGATACGGCCTTCCACGTCCCCGAAGAGAAGCGGGACCGCCTGAGCACAACTTATGGGGCGTTGGGGCCGGGCGGGCTGTCGGTCGTGGACGACGCCGAGACAAGCCTGTTCCACCAGCCACCGCGGTGTCCCTTGGGCGGATCGGGGCTGGTTTCGACGGCGGGCGACTTCCTGCGCTTCGCCCGGATGCTGCTGGGGGGCGGCGCGCTCGAAGGCGAGCGGCTTTTGGGCCGGAAGACGACCGATCTGATGACCGCCGATCACCTGCCCGCCGGGGTCAGCCTGTGGGACAATCCCGCGATGGGCTTCGGGCTGGGCGTCAGTGTCCAGCGGCGGGTCGGCGGGACACAGACGTTAGGCTCCGCGGGGACTCTCGGCTGGGGCGGAGCAGCCAGCACGGACTGGTGGGCCGACCCGCAGGAACAGCTCATCGGCGTCCTGATGACCCAGCTCCTGCCCGCCGGCTGCCCCGTCGTCCAGGACCACCGCCTGCTCACGTATCAAAGCATTGTGGACTGAACTTGAAAAGCCCCACCCCAGTCATAGGGCGGGGCCTTTAATATGTTCGGCTAGGCGGTCAGCGCGCCCGCCTTGCGCTTGCGCGCCTTCAGGATGAGTCCGAGCGCGCCGAAGGCTGCGAAGCCCAGACCGGCAAGCTGCGAGGGTTCCGGCGCGGCGGAAGCAGGAACCTCGATCTGCGCACCGTTGAAATCGCCCTCGGTGGCATTCCTGCCACCAGTTTGGTACGTCGCGTAGACATTGCCGGTAGCGTCGGTAGTACCAGTGAGCTGCACGTAGTTGTCGTTCAGAACAAACTGGTCGTCCCGGCTATTGGTCGTGGTCGCCGTGCTGATGACAGTCGCGTGATCCGACTGTGTCAGATCAAAAATTGTGTTGTTGCTCTCATAGTTGCCATTGATTCCATAGAAATCAAGCGTGAAAGCCGCGTTAGAAGGCAGGCCGGAAATGGTAATGTTGCGTGTCCCAGCGCCACTGGTATAGGCAAAATTAGAGAGCAGTTCTTGAGGGTCATTGGTTGTAAAGCTATTTGGGCTTGTGTAGCTCCCACGGTAGTCCAAGTTGAACCCGACCCCACTCGCGCCTCCATTGGAGTCCTGCGCGTTCGTTACAGGCGTGTTGACTACGTTCCAAACATTGCCTGCGCCAGCCAATGCGCCGTTGCCGTTGTAAAGAGCGGTGCTGCCGCCGCCGCCGCCACTGCCCTGGACCTCAAAGTTGTAGATGGTGGTTTGCGCGGCGGCAGGATGCGTGGCGGCCAGGCCGAGGGCGGCCAGGGCGGTGAGTATGAGGGCGGCACGGGTGTTCATCTAGCGTCCTTTCGTGTGCAGCGGGGCACTGCGGGTCGGTACGGCTCGGGTTGAAGGGGCTTGGTGACGGGAAACCGCGCCGCCGCCGGGAATTGTTCACAACTGAGAACATTATACAGCACAAGCGGGGCGGTGTCAAGTTATTTTTTGCAGTTTATTCTTTGGCACAGACTTGCCTAAACGGAGGGGACGACGCGCAAGTCTTCAACGCGCACCGAGCCGCCCGCCGCAAAGAAGCCTAGATATGTCCCCCGGTGGTCGAAGCCGCGCTCGACCAGGGTGTGCCGCCCGTTCAGGCAGACGTCAATGACCGAGCCATAGAGGCAGACGAGGATGTCGAGGGGCCGGTCCAGGCCTTCGATGTCGGAGAGCACCGCCCGAGAGTCGCCGCCCGTCTCGGGCCAGGATCGCAGGATCACGCGCCGCTCCTGGGGGAGGAAACTCAGCCGGTAGCCGGTTTCCAGGCGCTCGTCCGCGCACAGCAGCAGCCCGAACCCGCCTGCACCGCTGGTCGGGACGACCCGGAGCGAAAGGACGCCGTCGGTCGGGATGTCGGCGAGGCGGACCGTGACGGGCGATGTGCCCGGTTCGACGGGGAAATCCCCTTCAACCCTCGCCAGCCCCGTCGCCGGCATCATCTCCGGCACGAGCCGGGTCCTCAGCGTCCCGTCGGCGTCTTGAAGCAGCTCGCGGAAGACGGCATTCCCGGCGTAAACGTAGTCCCCGGCGTCGCGGTCCTCCTGACGCCAGGGCAGGAAGCCGACGGCCAGCCGCCGCCCGCCTGCCACCGCCGCCGTGCGGGGCACACGCAGGGTGGACGGTTCAATCGTCCCGCGCGCCGCCGCCTGCCACGGCCCCAGGGGGTCGTGGGAGACCGAATATTCCATTTGGCCGTTGCGCGAGTAGACCAGGTACCACCAGCCGTTCCAGAGGAAAAGCTCGGGGCACTCGGGCGCGTGGCCGTCCCCGCCTGTCAGGAATGGGTCTTGCAGACGCCAATCGTTTAAGTTTGCGGACGTGAAGTGGGCCAGGACGCCGCGTCCATCGCGCGAGGCAGTGACGAGCAGGTGGAACAGGCCGCTCTCGGCGTGCCGGAAGACGAACGGGTCGCGGAAGTTTTCCGGGTCGTAGCCCGGCGGGGCACCGAACAGCGGGTTGCCGGAGAACTTGTCGAAGTGGATCAGGTCGCGGCTCGCCGCCCGGCAAAGGACCTCGGACACCGCGCCGCCCCCAGCCTTCAGGCGCGTGGCGTAGAACGCGTGGAAGACGCCGTCATGCTCGAAGATGGACCCGGTGCAGATGCCGTGCCCATCCGCCTCGCCCGGTGCCCCGAGGGGGACGGCGAGCGGATGGTGCTCCCAGTGGACCAGGTCGGACGTCGAGGCGTGTGCCCACTGGTGCCCCCCCAGCCCGCCCTGCTCCGCGTGGTGGTTCCGGTCCAGCAGGTAAAACAGGTGAAACTTCGCGCCGTCCCAGAACGGCATCATGTCTCCGGCGAACTCGTCGGCGGCCTCGGGTTTCCAATACTGCAAGTCGTCCTCACATTCACGGGCCGCGCCGAGGGGGGGACGCGCGCGGGATGACCTGGGCGCGCAGGCGCACCTGGAGGCTGCCGTCGCTCCCCGCGCCGTGCTCCAGGAGCAGGCGGGCGGCCTCGTGGGCCATGCCTTGCATGGGGGGCCGGAGGCTCGTCAGCCCCAAGGCGCAGGCCTGCGGCTCGTCGTCGAAGCCCACGATGGCGATAGTCTTTCTTTCGCCCGTGTGACCGATGAACCGCCGGAAGACCATCTCTCCCGGCAGCCAAGTCGCTCTCAGCATACAACTAGAGAGCTTCGCTGTCAAGCGGCAGGGCGGCACGGGCGCTCCCCCAGGCCGGCTCTTCACAGGACAGGCTCGATCTTCCACTGCTGGCCGGGCAGGCCGGCGTCGGCGGCGAGATCAAGGTTCCCCGCGGGGTCATAGCCGAACAGCTTCCCGCTCGCGACGTCTTTGATCTTGAAGGTGCCGGCCGCCCCGGTGATCATCCACTTCTGGCCCGGCAGGCCCAGGTAATCCGAGATCATGGCCGAGCCGTTGCCCACGGTCAGGCCGCGCTCACTCTGGACGCCGATGATCTCGTAAACGTCCCCGCCCAGGTGGTGCAAGCTCCACGCCTGGTTGGCCTGTCCGACGTACCTGTACAGGTCCAGCCCGCTGCCGTTCCCGGTGTTCTGGCCGCTGACATCCAGGGCCAGGCCGTCCTTCCCCAGCAGCTTGTATGTCCCGTCGGGCAGCAGCCCGGCGGGCACGGTCGCGCCGAACCGGAACCAGTTCAGCTTGACGCCGGGCGCGTCCTGCACCAGCGTCAGGGTCTGCGGGCCGGCGGGCACGGTGACGGTGGAGCTGACCGTGGACCAGGCCGCCGGGCCGGGCGCGCTCGGGGCCGAGATCGGCCCGGAAAGGTCCACCCCTTTGGCATCCTCCAAGTGGAAACTGCCCCCCGGCGCGGTCGAGGCGACGCGGAAGGCGACCCCATAGGTCCCCGCCTTGGCGGCGCGGACGGTGTACTTGACGTACTGGCCGGGCTTGAACCCCGTGAGGGCGAAACCACCCCCGACATCGGCGCACGGTTCGAGGGCGACCAGGTCTTTGGGCCGGTAGGCGTTCGGGCAGCGGCCCGCCGCCGGGGCGTAGTAGTAGGAAACTGTCTGCCCGCCCCGGTCGTAGTCCGCAGCCTTCACCGTGCCGGGAAGGACCTGCGGCCCTTTGAACGGTGCCCCGCGCGGGGCACCGTCGGCGCTCAAATAGACGCGGCTGTAGTTCCACTCGTAGAACTTGCCGTCGAATGCCGAGGCGGGCAGGGGCTTGTTGACGCTGGCGATCTGCGTGTGTCCCCAGCCGGCGTCGAACAGAAAATCCATGTCGATCGGCTCGTCGGTCGCCTTGCTGCCGAACGTCCAGTGGTAGTCCGACCCGCCCTGCACCTTGATCCCGTCCACGTACATGGCGTAGCTGTTGTCTTTGTTGTACTGCCAGGTCCAGGTGTGGTACTGGCTGGCGTCATACGAGTCGATCCCCTGGCGGGCCATGCCCCGGCCCCAGTCCGCGTAGCCCACGGTGTCATGGCCGGGCTGGGAGACGCTGCTGGAGTGCCAGGTGCGCCCGTCGAAGTTCTTGTACTTCGGGTCGTCGCCGTTGTCGGAGCCGAAGCTCTCGACCAGGTCCTGCTCCGCCCCCGCCGCGCCGTTGTCCCACTTCCACTTGTTGCCCGCCGTCCAGAGCGCGAACCAGAAGTACGGCGGCGTGACGTAGCGCACCCGCGTCTCCCACACGATGTCCCGCCCCAAGAGCGACCCGGCGCGCGGCAGACGCCACTTCGCCATGAACGAGCCGTTGCCGGCGTTGTGCTTGCTCGGGTCCACGCGCGTTGATCCGTCCAAGGGGGTGAGCAGGGTGATGAGCGAGTCGGCGGTGAATTTGCGGACGGGCGGGCTATCCACGCCTTCCACGGGCTGGTTATTGATCGCCGTGGCGGCATCGTGTGCGACCGTCAGGGCACCGTAGTTGGTCCCGTTGCCGATGGTGCCGAACTGGTCGTGGTAGAGGAAGTTCGCGCTCATGTCGTCATAGTTCTTGATGGTGCCAGCCGTCCCGAAGTGCCAGTTCTTCACCAGAACCATGCCCGGACCGCCGATCCCGTAGGATGGGGCCGGGCCGACGGCGTGGTCGGCCACCGTCCCACCCCCAATCGTCTCCGGCGCTTTGGCCTGCTGCGCAGACGCCGGGGGGATGAGGCCGGAGCCTAACGCGGCGGCCCCCAGCAGGGAAAAGAGAAGAGGAAAACCTTTTGCAGTGTTCATGTCAGGGGGTGAGCTTTCTGTGCCGGGTCACGACGATGCGCGGGCGGTCTTGGGGCTTTTCTTGCGGGCCGCCGTCCCCGCAGGGTCGAAAAAGATGCCGCTGAGGGCGGGGTTGGTCCAGGGGCAGGTCTTGGTGACGCGGAAGATCACGTGCCCCTGGACGTTCCACACCAGGTACTTGCCGTTGACGTAGGCGTTCAGATCCTGGGTATCCAGCACCCCGCCCGTGGCGGCGTCTACAACCCGGATGTCCTCGCTGCGCCCGTTGAGGTCCCAGTCCAGCCCGTACAGCGAGACCTGGTGGACTTTGCCGTCCGTCAGGTTGCAGTCGATGTCGTAGCCGTCGTCGTTCGACCCCCACTGGCCCGCCATGCGGTCCGCGCCGCCGCCGGTCCGCTCGGGGGCACGCACGTCCTTGGTCAGGCCGTTCCCGTTCCACAAGACCTGCCAGCCGGTCCGGCTGATGGCCCCGTAGGCGGGCGGGCGGGTGTCGTCGCCGGCGATGCTGTAGCCGTCGGCCCCGTAAGCACCTTTCCAGCTCCCCTGCGTCGCCGTGTCGGTCCTGACGAACGCAACCGTGGGGCCGTCGGCCTTGGTGACGGTCATGCTGACGAGGTCGGGGCCGCCGCCGTCTTTGACCCACTTCAGCAAGTGCGCGCCGGTTGACAGCGTGGCCGCCGAGGACGCCGCGACCGTGCCGCCGGCGGCGGGGGCAGTGACAGCCCCGGTCAGGTTGACGCCGTTCTCGTCCTCGACGTGGAACGTGCCGCCCGGCGCGGCGACCCGGAAGCGGAAGCCGTAGCGCCCGCCGACCGCGACCCGGACCGCATACCTGTGCCCCGGCCCGCCGCCCGCCGCCGGGAGTGTTCCGGGAAGCGCCTGGGGGCCGCTCGGCGCGGAACCACCGCCGTCGCTGAGGTAGACGCGGCTGTAGTTGAACTCGTAGAACTTGCCGTCGAAGGCGCTGGCGGGCAGCTCTTTGTCCACGGAGCCGATCTGGTTGTGCCCCCAGCCGGCGTCGAACAGGAAGTCCATATTGATGGGTTCGTCCCCCGCCTTGTCACCGAACGTCCAGTGGTAGTCCGACCCGCCCTGCACCTTCTTCCCGTCGCAGTACATCGCGAACGTGTCGTCGTGCTTGTACACCCACGTCCAGATGTGGTACTGCCTGGCATCATAGGACGTGATGCCCTGCTTCTTCATGGCCGTGCCCCACCCCCCGTAATCGACCGTATCTTTGCCGGGGCTGGCGACGGAGTTCGAGTGCCAGTAGCGCCCGTCGTAGTTCTTATAGTCGGGGTTGTCGCCGCCGTTGTCGTAGCCGAAGCTTTCGACCAGGTCCTGCTCGGCCCCCTGCGCCTGCCCGTCCCACTTCCACTTGTTGCCCGCCGTCCAGAGCGCGAACCAGAAGTACGGCGGCGTGACGTAGCGCACCCGCGTCTCCCACACGATGTCCCGCCCCAAGAGCGACCCGGCGCGCGGCAGACGCCACTTCGCCATGAACGAGCCGTTGCCGAGGTTGTGGTTCCAGACCTGCACCTTGGCGGCCTTGTTCAGCGGCGACAGGGTCGTCACGAGCGAGTCTGCGGTGCACCGGCGCACCGGCGCGCTGTTGACGCCCTCAATCGGCTGCCCCCCCGTGGCGTTCGCGGCGTCGGGCGAGACGGTGTTCGACCCGTACTTGCCCCCGTTGTTGATGGTGCCGAACTGGTCGTGGTAGTAGAAGTTGGCGCTCATGTCCGCGTAGTTCTTGACCGTGCCGTTGGTGCCGAAGTCCCAGTTCTTTACCAGCACCATGCCCGGCCCGCCCAAGCCATAGGATGGAACCGGACCCACGGCGGGGTCGGCCACCGTCCCGCCCCCAATTGTTTCCGGCGTCTTCAGCCTCGCTGCCGCTGCGGGCGGCGTCCTCTTCGTGTGCGCCTTGGCAGGGCGGGCAAGGGTCGGCGGAAGAAGGCCGAGGCCCAGCACGGCGGACGCGACGAGGAGCGGGACCAAGGGAGAGACTTTCGTGTAGTTCATGGGGTGAAACGTGTAGTTCATGGTGAGAAAAAGGCTTTCTTACGTCGCTTGTTTGAAGTATACAACCGGACTGCTATGCTGTCAAGGGCGGCAAAGCGCACGGCGGAGCGACGGCGACCGGGGCGCGCGGGCGACACCGGGTTGTGTCCGCCGCGCAAATGCGTCTATAATAGACGCACTCATGACAGACACACACGCCGGCCCCAATGACAGCCGCCTCCGCCCCATCGTCGCCAAGTTCGGCGGCTCGTCCGTGGCCGACGCCGACCAGGTCCGCAAGATCGCCGCTATCGTCCACGCCGACCCGCGCCGGCGCTTCGTCGTCGTGTCCGCGCCGGGCAAGCGCACCGACAAGGACAAAAAGATCACCGACCTGCTCTACCTCTGCCACTCGCTCGGGGAGCAGGGGCTGGACCCCAGCGCCCCGTTCGGGCTGATCCGCGAGCGCTTCCTGGGGATCGCGGGCGAGCTGGGCGTCTCCGAGATGTGGGAATGGCTGCGCGACGTCGGCCAGCAGGTCGCGGCGGGGGCGGCCAAAGACTGGGTCGCCTCGCGCGGCGAGTTTTTAAGCGCCCGGCTGATCGCCGCCCATCTGGACGCCGAGTTCGTGGACGCCGCCGACGGGATCAGATTCGGCCCGGACGGGCGCTTCCACCCCGGCGAAAGCTACGGGCGGCTCGGGGCCAAGCTCCGGGCCGTGCCCCCACACCGCGTCGCCGTCATCCCCGGCTTCTACGGCCAGGACCCGCAGGGCAAGATCAAGTGCTTCTCGCGCGGCGGCTCGGACGTCACCGGGGCCATCGTCGCCCGCGCCGTCCACGCCGCCGTATACGAGAACTGGACCGACGTGTCCGGGCTGCTCATGGCCGACCCGCGCCTGGTCGAGAACCCCTGCCCCATCGAGGAGATCACCTACCGGGAGCAGCGGGAGCTGTCCTACATGGGCGCGACCGTGCTGCACGATGAGGCCGTGTTCCCGGTCCGCGAGGCCGGCATCCCCATCCACATCAAGAACACCAACGCGCCCGGCGATTTAGGGACGCGGATCGTCACCGAGCGCGACTCGCGGACGACCAGCATCGCCGGCGTCGCAGGCCGCAAGGGCTTCGCGACGCTGTTCACCGAAAAGGCGATGATGAACCAGGAGCGCGGCTACGGGCGCAAAGTTCTGGAGATTCTGGAGTCGCACGGCATCTCCTACGAGCACTCGCCGACCAGCATCGACACGCTCTCAGTCATCCTGACCGACGAGGAGTTGGACGGCAAAGAGGCCGAGGTCGTGGCCGAGATCCGGCGCGTGGTCCAGCCGGACCGCATCGAGGTCCAGCGCGACATGGCGATGCTGGCCGTGGTCGGGCAGGGCATGGTGCATCGGGTGGGCATCGCCGCCCAGGTCTTCGCCGCCCTAGCCCGGTCGAGCGTCAACGTCCGCATGATCAACCAGGGGTCCAGCGAGCTGAACATCATCGTCGGCGTCGACACGGGCGACTACGAGAAAGCCGTCCGCGCCATCTACGCCGCGTTCGTCGAAAAGGAGTAGCACAGCATGGTTATAAAATGGGAGGCGGTGCCCTCCGAGTTGGCACAGCCAGGGTTTCTCAGCATGGTTCCGAAAGTCCTTCGGGCCAAAGTACCCGGTGGCTGGTTCGTGAAAGTTGACCGGGGGTACGCGGGTGGCGCGTTCTTCTATCCCGACCCGGAGCACCAGTGGGACGGGTCTTCGTTGCCATAGGGGTACAATTCAAGCAGGGGTGAGCATTATGACAACTGAGACAGGCGTGGGTGTGCTGAAACGGGAATTGGAAACTTACGAGGCGCACAAAGACGAGATGCTTCAGAGTTCACCCGGCAAATACGTCCTTATCAAAGGCAGCGAGATCGTCGGCCTTTATGAACGCGAAGAGGATGCCTTCAAGGAAGCCTACAAGCGGTTCCGGTTGGACGCCTTCATGGTGCAGCGCGTCCAGAAAGAGTTCGCCACGGTTTACGTCGGCGGTTCTTTCTCACACGAGGGAGACTGAGGGTGAACAGTTGCCGCGCATTCAGCGGATACTGGACGACTTGATCCGGTACGGCCCAACTTTAGAAGTGAAGATAGAGCCTATACTCGACGTTCAGGAACTGTTGCGGGCAGAGGGCCAGCCAGTGCCATCCGCTGCCCTGCTCGGCATGATTGACACCGGCGCTTCCGGCACCCTCGTAGAGCCAAACGTCTTCAAGCCGCTCAACATGAAACCGTTTACTGTTCCCCGTCTCCGAACCGCATCCACGGTCCAGCCTTTGATCCGGGGCCAATACCGCACTCGAATTGTCATTGCACAGGACATCGCCTTTGAAGTGGACGCGGTCGGCGGATCACTGATCGGCCAGCGCGTCCAGTGCCTCATCGGCCGGGACATTTTGCAGCATATGGTGCTGACCTACGACGGCCCGCGGAGCCGGTTCACCCTGAGAATGCCATGACGCGCAAGCGCAAGCTGCTCTTCGGCTGTTTCCTGCCGACCATCGCCGTCTTCATCGTACTTGCCCTCTTCCCCCTAGCCGGCTTCGTGCAAGGGCCGCACCGCGCACTAGGCGACCGGGCGATCTTTATTCTAAGCGGCGCGACGCGCGTGGAAACGTTCCGGCTGAACGACACCGGCGAAGGCGACTGGCTGGGTAGCAAGGAGATTCGGCAGTTCCCTCTCGTCGGCCAGGGGAAAACCCAGGGCAAGGCATTTGCTGCCTGCCTGAGCGGTCTTGTGCTGGACCCGCGCACCTACCTCGGCCCCAACGACTCCACCTGCCTCTTCAACCCTGGCGTCGCTTACCGTGCCTGGCGAGGATCGGAGTGCGCGGAGGTCATCGTCTGCTTCCACTGCGGCCAGATGCTCATTACGACGAAAGACGCCGGGGGCCATCCGGTCCACACCGCCGACACCGATTTTCTGTGGAGGCGGGCCGGGTTCCTGGCTCTTGCCAAAGAGGCGTTCCCCGGCGACAAAGAAATCCAGAGCTTCCATTGAGTGACAGCCCGAACACACAGCTAATCGTCGGCGCGTCCAGCGGGATCGGGCGGGCGCTGGCCCTTGCGCTGGCGCGGGAGCAGAGGCACGTCACCCTGGTCGGGCGACACGAGGGACGCCTGCGGCGCGTGGCCGATGAAGTGGGGATGTTCGGCGGGGAGTCGCTGGCGGCGCTGTCGGATGCGCGCGACGCGGCTTCCATCACGGCGGCGCTGGCGCGGGTCGCGGCGCACGGGCTGGGTATCGAGACGGCTTATCTGTCGCTGGGCATCGGGCTGGGGACGGATACCGAGACCTTCACCGTGGACACGCTGGACGAGATGCTGCAAACCAATGTCCTGGGCGTCGCGCGCTGGCTCGAAGTGTTGCAGCCGCTTCTGCAATCACAGCCGGGCGGGGGGACCGTGGCGGTGATCTCCAGCCTGTCCGCCGACCGGGCGCTGCCCGGCGCGGGCGCGGGCTACTCGGCCTCCAAAGCCGCCATAAGCCAGCTCTGCGACGGCCTGCGCGCGCCGTGGGCGCGGCAGGGCATCCGGCTGGTGACGGTTGCGCCGGGGTTTATCCACACCCCCATGACCGCCGACATCGAGACGCTGCCGTTCCTGATGGAACCCGAGGACGCCGCGCGGGCGATCTTGGACGGCATCCGGCGCGGTCAATCGGTCGTTCGGTTCCCCCGCCCCGCCGCATTCGCGATGGGCCTGGTCCGCCTCCTGCCCCCGTTCCTGCTTGACCGGCTTTATCGCACAGACGCGGCAGAACAGGAAGGTTTGGCGGCGGGAACGGACGGGCAGAAACAGGCGTAGACGAATCAGGAGTATTGTTCCCTCATGCAGAAGACGCATTCGATTTTATCGGCACTGGCGCTGGCATCGGTGGCGCTGACCGCCTCTGCGGCCCGCGCCGACTTGACCGTGGTGCAGACGACGAGCATCAGCAGCCCCCAGCTCCAGGCGTACATGCAGACGATGACGCCCCAGCAGCGCGCGCAGATGGCTGCGTCGGGCAACCCGCTGTTCAGCGGCAAGCCGATCCGGTCGGTGATCTACGTCCACGGCTCCAAGACCCGCGCCGACGCCGGGCCGATGACCTACATCGTGGACGTGGCCGCGCGCCGGACCCTGGTCATCAACCGCCGCAGCCACACGTACACAGTCCAGCCGTACCGCCCCGGCGGGGCGGCAGGCCAGGCCCAGGCTACGGTCCGCGACACGGGCCAGGTCAAGCGGATCGCCGGGCACCCTGCCCGTCGCTACCTCCTGACATCGACGCTGGCCTCGCAGCCAGGCACCGTCATCCAGGGCGACGTCTGGGCGGCCCAGGACCTGCCCCAGCCTTCGATTCTCGGCACCGGCTCCGGCCCATTTGGGGCTATTCAGAGCCAGTTCCGCAAGGTCAAAGGCTTCCCCCTCAAAACGTCGCTGGCCGTGACCGGCAGCCCGCTGGGCAGCACGACGGTCCAGACCGGCGTCGTCTCCGTCTCCAAAGCCACGCTGCCCGCTTCGGTGTTTGCGATCCCCACCGGCTACCGGGAGGGCGCGGCCCAGGGCGGCATCGGGATGTAGGCGTGGAGCATCGTGGAAGCCAGGGCGGTACCAAAGCCGCCGTCGACGGCTTCTTCCGTCCGCGAGGGTAGGCATCCGCTCTGTTGAAGCCCCCGCATTCATTCCGGGACCACCGCTGCGCGGTCTACAGCCGGGCGGCGAAGAACGCCTTCAGCAGCGGGAAATCCACCTCGGGCGGCGGGACGTGGCCGTACTGCGCGAACCAGTGGATTTCCTTCGGCTCCCCCGCCGCGTCGTAGACCTTCTGGGTTGCCTGCGGCACAATGGTCGTGTCCTTGCGCCCACCGATCATCAGGAGGGCGCGGGGCGCGATGTGCGGGGCGAACGTCAGCGGATCGACCGGGGCCAGGCGGACGCCCAGCGCGTTCCAGTCCAGCCCCTTGAGCGTGGCCGGGTTTTGTCCGCCGACCAATGCCCCCTTCGACGCCAAATTTTTGAGAATGACCGGCCAGTCGCCGCCGCCCGAGATCAATGCCGTTGCTTTGATGCGTGGCTCCACGCCTGCCGCGACGGTGCCGATGATCGCCCCCAGCGAGACGCCGACCAGGCCGATCCGCTTGCCGTCCACCTCGGGCCGCGTTTCCAGATAATCCAGCCCCCGCCGCACATCCACCGCTGTCTGCTGCACCGTCCGCGCCAGCTCCGCCGCCTGCGCGTCGGGCGTGGCCGGGCGCTTGCCCGATGCCCGCGCGCCCTGCCCGTACTCGTCGATCAGCAGCGAGGCGTAGCCGGTTTTGGCCGCGAACAGGGCCATGCCCGCCAGCGTCTCCTTGCTGCCGCCCAGCCCGTGCAGCAGGACCAGGCAGGGAACGGGGTGCGCGCGGGAGGCCGTCCGGGGCGTGAACAGCAGGGCCGGCACGCGCTGCCCGTTCGTGCTCAGGTACGAGAAGCGCAGAAACCGCGCCGCCCCCAATGCCTGCGTCCCCGCCGTCCGCACGGCCAGCGGCTTGGCCGCATCGTAGCCATACGCGGGCAGCGCCTGGGCGTAGACCGCCTCCCGATCAATCGTCTGGGCAATCGCCGGGGCAGCGGTCTGAGCGCGCAGGGGGAGGCACAGGAAGGTAAAGCACACGGCCAGGACGCCGCGCCGCAGCAGCGTGTCGATTGTTTTCGTCACAAAATGTTCCTTAAGATCGCCTGAAGGCGCTCGAAGTCGGTCGCCAGCATCCGGGCCAATGTCTGCCCCGCCTCGCGCAGAAAGGCCGCCTCGTCCGGGTGGGCCGCCCGCGCCTGCCGCAGACAGGCCGCCGCCAGCTCGTCGGCGGGGACGCCCGCCAGCGCCCCACCTGATGGCAGCAGCAGGGCGCGCAGGAACGACAGGTCCTGGGTCAGCAGGCGCGTCTCGCCCGGCGTACACGGGTAGACCCGGCCATGGATGCGCGGGGGATGGGGCGGCAGGTGCCGCCGCAGGGGCGCGTCGCCGCCCTCCGAATAGGCGATCAGCAAACCCGAAAACTCGGTACGAAGCAGCTCGAAGATCTGCGGCTGCTGCCGCCGCATCTCGTCCTCGTCCTCGAAACCCAGCGCCGAAGGCCGGCGGCTCGTTTCCAGCGAGGCCGTGACCGCGCCGTAAACCAGAGCGTACACGGCGGGCGGTCCTCCCACTGTCGCCACACCCCCGGCGCGGGCGGGCGCGGGCGCGTCGAAGGGCAGCGCGAACGGGTCATCTTCTTCTAACAGTTCCTCGGGGACAAGCGGCGCGGCATCGGGAGGTGTTGCGGGCGCGGGCCGCCCGATCTTGACGAACGAGCCGAAGGGCGGCGGGTCGTACAGGCGCGAGACGATCTCGCGCGGCACTTCCAAGCACTGCGCGACAAAGGCCGTCGTACCCGCCTCAATGATCTCGCCGATGGGCTTGTTTACGGTCATGGAGTTGTTTGCGGTCATGGAGTTGTTTTTTCGCGCCAGCGACTTGTTTGTCACGCGCGGCTTGCAAGGCGGCGGCCTCGTGTGCGACCGCTACGTCGTCCTGTTCCTTTTGGATGAGGGATGTCTCACGCGCGATGGTCTCGTCGTCGCACGGCACATCGATGGCGGACCCATCCTTGCAGTTAGCCTCTTCCAGGATGATCTTCCCCTGGGCATCATGCGCTGTTGTGAAGCTCGAAAGATGAATCGATAGCAAAGAGGGCGCTAAGACCACGAACCGCACGATCAAATAGACGACTATGCCCAGAACCAAGCCGCCCGCCTTATAGCGAACATCCGGCTGTCTTTTCGCCTGGAGTGGTCGCCGCCGTTGGGGCGTGGCTTGCACCTGGTAGGGTGTACCTACCCCTTGCCCCGCCGCCTGCTCCCGGCGCAGCTCGGCGCGCTGGCGCTTGACTTCGGCCAGCTTGCGCTCTTCTTCGGCCAGGCGGATTTCGGCCAACTCCTGCTCGTAGGCGAGGGCGCGTTCCTCCCCGACCCGGTGCTCGCGGACTTCAGCCAGAAGGCGCTGGACATCTTCCACGCCGATGTCCAGGCCTTCGGCGACGTCCGGCACGGCGGGCCGGTCGGTCAGGCCGGTCTGTTCGTCGCGCTCCCGCTGCCACAGGTCGATGACGGCCTTGGCCTCGTCCGCCGTCATGCGCTGCGACCGCAGGGGGGCGGGGTCGGGAGAAGAGTCCTGCTCGAACAGGTGCGCGCTCATGGGCCTATTGTAGCATGAATCAGGGTTGTTGCATGACTGGGGGCACGGGGCCGGTGCGGGCGGGGTAGCGGTAAAGCGTCGCGCCCGGCGGCGTTTTGTCACCCGGCTTGCCGCCGCCGAACGTGCCGTCCGGCCCCACACTGTAGACCACGAAGCCGTCCACGCCCTCGCGGCGGTAGCCCAGCGGCCCGTCCGTGTACGGGTCGGCGGACGGCGGGGGCAGCACGTCCGGGTAAGCGCCGACTTTCGCCCGCGCGGCCAGCACGGCGGCGGCGGCCAGCAGCACGGCCTCGCGCGCCTGCCGCCGCGTGTCGTTCCCGCCGATCTTGGCGAAGACGGGCAGGATGTCGCCCAAAATCGCGGGGACGAGCGGCGGACCGGGCGGCGCGGCAGCATAGCGCACGAAGACCGCTTGACGCTGCCGGGGCGGCAGATCGGAGGCCCCAATCATCTGCCGCAGGCCGTCCAGCGTCTTCGCCTCTGCCTCGTCCAGCATCTCCATGACGAACAGCCGGTCGGCGGGCGTCGCGGGTGCGCCCATGTCTTGGACGGGCGTAGCGGGCCGGCCCGAGTCGGCGGGCGGCGTCCCGGCCGCCAGCACTTGCGTCAGCGCGGTCAGGCTCGCCTGCGGCAGCCCGTCGTGAACCCAGTGGTAGCCGGTCTCATGCAAGGCGGCCTCGCCGCCCAGGGCATCGCGCAGCGAAAGGCGCGGGCGATTGTCCGTGACTGCCTTGGCGACCAGGGCGGCCACGTCCGCGTTCGGCCCCGCCAGCGTCAGGACGTTCCCCATGCCCTGGAGGGCGATGGTGCCGCAGGCCTCGCCGACCAGGTAGCTGATGAGGACGGGGTCCGAGGCCGCGTGCTCGGCGAGACGGAAGCCGCGCGTCTGGTTTTGCACCGCCTCGGCGTAGCGGCCCTGCGCGGCCAGAAGATACGTCTCGGTGTTGAGCAGGCGCGAGGCCTCGCGGAGCCACTGGTATTCGGGGAACAGCACCGCCGGCCCCTGCTTCCAGTCACGCGCGAACACGCACCGGGGCCGGTCCGCCGCCTGATGTACCAGATCCCAGACGTCCCGGCGGCTGTCGTAGACCTTCTGCAAGGCGGCCAGTTGCGCGGGCGTGTAGGCGTACCCCGTCCCCAGCGGCTGGGCGTACATGGGTAGATGCAGCGGCTTGTCTCGGAGGAGCCGCGCCAGCGCGGCGTAGGCAGTGGCGGCGTTTTCCCCGTCCGGCGGCAGCGGCTTTTGCAGGGCGGCGGCGTCCAGGGGGATGCCCGCCTTCGCCGCCGCGTCGCGCGCCCGCGCCAGAGCGGCGGGGCCGCCCGCGACCTGCCGGCGGACGGCCACGGCCTGCGGGTCGGATGAAGCTTCCAAGTCGTGCAAATAGCCCAGCGGGTCGCGCCCCCTGTCGGACGGCACGGCTTGGGCGCGGGCAGTGGGTGCCGGCAGAAGCACGGCGAGTGCCGCCAGGGGCCAGAAGTGTTGAGTGCGAGGCATGGGAACGATCTCCTCCCGAAGATGACTATCTGAGTCATGAACGGAAGGAGGGGCGAATAGGGTTCGGTCACTGGTCGCCGGGCGGCACGGGGACGGTGCGGATGGGGTAGCGGAACAGGATGGCACCCGGCGTCTCGCCACCCGGCTTGCCGCCGCCGAATGTGCCGTCCAGCCCGACACTGTAGACCACGAAGCCGTCCGCACCCTCGCGCCGGTAGCCCAGGGGCCTGCCCGTGAACGGGTCGGGGGGTGTCCCCACGAGCGCGTCCGGGTATGCGCCGATCTTCGCACGGGCGATCAGCGCGGCGGCGGCGGCCTGGACGACCGCGCGGGAGGCCGCGCCCTTTGACGGGAGCACGTTCAGCATCGCGTACCGAAACGGGTACAGCTTCTCCGAGATCATTCGGACCGGGTCCGATGTCTGCGCCATGATGTCCTCTTCCGACTGGGCAAAGGCGGCGGCGGCGGCAGAGGTGTCTGCCGCGGCCACGACGCGCCGCATCCGCGAAATCAGGTCCGCCTCGGCGGCGTCCAGCAGGTTCAAATATGCTCGGCGCTCACCCGGCGTGAACCGCGCGCGGGGCAGAGACGAGATCGGGACACTGCTATCGAAAAGAACCTCGAAGTCGTGCGCGTCCCCGTGCCGGAGCAGGGCGAAGTCGGCTTCTAGAAGGGCGATCTCCCCGCTCAGACTGTGTCGCAGCGACAGGTGCGCCCCCCGCTCCGAGACGGCCCTGGTGACCTGCGCGGCCACGTCCGCATTCGGCCCGGCCAGTGCCAGAACGTCCCTCATTCCGCTCGTCGTAATCTGCTCTATTGCTTTGGCCACCAGGGAGCTGATGAGGATGGGGTCCGAGGCGGCGTGTTCGGCCAGCCGGTAGCCCCGCGTCTGGTTTTGCACCGCCTCGGCGCAGCGGCCCTTTTCGGCCAGCAGGACGCTCTCGGTCGTGATCTCGCGCGCCGACTCGCGCAGGCCGGTGAACTCCGTGAACAGGGAGCCCGGCGCGCCATTGGTCCAGTCCCGCGCGAAGACGCACTGCGGCCTGTCGGTCGCCTGGTGCAGCAAGGCGAACACGTCCGGGTTGTCGTCGTAAATCTTCTGGATGCGCGCAAGCTGCGCCGGGGTGTAAGCATAGCGGGCGGAGAGGGTTTCGGCATAGTTCGGCAGGCGCACCCGCCCGCGCCGCAGGGCCGCCACCTTGACATACAGCGGCGCGGCGTTCTGGTCGTCCGGCGGCAAAGGTCGATTGAGCTGGGCGGGAAAAACCGCCAGGCCTTCTTTCCGGGCAGCGGCGCGCTCGCGGGCCAGGGCGGCGGGGCCGGCGGCGATCTCCCGCCGGGCGACGGCGGCCGCCGGGTCCGGCGACGTTTGGACGTAGCGCAGGTAGCCGGCAGGGTCTTTGTCCAGTGACGGGATGGGCGCGGCCCCACCGGAAAGTGGGAAGAAAACAAGCAGGAGTGCGGCGGCAAGGAGAGCGTTCACGGGTCGTGTTCCTCCGAATGGGCGTTACTGAGAGGGACACGCGGGCCGCGAAAAAGTTGCAGGGTCACCCGAGCGCGGCCAGCGCGGCGCGGGTCGCGGGGCAGTCGTCTTCAGAGCCGGGCGGGACACCCGCCAGGTCCCGCGCCAGGCGGCGCAGGTCGGCGGGCGTGTCCAGATCGTACCAGGATGGCGTCTGGAACACGGACAGGCCCCGCGCGGACGCGCGGGCCAGCGTCTGCGCCATGACCGCGTCTGTGCTCCACGCGACATCGTCAAACAGCGCCGGCTGCCCGGCGCGCAGGCCGATCAGATAGTAGCCGCCGTCTTCCGCAGGACCGAGCACGACATCATGGTGCGTCAGCGCGTCCAGAGCGAGGCGCAGGACGCTGGGGGGCAGGTGCGGGCTGTCGGTGCCGAGGATCAGGCAGGGCGCGGGGACGCGGGCCAGCCGCGCGCCCAGGTCGCCGCCGCCCTGACCGGCCCACCGGACGTCGGCGGGTGCCAGCGGCTCCAGCAGGGCGCGGTCGCCGTCAAAAAAGACACACACGGGTGGGCCGAGCGCGGCGGCTTTTTGGAGCGTGTCGCGCACGAAGGCGGCGTACAGGCGCGCGGACTCGCCCGGCGGCAGGGCTAGCCGCGTCTTGACCCGGCCCGGCAGGGGCGCTTTGGCGAACACAGCCAGCAGGGGGGGCCTCTTTTCCATCTCCCTAGCTTTCCACGTCCCCGAACACCACTTTCCCGCCCAGAATTGTCGCGCGCACGGCCAGGCCGTCTGTCCATTCGTCGGGCGGCAGTGTCAACGGGTCGCCGTCGAGCACGACGAAGTCGGCGCGATGCCCCGGTGCGATCCGCCCCCGGTCGTCTTCCAGAAACACACTCCGAGCCGCGCCTTCGGTGTAGGCGCGGAGGGCATCGAGGGCGGAAACCCGGTGCCAGTCCCCCAGTGTCTCCCCCGAGGGCGCTTGGCGGAGGCAGGCGGCGGCGATGCCGTCCAGCGGAGCGCCGGGGACAACGGGCAGGTCGGACGAGAAGACCAGCGGCAGGCCCGAAGCCAGGGTCTCGGCGTAGGGCATCAGCCGGGCCGCGCGCGACGGCCCCAGCGCGGCTTTGTATGCATCCCCAAAACGCAAAATAAACTCGGGCTGGTAGATGGGCAGGACGCCCTGCCGCGCCATGCGTTCGAGCTGGTCCGGCCACAGCAGCATGGCGTGTTCGACCCGGTGCCGGGCGTCGGCGCGTGGGTGCCGCGCCTGGGCGCGGCCAAAGGCGTCCAAACAAAGGTCGATGGCCCCGTCGCCGATGGCATGGGCGGCGACCTGCCAGCCCGCCGCGTGTGCCTTCAGCACCATCGCATCCAGCTCCTCCGCCCGCCAGACCGCCGTGCCCAGGCTGTCGCCGCCGACGAACGGCGAGCGCAGCAAAGCCGTGCGCGTGGTCAGCGCGCCGTCGGTGAAGACCTTGGCCGGGCCGATTCGCACCCGGTCGGTTTCGACCGTCAGCGCATCCGGCGCGGGCACGGCGTCCAGAGCGGCGAGCTGCGTCAGCATCATCATCAGCGTGCAGCGGACCGAAAGCGCGCCGGTTTGGGCCGCCTCCTGGTACACGACGATCTCGGCCAGGCTGTCGCGGGCGGCGACGCCCAACGTCGCATCGACGGCGCTCGTGATGCCCATCGCGTTCAGGGCGCGCGTGGCCCGCCCCAGGGCGGCGATCTTCTCCCCGCGGGCCGGCTCAGGCGTGGCGTCATAGGCCAGGTTGACCGCGGTTTCCAGCAGCAACCCAGTCGGCTCCCCCCGCCCGTCCCGGACAATCGTGCCCCCCGCCGGGTCCGGCGTGTCGCGCGTGATGCCAGCCTTTTGGAGCACCCGGCTGTTGACCGCGACGGCGTGGCCGCTGGCGTGGATGATCAAGACAAACGGCAGCCCGCCCCCCACCCCGTCCAAATCCTGCCGGGTCGGGTGACGGCCTTCGGCCAGCACGTTCTGGCTGTAGCCGCGCCCGCGCACCCACGTTTCCGGTCCGGCCCCCGACTCGTCCGCGCGGGTCTGGAGCAGACCCACCAGGTCGGGGATTGTCCGGCACGAGGTCAGCGCCACCGCCGCCAGCGTCAGCCCGAAGCCCAGAACGTGGCAGTGGGCGTCATGGAAGCCGGGCAGCAGCGTCCGCCCCCCCAGCGGCACCACGCGCGTCCCGGCCCCCGCCAGCCCCAGCAGATCGGAGGCCGCGCCGACAGCCGCAATACGCCCCGCCGAAACGGCGACCGCATCCGCGCGCGTTCTGTCCGCGTCCGCCGCCAGCGGCAGAACCGCCTGCGTGTAGATTATCTCTGGTGCTGTCATGGCCGACTTCTTCATGGGGTAACGATCACAGGGTTAGCTGACGGTGGGCTGAAAGCCGGCTTTCGCTCCCCACCAACTTCCGCTGAAGTTGCCACTTGAACGAAAGTCAGATGTACTATTGGTGTAGGCGCGGTTGAGCGCACTTCACTATTCGCAACCATCATCGTCCCGCCCTCGTGGAACGTGCGGGTGGCGAACAGGTAGCCTTTTGCTGAGGCGGGCGGCATCCCATAGCTGAACGCCAACTCGGACTGAGTATCAACCGGCACGATTTCAACCCGCTGAAGCCTGAGCATGACCGTGGCTGTGCCATCAAAATTGAAGCGCGGCGTGACTCCGGTGGAGTAGCCCAATCCCATAAGTCGAGTCTGGATGTGACCGTTCTCCGATCTCGGGAGCACAAAGCCGTCTCCCCCTATTTCGGCTGTGCTGCCGTCGGGGCACTGCACCTGCGGCCCCTTCGTATCCTGTGCCCCACCCTTGACCAGAACCGCTAAGAGCCGTGCATCATGATCCTGCCCCGGAGCGATTTCATGAGAGGCTTTCAAGAAGCTGGCGCGCGAGACATCGACATAATCCACAGTCACGACCGCCGACTTATGCGTTTTTAATCCATATAGGGCGGCTGGAGCCTGCGCCTGTACCACGGCTGGCGCAAGCATCAGCGAAACCGCCGCAGCGAGAGAGGAGCGCGAGACCCGTCGGCTTTGCAATGACTGGGGTGCATCAGGTACTCCTTCTGACCGTTTCAGAGTGATCCGCCGATCTGCTCTCATGGTGGTGGGTATCGGTCAGGCCGAGCGCAGTGTGCGGTTAGGCTGCTTCCTGTAGCTGCATCATTTGTCGAAGTGCTTTGTTCACGGCATCCGCCGTCGGATAGGCTTTGGCAACGTCAGCGTCTAGCAGGACAAGGTTCGTACCGGAGCGGTACTGGGCCAAGTATTTGCCGCGCGCACCGTTTTTGAGGACGGTCGCGTCGTACTCGGGGCGCAGTTCATCCTCCAGATCGTCCCCCGGCTCTGCCTCAGAGAGGATGTCATTCTGTGTTTTCATATAGGTTTCTTTCTTGCCGCGTGGCTTGGCGGGCGCTGATAATGCGCGTCTTCCCTGCACGGGGCGTGTGTGAAACGATCAACAACCGGCTCTGGTGAGAAAGCCCACAGGTAATGAAGCGGTCTTCCTGCGCTGGATGGTCGGGGTCATCGTGGGTCACGGCGAGCGGGTCATCAAAGACCGTTCCAGCCTCAAGAAACGATACGCTGTGTTTGCGGAGGTTGAACACCGCCTTGTCTGGATTCCAACTAAAATCCATTGGCTACCGCATTCCCTGGCCGCCGGTGACGTTGATTGCCTGGCCGGTCACGTAGGAGGCGTCGTCGGAGGCGAGGAAGACGACGGCGTTTGCGACGTCGTCGTGGGTGCAGCCGCGCCCAAGGGGGACTTGCGATTCGTACTTGGCGCGGACTTCGTCGGGCGTCAGGCCCTGGGTCTTGGCGTACTGGTCGAACAGCGAGGACTGCCAAGCGAGCCGCCGAGCAGGTTGCCGGGGCAGACGGCATTGGCGCGGATTTTCGAGATGATACCCGTAAACGGGGTTCTTGCCCTTGTAGTAGACATCGGCCTGCACGATGAACCGCCGGCCGATTTGGAACTTCCCCCCGAGTTGGTCCCCTACCCCAACAACCGTGAGGGCGACCTCGTGGCCCATGACGACCGGATGCGCCTCCATGTCCCGCCCCAGGAGGCGCGGGTGCTCAGGCCCTAAATCAATGATCTTGATGTCCGAGAAGCAGATGCCGCAGGCGTCATGCCGCGCCAAAAGCTGGTCCGGCCCAGGCTGTGGCCTGGGGATCGTCACCTCAGTGAGCGACTCTAGGCCCGCCCCGGTCAGGTGCCACCGCCTGACCGCCTCCGGCAACGGGCCGCCCGGTACTCTTCCAGCGTCTGCGCCATTGCGTTTGCCTCTTGCCGAACGAGGGGAAAGTTCGGAGGAAGAAGCCGCGATTCCTGCAAGGCATTTGCTTTCCCGCCGGCAGGAGGCACCGGGACGCGCGCCGTATCAACACGCTATGGCCGAAGACATGACGGCGGAATTCGCGCCCCTGGGCGACAGCGCGGTGCGGGTCGCCTTCGGCACCGCGATCAGCCCCGGCGTCGCCCGCCGCGTCCGGCGCTTCTGCGCCGCGCTGGACGCCGAGCCGATCCTGGGTGCTGACGAGTGGGTTGCCGGCTACGCGGCCGTAACGGTCTACTACCGGCCCTGGGTCATCGGCTACGCGGCGATCTGCGATGCCCTGCGGCGCAGGCTCCGGCGGCGCGTCGCCGGCTTCGCGACGGGGGGCGAGGCGCGTGTGGTCGAGATCCCCGTCTGCTACGGCGGTGAGTTCGGGCCGGACCTCGCCGACATCGCCGCATTGCACGGGCTGACGTCGGCCCAGGCCGTGCGGCGGCACCGCGCGCCGTGTTACCAAGTGTACTTTCTGGGCTTCCTGCCCGGCTTCGCGTATCTGGGCGGCCTGTCACGCACACTCGAAACGCCCCGGCGGGCGACGCCGCGCGCCTCGGTGCCCGCCGGGGCGGTCGGCATCGCGGGCGCGCAGACCGGCGTCTACCCCGTCGAGACGCCGGGCGGCTGGCAGATCATCGGGCGAACGCCGCTGCGGCTGTACGACCCCGCCCGGCAGCCGCCCGCGCTGCTGGCGGCGGGGGACAGGGTGCGCTTCGTCTCAATTACGGCGGCACAGTTTAGCGAAATTCGGGAAAGCGAGGGGATCGCCGATGCAGCGCATTGACCTGAACGCGGACCTGGGCGAAGGCTTCGGCGTTTACGCGCTGGGTGACGACGACGCCCTGCTGGCCTGCGTCACATCCGCCAACATCGCCTGCGGCTTCCACGCGGGCGACCCGACCACGATGGCCCGGACGGTCGCCGCCGCCTTCGGGCTGGGCGTCGCGCTGGGGGCGCACCCCGGCCTGCCGGACCTCACGGGCTTCGGGCGGCGCGAGATGGCGCTCGCGCCCGCCGAAATCCGCAACCTGGTGGCCTATCAGATCGGCGCGCTGGCCGCCTTCGCCGCACGGAGTAGGCGACGGCTCCAGCACGTCAAGCCTCACGGCGCGCTGTACGCGATGGCGGAGCGGGAACAGGCCGTCGCGGACGCCATTACCCAGGCCGTGCGCGATTTCGACTGGGGCCTGATATTGGTGGGGCAGTCCGGCGGGCGGCTGGTTGGCGCGGGGCAAGCAATGGGCTTGCGCGTCGCCCACGAGGTCTTCGCCGACCGCGCGTACCTGCCGGACGGGGCGCTGATGCCCCGGAGCCAGGCCGGGGCCGTGCTGCATGACCCCGGCACCATCGCCGCACGGGCCGTTCGGCTGGCGCGGGAAGGCGTGGTCCTCGCCGCCGACGGGGCGCGGCTGATGCTGGTCGCCGACACGCTCTGCCTGCACGGCGACACGCCCGGCGCGGCGGCCCTGGCGCGCGCGGTGCGGGACGCCCTGGAGTCCGAGGGCGTCACCGTGCGGTCGCTGGGAGAACTGTGAGCACCGTGCCGCTGTTCGCGGTCGAGGCACCCGGCCTGCTGACGACGATCCAGGACAGGGGCCGCGCGGGGCATCAGCGCGAGGGCCTGTCCCCGGCGGGCGCGATGGACCTATTCGCCGCTTCTACCGCGAACCTGCTGGTCGGGAACGGGCGCGGCGCGGCTGTTTTAGAGATCACGCTGCTCGGCCCGACCCTGCGCGCACGGACCGACGTGCGCGTGGCGCTGTGCGGGGCGGACCTGTCCGCGCGTCTGGACGGCCTGCCCCTGCCCCTCTGGCGCACGGCAGTCGTCCGAGCGGGGGCACGGCTGTCTTTCGGACGGCGCGTGTCCGGGGCGCGGGCGTACCTCGCCGTCGCGGGAGGTTTCGACGTGCCCGCCGTGCAGGGCAGCCGCGCGACGTTCCTGCGGGGCGGCATGGGCGGGCTGAACGGGCGTCCCCTCCGCGCCGGGGATGTCCTGGAAGGGGTACGGGGAGGCGAACAGGCGCTGCCGTGGCCGGGGCGCGGCCTGCGGCCCGGCGACATCCCCGCGTATCCCCTCCCTGCCGTGCTGCGCGTGCTGCCCGGCCCGCACCCCGAGGCCTTCGCGGCGGACGCGCTTGCGGCTTTCGCGGACGGCATCTACACCCTCAGCCCCCGATCCGACCGGCAGGGGTATCGCCTGGATGGCCCTGTTGTTTCGCGCGCGGGCGGCGACATCCTCTCCGAAGCCATGCCGCTAGGGGGGCTGCAAGTGCCGCCGGACGGGCGTCCCATCCTGCTGATGGCCGACCGGCAGACGACGGGCGGCTACCCACTGCTCGCCGTCGTCATCTCCACCGACCTGCCCCATGCCGCACAGATCGCGCCGGGCGACACCGTCCGCTTCGTGGCCGTTACCTTGGAAGAGGCACAGGCGGCAGCCGTCGCGCAGGAACGCTGGCTGCGTGTGGTCGAGGCGGGGGCTAACCCAAACAGCGCCGCGCAAAAGCGGCCAGCCGCGCGTTGACCTCGGCGTGGCACTCCAGGAGGCTGAGGTGCCCGCAGCCTTCAACCAAAACAAGCTCGGCGTCGGCCAGCCGCGCGGCCATCGCCCGCTGGATGTCCGGCGGCATATTCCGGTCCTGCTCGCCCGTCAGCAAAAGCGTCGGGACTGAGACCGCGCCCATGTCGGCGCGGGCGTCGAACGCAAAGCAGGACAGCGCGCCCCGCCCCGCCGCGCACATCGAGAAGTGGGCGCAGTGGCGGGCCACCAGGTCGTCCTGCCCCCGGCTCTCACGCCCGGCGTTGGTGCCGAACATCAGGGCGGCGTGGACGCACCCCATCTGCCAGATCAGGCGCGCGTACCACTCGAACGGGTATGGGCACCGCCCCATCGCGCGTGCCAGCGGCTCCCAGCACGGGCGCATCGGGGCGAGCCACTGCCGGCCCCACATCGTTTCCAGCAATGGCGTGTCCGTGCCCGCCAGCAGCGCCAGCCCGCGCACGGACGCCATGCGGCCAGGGAACCGGGCGGCGAAGCGCGGCAGGATCATCGCGCCGACCGAATGCCCGGCGAGGACGCAGCCGCGCGGGTGATCGCCCGCGCCAACCGCGTCGAAGACCACGGCCAGGTCCTCGGTCAGGGCGTCGAGCGAGTAGTCGCCGTCGCCGGGAGCTTCAGAGCGGCCCGTGCCGGGCATGTCCCAGACGACGACTCTGAATTCACCCCCTAAAGCCTTCTTCTGGTAGTACCACGTGTCGTGCGTCAGCGACCAGCCGTGCGTCAGCAGCAAAACGGGCGCGTCGTCCGGCCCGAACTGCTCCCACTCCAGCCGCGCCCCGCCCTTGCCCGTCGCCGTGCCGCGCCGGTCCGGCGTCAGAGGCCGAGGCTCGTCCGGGGCGCGGGGACGCAAAAGCCGTACCCACCAACGCCCCGTCAGCAGCAGGCCGAACAGGACGAGACGCGCCCAGCGGATGCCGGGCCGGCCCCGCGCGAGTCGCGTGGCCTCCCACAGTCCGGCCAGCAGGCCCAGCATGGCGGGGAGGGAGTAAAGACCGGAGAGGATGCCGAGCCACATGAGTGCGTTCCCAAATCGAGCGCAGGAGAAGCCTTGAATGACTGCGGGGCCACACCCTCGTCCCTACCGCCGCAGCACCGCGCCGAAGACGACGACCAGGCCCAGGTCGAAGACGAGGCCGTGCCACAAAATCGGCACGATGATGGACTTGGTCTGCCGGTACATCCAGGCGAACAGAATCCCCGCCGCCAGGATCGCCAAGACCGTCGCCTCGGCCCAGCCGGGGCGCAGCAGCAGGCGCAGGACGAGGTAATGCCAGGCGGCGAACGCGAACGCCGTCCAGACCGCGCCCAAGGTCCAGACGGCCTCCGAAGTCCCGCGCAGCTCGTTCAGGACGACGCCGCGCCAGAACAGCTCTTCCAGTGTCGCGTTCACGACCACGAAGTAGACTCCGAAGGGCAGCAGCCAGGCCGAATGGAACCCACGCCCGGTCACGACGTCGTCGAAATCGGGCACGTCCAACAGTCGCTGCCCGATCTCGGTGTACAGCAGCAGTGACAGCGGCACGACGCACACCAGGGCGGCCAGCAGGCACGCCCACTGCCGCCGGGTCGGCCAGCGGACCGCGCCGCGCCAAAGTCGCCGCCCCCACAGAGCCGCCGGGAGCAGGCAGCAGCCGTGGTAGAGGAAGAACGTCCACGCGATGCTGTCCAGCCGGTACATCCCCAGCCACACGGCGGGCCAGGGCAGCAGGGAAAGCAGCACGACGAGTCCCAGGCGGCGGCGGGCACGGCGGGCGTCAACGGTCATGGACGTTTACGATGGTCATGGATGTCTACGATAGCACAGGCGGCCCGCGCGTGTCAAGGAAATCCGTCCGGGCGCGGTTGACAAGCCCACCGCCCCGTGTTATAATCTTGGACTGTCTGAGCACTTCGGCAGGCGCACCGACTTTCAGGAGGCACGAAGGCAAGACCATGTCAGACACGAATCTGCTGCGCGGCAAAGTGAAGTGGTTCAGCGACGCCAAGGGCTACGGCTTCATCGAGGTCGAGGGGCGCAAAGATTTGTTCGTCCACTACTCGGCGATCCAAAAAGACGGCTACAAGAGCCTCGCGGAAGGCCAGCCCGTCTCGTTCGAGATTGAGGACGGCGAGAAAGGCCCCCAGGCCGCCCAGGTCATGCCCGAGGGGGCCGCCCAGGTCATGCCTGAAGGTCTGCTGCAAGAGACGGTCGCCGCGTAGCCTCCGCCGCGCGCCCTGCCCCGGCCCGTGCCGCCCGTCGGTGATGTGCCGGGGCGTCCGCACGTCTATGCCGATCAGTTCGCAACAATCTGTTTGTATCAACACCTATGCCACTCCCCGCACAGAGCGCCACCATCAATCCCACCGCCGACCGGCGGCTGAACCGGATCAGCCTCGGCTACGGCCTGCTCGTCTTCGTCCTGCTCGTCCTGACCACGGTCGCCCTGAGCTGGGAGAACGCCCACGCCAGCCCCGACTCGCTCCGGGGGATGATGACGCCCCGGACGGTCGCGCTGAACCTGGTCAGCATCCTGGTCGTGCTGATCCCCTTCTACTTCGGCATCCACCGCCTCTACACCGCCCGGCTGGAGATCGGCCGGGAGCGTGCCCAGGCCCGCGCCTGGCCCGAAGCCGTCGCGGCCCTGGAGCCGTTCGACGCCCCGTTCCAGCGGTTCCTGGACGGCTCGGGCGAGGCGCACTTCCTGCTCGCCCAGGCGTACACCGCACTGGGGGACAAGGCCCGTGCCGAGAAGGCGCGGGCCTTCGTCCGGCGCAAGCCGCGCAGCCCTTGGGCCGCGCGTCTGAGCGCGGGCAAGGGCAGCGCAACGCCGGGGCAGGAGAATCGGCCCCGCCCGTCGAAAGGGAAATTGCGGCGGCGGTTTTGAGGCCGCTTTTCAAACTATGGACATCACCGAACGCTACACGACGCAGAGGGGTCGGCAGTTCCTGATCCGGCTGCGCTACAACGAGCGGATCAGAGACACCGACCTCAATACGGCGTTTCTCCAGACCGTGGACGTCACCGACGCGCAGACGAACGAGCAGATCGACGTGCCGGCCAGCGCCTCCAAGTTCTCCACCTACGAGAACTTCACCAACTTCGGCGGGTACACCGCCATCAACTACTTCGGGGTGCGCGAGACCGCCATCGAGGGCCTCCGCACCAAAGTGCTGACGCGCATCGAGGACCATCTAGAGAGGCTGGGCTGACCGATGCCCGACGGAGAGATGCCCGAGCAAGAGCCTGGCGCGGGCGGGAAGCCGCCATCGCTCCAGCAGCAGACCATCGCGCTGGGCCGGACGCTCAAAGCTATCTCCGAGCAGGACCCCTCGGGGACGCCGTCCGAGACGGCGTCGGCGGTCTTCGCCGGGTGGCTGGCCGCAGCGGGGCCGACGAGCCGTGAGCCGGCGTACCTAGCCGATGTCGCCGTGAACTTCGACACCCAGGCCAACACCAACAAAGACCTCTGGGAGCTGTTCGACATCCTGGACAACTACATCGAGGTGGAGGAAGAGGACTGGGAGGACGAGCCGCCCGCCGCCCGCCGCAGGTTCATCGGTCTGCCGCTGGCGTCGGGATAGTCAACGCCGCAAGGAGCAGATTTGGCCGCTGGACCCGTGTTTGAGCAAAAGAAGGTCGTCTCGTTCTTCACGGTCTTGGGCTGGCTCGGCCTGCTCACGCTGGGCCTGTGGCTGCTGTACGCCCTGCGCGGCCTGCTGCCGCCGTTCCTGGTGGCAACGATCATCGCCATGACGCTCACGCCCGAGGTGGATCGCCTGGAGCGGCAGGGCGCGTTCCGGCGGCGGTTCCCGCGCGGGCTGGCTATCGGCGTCATCTACGTCCTGTTCCTGGCGATCTTCGCCCTGATGATCAAGGGGCTGACACTGGTCAGCGGCCAGATGATCGAGCTGGTCACGCGCTACGCCCCCAAGGTCGGGAACCCGCCCAAGCCCCTGTTCTCGGGGAAGCCGCAGGAAGTCGCCGACATGGCGAAGCACTGGATGGCCGCCCACCACGTCCCGGCCGCCATGAACGCGCCGGTCCTCAACTACGCGCGGCACGTGCCGGAGCTGCTGGGCAACGGCGTGACCTGGTTCGGCAACAACCTGCCCGCCCTGGCCGGCAACCTGGTCTGGGTGGTCATCGTCCCCATCATCACGTTCTTCATCCTGCTGGACTTCAACAAGATACTCGGCAAGACGCTGCTTCTCTTCCCGAGGGAGAGGCGCGAGGGCATCTTGGCGACGGTCACGGACATCATCGCCGTGTTCGGGTCCTACGTCCGGGGCGTCCTGACCGTGATGGCGCTGGACATTCTGGTCATCTTCGTCGTTCTGTGGTTCGCCGGTCTGCGCGGCTACGCCCTGACGCTGGCGATCACGGCGGGCCTGCTGTACACCATCCCCTACTTCGGCGCGCTGGTCTCGACCATCCTCATCGGCCTCGTCGCGCTGGCGACCCACGGCCTCGCCAGCGCCGTCGTCTTGGTGCTGATCATGATCTTCATCCACCAGATCGTCTTCGACAACATCCTCGCCCCACGCGTCATCGGCGGCAGCGTCAACCTGCATCCGCTGCTGACGCTGATCGCCCTGATGGCGGGCGGGACTCTGTTCGGCATCGGCGGGACCCTGCTGGCCGTGCCGGTCGCCGCCGCCTTGCAGGTGATACTCATTCGCCTGTTCCCGCAGTTCAAGACCGACGTCGTCGCCGTCCGCCGCGCGGCCAACGTCGTGCAGAAGACCATCGCCAAGGACAGCGAAGAGGAACGGCCTGCGGGGCGCAAGGACGGCGACGCCCCCGCCTTGCAGCGGGAGCAGGACGAGGCCTATCGCCAGGCGGAAGAAACGCAGGTCCTGCCGGCAGCCGGCGGCGCGGAGGGGTGAAAGACACCCGGCACTGGAAGTGCCGGGTTCCTAACTCCGGGTCTCAGGCCGCCCTGCCCGCCTTGCGGCAGCGGTCGCTGCAATAGACGACCGTTTCCCAGTCCCGCTCCCACTTCTTGCGCCAGGTGAACGGGCGTCGGCACACGGGGCAGGTCTTGGTGGGCAGGGCGTTCGGGTTGCGGACGCCTTTTTTTTCCGGCATGGGTAGATGTTCCCGTGAATCCTAAAACGCTTTTCTGCCGCCTCGCGCCGGCGCTGCTGCTGTTTCTGCTCGCGGACGCCGCCCGCGCCCAAGGGGCGGGCACGGCCATCGACGTCCACATCGAGGGGGCGGTCAAGAGCCTGACGCTGTACCTCGCCCGGTTCGTCGAGGCGGGTGCCGCCCTAGTCATCGGTGTCGCGTCTGTGCAGTCGCTGGGCCGCTACTTCCTGGGCTTCTTCCGTGGACCGGCGGCGGACATCCCCAAGGAACAGATTCGGCTGGCTTTGGGCCGCTCGCTCGCCCTGGCTCTGGAGTTCGAGCTGGGCGCGGACATCCTCAAGACCGCCGTCGCCCCGACGTGGAACGACATCGGCCTGCTGGCCGCCATCGCCGTGCTGCGGACCGCCCTGAACTACTTTTTGGAACGCGAGCTGCGCGCCGCCGAGCAGCGCGACCCCGGCGTCGCCTCCTCGGCGGGCGAGGCCCCCGCGCGGGGCGCGTGACCGATGCCCTGGCTGAACCTGCTGGCGACGCTGGTGGATTTCGGTGGCACCCTGGTCGTTGTTGCCGTCGTGCTGGGCTGCCTGCGCGGCTACGCCGTCCTTGCGCGGCGTGGGGGCGGCAGTCCCAGCGCGCTCGATGCTCTGCGCCTGCGGCTGGCCGACGGCCTGGTGCTGGCCCTGAGCTTCAAGACGGGCGCGGGCCTGATCCGTACCGTCACCGTCGGCACGCTCCGGCAGTTTTTAGGGCTGCTGTTCATCGTCGCCCTGCGCTTCTTTTTAGGCCGCGCCCTCAAAGGCGACACGCGCCGCCTCCCCCCAGGCTAGCCCCCCATCGGCTCGCCGATGGAGGACAGGTGCGCCGATGTCTCGGACGCATGCGGCGTCGAGACCCAGAGCTGAGGGTCCTCGTCGAACTGCTCCTTGCTGACCCGGTCCTCGAAGTGGTACGTCTTCCCGGCGTAGAAGCTCTGGTGCCGCGCCCGCGCCGGGTCTACGGCCTGGTGCTTGACCACGTCCACCCACACGTCCTGTTCATCCGCACTGTCTGCCATGTCTCGTCCTCCTTTTCCGGTAAAGTTTACTTCCCCGCGTCGCGGTAGAGGCCGCGCAGGGGCGCGTTCTGGGGGTCATCCCACCAGGCGCGGAACATCAGGATGTCGCCCCGGCGGACCGCCGCGACCAGCGCGTCGTGGTCCTGCCGGAGCGGGCCGTCGGGCACGTAAACGCTTGTGAAGGCCCGCGCGTAGGCGGCGCGCACCGGGCCGGGCGTGCCGGTCGCCCCCAGGCGCAGTTCGGCATAAGGCGCGGTGTACGCATAGTAGCGCGTGTTCTTATGCTCGGGCATGATCAGCGCCTCAATCCGGTCCCGCGTGAGCCTCTGCGTAAGCCGCTGGAAGATCGCCGGGTCGGAGGGGACGTTCGGGTCGCCGTTGGAGTCCACGTAGAACAGCGTGCAACCCCAGCGCTTGTGCGCGTAGGCGATCTTGTCGTACAGGAGCTGCGCGATCTCACCGGAGCCGGTCAGTTCCTGCTGGTCCGCCCCACCCGCCCTTTGCACGAGGCGCTGGGGCCGGATGCACAGGCCGGTACGGAGGTGGGCGGCGCGGAACCTCTGGAAGTAGGCGTCGGCGACCCCGTCCATCTCCGGGGCCAGCGTGGGCAGAAGCCTCGGGTCGCCGATATAGGTGGTCGCCTGGGGATACTGTTCACCCTCGACGTCCCAGGTGATCATGCCCTGCGCGTTCATCTTCTTTAAGATGCTGACGCTCCCGTCCGCGTAGGCCAGTACGCGCTTGCGGAACGCGGCGATTCCAGCCGGCGTGGTGACGTCTACGCGCGGGTCCATGAACCAGCCGCGCGGGTTCGTCCCCGAGTGGTACTGCGTCTCGCTGACGGCGAGGTGCAGGGTCCCGATTGCCCGACGATCCGCCCAGCGGAGCGTCTGCGGGTAGGCGCGGGCGAACCGCGCGAACAGATCCCCGGCGAGGGCCTCTGCGGGGACGCCCGATGCGCCGAAGCGGAGCGAGAGCCGGTAAACGTCGGTCGCGCCCGGCGTGATGGGCCGCGCGATGTACCTGTCGAGGTAGGGGGAGAGGACCCACCCTGGGGCGGTCGAGACCACGATCGAGCGCGAAGAAAAGTCCGCCCGACCGGGAAAGCCCAGCAGCAAGGGTTTTCCCGCAACGTCCTCATTGCAGACCGCCAGCTCACCGCCGCCGTAGTCGGCGGTGATGACCGTCGGGTCGCCCGTGTTGGAGCCGATATGGACGGAGTTCGGCACCCAGCCCCTTGGCATGGCGGGGAAGCGGATCGCCAGCAACTGGAGCGTGAGCTGCTGGAGCGTGAGGGGCGAGCTGTTGGTGACGGCGACCGTCAGATTGAGGCGGCTGCCGATGAGGGCATAGCGGCAGGTAATCGCGCCCCAGGGAAAGGTCTGCGTGATCTTCCGCCCCGGCACGTCAAGCGCGATCCCGGTTGGTGTGACAGCGCCGTCGGTGCTGATGCCGCTCGGGCCGGTCAGAGTCGCCTTCTGGACACTCATTTCCCCCTGGGCGAGGAGCTGCGTTCCGGCGTACCGGAGCGACGTCAGCCCGGACTTGGACAGCCCGAGCGTCAGCGCGTTCGCCTGAGCTGTGGCGGGCCGGAGGCCGGCACAGAACGTCAGACCAACAGCCGCAGCAGCAGCGAGCCTCAAAATCCGCTTGAACAAAATCTGCTTGAACACGTTTCCACCACCCCTGCATTCGCATCATACCCCGAATCGGGACTCGCCCGGCAGGAACTGGGGGCCGGCGGCGAACAGGGTATCCAGAAGGGAGAACAAAATGAGCGCACACGTCACCGTCGCGTTGGAGCATACCATTGAGGGTTTTGAGGAGGGGGCGGACAGGGGGGAGTCGCTGGCGCGGGTGATCGAGGCTCACCCGGCCCTGATGCCGCTGCTGGACTTCGAGAGCATGGACCCCGTCCAGACCGCCGTGGCCGTGGGCATGACCTACGCCTACGACGCAGACGACGTGGCCGACCTGGAGGAGATCGACTTAGGGCCGAGGGAGTGGTTCGAGTCGGCGGCGGGGCTGGCCGCCGCGTACCGGGCGCTGGCCGCCCTGCGGGCCGATCCGGGGAGCGTCGCCCTCGCCGTCTACGACCCCGGCCTGCGCCCCGAGGCCGTCATCGCCGACCTGGAGGCATTGGCACGAACCCTGGAGCGGGCGAGGCAGCACGAGACGCGGTTCCACCTCGTGCTGGAAGGCTAGGCTATTTCGCCACAAACGTGAACGTGCGCGTCAGTGGCGCGGGGGCAGAGGCGCGGTCAGAAAGGCCGTGGTCGGCGGCGGAGGCGGGCCGGAAGGTGACGAGGGGCGCGATGTCCGGGGTGTGTTCGCCCTCGACGACCTCCATGGTGGCCGACGACTCGGTCCCTTCGGGCTGGTAGTCGAACGTCACGGTGTTGACGCCCGCGCGCAGCCGCATCGTGATGTCCTGGTCGATCACCGAAGGCAGGGCAGGCTGTCTGACGCCGTTGAGCGAGACGGTCATCCGGGCCGCGTGCAGCCGTCCGCGCAGCCAGTGCGAGTGCCGCGTCGGCATCTGCGGGCCGGCCAGCGCGTCCCCGCCCGCCAGAGGATCAGAGGTGCTCGGCTTTCCCCCGTTCTCGCCCAGCAGCGGGTCGCCGCCTCCGTCAAGCGGGTCGCCGCTCCTCGGCGGCGCGTCGGTCGCGATCAGCGGCGTCCGCGCGGCGGACTGCGGCCCGGCGGCGTGTGCGGGGGCCGGCGGCGCGTAGGCGGGCCGGTCGGAACCGCAGCCGGCCAGCGGCAGGCCAAAAGCAAGGAGCGGCAGCGTCTTTCCCCATGCTCTCATAAGATCATCCCCGCGCCGACCGTGACGTTGGTTGCCTCGTCGATTAGAATCACGCTGCCCGTGGCCCGGTTGCGGCGGTACGAGTCGAAGAACAGCGGCTGCGTGGCCCGCAAGGTGACTTGGGCGATCTCGTTGAGCGAGACCGTCTTGTCGGCTTCGTGGTGGTCCAGCGTGCTGATGTCTAGTTTGTAGTCCACGCTCTTGACGATGGCCCGCACCTCGCGCGTGGTGTGGTGCAGGGTGTACTTGCCGCCCAAGGCCAGACTCTTATCGCCCAGCCAGCAGACCATCAGCTCGATGTCTTGCGAGACCTGCGGCGGGTTGTCGGCGGCCACGATCATGTCGCCCCGGCTGATGTCGATCTCGTCTTCCAGAGTCAGCGTGACGGACTGCGGCGCGAAGGCCTCGGACTGCGGCCCGTCGAATGCCTCGACGCTCTTGACGCGCGTCTCGGCCCCGGACGGCAGCGCCCGCACGGCGTCGCCGGGCCGGAACACGCCGCCCGCGACGCGCCCGGCGTAGCCCCGGAAGTCGGGGAACTCGGCGGTCTGCGGTCGGATCACGTACTGCACCGGGAACCGCCCGTCGGTCAGGTTCACGTCCCGGTCGATAGGCAGGGTTTCGAGCAGGCGCAGCAGGGTCGGGCCGCCGTACCAGGGCATGTTGCCCGAGCCGTCCACGACGTTGTCCCCCAGCAGCGCGCTGATGGGCAGAAAGTGGACGTCGCCGCCCGTCAACCCCGCGGCGAACTTTTCGTAGTCGCCCTGGATGCGCTCGAAGACGCCTTCATCCCAATCCACCAAGTCCATCTTGTTGACGCAGACGACGACGTGCGGGATGCCCAGCAGCGAGGCGATGATGGTGTGTCGGCGCGTCTGCTCGATGACGCCCTTGCGGGCGTCGATCAAGATAATCGCCAGGTTCGCCGTGGACGCCCCGGTGACCATGTTGCGCGTGTACTGGATGTGTCCGGGCGTGTCCGCGATGATGAACTTGCGCTTGGGCGTGGCGAAGTAGCGGTAGGCCACGTCAATGGTGATGCCCTGTTCCCGCTCCGCCCGCAGCCCGTCGGTCAGCAGCGCGAGGTTGACGCCCTCCTCGCCCCGCCGCCCCGTGGAGGCGCGTATGGCCTCGTACTGGTCCTCGAAGATCGCCTTGCTGTCGTACAGCAGCCGCCCGATCAGCGTGCTCTTGCCGTCGTCCACGCTCCCCGCCGTCGTGAACCGCAGCAAGTCCATGTCCAGGTAGCCCGCCGTTGAAAAGTCAGTCATTTTTCTTCCAGTGTCTGTGGCAGTATGTCCATGATCTGGTGCAAGCCCCAGAAGTAGTACCACTCGTCTCCGTCAAGTTCTGTCATCGCTCTGTCCACTCGCGCGAGCATGTCCTCCTGCTCTGCCCATAACTGCCGCTTCTTTTGGGCTACCCGTTGCCTCCGACTTTCCGCCTTTTGTGACTGCTTCTCAGAAAGACAAACTGCGGGCATTTTTTCCAATAGGCCCTCGACGGCCAAGCAAGCATCATTCGCCAGCTGCGCTAAATCTTCACCGCCGGCCTGCTTGCCCCTCAGGCTACTCGGCATGTCCCGCTTGGCATGATGCCGCCAGTAGATGTCCAACAAATCGTCTGCCGCAGACTTGGACACATCAACCATAGCAGGCGCTCATCAAACAGCATGTGGGTCTACGACGACCACGCCCGGCCCGAAGGCCGCCAGGCGCGCGAAGTGGCGGACGTTGAACGTCAAAATGTGCGTGACGCTAGACGTGGCAGATCGCCACCAGCCGCGCGTCATGGACCTGCTTGCCGGTCACACCCGCCGCTTTCACCAAGGCCTTCCACGCCGGGTAAATGTCCGGCGTCTCAGGCAGGGGCGTGAAGATCGCTTCGTATAGCTCTGCTTTGGCTTCAGCCTCCGCAACTGTCATGCCCAGCCCGTTGATCTCGGCGGCACGTGTCGCGCCGTTGCGGAACTCAATCAAGTTCTGCGGCGCGATGTACAGCGGCTCACCTCGGCCTCTGAGTCTCTCTACAGCGGATTCGGCCACCTTGAACTGGGCATCCCGCGTGTTTGCCAGTCGGAGCAACAGGGGCGTTTCGACGAGGTGGGACAATCCCGTTGTCTCCTATAAGTGGTAGTCGTACAGGGAGTCGCGGCTGACCTGTTCGTCCGTCAGGGACACGCCGCAATCCGACCCGGCGCTCCGCAGGAGCTGCACCCATTCCTCGTAGGGAATCGGCATCGCTGGCGGGGGGGTTAGCGTCTTGACTGCATAGGTTCTGGGGGCTTCGCTGAAACTATGCCGCAGGTGTTCCAAAACAAGGTTCTCCGGGGTCTCCCCCTGCTCCTGCGCCCTTCTCGTAACTTGCGCTTCCAGATCCGGCGTCAGCGTCAGTGTGATCGTCATGTCTTGTTTCTTCCCGGCGCGAGATAACCCTGGGCGACGGCGTCGCGGATCATCAGAGCGGCGTACTCCCACAGGTCGGGGGAGCCGTCGGCGATGTGGGCGTTGCGCGCGAGCACCTGGTCTGCTGTGATGCCGTGCTCGCGCCACGAGCGGCCCTGGGCGTGGGAGTTGTGGAGCATCGGCATCAGCCGGTCCAGGGCGGCGGCGAAGCGGGCCTCGGACGTCTCGCGCGCCTCGAACTCCTCCCACAGCTCGCGCATCTCGCCGCGCTGGTCATCCGGCAGCAGACCGAAAATACGGTCCGCCGCAACGGATTCATTGGCGGCCTTATCGGTCTGGACATCGTAGACGTAGGTGTCGCCGGCGTCTATCTCCACGATGTCATGGACGAGCAGCATCTTGAGGACGCGCAGAATATCCACCGGGGCGCTGGCGTGTTCGGCCAGCACCATCGCCATGACGGCCAGGTGCCAGGAGTGCTCGGCGGAGTTCTCGCGCCGGTCCATCCCCAGGACGTAGGTGCGCCGCAGGACGGACTTCAGCTTGTCCATCTCCAAGAGAAACTCGATCTGTTGACGTAGGCGGTCGATGTTCATTGTCGTCCCCTGGCCGTCATCTCAGGCTGACCTCGCCGGTGCGGAAGTCTACAACTAGCCGGTAGTCTCGGGGGAAGTCCAGGCCCAAGACGCCGTCAATCGGCAGCGACGCAGGCAGCGTGTGCGCCTGAATTGTTAGATATGGCAGTGTCCGCCCCAGGGCCTCCAAGGCCTCCACCGTCACGAGGGGGACGGAAACCACGCTGCCGCCCATGATTACCGGAACAGTTGGCGCAACAAGAATGTCAATGCCGATGTTCACTAGAATGCGGCGGCTGATGGCCGTCTCCGTCGCACCTGTGTCCAGCGCAAGGCGAACCGCCCGGCTGCCGCGCGGCCCATGAACCGCAGCGGTCATGAGGATAAGGCCACGGATAAAGTTGAAGGAGTCACTCACGACCAGAAGCCTAGTAGCACAGACATCTCCGGCATCGGGCCGAGGTAAAGGTAAGCTGCCCGCTCCAATTGCAGCGCGGCGTCCTGGTCGTACATGGCTTCGCGGTCCCACCCGTGATAGACGACCCGCCCCCGGCACAGTTCCCGCCTCTCGTCCATCTCGGGGTCAGCGACCAGCACCCATTCGCCGCCGAACCGTGACTCCATCTCCGCCCGCGTCAGCACCTCGTTCATAACACAACACCCCCATCCGGCGACGGCTAGAAGTAGCCTTCTTTTTTGCGGTCTTCCATCGCCGCCTCGGAGCGGCGGTCGTCGGCGCGCATGCCGCGCTCGGTCGTGCGCGCCCCGGCGACCTCCTGGATGATCTCCTCGACGGACGCGGCGGGGGACGAGACGGCACCGGTGTTGGTCATGTCGCCGACGGTGCGGAAACGGACCCGGCGCGTTGCAGGCATCTCGGTCGGGCGCTTGGGCAGGTATTCGGAATCGGCCAGCAGGACGCCGTCGCGCTCGACAATCGCCCGCTCGTGCGTGAAGTAGAGGCTGGGCAGGGGGATGCTTTCTTGCAGGATGTACTGCCAGACATCCATCTCGGTCCAGTTGGAGATGGGGAACACGCGGAAGTGCTCGCCCAAATGTTTGTGGCCGTTAAAGAGGTTCCACAGCTCGGGGCGCTGGTTCTTGGGGTCCCACTGGCCGAACTCGTCGCGGTGCGAGAAGAAGCGCTCCTTGGCCCGCGCTTTTTCCTCGTCGCGCCGCCCGCCGCCGATGGCTGCGTCGATCTTCAGCTCTTCCAAAGCGTCCAGCAGCGTGACGGTCTGGAGCAGATTGCGACTGGCATTGAAGCCCGTCTCCTCGACGGCCCGGCCCTGGTCAATCGAGTCCTGGACCGAGCGGACCACAAGCTTCGCGCCCAGCGTCTCGACCCAGCGGTCCCGGTATTCCAGCGCCTCGGGGAAGTTGTGCCCCGTATCGATGTGCAGCAGGGGGAAGGGGATGCGCGCGGGCCAAAAGGCCTTGCGGGCGAGGTGGGACAGGATAATGGAATCTTTGCCGCCGGAGAACAGCAGCGCGGGCCGCTCGAACTGGGCGGCGACCTCGCGGAGGACGGACACGGACTCGGCTTCGAGTTCCTGCAAGTGAGTCAGATGGTGGGCCGTGGTCATGTCCCCATTTTACCCCACCGGGGGAGTAAACGGGAAAACGAGGACTCAGCCCCGCGTTTCGAGTGCGACGCCTTCCGCCGCCGCGCTCTCGGCATGAGGCCATCGGTGCAGGTGGGCGGCGACTGCGGCCAGGAATGGATGGATGTCTCCCCCACGGACGAACAAGACCGCCGTCCCGTGCGCCGCCTCCGGGCCATCCTGCATCGCTTCCGAGCGTTGCACTGAGGCGCACACCCGGTAGTCGTGGCCGGCGAGGGCGACGTGCAGCTCGATGGGACTGCCGACCGCGTAGGCGCGGGCCGAGGCGAAATAAAACCCGGTCAGGCTGATGTCGTGCAGTGACACCACCGGCGCGTCTTCCTCGGCCACCGTGACGGCAATCGGGATCTGAACCGGGTAGCGCGGGTAGCGGCGGCCACTGCCGGGGGGCGGGCCATCGAGGGCAGCAAACGAGTTGTCCATGCTGGGTATTATAGGCAGATTAGGTCGAATGCAACAGCCTGTCTGCTTTGCCGGGAGCCATATCATGCCCCTAGAATCTTCCGAGAAGCCTGCCGCGCCCAAGAGAGCTTCTCTCCTTCCGGGCTTCTTCATCCTTCTGTTCTTCGTCTCCTTCGGCTGGCTGGCTTGGAACTATGCGTCTGATACCCATCTGTCCCGGCAGTACCATCACGCCCCCGGCTGCTTTCCAGGCACCCCGGCTGATTCGTCCCTGCCGCCCTGCCGGAACACCACGCTGCTGGTCACGCGGCAGTGGGAGGTCACACACAGCAAGAGCGCGGATGATGAAAACCTGGACTTGCAGGAACTAGGCGGGCGTGACTGGATCGAAAGCGTCAGCTATCGCGTCTGGAAAGCTGCGCCGGTCGGCAGCCGCGTTTCGGTGCAAATCTGGAAAGGCCAGGTCGTGCGCGTCCGGGCCGGGGGCTGGGTCTCCAGGACAGACGACAACCCGGACCACAACACGCGGCGAGACCTGGTCATGCTGGGGGAGTTCGGCTTCCTGCTGTTGCTCGGGAGCGGAGTCCTTCCCGCAGCGTTTGCGAACTGGCTCCGGCGGGCGCGCGGCCTGCCGGTCAGCCGCGAGATCGTCTACGCCGTCCAGGTGCGGGGCGACTGCCTGACCCTTGCCGACCGCCGCTACACGCACCTGGGGGGCTTTGTCTTCGGCCTGCTGGCGCTGGGCAGCGTCGTCTTTTTCGCCTATGGGCTGGTTCTACTCGGCCACGACCTGGCGGGCCTGTCGTGGCCCGTTCTAGCGGCAGGCCTGGGCGTGTTCGCGCTGCTGGCGTCGGCAGGCCGCCGCACTCGGTTTCTCGCGATCCGGCTCCCCTATCTCCTGCTGATGCTCCCCGTTCTGCTGGGGCGTGCCCTCGTGTCCTATCTTGGCCGCGAGGGCCGGATATTGCTCTTGGGCGAGCGATGGACGTTCGACCGCAACCGGGACCGGGTCTCGCACGACGACCGGCCTGTCGCCGCTCTCAGCGATATTGCGAGTGTCCAGCTGAAAGAAAGCAAAAGCGCGCGGGGGGTTCTGAGGCGCGACATGAAGCTTTTGGCGCGGGACGGGGCGGAGATCGGCGCGGGGGTGGCGTCTGATGCCGATGCGGAGGAGACCGAGTACATCGCGGAGCGGCTGGCGGAATTTTTAGGCCGCCCCCTCCAGCGCCTCCAGGAGAAAGACGAAGACGCGGACGCCCAGAAGGCCGAGGCACCAACCGTCCCCGCCGGCGACCCGCAGCGCCTCGAAGTCCCCTACGCCGGCACCTTCGCGGACCACTGGCGCACCAACCTGTTCTTCATGGGGCGGCGGCCCGGCCTGACTCTCTTCAACCTGCTCTTGTTCGCCGTCATGGGCGGCTTCTTCTGGCTGCCGCCGTACTTCCACCGGGGCGACTACCCAGGCGCGGCGGAGCTAGTCGCCCTGATGCTGGCGGGCAGCGCGGCCTTTGTCGCCGCCCTGACGGCGCTGGCCATCCTGCTGATCCTCGCGCGGCGCAGCGGCAACCGCCGGTGCCGGTTCATCATCGGCACTGAGGGCTTCGAGGACGTGATGCCGGAGAAGACGACTTCGGCGCTCTGGCGGGACGTCAAGGCCGTGGAGGAGCACGGCGGCGACATCTACTTCTTCCGCAGCAAGGTCGCGGGCAAGGCTGGGGCCAAGGCCGCCGGGACGTTCCTCCCCCGCTCGGCCTTTGCGGACCCGGCCCAGGCGCAGGCGTTTTACGAGACGGCCCTGCGTCTGTGGGAAACGGCCAAAGACGCGGAAGTCTGACCCTGTTCCCGCCCCACGCCCGTCCACAGCCACATTCCGCCCGCACCGTCAAACCGCCGGGTGTGTTGGCTTTGGGGAGCGGAGGAAATAGACGAAGGCCCCGGTGATCGCCACCACGATCAACGCCCTTGATCCGATCTGCCGCGCGGAGATGACCTTCTGAGAAACGGTGGTCGGCCCGAACGGACCCGGCACGGTCCCAACGACCTCCGCAGGGCGCGCAAACGCCCACGTCGTGACCCCGACGACGACCATGAACCCGGCGACCACAGCGATGATTTGAGAGGTGTTCAAAGCCTTCCCCGTTTCTCAGCCGGCTTCCGCCAGCGCACAAGTCCAATGCCAAGCAGATCAACGGCAGCGTTCAATGGACGCAATCAACTGATGATTGGGTCGGCCAGTGCTTCCTCAACTCCATGCGCGGCCCAGACCTTCAAGGCGTCCGCGACGGCCTGCGAGTCCTCGTTCGCATCAATCTCCACGATCTTTCCCCAGCGCATACGCACGACATGAACGCCATGATTGTCGTAAGGGGAGCCGTCCGGCATATCCTGTGTCGCCGACCAGCGGATGACGATTGTGGTATCGTGAGGCCAGCCGCTTACCCAAACATCGTGTACTGTCAGTGTGAGGGTGGGGCCGAGACGGCCCAATCGGGCGAACCACCGGCGCAGTGCCTCGCGGTCGTAACGCTCACCGCCCAGCGCATGCTGCCCCCCGAACCGATGGTGGATGTTCGGGACACAATCTTTGAGCAGCGCCTCATAATCCTTCTGGTTGACGCGCATGAAGTTTTTTTTGGCGACCCGCTTCACGATGGCGTGGTACATACTCCCTCCGGCTACGGTAACGCCGACGGTGACGGCAATGACTTGTTTTGTGTTCATGTGTCTTTCTCGCACCGCACGGGAGGCTGACCCGGTGCTCAGAGCGGCAGGGCGATCCGGGCGGTGAAGGCGCGGTCGGGGTCGCCGCGCCGCCCGAGCGTCTCGCAAAGGGTGCGGAGGCTGGGGACGGGGTGGACCTGGGACTTTTTGCCGTTGACGGTGAGCGCGACAGGCCTGGTGAAGTCGATCAGGCGGCTGTCCAGCAGCACGGTGGCAGAGATTACGTTGGGCGTGGTCGTCACGACGATCCGGTTGTTTTCGCAGGCGGCGTCGATCTCCCGTTCTTTGGCGGGCGCGGACGTTTGCAGCCAGAAGAAGTCGGTGATGACCGAGTCGGTCATCAGCCAGGTCAGGTCGCGCGGGACGGGGTTCCGGGCGGCAACGGTCATGCCCGCGAGGAAGTCCCGGTCGGGCAGGTCGCTGTGCCCGTGGCCCGCTTTGACGTCGATTGTCACCGGGTAGATGTCCGTGCGGTCGCCGCGCAGGGCGCGGACCTCGCCGTCGAACTTCCGGTCCCGGTCCAGCCGCCCGTACATCAGGTCGTGCTCGCCCACCCAGGCCGAGAAGACCGTGTTCCGCAGCGTCTTGGCCGTCGTCTCGCCGTCGGTGGGCGCGGCGGCGGAGGCGTGGACGGCGGCGAACAGGTCCGGCTCTTTCGGCCCGATGGCGAACGCGCCGTAGCCGCCGTGCGAGTAGCCGATGAGAAAGACTTTGTTCGGGTCCACGCCGCCGAACAGCAGGTTCTGCTTGACCAGGCTGCCGACCAGCGGGTACACGTAGTCGTCGTAGAAGCCGTTCCAGGTGTTGTTCGGGGCGCGCAGGGCCAGGTAGAGATACCCGCCGTTCTCGGGGTGGTCGCGGTAGTGAGTCTGCATCTCCCGCCACTGCTCGTCGTTAAGCTCCTGCGGGGCACCGCCGCCGCCGTGCATGGCGATGACCAGGCCCCAGCCGCTCGCAGGGCGCGTCCCGACGGCCCGGACGGTGTAGGGGCTGACGTACTGCCCGAACCGCGCCTGGTGGGCGTCGAAGTCCTGCCGTAGAGCCGCGTGAGAGGGCGCTGCGCGATAAGCCTCCCAGGCGGCGGCCCGCACCGCCGGCTCGTTTTGCAGCAGCAGCTTGTCAAGCGTCTTGGGGAACGCCCACTGCGCTTGCTGCTGGGGCGAAGCGCAGAAGTAGTCGGCCAAGGCCTTGGACAGAGATCGAGACGCCGCCGGCGTGAGCGGCTTGGGCGCGGCAGCAAGGCGGACGACGACGACCTGCTGCGCGTCCGTCCCGATCTGGACCGTCTGCGTCGCCGCCCGCCCCGCCGCATCCAAAGCGCTGATCTCGCAGGCCTGCGCTTGCGGCACGGGGAAGGCCACCATGTCGTTCAGGTCCGCCGATTCTCCTCTGCTCATGCCCTGCCGCCTTGCGGCGTTGTCGACGGCTCGCACCGTAACATTGGCGACCACCCGCTTGCCCTCCGGGTCCAACACTTTGACCAGCAGCCGGGTTTTGCCGGGGTCGGCGGACGGGATCACAGGGGCGTAGCGGTCGGTGACGTTGACGGCGGAGACCGAGTGGTTGTCCGGTGCCCAGACCAGCGGGAACGTCAGGCCGGTCCTGCCGAAGCTCGTGGCGTAGATGGCGTACAACGGCTCGTCCTTGCGCGCCTCGGACGCATCATGGGCGAACCAGGCGTGGTCCAGGCCCTGCGCGTCCGGCTCTGCCGCGCCGACGAAGTGCCAGCCGCCGTCCCAGACCTCGACCCAGGTGTGGTTGCCGCGCATGTTCGCCCACAGGGGCGTCCCGACCACGCGGGCGGGGATGCCGACCGACCGGCAGGCGTCCGCCAGCAGGATCGACAGGCCCGAGCACGAGGCCTTGCCGCTCGCCATGCTCTCGCCGGGGCTTTGGTCGGGCCGCTGCCGCTCGGTCGAGTAGCGGACGTTCACCAGGGGGAACAGCTTCTCGTTAAGCCGCCTCGCCGCCTCGGCGGGCGTCCGGCAGCCGGCGATCAGGGGCACGGCCTTGTCACGCAGCGACCCACGCACATCCTCGCGGGTCTCGCTCAGGCAGGCATACGGCAGCACGTCGTTCAGGAACAGCTCTTGGGGGATCTGCGCCTTCCACGGCGACTTCTTCCAGCCCTCGTAGGCCAGGGCGACATCGCGCAGCAGGAACCCCGACGACAGCGTCCGCAGGTCGTCGTCCGGCATGTTGGCGACCAGAAAGTCCATGCCTTCCTGCTGCGCGCGCGGCACGTTCTGCAATGCGGCCAGTATCTCGGCCCGGTTGCCGCCCGCGCGCTCCAAAGCCTGCGCGACGGGCGCGGGCCACGCACCCTCGGCGCGCGACGGCGTCAGCGTTGCCAAAGTCATCAGCACTCCTAGCCCGATCCATAGGAAACGATCAGTCCAAAAAGAGCGCCCGGTGTTGGAGTATGGCAGTGTGTTCATGCTGCCATTTTACCACACGAAATCGGAGAGCGTCCGGGCAGGCCTCAGAGCGATAAAGGCGTGTGTCGTGACAGGAGGATACCACGAGGTTGTCCCCGCCCTATGCGAGGCGGGTACTAGGCGAGGCGGGTACAAGTAGACGGACTCGGGCTTCAACCCTGGTCTGGAGACTGGTGCGGTCTACCCGCCTCGGTGCAGTTCATCGTTCAGGCCGCAAAGGGCGTTGCCTTCATTTATGGCTCGTCATAATCCGCGTAGACCGTTGCCCACTGTGGATCATCCAAATCCACAAGAATCTGCGAAATACTTCCATCTGAAAAACTTGCCTGACAGAAGTGATGGATGTGGATGAGATTCCAGCCATGACCGGCAAGCTCTGGGTAGCGAGCCGGATCAACACGCCCGTTGTATGTCTTTGTCAGGTTCCAGATATTCGGAGATGCCAAAAAGGCAGGCACCGCCGAAGCGGGCACTCGCACCTTCGCCCCAACCAATTCTGACGGGCCACAGTTCCGGTCGTAGCCTGCGACCAGCACGGAGCCTGGAGGAAACCGGATATGAGTGATGTGCGAGACGCGCAGCAGGCTGGGGACGGGCCAGGCAACAGACCAAGCAACGCAGAGGCTAACAAAGGGAAGCACGGACAGAGCCACGAGTGAGTAGAGCGAGCCGAGCAACCATTTTTTCCATGCAGGCTCTCGTTGCCATCTTTGCCACCGCGTTGGTCGCATCACAGCGTCCATAATGTTGGGCCTCCCCCACCACGCCTCGTGGCCTGCCCACCTCTACGGCATAATCTGTTCTCGCCCCGAACATCCCCAGGGTCAGGCCTCTCACGGCCAGGTCTCGCCCAGGCGGTGCAGGACGGCGCGGAGCAGGTCATCGTCGGCGGGGAAGCCGGCCTGCCGGAGCGCCTCGATCAGCGGCTTCGCGGCGGAGATATGGCCGGCGGCGCGGGCGCGGGCGATGACGCCCAGCGTCCCGATCACGGGGATGCCGAGTGCCGAGGCGGTGGCGCGGGCCTTGCCGTCGTCCAGCACCGCCCGGCTGCGCGGCCGGACCAGCGCGGCGGCCAGGACGGCCGCCCCTTCGGCGTCCAGGCCGCGCGCGGCCACGGGCGCGGGGAGGATGTGCGCCGCGACGATCTGCCCGAAGCCCTCCGCCAGGGCGGCATGGGCGGGGTCGTCTTCGCCCCCGGCCCGCACCTCGGCGGCGACCAGCTCCGGGATCAGCACAGGGCCGGCGAAGAGGCTCAGCAGGTCCAGTTGGCCGATCCGCGCCAGGACGATGAGCGGGGTCGAGTCGGTGATCCAGACTTCTCGGGTGACTCCCTGAACGGTCATGCTCACGCCAGACCTGCTTCGGCCAGCACCGGGGCGGCGTTGTACTGGAACGGCGACAGCCCGCGCGCTCCAAGTTCCCGGAGGAACGCGGCGCGGGTCAGGCCCAAGAGCGACGCGGCCTCGCCCTGAGTCAGCTCCTGACGCTGACAGCGCGCGCAGGCGTCGTCGTCGAGCGCGCGCTGCCGCCCGGCCTCCGCCTCGGCCAGCGTCCGCACCCAGGCGGCCAGCGTTTGGCCCTCGCGGTCGGCGGCCCGCCGCAAGCGGGCTTCGGTTTCGGGGGGCAGTTCGAGGGTAAGTGTCATGGCAGGAGCATACCCCAAGACCGCCCCACCCCGCGCCGGCGGGGGCTTCGGAGCTGCCTGCCTGTCGCCGGGCGGGCATAGATAGATGAATGAAGTCGGGCTTCAACCCCGGTCTGAGGAGCGGGGCGGTCTGCCCGCCTCGGTGCAGCGCATTGTTGGGCCGATGCCGTTCAGCCGATGAAGTCTATCCGAAAGCCTCTATTCTCTTGCTGGGCCTTCTCAAGAATGGAGACAGCCCTGCCCAAATCGTTGACTACTGCCCTTTGATAATCTTCATCACCAATCAAATCGGGATTAGCTTGTATATGCGCCGCTACCTTTTGCACCGTCGCCAAACCTTGCACTGCCCTGAACCATTCTTGCGGCTGGCCCATGAAGTCCGTGAGTGGAACAACCTGCAATTGGGCGGCTACTTGGTCAAGAAGATTGCTGGTTTTGCCTAACGACTTCCAATCCGTGTTTGGGTCCTCATAGAAATAACCTAAGTTGTGTTTCTAGCGTCCTGCCGTGATGGTGAAGGCCAGTACGGTCAGGAAGACCTTTAACTCGAAGCCGCGCGGCGTGACGGCATGAACCGTGCGCCCCAGTGCCGAAGCGATCTG
>JAABUP010000569.1_pt1 | contig 80355 bp, 86 predicted proteins | sample 5559201 | NCBI WGS metagenome assembly JAABUP01 (sample SAMN10711887, study PRJNA513373) | rock metagenome | isolation source: Antarctica rocks | place: Antarctica
CCGCCTGACGGCGGGCAGAAGCGGTTCCAGATGCTGCCACTGCGTGTCCGTGAGGTCGGTCGAGTAAGCTTTGCGTTCGTTCACGAAGCCTTATTGCCAAAATACTGGCTTTTTATACACACTCTTATACGGGGCCGCTGAGGTATCAACATTGGATGTGGCTGAGTTTGTATCGTTGACGAAGCCATCTGAATGTGAGACGGGGGGAGCAGGGTTCCCAACTCCGGTGATTTGCACCTCAGGATATGTTTGGGGGCTACCAGCGAAGGAAAAGTATTTGTGGTTGTGTTGACCATCCTGAAACTGCTCCTGAACCATTCCTTTCGTGAACGGTTTATTGTTTTTCAGAACAAGTTCCAGTAAGTAGTGGGTGTGGTGACCATAGTTAATGGAATCGTTGCTGGTCGGGACCCCAAAAGGGTTAATCGCGCTAAAATGCAGAACGACATGGCTAGGTCGCTTTTGCTTACCAGAAGCCTGTGGAGCCGCAGAGGCCGAAGCTCTCACTGGCGTGGAAGAAGATTGCGTAGCGCCTGCATCGTCGGGATCACCAACCCAATCGGAGTCTGTATATGGGCCGTAGTCCTGATTGTTGTTGTTGTCGTGGCAAGTCACTGTGCAAGTCACCTCATAGTAGTAATCGCCAGGATCATCGAACTCGGCATGAACCGTGGTCGTTGGGGCATTTACGTTGTCAACAGTGACCTGACCGCCCGAGACAGCATCGATAGACCAGCTATAGGTGGTGTCAATACTGCCCTCTTTCGAGGGTTGAGGCGGATTATTGATTGTGACGGAGGCGCTTGCTGTGCCCTGATCACCAGCGTCTAGATCACCTAGGTCGTCGGCGGTTACCGTGACGGAAGGTGTCGTCTGGGCGTATCCAGGATGAGGCGCAAAAAACGCCGTGAGGACAAACAGCCCGCCGATCAACTTGATTCCGCGGAACCCATCGGACACAGTGTTCTTTTTCATGCTAGTTCTCCTTGTTAGTGCAATGCTCACGAGGCTTCTGTAATTCTGCTTAGTTGTTCAGAGCTTTAAACTCTGGGTGCCTTCGGAGAAGTGACGTCCGCGCCCTTGTCATCGCTTCTCTGAAGTCATTCCTGTCAGTCGCCGACCATAAGTTAAGATTCCACCTCCAGTTTTTGAGCAGTTCTTGTGCATTCTGCTCTTGAACGACTGAGCGATAAGCAAAAATGCGATAACGTGTTTCTGAAGCGAGAGCATTGGGTTGGTCATACAGTGCGTCCATTGCTCCCCAAAGCGTTCGTGCCGCTGTCAGTGTGGGGGTGAAGGGCTGAGGGCCAGGATCAGGGGCGTCGTAACGAACCTTCCCTAGCCAAATGGTTTGCATGTCTTCTTCCTCGCTGATGACGCCTTTCATCTTATCGATCATCACTGCTGACACAATGGTGTTGAAGCTGTTATTCTTTGCTATCTTGACGTAATATCTGCTCGGCCCGCGCAGCATGAACTGTTTATAAACGCCGCCCCAAAAGTCATGCACCCGTGCATCAGCCAAGTCCGGCAGCGTTTGAGCTTCCTCAAGGGTATTGCGATATGGCTTGATCTGTATAAGGTAATCCCGATTGCGGTCCGTTCCATCATGTCCGTCTTTGTTCATGAAATACAAGCTGATGCGGTGTAAGCCGGGAGGCAGCGCCAAGGCATACCAGATGTCCGGCCCCTCGAAAGACGGGCTGTACGTTTCGCCATGATCGTCATGTTCAGCTTGTCGTCGGTAGCCGATCTCTGGGTCATAGAGTGACCGAGGGTTGTCAGTCTGGACCCAATGCACCCAGGAGCGCAGAAAATCCGTCGAAGTGCGGTGTGGTCCAATGTTGGCACGAACCGCGTAGAGTGGACAACCAATCGGAATATGGTCGCTCCACGGAGACTGCATGGCACAGAGGAGGGCATACTGCCGCCCATAGCGGCCCACCCAATCCCCCTGCGTCTGCCAGTCCTCCCCCAGATAGGCCCCGCCGCCGACAGGCATCTCCCCGGTCAACGACTTCACCTTCGTCAGCATAGCCGTTAACTCGGGCTGTGTCGGCGGCTTGGCAGGGTCGGGGAAAGCTGGGAACGCTGCCACTGCACTTGTCATGGAGGCATCGTCGGTGGTTAAACTTCCGGTCGGCGGGAACAAGCCGCCGCCGTAGAGGCCGACGAAGGCCGTTTTGCCATCCGCCAGCAGGGCAGACACGTAATCATCCGCCCGCTCACCGTTCACCCCCGACTGCACCCGCTTCCCCGTCTTGGGGTCCAGGACCTCGATCCCCTTCTGGCGGTGGCCGACGAAGATGCGCCCTTTCTCGTCCTCCGTCAGGCACGTTACGTAGTCTTCCGTCAGCAAGTCGCCTGCAACCGCCGCCGGATTGGGGATGACCGGGTGATAAAGGCCTGCTAACTTATCCTTCCAGTTCGCGCCGCGCACGAACGTCCAGGTGTCGCCGTCCCGGCTCTTCGCCAGCCCGCCCGTCGTACCCGCGTAGATCGTGTTGTCCGAGGCGACCAAGAGGCAGTTGATGAGGGACGAAGGCAGCCCCTTTCCTGCCGGGACGCTGGGAAGCTGAGAGGGTCCGGGGACCGTGCGCCAGGTACGGTAGTCGGTGTCAGGGGAGCCGACGGCGATGCCGTCACTCTGGGTGCCGACGTACAGCAGGCCGTCCGAGGAGAACGCCAGCGAGCTTGCCTGGTCGGAGGGGAGGCCGTCGGCGCGGGTGTAGTAAGTCCAGCGGTTGGCGCGGTAGCAGAACAGACCGGCCTCGGTCGCGCCCCAGACGCCGCCGTCCCTGGGGCTGACGGCTAGGGCAAAGACACGACAGCCGAGCGGCCCGTTCAGCGGCCCGTAGGTCTTCCAGGCCTTGCCGTTGTAGACGGAGACGCCGTGGTTGAGCGTCCCGGCCCAGACGCGCCCGCTCTTGTCACAGGCGAGGGCATAAGCATTGTCGTCGCCCAGGCCGTCGGCGCTGGTGAAGTGGGTGTATTGCTTGTCTTTGGGGGCGGAAGGGTTGCAGCGCCAGACGCCCTGATCTTCGGTGCCGATCCAGACGTTGCCGTGCGTGTCCCGGCAGAGGGAGGTGATGAACTGCCCTTGCGCGTTCGCATCCCAAGGAGTTGTGTCGGCGAAGGAAGGGGCGGCACAGAGCAGGAGCGCGAGGCTACAGATCAGCGCGGAAGGGAGGGCGCGGAAGGGAGGGCGCGGAAGGGAGGGCGCGGAAGGGAGGGCGCGGAAGGACAGGCATGGCATCCGGCATCTTCATAGGTACACATCAGCAGAGGAACGACAGGCGTTACACGTCAGTGTACCGGGATGGCCGGCAGCCCTTCGTAATGCGGGGGCAAGGCGAGTATAACAGGCTGTGCGGCAGAAGTCAAGTGTTTGTATGAAAAGAAAATATTTATTTTCGGCGGGAGAGAATAGGCCGTGTCGGCTACGCTCGGAGCCGCCGGCAACGGTCACAAAGACAGGGGGGAAACTGACGGGATAGGTACCCCGAGCAGGGCGGAGGCGTGGCGGCGGAAGTCTTCAGGGTCGCCCGAGGCGGCGAAGGAGACGCGGGGGGCATCTGAGGCTACGGGCACGGCGGGCAGGGGGACGGGCGGGAGCAGGGAGAGGGCACGGCGGACGGCCTCTTCGGAGGGGTCCACGAACAGCGGGGCAAAGCTTGAGTCGCCCAGGCGGCGGGCGGCGCGGCGCAGGGCGGGGAGCAGGAACGGGAAGTGGGTGCAGCCCAGGACGACGACCCGCGCGCCCGCCGCGCACAGCGGGCGCAGGTACTCGCGGGCGGCTTCGTCGGCGGCATCCGTCTCAGACAGCCCGGACTCGACCAGGGGGACAAATTTGGGGCAGCCAACCTCGACGACGCGCCGGGCCGGATCGAGCTTCTGAATGGCCTGCGTGAAGGCCAGCGACCGCGCCGTCGCATTGGTGGACAGGACGCCGACCGGGCCATCGCCACCGGCGGCGGCGACGGCGGCCAGCGCGCCCGGCTCGACCGTGCCCAGCAGGGGCAGGTGGGGATAGCGCAGGCGGGCGGCGTCCAGCCCGGCGACCGTGGACGTGCCGCTCGCCATCAAGACCAGGCCGGCCCCCGAGTGGACCAGGTGGTCGGTCAGGCGCAGGGCCAGGGCGCGGACGGTCGGCACGGGCTTGTCGCCGTAGGGGACGTTGGCGGTGTCGGCGAGGTAGAGCACGGATGCCGAGGGCCTCTGCTGTTGGAGGGCGCGCAGGACGGACAGACCCCCCAGGCCCGAATCGAAGATGCCGATGTCTAAAGGCCGGCTCATGGGGCACCCGCTGCCGGAGGCCGGACCACATCCATCGGACCGTCGATCTCGCCGGCCTCGCCGAACGAGTGGACCGGCTTGCCCCGGACCATGACCTGAAACTGCTTGATCTCGGGGAACTGGCCCAGCGTCCGCGCGAGTGCGCCCAGGGCGTCGCCCTGCTTGCCTTCACCGCCGTTCTCGTCGATAATCGGTTGCGAGAAGTCCAGCGTCGCCATGCCGCCCTGGAGCGTCACGCCGCGCAGGGCCGTGCCCGTTGGCATCGGCCCGTGCGGGTCTTCGAGCAGGGCCGCAACGGCGGCGCGCACGGGCGTGGGCGAGCGGTGCAGGGGGACGACGCGGGGCATCAGCGGGTCCTGATTCCCGGTCGCCTTCGGGTTCGGGACGTAGATCAGGCCTTTGTCGCGCGGCGCGGGCGGGGCCGGCGTCACATCGTGGTGGCAGCCCGAGAGAGCAACGGCAAGAAGGACCAAGACGGCCCCACAAACGTCCTTCCGCACCTAGTAGGCGCTCCGCGCGCCGCCCGCGCCTCGGGCGGAGCGGGCGGTGGCGGCCTGATCGGCGACGAAGTCGCGCAGGCCCGCCGCGATGCCTGCGGCGATGCGCTGCTGGTCGGCGTCGTCGCGCAGATTGGCGAGATCGGCGTCGCAGTTCATGTAGCCGGTCTCGACCAGGACGGCGGGCATATAGGAGCCGCGCAGGACGCCGAAGCCGGTGCCGAAACGGATCGTGTCGGACTGGGTGCCGAGTCGGGGAATGCCCGACACCTGGCCGATGCGGCGCGAGATGTCGGCGGCCATCTGCCGGCAGGTCGGATTCTGCTTATGGTAGTAGACCGTCGTGCCGCTGTGCGAGTTCTGGCCGCCGCTCGAATCGCAGTGGATCGAGACGAACAGGTCGGCGTGGTGGTTGTTGGCGAAGAGGGGCCGGGCCATGACCGAGGGGAAGGTGTCGTCGGTGCGCGTCATCAGCACGGTCGCGCCCGACCGGGCCAGGATGTCGCGCAGGCGGCGGCCGATGGACAGCGTGATGTCTTTCTCATGGATGGTCCCGGTGCGGAAATCGTCGCTCGCCCCTGGGTCCCGCCCGCCGTGACCGGGGTCCACGACGATGACCTTGCCGACCAGGCTCGCCCCGCCCGTATGGACATCTCCCCCGCCGTACTCGGACGGCGAGACCGGCATCGGGGCGACGGTGCCGCTCTCGGGCGGAGGGGGCGGGGCGGAGCCGCCGGTGACGACGTTGATCAAGTAGGTCATGCCGCCGCCCGCGGGGCGCTGGTCGATGGAAAAGGCCACCATGCGGGACAGGTCCAGCACGACGCGCCCGAAGTTCGTCTGCGGGGTCAGGAACCGCCCGACGCGGATGGTGCGGACGACGGAGCCGCCCACCGACTGGCTGGCGCGCACGGATCGGTCGGCGACGGCCCCCACGAGGTCCAGGGCCAGCCGGCTCGGGCCGTCCAGCCGCTCAGTGCTGTACCGGGTCGGGCGGTCCGTGGTCACGGCGATCTGCGTCAGGCCCGCGTTCACGACTTTGTAGCCGACGCTGGTGATCGTGACGCCGGGGGGGCTAAGGGGCGGGCGGGGAGCGGGGGGGAGCGCGGCGACGGGGATGGGCGGGGCGACGGGCGGGGCGGGGACACCCGGCGCGGCGGACGGCGCAGGGAACTCACCCAGCGCGACCTTCACCTGGCTGCTTTGGAGGCCGCTGAGTACGCGGAACGACAGGTCCTGCTTCATGTCGATGGTGATCCGCACCGTCTGCGGGTCGATCTGCCCGCTGCGGATGCGGCTCACGGCGGGGTTGGTGGTGGGGATGCTGGCGGGCGTGGTGGCGAGGTCCAGGCCGTACAGGTCCACGTACAAACGCTCCGGGCTGCTGATGCGCCGGACGGTATAGTAGACGGGGTAGGACGTGTAGACGGTCAGCTCGTGGAAGTCCTGCCGGACCATCTGGAGCCGGGCGCGCACGGTCAGCGTGTCGGTCGAGGGCTGCCAATCCGCCGTACCGCCCAGGGCCGACGCGACGCGCCCGAACGGGACACAGTAGCGCCCGCCGACCCGCGTGTAAGGGAAAACGGAGCGACGCCCGTTGGCCGCCGTCACGGTCACGGTCCCGTCGCCGTTCGCCGCGTACCTCGCGCCCAGAAGCTGGACCGCGTCCACGGGCGCGAACACCTGGCCGTCCGGCCCGACGAAGGGCTTGACCTGGAAGGGCACGACGCGCCCGCCGATGAAGATGGTGGCGGGCCGGGCATCGGCCCGAGCCGGGGCGGAGGCTGCCGCGAAGCCACCGAAGGCGAGCAGCGGGAGGAGTGCGCGCGGGTTGATCATAAGAGGTCTCCGGGTGCATTCTAACACAGTTTTTCCGCCAGGGTCAAGAAAAACGCCAAAATTAGGTCAAAAAACAAATCAAAAAACAAAAACGGCACCTTCTTTGCAGAAGATGCCGTTTCGTTTTGGTGGAGGCGGGCGGATTTGAACCGCCGTGTCGAGTAGCAGCAATCCAGGCTTCTACAGGCATAGCCGGTCGTTTGGTTCTAACGCAGGGGCCGCCGGTCGGCAGGCTGCCCGGAGCGCGAGAAGCCCTTTATTTCCCGCGCGCGTCGGGCCTCGGCCCGCGCGCGGTAGCCCACATGGGTGACGCCCCGGCTCCCTCCGGTGGGCGAGGAGGGACAGGACGGACCGCCCTGGGGCGGCGCAGTTACTGGTTAGCTAGTCCCGAGGGAGAAGTTAAGCAGCCAACGCGTAGGAACGCGTTGTGGCGAAAGAAGTGTTCTTCGCTTTTGTTTTTTTGCCGCTTTTTACGAGGCCAGCGGCGCCTCGACCCGCAACCTGGAGCACCAATCTCCCGATCGAAACCAATCGCCCCCGTCACGCCTATTATAACCCGAAACGCCGACAATGTGTTCCCGGCTCAGGCCGCGTCCGATTCTTTTTTCGACGCCACCAGCATCCGGCGGGCGTCGCCGAGGATGTCCGCCAACACCTCGATGGGGGTGCGGCCCGTGTCAATCCGCAGGACCTTGTCCGGCGGGTAGTGGCCTAGAACGGGCGCGGTCTCGGCTTCGTAGACGTAGAGCCGGTTCTGGATGGTGGCGTCCGAGGCGTCGTCGAGCCGGTTCTCGTGCAGCGCGCGGCGCTTCAGCCGCTGGTACATCTTTTCTTTGTCGTCGCAGTCCAGGTAATAGACACGCTTGACCTCGATCAGGTCGTCCATCAGCCGGGCCTGGGCGGCGGAGCGTGGGATGCCGTCCAGGATAAGAATGTCCGAGGCGGGGTCGTAGCGCCCCAATCGGACCAGACCCTCGATATGCTCGCGCCACAGCTCCACGGTGAAGTCGTCGGGCACCAGCGCGCCCCGGCTGCTGTAGTCCAAAAACGCCCGACCCAGCGGCGTCCCGACCCGCAGGTCACGGAAGATCTCGCCGCAGGCGACGTGGACCAGGCCGGGGATGCTGCCCAGGATGCTGCCCTGCGTCCCCTTGCCGCTGCCGGGTGCCCCAAAGAGCAGGATGGTCTGATACTTCATCGGGATGCAAGCCTCCTGCTCATTATGGCATACGGGCGCGCGGGTGTCAAAAAAGCCCCCGCCCCAGGAAACGAGGGGCGGGGGCTTGGTCCGGGAAAGCCGCTAAGGTGTGGTCGTGCCGCTATCCGGGGCGGCGGGGGGTGTGGGCGCATCCGGGGGCGCAGGCGGCTGGGTGTCAGCATTGCCGCCCGCACCGGCGGGCATCGCTGGGGCAGCCTTGTCGTGGACCACGACCGTCTTGGTCTTGATCTTGGTGACGACCATCGGCTTCGGCTTCGCGCCGCCGGTCGTGACGATGATCAGCTTGTTCTTCACGGAGACGACGCCGGGGGTGTTTCTCGCCGTCGTGTAGGCCAGCGCCTTCTGCTGCTGGTTCTGGACCTGGCCGTTCAGGGTCGCAACGCCCCCGGTCACGACGGGTTCGACGCGCGAGCCGGTCATCTGCTTGTTGTGGACCACGGCGGTGTTGATCTTGTCGGCCAGCGCGGTGTCGGTGCCATTGGACGTGCCCGGCCCGGCGTTGGTGTTGATCTTGGTGTCCGGCGTCACGGACGTACCCGTCGCGGAGGGAGCAGTCGTCACGACGGCGGGCGCACCGGGGGCCACAGCGGGCGCGGGCGTGGTCACGACCGTCGCGGGCGGATTGGCGCTGTCATCATGGCAGCCCGCCATCAGCAGCGTCGCAGCGACGGCGGCGACGGCCGCAGCGGCAGGGCGCAGGAAAGACTTTTGCATGGAGGTGCTCCTTTGAATCGCGCGGCGGGGCCGCGGATTAGCACTATCTTCCCAGGCCGCCAACCAGGCAAACGTCATCCCACGAAACGGGCCGATAAACAGGTAATCAGCGCGGGTCGCCCGCAACCAGGCGCAGGAGGAAGTGGGGGTTATAACGCGGGTCGCAGGACCCGCAGGAGGCGGCGCGCAGCCGGCGGCGGCGCTCCAGGCGACGCCCGCAGGCGGGGCAGGCGTAGACGTAGCGCGGGGCCGGTCGAGCCAGCGGCGCGGACGCATAACGCTGAGTCGCGCCCAGCGCAAGGGCCAGCGCCCAGAAGTCCGCGCGGTGGTGGGGGTGGACGATGTGGGCGACCTCGTGGCGGAACGTGTTCAGGCTCTCGCCCGTCCCGTGCTCGACGAACGCCTGCCAGCTCACGACGATCCGGTGGGCGCGCGGCTGGTAGTAGCCGCCGTAGGTCTTGCGCGTCGAGACCACGATCTCGGGGGCCGTCAGCCGCCCGCCGAAGTGGGCGGCGTTGAGCCGGTCGAACTCGGCGCATAACATCCGGTGGAGCGCGGTCTGCTCAGGGGTCAAAGCCAATGATCTCAAGGACGACGGGAGCGGCCGCGGCGGGTGTCGGCGCAAACGCGTAGGCGTCTACGACCGACGGGGCGACTTCACGGGCGGCGGCCTCCGTGCTCGCATAAAGCGTCGCCAGGATGTCCCCCACGGCAACGCGATCGCCGACGGACCGGCGGAGGACCACGCCCGCATCGGGGTCAATCGCATCGCCCTTGGCCGCGCGCCCCGCGCCCAGCCGCATCGCGGCCAGGCCCACGGCTTCGGCGTCCAGGTGGGTGACGAACCCATCCCCAAGCGCCTGCACGTCATAGGAAGCAGGTGCGGCGGGCGGCCCGACGGCAAGGTCGAGGGCGTCCGCGCCGCCGCCCTGCGCCGCGACGATGGCACGCAGCTTCTCCAGGGCGGCCCCGGACGCAGTCAGCGAGGCGGCCAGGCTTTCGCCCTCGGCCGGCGTCGCCACGCGGCCCGCCAGCATCAGCCCCGCGCCCGCAAGAGTCCGCACCAGGGCGCGCAGTCGCGGCTCGGCGTCCGCATCGTCCCGCAACAGCCGCACGACCTCGCCCACTTCCAGCCGGTTGCCGACGGTCCGGCCCAGGGGCGCATCCATGTCGGACAGCACCGCCGCCGCACGACGCCCATGCGCCGCGCCGATGCCGATCATCAGCCGCGCCAGGGCGCGAGCCTCGGGCAGGCTTTTCATGAACGCGCCGCGCCCGACTTTGACGTCTAGGATGATATTGGGGCAGCCGCCGGCAATCTTCTTGCTCATGATGGATGCAGCGATGAGCGGCAGGGACTGCACCGTGTCGGTGGCGTCGCGCAGGGCGTACATCAGGCGGTCGGCGGGGACCAATCGCTCCGTCTGCCCGCAGAGGCAGGCCCCGACGCGCTGCACCTGGGCGATTATCTCCGGGGCTGAGAAGTCCGTGTGCATCCCCAGCGATTCGAGCTTGTCCAGCGTCCCCCCGGTGTGGCCCAGCCCATGCCCGGACATCTTCGGCACCTGCACCCCGCCCGCCGCCAGGATGGGGACGACGGCCAGCGTGGTCTTGTCCCCCACCCCGCCCGTGCTGTGCTTGTCCACGCACGGCCCGGCCAGGCCCGACAGGTCCAGCACGTCGCCCGAGCCGACCATCGCGCCGGTCAGGGCGAACGTTTCTTCGTCGGTCAGCCCGCGCCAGACGACTGCCATGAGCCAGGCGCTCATCTGGTAATCGGAGACCTCGCCGCGGGCGAAGCCGCGCACCAGGAAGCGCAGCTCTTCGTCGGTGTGCGCCCCGCCCTCGCGCTTCCGGCGGATGATGTCAACGACGCGCATTGGAGTATGTCCAGATCGTCTCCGAGGTATCATGGCGGCGTGATCCTCGACTTCCATTGCCACATCACCACGCCCGGCAGCCGCCTGCCCCGCGCCGAGGGGAACCTGTACCGGGAGCTTGTCCCACCCACCCCGGCGGGGCGCGTCGTGGGGCAGTGGACGCAAGAAGCCGTGGATTCGCTGGGGGAACGGCTGCGGACGCCCCAGGCGCTCCGCACCTACCGGCGCTTCGGGCCGCTGATCTACACCGAGATGTCGCGCCGCTTGGCCGAGTCGAACGCCGGGGCGCTCTTGTCGGAGATGGCCGAAACAGGCGTGACGCGGGCCGTTGTCGTCGCGCTGGACCCCTTCGTGCCGACGGACGACGTTTTGGAGGCCTGCCGGCATCTGCCCGGCCTGCTGCTGCCCTTCGGCTCGTGCGACCCGCACACCCTCGATTATGAAGACCGCTTCGCCGCGCTGCTGGAAAAGCCCATCGTCGGGATCAAATTCCACAGCGACTTGCAGCGGCTGCCGCTGGATTCGCCCCGGCTGTTCGCGATGCTGCGGATACTCGCCGCCTCGCCCCGCGCCGCCCTCCCGGTCTACCTGCACACGGGCAGCTTCCCCATCTACCGGCCTTCAGAGACGCCGTGGCCGGTCGCCCTGCCGCGCCTGCTGGACGCCTTCCCCACGCTCACCTTCGTCTGCGGCCACGCGGGCTGGGACGCGCCCCGCGCCGCCCTCAAGGCCGCGCTCGCCCACCCCAACCTGGCCCTGGAGACGAGCTGGCAGCCGCCCCGCCTGATCCGCCGTTTGTGCGACAAGCTCGGCCCCGAGAGGCTGCTGTTCGGGTCGGACTTCCCGCTGTTCTCCCAGCGCCGCGCCCCGCGGAATGTCCGCGCCGCCCTGAACGCAGAAGAGTTCGCCCTGGTGACGGCGGGGAACGCCCGCCGCCTGCTGCGGCTCTAAGCCAGAGTGCCTACGAGGAGGTATACTGTTTTCCATTCGTCTTCAGCCCGACCAGAGAGGAGATTGTTCAATGGCTGCCGTAGAGAGTTTGCGAGAGGCGATTGCGCGGGTGTTTCAGTCTTGGGAGGAGTACCCAAATCCTGCTTTGTCCCTGTTCAGAATCGTCGGTGTGATGGACACCTCCCACGACCGCTATACCCTGACACACCTGGACTTCGACGGAGATCGCTACAAATCACACCTGCTGGCTTACCTGGAAATCCGTGACGGCAAAGTTTGGATACTAACGGACAATACCGAAGACGGGGTCGCCCCCGAATTGGTTGCCGAAGGGATCGCCAAAAATCAAATCGTCCTCGGGTTTTATCCACCCACCCTGCGCGAAGCGGGCGAGTTTGCGACACGGTAAAGGCGGAGTAGAGTAAGCGGCGTGGTGTGTTAGGCCGTCGAAATGCGGTCGAATACAAGCTGGGCCGCTCGGCGAAAGGCTATACAGTGTCCACGACTTTTGAAGAACTTGATATCCCGTTTCCTCTGTTTGAGGCATCAACCGAGGATGCTTGCGATTTTGATGGCCGAAAGCGATGTTCTCTATGTAATAAGCAAGATCAGTATTGCTTCCGGCTGGGGATTGGCTGTGCCATAATGCTTGAATGTTCTAAGTGTCATACACTCAATGGCTTAGACGCCGATGATAGGCAAAGTATTTCCTGTCGCTATTGCCAAGCGACGATTGCTTTTCCTGAGATTGCTGACGAAGAAGTTACTGTGTGTTATGATTGTCTTAGGCTTGGAAAGGCTGCAATAACCAAAGATACTGAACTGGGAATGGTGTCTTGGGATCAGGCGTTCAAGGGTATTACGCACGGCATCCCCGCCTTAAATCGGCCTGAGTTTGAGATGGTTCCGCTGGAAGATGATTGGGTAGGAGTGCGTCTTCCCCAAGAGATGATGTTCAAGTTGCTACGAACGCCTACCTATTCTACTATCCAGGGAGATCAGTGGCTATTTTGCTGTCAGGCTCCGATGATTTATGTAGGTGAATGGTCGCGCGAAGAGTTTTCAAAGCGTGCCTCAGATGGGGACGGGCAGAAATTGTTCAACCAGATCGTGGCGGACGTTATACCTGGCTTATGGGAAGATGAACTACATGATGTGACCGGCGTCTACGTTTTCCGATGTCCGGCATGCCATATACTCAAGGCCCATTGGGACCTAGCATAACGACGAGCGGCCTCGTATAATGAAGATGTGAGCCATTGACACTCCAAGCCGATGGGACTAAGGCAGGAGATCAGCGACGGCGATGCTGGCTCCGGGAGCCGCTAGTGGGAACACGCTCGCCTCGGCGTCCAGTGTTCGGACCTCCGTGTAGGAGCCGGTTCTGGTGGATGGCTGGCGGTGGACTTCCAGAACGCGATCCGCTAGGTTGACGATCCAGTAGTCGGCGATGCCGGCGGCGGCATAGAGGCTGGCTTTGCGGGTCTGGTCAAACCGCAAGGTCGTCAGGGAAACCTCCACGATCAGCAGGGCGTGGCTAGGGAGGTCGTCAAAGTCGCGGACATCGCCCTGGTAGACGGCGACATCCGGCTGCGGCTCGGACCGAGGGCCGCCGTCAAAGGCGTTTTGTTCCGCCACGGTGAAGCCGTCGCCGAAGACCTGCCGGAGAGCAGCCCCCGTTAAGATCACAGACTTCCAGTGCGGGCTGCTGATCGGACTCATTTGAACAATCTCGCCGTCAATCAGCTCAACACGGATGTCCTCAAACCAGCCCATTTCTCCCATGCGGTGATACTGCGGCTTGCTCCACAGGACCGGCTGAGGATCAACAATCTTCTCCATCAAGGCTGACATAAAAGCCTCCGTTAAATCTCCCCTTCAAACACCTCGGCGGCTGCGCCGGACATGTAGACGTGGTCGTCGGCCTCGGACCACTCGATGTCCAGATCGCCGCCGGGCAGGTGCACCAGGACGCGGCGGCCCGTCAGCCCGTTCAGGACGCAGGCAACGGTCGCCGCGCACGCGCCCGTGCCGCAGGCCAGCGTCTCCGCCGCGCCGCGCTCCCAGACGCGGAAGTTGATCTCGCGGTCCGAGAGCACCTGGATGAACTCGGTGTTGATGCGGCGCGGGAACGCAGGGTGGCACTCGACCTGGGGGCCGACCTGAGCCACGGGGTAGGTCTGGACGTCGTCGACGAACAGGACCGCGTGGGGGTTGCCCATCGAGACGGTCGTGACACGCACGGTCTGGCCGTCCAGGTCAAGCGGAACGTTGACTACAGGGTCACGCCCCGCGCCCAGCGTCGTGGGGACATCGGCGGGGACCAAGACGGGCCGCCCCATGTCCACGCGGACAGTGACCGCCTTGCCGTCCGGGCCGGGACGGATTTGCAGGTGCAGCAGGCCCGCGCCGGTCTCGACCGCGATCTCGGTCTCGCCCCCCGTCAGATCGCGGTCGAACAGAAACTTGGCGAAGCAGCGGATGCCGTTGCCGCACATCTCGGACTCGGAGCCGTCGGGGTTGAACATCCGCATGGCGAACGGGGCCGCCTCGCCCGGCAGCAGGGCGATGACGCCGTCGCCGCCGACGCCGAACTTGCGGTCGTTGAGGAAGACCGCACGGCTTTGGGCCTCGGCCAGAACACCGGGGCCGCCCTCGCCCAGGCAGTTGACCATCACAAAGTCGTTGCCGATGCCGTGCATTTTCGTAAAGCGCATAGTCTTTTTCTCGGGGACATGGGCCGAGGGGCGGTCGCCTAGTTACGAGATCGGGTCCACCAGGGCGGCTTCGGGCGTCGCGCCCGCCGGGGCGGGCGTGGGCGTCTGCACCGTCACGCTGGCATCGGGGTGCGTCGTGGCGACGGGGGCCGTGGGCGGGGCGGCCGGGCTGGGCGTCGCCGGGGCGGGGGTTGACGGGGAGGGGGCCTGCTGCGGGTTCAGGCCCGCCGCGGTCATGGCCTCGTTGTACAGGTTCTGGATGGGCCGCATGGGGACGATGCTGGTGATGGCGTGCTTGTAGACGAGCTGGATGGGCTTGCCGGGGCTGTCCAGCAGCAGGGTGAACGAGTCGAAGCCCCGGACGTTGCCGCGGAGCTGGACGCCGCCGATCAGATAGATCATCACGCCGACATTCTCTTTACGCACCTGGTTCAGGAACGTGTCCTGGAGGTTGATCTGGGGTTTGTTCATGGAGTCTCGCCTTCCTGTAGGCCCACCCTGGGGGGAGGCGTGTCTATCTCGCGCCGTATCTCGTCGGCGATGTCGGTGGGCGGTCTGTCGCCGGCCTCGACCCAGCGGATGCGGGCGTCCGCGCGGAACCAGATCATCTGGCGGCGGGCGAAGCGGCGCGTCTCCTGCTTCATGGCGGCGACGGCAGCCTCCCAGCCGCACCCGCCCGCGAGGAAGGCGTTCATCTGCCGGTAGCCCAGCGACGCCATCGGCTTCAAGCCGGCCGAGTAGCCGCGCGCCAGCAGGGCGCGGACCTCATCCAGCAGGCCGTCCGCCAGCATCTGGTCAACGCGCGTGTCGATGCGCGCGTACAGCGCGCCGCGGTCCTCGAAGCTCAGGCCGAACAGCCGGGGCGCGTCCCCTACCTGCCGGGCGCGGTTCTCGGCGTGCAGCTCGGTCAGCGTCTTTCCCGAAAGCGCGAACACTTCCAGGGCGCGAATCTGGCGGCCCACGTCGTTGACGTGCAGCCGGGCGGCGGTCTCGGGGTCGACACGCGCCAGCGCGGAGAGCAGGGCGGCATTGCCCTCGGCGCGGGCGAACTCGCGCCAGCGGGCGCGCAGGTCTTCGTCCGGCGGCACGGCGGGCAGGTCCAGCCGGGTGGTCAGGGCGCGGACGTACAGGCCGGTCCCGCCGACGATCAGGGGCACGTTCCCGCGCGCGGCGATCTCGGCGCACAGCCGCTCGCCCAGCCCCTGAAAATCCGCCAAAGTCCAGTCTTGGTCCGGGTCGGTGACGTCCAGGGCATGAAAAACGGCCCGCGCCTGCTCTGCACCGGTCGGCTTGGCCGTGCCGATGTCCAGGTAGCGGTAGACCTGCACCGAGTCGGCCGAGATGATCTCCGCGCCCAGGCGACGGGCCAGCTCGATCCCCACGGCGGTCTTGCCGGACGCCGTCGGGCCGACCAGGGCGATCCGGTCGGCCAGCCCTCCCACAGTCGATTCCAACACGGCCCGATTATAGCATAAAAGAGCGCAAACAGGCGGCGGCCGGACCGCGTCTCAGAGCGCTTTGGCGAGGGCGTCATCGATCTCCTGGGCGTCCGGCTCGACCAGCAGCGTGTCGCCGATCCACAGCGTCGGCGTCGCCGCGCGGCCCGCCCAGGCGATGACCTGGCGGCGGGTGCCCTGGTCCTGCTCGATGTCGATCTCGTCCCAGGTTATGCCCCGTTCGCGCAGAAGGTAGGAAGCGCGGGCGACTTCCGGGCAGCCGGGGCGCGTGTACATCGTGAGCTTGGGCAGACTGTTCGGCGCGGTCATCGGCAGTATCCCTCCAGAACGCGGGCGACGGCCTGCGCGCCCTCCGTGTCGAAGGCGCGCGAGTCCGGGCGGGCGGCCAGCGCGCGGTCAAGCGCGCCGCCCCAGTCCCCGGCGAAGAAGGAGGCTTCGCTGATCTCGACGCCGCCCGCCCACCGTGTCATACCCAGAACCAGGGCGTCGTGCTCGGCAAAGCCGTGCCGGGGCAGATACACCAGCGGGACGCCGTCGGCGATGCACTCGGTCAGCGTCCCGTAGCCGGCCTTGGAGACCACGGCGTCGACCGACGCGGCGACATCCGCGTAGCGGAGCGCGGCGGGGTCGAACGCGCGGGTGTTGGCGACGGGCCGGGGCAAAGGCCGGTCGACCAAGAAGACCCAGTCGGTCCACCGCTCCAGCCTGGGCCAGTCGATGTCCATGCCCCAGCCGCCCAGGTACAGCAGGGCCAGATGTTTCCCGGCGGGGATGCCCATTGCTTCCGTCAAACCGGCGCGGATGTTGGTCCCGCGCCGGGCGACGAGGGGGATGTGCTCGACGGTGGGGAAGACGTCCCCCACCGTCGGCACATGGAGCGGCGTCACCAGGGCGACGGTTGCCTGGGCGTACTGCGCGGCCATCTCGGCCAGCAGCGCGGCGTCCTGGGGCGACCGGACGTACTCCGCGTAGATGTCGTGCCAGGTGAAGTTGCACACGGCAACGCCGGGGATGTTTGCGGCTCGGGCGGCCTGGAGCGGGAACGCGGCGATGTCGGTCGCGACGCACCGGACGCCGTGGCCCCGCAGAAATGCCACCTCGCCGCCCAGACCCGCGGCGTTCTGTTCGGCAATCGCGCCGTAGCGCGCCAGCGTCTCGGCCTCCAGGACCGAAACGCTGTCGCTCTGGACGCAGCCGCAGTCGTATTCGGCGGCGACGTAGGTGAACGCGCGCCGGGGCAGCTCCTCGCGCAGCAACCGCTCCGGGGCTGTGGTCTTGACGATCAGCGGCAGGTCCGGCGCGAGCGCGCGCAGGACCTGCGTGGTGCGGACGGCGTGGCCGAAGCCGTGCCCGGTGACGTAGTAGCAGAGCATCGGAACCCACCCTACCCCGCCGCCAGTACCAGGGTCTGCACCGAGCAGGGGGGCAGAGTCAGCGTGACGGTATCCCCCGTGGCGTCGATGCGCGTCTCGCGCACGGCAACGGTTTCGGGGGCGTCGGCGGAGTTGGCCGCGTCGGGCGGGCCGGACATCGTCCGCAGTGTGCCGCCGGTCGTTTGGAGGCCGCGCAGGGACAAGACAACCTCCTGGGCGTCGGTCCGGTGCCGGTTGCTCAGGCTGACGGCCAAGCGCCCGTCCCGGTGCGAGGCCGAGGCCGAGACCAGGGGCACGGCCCCGGCGGGCAGACTGGCCGTCCAGTGCGTCGAGGCGGCGAGGTCGCGCGTGGGCGCGGACTCCCACTCGGCCCGGACGGCCCGCCCGCCGCGGTGGGGGGCGTACAGGGCAAACAGGTGGTAGGTCGGCGTCAGCCACATCTCGGCCCCGCGCGTCTGGACCGGGGCCTGGAGGACGTTGGCGATCTGGGCGATGTTGCCGGTCGAGACCCGGTCCGACCAGCGGTGAAAGACGTCCAAAACGCCCGCCCCGGCCACGGCGTCGCGCAGCGTGCTGGGTGCCTCATAGCGCGCGCCGATGTTGGCCTCGGGGTGCCAGATGCCCCACTCGTCGAACGCGATGCCGACCTTGCGCCGGCCCGCCACGAAGAAGCGCAGGATCTCGTCGGTGTAGGTGATCACATCCTCGACCAGCGCTGAGGCCCGCATCGAGCTGTAATACTCTTCCTCGGAGAAGCCCAGGGCCGGCCCGAAGGTCCAGTATTGGTGGACCGAGACATGGTCCATCAAGCCCAGGTGGTTCCGCATTGTCTCGACCAGCTTCAGGTTCCAGTCGCGCTCGTTAAACCCGCAGGCAACGAGCTGCACCGAAGAGTCCATCTGCTTGATGAACGTGGCGTAGCGCTTGTATTCTTTGGCGTAGCCTTCGGCGTCGTAGTTGCCGCCGCAGCCCCAGTTCTCGTTGCCGACGCCCCAGAACTTGACTCCCATCGGGTCCGGGTGGCCGTTGGCGGCCCGCTCGCGGGCCAGGGTGGTGTCCGCCGCGCCGTTGCAGTAGTGGACCCAGTCCATCATCTCCTGGGGCGAGCCGCTGCCGACGTTGCCCGCGAGGTACGGGTCCGCGCCCAGTGCCGCGCAGTAGGCGATGAACTCGTGCGTCCCCAGTGCGTTGTCCTCGACGACGTTCTCCCCGCAGCTCTCGGCCCAGGTCCGGGGGCGCGACTCGACCGGCCCGATGCCGTCGCGCCAGTGGTACGAGTCCGCGAAGCAGCCGCCGGGCCAGCGCAACTGGGGGACGCCCATGACCTTGAGGGCGTCTAAGGCGTCGGTCCGAAACCCGTCCTGGTTGGGGATGGGCGAGTCGCGCCCGACGAAAATGCCGTCGTAGCAGCAGCGGCCCAGGTGCTCGGCGAAGTGGCCGTGCAGGTAGGGGGAGATCGTGCCCAGCGTTTCCCCGGCGTGGATGATGAGTGTGGTTGTCATGGTTGCGGACTATTGCACGTGCGGCGGCCCGACTCCTGCAAATCCTCCCAGGAATGGCCGATAACAGGGACATGACCGCACCTGTCCCCGGAAACGAAACGGAGCGCTTGGACGCGCTGTACGCCTGCGGCGTCCTCGACACCCCGCCGGAGGCGGCCTTTGATGACGTGACGCTGCTGGCCGCGCAGGTCTGCGGGGTCCCGCTGGCCGCGATCAGCCTGATCGACCAGGACCGGCAGTGGTTCAAGTCCATCCTGGGCTTCGAGGCCGCCGAGACGCCGCGGGACGCCGCGTTCTGCGCGCACACGATCCTCCAGCCGGACCTCCTGCTCGTGCCGGACGCGCGGCGCGACCCGCGGTTCGCGGACAACCCCCTTGTCACCGGTGCCCCCAGCATCCGCTTCTACGCCGGGATGCCTCTGATCACGTCGGACGGCCTGGCCCTGGGGTCGCTCTGCGTCATCGACCGGAAGCCGCGCCATCTCAGCGGCGATCAGCAGACGGCTCTGCGGGCGCTGGGCAACCAGGCCGCCCGCCAGCTTGAGCTGAAACGCCACATCACGGTCCAGGAACAGCTCCTTGCCGAGCGCAAGGAGGTGGAACAGAAGCTCCAGGCGGAGATCGTCGAGCGGTGCTGGGCGGAGGAGGAACTGGAACGTGTTCTCGCACAGAACGCACAGGTTTTGGCCTCGATCTCATCCATCCTGATCGGCGTGGACGCGGACGGCACCGTGACGACGTGGAACGGCGCGGCGACCGCGTCGTTCGGCTTGAGGAACTCGGAGACGCTGGGACGGCGCTTCACCGACTGCGACATCCGGTGGGACTGGGAAGCCATCCACGCGGCCATCGAGCTGTGCGCGGGCGAACGGAAGCCGATTCGGCTGGAAGACATGACTTACCTGGCGCCCGACGGCAAAGAAAGATTCCTGGGCGTCACCCTCAACCCCATCAGCCACCACAGCGACGAGCCGCAGGGCTTCCTGCTGCTCGCCGCCGACATCACGCAGCGGCGCCTCATGGAAGGCCAGCTCGCGACCGCGCAGAAGCTGGAGTCCATCGGCCAGCTCGCGGCGGGCATCGCCCACGAGATCAACACGCCGATCCAATACGTGGGGGACAACCTGCGCTTTCTCCAGGAAGGGTTCCAGGCCCGGCAGGGGATCATGCTGGCCTATCAGGACGCCCTCCCGCGGATGGACCCGGCGACCCAGGCGGCCATCCGGCGGGCGGAAGAAAACGCCGACGCGGCGTACCTCGCCGGGGAGATACCCGAGGCCATCCGGCAGGCGATTGAGGGCATCGAGCGCGTCTCCCGCATCGTCCGGGCCATGAAGGATTTTTCGCACCCCGGCACGACCCATAAAGTGGCGGCGGACCTGAACCGCGCCCTGGACAGTACGCTGACGGTGGCGCGCAACGAGTGGAGGTACGTGGCGGACCTGGTCACCGATTTCGACCCCGACCTGCCCCCGGTCCCCTGCCTGCCCGCCGAACTCAACCAGGTCTTTTTGAACATGATCGTCAACGCCGCCCACGCCATCGGGGACGTGGTGGGCGACGGCAGCGGCGGCAAAGGGACGATCACGGTCCGCACGCGCCACAGCGCGGACTGGGTGGAGATTTCCATCGGGGACACCGGCGGCGGCATGACGGAGGACGTGAAGGCCCGCATCTTCAATCCCTTCTTCACCACCAAGGCGGTGGGACGGGGGACGGGGCAGGGGCTGGCGATCTCGCACGCGGTCGTGGTCGAAAAACACGGGGGCAGCATCACCGTCGAGACCGCGCCGGGCCGGGGGACTCGTTTCATCGTCCGCCTGCCGCTCACCGAGACGGAAGACTAACGGAGCCGGGGGGATTCAGGAGCAGACAATGAGCGTGAGAATTTTGTGTGTGGACGATGAGCCGAACATCCTGTCCGGCTATCGGCGCAGCCTGCGGGGACAGTTCGAGATCGAGACGGCGGGGGGCGGGGCGGAGGCACTGCAAAAGATGGAAAAGGACGGCCCGTATGCCGTCCTGGTCACGGACATGCGGATGCCGGGCATGGACGGCGTGCAGCTCCTCCAGGAGGCCCGCCGGGCCTGGCCCGACACGGTGCGGGTCATGCTGACGGGCAACGCCGACCAGCAGACCGCCACGGACGCCGTCAACGAGGGGCACATCTTCCGGTTCCTGAACAAGCCCTGCGCCCCCGAGGACCTGGCGCGCGCCCTGACGGCGGGTTTGGCGCAGTACCGGCTGGTCACGGCCGAGAAGGAGCTGCTGGAAAAGACCCTGGGCGGGACGATCAGGATGCTGATGGAGCTGCTGGCGTCGGTCGACCCCGAGCTTTTTGAGCGCGCCCAGACGCTGCGCCGGAACATGCGGACCCTGGCCGCCGCGCAGGTCGCGGGCGGCTGTCTTTCGCGCGAGGAGCTATGGCCGTTAGAACTGGCCGCCCTGCTGGCCCGGATCGGTTCGGTCACGGTCCCGCCGTTCGTCGCCGCCAAAGTCCGCCAAGGCGAACCGCTCACCGAGGCCGAGGGGGAAATGTGGCAGCGTGTCCCCGAAACCAGCTACGCCCTGCTCCGCAACATCCCACGGCTGGAGCCGGTCGCGGAAATCGTCCGCTCCCAGCACAAGCACTACGCCGGCGGCGGAGTCCCCGAAGGCACCCTGGCCGGCGAAGGCATCCCGCGTGGGGCGCGCATGCTCAAGGTGCTGCTGGACCTCTCAGACATCGAGGCCCGGAACGTCTCGCGGGCCGGCGCGTTCACGCTGATGCTGCGGCAGGCGGGGCGCTACGACCCGCAGATTCTGGCCGCCGCCCGGCGGTGCCTGGCCGAGGACGAGCAGACCGCCCCCGAGACGCCGTCGGTGTCGATCCCGCTGGGCAAGCTGGCCCCCGGCCACGTCCTCGCCGAAGACATCCGAACGACGGACGGCAAGGTGCTGCTGACGGCGGGCCGGCGGCTGACCGACGTGCTGCTGGAAAGACTCCACAACTACGCCGCCGTCATCAGCATCCAGGAACCCATCTGCGTGCGGGTGACACGTTAGGAGCCTGACCTAGAACTCCACGGTCTGCCCGTCATAGGCGAGTTCCACGCCGGGCGGCAGGGCGGCATTGGTCTGGGCGTAGTCGTAATCGTGCGACAAATGGGTGAGCAGGGTGCGCCGGGGCTGGAGCAGGGCGATTGTCTCCAGGGCGGCGTCGAGGTGGAAGTGGGTCTCGTGCGGGTCGCGGCGCACGGCGTCCAGCATCAGCAGGTCCAGGCCTTCCAGATGCGGCCAGGTCTCGGGCGGGATGGCGCTGACGTCGGTGACATATGCGAAGCGCGGGCCGAACTTGTAGGCTAGGATCGGCAGACGCCCGTGGCAGACGCGCAGGGGCAGGACGGGCACGCCGGCCAGGGTCAGCGGCTCGCCCGGGCGGATCACGTGCAGGTCGACGAGCGGCTTGCCGCCGCCCGCCTGCACGGGCTTGAAGATGTACTCGTAGATGCGCCGCAGGTCGTCCAGCACGTTCAGCTCGGCGTAGACCGGCATGGCCTGCCCGGTCCGGTAGTTGAACGTGCGGACATCATCCAGCCCGAAGATGTGGTCGGCGTGGGAGTGCGTGTACAGAATCGCGTCCAGGCGACGGACGCCGTTTGCGAGGAACGCCAGCCGCATCTCAGGCGGCGTGTCCACCAGCAGGCTCGCCCCGTCGTCGGCGGTCACGAGCACCGAGGGCCGCAGGCGCTTGTTGCGCGAGTCGGGGGAGAGACAAACGGCGCAATCACAGCCGATCATGGGGACGCCGTGCGACGTGCCGCTGCCGAGGACGGTGACTTTCATGGCCCTCATTGTACCCGCTCGGGTACAATCCCGGCATGGACATCCGCCGCCCGCTGGGCTACGCCGAGAACGCCCGTCTCCTGCTGCGCGGAACACTCGCCGCGCACCCTGAGACACTCGACCGCCCCTGGGACACGACGGCCGCTTATGGCACGGTCGGGCAGATTGTGGCCCATCTGGTCGGCGCGGAGCGGCGCTGGACGCTGGGCCGGCTGTACGCCGAGCCGCCCCCGCCGCGCTATGAGGACCATTCTGCGAAGACGTTGGACGGCCTGTTCGCGGACTGGGACGCCATCCGCGAACGCACCATCGCTTTTGCCGCCCGCGCCGATGCCGCCGCCCTGGCCCGCGTCATCACGACCGATCTGCCGCAGTGGGGGACGTCGGTGACACTGACGGTCGAAGACGTGCTGATGCACCTCTGCAACCACCAGACGTGGCACGTCGGCCAGATTTCTTCCGCGTGGCAGCGCATGGGTGTGGACCCGCCGAACTTCGACTTCGTTTTGCTGATGCCCCCGCCCACAGGGGAGCAGGAAGGCTAAGGCGTCCCGCCCGTTCCCCCGGCCCCCGCAGAGGGGCTGCCCGCCCCCATGCCGCCCTTTTGCCCCTGTGCGCCCGGCCCGCCGCCCTGGCCGGACGCCGCACCCGCGCCGCTCATCGGCGACGCGCCGTTGCTGGCCGGCCCCTCCGCCCCCGCCTGCGGGCCGCTCCCGGCGTCGGCAGGCTGGCCGACCCGGCCCGCGCTCGTGCCGCCGTGGTTGCGTGTCAGGACGACGGCGGTGACGCCCACCAGGACCAGCACCCCGAGAACGAGAGCCACCAGAAGCGCCTTCGGAATGGACTGTTTTTTGTCGCCGCCTTCAGGGCGGGGGAAACTTGTCGCCACGTGTGTTCTCTTTTCTACCGCTGTCGGCTAACCACCGCCGCCCGCGCCGGCACCACCGCCGGACCCAGCCCCGGCACCGCCGCCTGCGCCCGCACCGCCGCCGCTCGACGCGGCCCCCGCGCCGCCTGTGCTTCCCGCAGACGCGCCGCTGGAACTCCCCGCGCCCACGGACGCGCCGCCAGCACCCGTACCGGCTCCGGCGGCGCTCGCCCCGCCGACGGGGCTTCCTGCCGTCCCCGCAGAAGAACCCGGACTGCCCGCGCCGCTCTGGCCTACCGTGCCCGGACTCGCCCCGCTCGAGCTTGTCGTGCCCGGACTTACCATGCCAGGTGCGCTGGAAGTCCCGGCGGCGCTCGCGCCGCCTGCCCCTGCTCCACCGGAAGCCGTACCGACGCTTGTGCCGTCAGACGCGCTGCCGGAAGCCGACGCCCCGCCTGTGCCGGTTGTTCCTGCCGGCGCGACGCCCGGCGTGGCCGCCGTAGACGCCGAGGCGGGGGCACCACCGCCCCCGCCTGGCGCGGAGCCGCTGCCCGCCGCCGAACCGTCGCCTGCACCGCCACCCATCCCCGGCTGTCCCGCGCCGCTCTGTCCGGCGTTTGCGCCCGGTGCCGCGCCGCCCGCAGCCGCACCGTTCGCCCCGCCATTCACATCAGACCCGCCGCTGTTGGCGGCGTTATGCCGGTAGCCGCTCGTAGCAAAGTAGACGATCAGGGCCAGGACGACAAGGCCACCGGCCACCCACGGCAATACCTGGCGCACGGTCGCCTTCTGCTGGACCACTTCCTGGACCTGGTTCTCGTTCTCCTCGCGCTCGGGGCTGGGGTAGCTGTCCGCCATCGGGTGTTGTCTCCTCAAATCATTGTCAAATCATTGTGCTGTTTCTGTCTTCCCCGCAAAAAATCGGGTCAAACCGAAGGGGCACCAAACCGGAGGGGCGTGAGGACGGCGCGCGGGTGGGTATACTATTGACACCAACTTACTAGGGAATGACGCGAGAAAACATCATGCCGGAACCCTCCGCCCACCGCCTGGAAGATTTAATCGGCAACACGCCCCTGGTGCGCCTGTGCCGCATCGAGAGGGATGCCCCCGGCGTCGAGATCTACGGCAAGGCCGAGTTCTTCAACCCCGGCGGGTCGGTCAAGGACCGGCCCGCGCTGAACATGATCCTGGAGGGCGAGAAGGCCGGGCGGCTGACACCCGGCAAGATTATCTTGGACGCCACTTCGGGCAACACGGGCATCGCCTACGCCATGATCGGAGCCGCGCGGGGCTACCGTGTCCGCCTCTGCCTGCCCAAAAACGTCACGCCCGAGCGCAAAAAAATACTCTCGGCCTACGGCGCGGAGATCGTCTACACCCCGCCCGCCGAGCAGTCCGATGGGGCCATCCGCATGGTCAAGCGCCTGTACGCCGAGGACCCGGACACCTACTTCTATCCCGACCAGTACGGCAATGACGCCAACTGGCAGGCCCACTACAAGACCACCGGGCCGGAGATCTGGCAGCAGACCGCCCACAGGATCACCCACTTCGTCGCGGGCCTGGGCACGACCGGGACCATGATGGGCGTGGGCCGCTACCTCAAAGAAGTCAGCCCCGGCGTCCAGCTGGTCGCCATGCAGCCCGACTCGCCCTTCAACGGCCTGGAGGGCCTGAAGCACCTAGAGACGGCCATCGTGCCGCCGATTTATGACGCCCACGTCCCCGACGTCCAGGCCGAGTGCCGGACCGAGGACGCCTACGTCATGGTCAAGCGCCTCGCGCGAGAGGAGGGGCTATTGGTGGGCATCTCCGCGGGCGGCAACGTCCACACGGCCCTGCAAGTCGCCAAATCCGCCCCACCCGGCAGCGTCGTCGTGACCATCCTGTGCGACAGCGCCGACCGCTACCTCTCCGAGCGCTTCTGGGAAGATGACAAAGACGATCCCCACCCGCAAGTTTGAGCCGCTTGGAGAGTTCCAGGTACACGGCTTCCAGGGAAGGCAAAAGATGAGACAGAAGCCGGACTTGAAGCCCGTCGTTTGGGTCGGTTCCTCCCGCAAAGACCTACGGGCATTCCCCGACGGTGCCCAGGACAAGATCGGCACCGCGCTTCAACAGGTACAATATGGCTCTCGGCCGGCATCGGTCAGGACGCTTTCAGGCTTTGGCAGCGCGAATGTAGCGGAGATCAAGGTCAGTGATGACGGAGACGCTTACCGCGCTGTTTACACGGCACGGTTTGCAGAATACATTTTCGTGCTTCATGCCTTTCAGAAGAAGTCTAGCCACGGCGTTGAAACAGCGAGGCAGGACATAGAGATGATACGGATCCGGCTGAAACTCGCCGAGGCAAGGTACAAAGAGCTGATTGTCCAACAGGGCCAGGAGGATTGACATGGAAGAAGAAATTGAAGTCTTCGTTGGATGCGGCAATGTGTTCGCGGACTTGGGGCTTCCGAACCCGGAAGAGAGGCAGCTCAAAGCATACCTCATCATGGAGATAGAACAAGCGATCAGCAGTGAGCGGCTGACCAAGAAACAAGCCGCTCAGAGATTAGAGTTGAGTCAGCACAACTTGGCCGAACTGCTGGAAGGGGCGCTCTCCAAGTATACCGTCAATCAGTTGGTCCAATACCTGAATTGCCTGGGCCGTGACGTGGAACTCTCCGCCTCCGTCCGTGAGCGCGCCCTGGAAGCCAAAGGGCCGGCTCAGCAAGAGCGGCAAGCCGTGGCAGCTTAAGAGGAAGGCATCGGGATGACGACCGCCACGCAACATCGCTATGTTGTCCAGGACGAGCGTATTTTAAGCGGCGAGCCGATTATCGAAGGGACGCGGACGCCGGTGCGCGCCATCGTAGAATTGTGGCGTCAGAGCATCGCACCGGAAGACATTCCCCACCGCCTGCCTCACCTCCGTCTGTCACAGGTGTTCGACGCGCTCAGTCACTACAGTGACCACCAGACGGAGATCAACGGCCATATTGAGCGCAACCATATCCCGGATGGCCTGATCGACCCGCTCGTGCGGAGCCTATGAGCGGCCTGTTCATTCGCCTATTTCTCGACGAGGATGTGGATGTGCTGCTGGCGGATTTGATCGGGGCGCGCGGCTTTGACGTCCAGACGACTTAGCAGGCAGGCCAGCGCATACGCGATGATGCGTCCCAACTCGCGTATGCCGCAAGTCAAGACAGGACGCTGTTAACCCACAACCGCGTTGACTTTGAAGCGCTGGCGCAGGAGTATCTCACGGCGGGCCAATCTCACTGCAGGCATAGTCATCGCTGTGCGCCGTCCGCCGTATGAATTGGCAAAGCGTATCCTGATCGTCTTGAACGCGGTCACGGCAGACGAGATGCAGAACCAGATGCGGTACATTTAGAGGCAAAAATGCCCCTTCACCACACAGACGAACAGGACGCCGCCATGCGCGGCCACGCGGCCCGCGACTACCCGCACGAGTGCTGCGGGTTCTTGGTCGGCAGGGCGCAGGGGGAGGCGGTGACGCTGGCGCGGGTCGTGCCGGCGGCGAACACGCGCGAGGACTCGCCGCGTAATCGGTTCGAGATCGATCCGGGGGAGTTGGTGAAGACGGACCGGGCAGCGCGGGCGGAGGGGCTAGGCGTGGTCGGATTCTATCATTCGCACCCGGACGCGTCCGCCAAGCCATCGGGCTTTGACCGGGAACACGCCTGGCCGGGGTACTGTTACGTCATCGTCTCGGTCCGGCAGGGCGAGCCGCGCGAACTGCGCTGCTGGCTGCTGCGCGAGGACCGGAGCGGTTTCGACGAAGATACCGTTGAACTGACTGTTATCACTGAGGAGACAGCGTAAATGCCCGTGAAGATAATTGTACCGACGCCGATGCAGCGGTACACGATGAACCATGACGAGGTGGAGGTCGGCGGCGCGACCGTGGACCATGCTCTGGCGCACCTGGCGGAGAACTATCCCGACATCCGCAAGCACCTGTTCAACGACGACGGCAGCCTGCGCCACTTCGTCAACGTGTACGTCAACGACGAAGACAGCCGCTACCTACAGCAGGGGCAGACGCCCGTGAAGGACGGCGACACGCTGACCATCGTGCCCAGCATCGCGGGCGGCCTGGACGCCGTGGGCGCGGGCGGCTCGCCCTCGTTTCACCTCGCCCAGAACCCCGACCTGATGGAGCTGTCTAACGACGAAATCCTGCGCTACTCGCGGCACCTGATCATGCCCGAGGTGACGATGGAAGGCCAGAAGCGGCTGAAAGCGGCTAAAGTCCTATGCGTCGGAACCGGCGGCCTGGGTGCCCCGCTGACCATGTACCTGGCCGCGGCGGGCGTCGGCACACTGGGCCTGGTGGATTTCGATACCGTAGACGTCACCAACTTGCAGCGGCAGATCGTCCACCGCGAGAGTTCGGTCGGTATGCCCAAGATCGACAGCGCCGGTCTGACCCTGAAAGAGATCAACCCCTACGTCAACATCGTCAAGCACGAAACGATGCTGACGTCGGAGAACGCCTTAGAGATTCTCAAAGACTACGACGTGATCGCGGACGGGACCGACAACTTCCAGACGCGCTACCTGGTCAACGACGCCTGCGTCCTGCTGGGCAAACCCAACGTCTACGGCTCCATCTTCCGGTTCGAGGGCCAGGCCAGCGTGTTCTACGCCCAGGACGGCCCGTGCTACCGCTGCCTCTACCCCGAGCCGCCGCCGCCGGGCCTGGTCCCCTCCTGCGCCGAGGGCGGCGTTTTGGGCGTCCTGCCCGGCATCATCGGCGTCATCCAGGCCATCGAAGCGGTGAAGCTGATCCTAGGTGAGGGCCAGCCCTTGGTCGGTCGCCTGATGCTCTTCAACGCGCTCAAGATGTCGTTCCGCGAGCTGAAGCTCCGCAAAGACCCGAACTGCCCCGTTTGCAGCGCGCACCCGACCGTTACCCACCTGATCGACTATGACGCCTTCTGCGGCGTCGGGCGCGGCTTTGAGGAGACCACCACCGTGACCGAGAGCGAAGAAATCTCTGCCCGCCAGCTCAAGGCGAAGATCGACAGCGGTGAACCGTTCACGCTGATCGACGTCCGCGAGCCGTATGAGTACGGCATCGCCAAAATCCCCGGCTCCAAGCTGGTGCCGCTCGCCACAGTCAAAGAGCGCCTGCACGAGTTCGACCCGTCGGATGACATCGTCCTCCATTGCCGTTCGGGCAAGCGGTCCGCCGAGGCTCTGGAAACCTTCCGCCAGGCCGGCTTCCAGCGCCTGCACAACCTCACGGGGGGAATCCTGGCCTGGTCGGACGACGTAGACCCGAGCGTGGCAAAGTATTAAAGATCGGCCCCCGCTCCGGCGGGGGCCTTCTTGACTTCTTTTCCATCCGCCGGGTATAACGCCCGAATTGGACCTGCAATGTCCGGTAATCCGCTAGACAAACTCGCAAACCGCCAGGGGGCCGAACACCATGAGCAGCACTTCCGTTGACAGCCCCCAGAAGGTGCGGCTGAACCTGACGTTCCCCGCCGACCGCACCGATCAGCCGCTGCTGGCGCAGGCGATCAAATCTTTCGGCGTCGTGGCCGACATCCGGCGCGCGCAGATCGAGCCGCAGACCGGCGGCTACATCATGCTGGAGCTGACCGGGACGGAGAAACAGATCGACGAGAGCATCGCCTTCTGGAAGGCCTTCGGCGTCGGCGTCGGCTTCATCGGCGCGGACGAAGTGCAGGCGTATTAGGCTCCCTCACCACTATCCCACAGGCGCAATTCCACAGGAGACACCAACGATGGCAGATGGCGGAAACTATGCGCGGCCCGAGGTCTTAGTCGAGACCGACTGGGTGGCGCAGAACCTGAGCGGCGGCACGTTCAAGCTGATCGAGATCGACGTAGACACCGAGGCGTATGCCCAGGGCCACATTCAGGGTGCCATCGGCTTCAACTGGCAGACCGAGTTAGAAGACACCCTGCGGCGCGACGTCCCTGACCAGGGCCAGTGGGAGGCGCTGCTGGGCCGCGCGGGCTTCGCGAACAGCGACACGCTGGTGCTCTACGGCGACAACAACAACTGGTTTGCGACGTTCGGCTACTGGCTGTTCCTGATCTACGGCCACGACCGGGACAAGCTCAAGCTGGTCAATGGCGGGCGCAAGAAATGGCTGGCTGAGGGCCGCGAGCTGACGACCGACGTCCCCGCCCCCACCCCAGCCGTCTACAAAGCATCCGAGCCGAACTGGGGCCTACGCGCCTACCGCGACGAAGTGTTGCAGAAGCTCGGCGACCCGAACCTGACCCTGATCGACGTCCGTTCGCCCGACGAGTTCACGGGCAAGGTGATCGCCCCCCCCGGCATGAGCGAATCGGCCCAGCGCGGCGGGCACATCCCCGGCGCACAGTCCGCGCCGTGGCTCAACGCGGTCAAAGACGACGGCACGTTCAAGTCCGCCGACGAGCTACGCGCGTTCTATGCGGGCAAGGGCGTAACCGAGGGCAAAGACGTGATTGCTTATTGCCGCATCGGCGAGCGGTCGTCGCACACTTGGTTCGCGCTGTACAACCTGCTCGGCTTCGAGAACGCCAAGAACTACGACGGCTCGTGGACCGAGTGGGGTTCGGTCATCGGTGCCCCCATCGAGCGCGAAGTGCCGACAGTTTCCGGCCAGGGCGGCGACGCCAAAGTCTGCTCGTAGCCGTCACCGGACGGAAGAAGACCCGGCACTTCCAGTGCCGGGTGCTCTTTTCCGTAAACGTATGCGACTCACCACCAAAAGCCAGTACGGCCTGCGCGTCCTGGGCGATCTCATCCGCAACTGGCGGGAGGGCAACGGCTACCTCCAGGTCGGGGAGCTGGCCGGGCGCTGCGACACGTCCCAGAAGTATCTGGAACAAGTCCTGCTGCCGCTCTCCCACGCCGGCATCCTGGAGAGCAAGCGCGGGCAGCACGGCGGCTACCGCTTGAACCGCGCCCCGCAGGACGTCTCGCTCGCCGAGGCCCTGCGTCATCTGGAGGGCCTGCTCATGCCCATCCCCAAGTGGGCCGATGACAGTGCGGACCCGTCCGAGCTTGCCCGCGTCCTGCGCCGGGTCCGCGATTCGATCCGCGACATCCTGGAAAACACGTCAATCGAGGTATTGGCTGAGAGCGACCCGGCGGACGTCAAGCGCGCGGATGAGGCGGTCGAAACGCTGATGTATTACATCTGAGGGGTGCGCCCGCGCAGAAGCAAGCGGTTCATAAGGACTTGGCTCACCGTCCGCGTCCTACCGGAGACAAAAACCAGGATTAAGATCTGCTTCAGGGTCAACTGCCAGCCGCAGGCATCCGGCCAGAGCAGTAGGACCGTCAAGTAGGCCAAGCCTAACCCAATTCCGGCAGGTTTCCAGGGCAGGGACATAGCAGGGCCGGACAAGCCTATAAACCGCGAAACATCAGGTTCAACAAGTCTGTACAAGACATGACGAAGTCGGCCACGCAAAGTTTTATCCTCGGAAAGTTGCTGTTTGAGCGTCGTCTTGGCCCGCTTCAAGCCCTGATCCATCTGTTGCCGCATATCCCTCCCTATATCCATCCCTTGCACTAATCCGGTACGCTCGTCTGCCCCCTCACGATGAGCCTCTAATACCCCTTCACTAATGCCTAGACCCACCGCAACGGACAGAAGCACAATCGCAGTCGGGGCGTGGCTTATCACCCAAAAAAATCCCAAGCCCCAAAAACATTGCTGTAGGAGGGTGACCGCACCTAGCGCCTTTTCTTTGCTCTTGAAGACTTTAAGTTTGCCGGTATTAGGGTGAGATTGATTGCCCTTCACCCATTTTTGAGAAATCTCGCGCCCTACTTTGGATGGCAGCCCAAACTGTTTGATCGCTTTTACGGTGGCATCTTCCACCGAAGCCCCCTGTACTTGGAAGTCTTCCGCCAAAGCCTCCAAATGCTGGCGCACTTCTTGACAGGCTTCGTCGCGCTCTACGTCAGGCATGGGGAACATAAACACCCGCATGACCGAGACGTACATTTCGGGCGACTTGATGGTTTGCAGGTATCCCACGTCAGAATCCTTCCAAGACCAGGCCGACGGCGCTGGCGTACTCTTTCCACGCCTTCGTCCGCTTCGCCAGTTCGGCCCGGCCGTCTTCAGTCAGGGAGTAGACCTTGCGGGCGGGGCCGCTCGGCTGGATTTCCCACGTCCCGGCGACCAGTCCGTCGTTTTCCAGGGCGCGCAGGGCGGGGTACAGCGAGCCTTCGCCGGCCTTGAGGGCGTTGCGGCTGCGGCACTCGATCTCGCGGGCGATAGCGTAGCCATGCCGGGGGGCGTCGGACAGGACGGCCAGGATGAGGGTGGGGACGCCGCCCTTTTGCAACTCGCGGTCGGGACTCATGCCGCCAGTATACATCGTGCAGCGAGGTATGTCAAGGGGCAGGAGGACCCCAGCGAAGCGGGGGAGGTGGGTCAGAGAGGAAGGTAGGTCCTACACCCACTGGCTGCCGACGGCGAGCGCGTAGACCGCAACGTACAGCAGGGCGGCACCGCGCAGGGAGATGGCGATCAGGCGGGGGCGGCGCGCGCGGTAGAAGGCGGCGAAGGCGAGCAGCGGCAGGAACGAGGCCATCTTGGCGGCGCAAAAGGCCGCGTCCCCGTGGGTCAGGCAGAAGGACATCCAGGGGTTCGCTTCGGAAGCGGCCCCAGCGTGGACCCAGTACAGCGTCGAGGCCATGTCGGCGGTGCAAATCAGGAATAAGAGCAGGCTATCCCAGGCGAACAGAAATAAAGGCCAGCTGCGCCCGGCAGGCACGGGCTTGACGGTCATCGGTCCCACGGCCATCGGTCTCACGGGCATCGCTCCTAAAGTCATTGGTCGGCCCCTTTCGCTCATGGATATTATCTTATATCCAAGAACCGGGCCAAGTCGCCGAGCGCCGCCTGGTAAAGCTATGGGGTTTTGTGCTGGGGGAACGAAAGCCGGCAAATCTGCGGATAAAGAGACTACTGCGGGGCCTTCGGCTCGACCAGCTTGACGAGGCCGATGGAGGCGAAGAACAGCACGGTGAGGGGGATGGCGAGGGCCAGCATGGTGCCGGGGTCATTGGAAGGCGCGACCACCATTGCCACAGTGAACAGGCCGACGGCGATCTGCCGCCAGTAGCGGATCATCAGCGCGGATGTGATGACGCCGATCCGACCCAAAAACATCAGCACGACGGGCAGCTCAAAAAGGATGCCGAAGACCAGCAGGAGCTTGACGACGAAGACAACATACGTGAGCGGGTTTTGCAGCAGGACAGCGTTCGGCGGGATGTAGCTCAAGAACCACCGAACCGCCATCGGCAGGATCAGGTAGGCACACGAAACCCCCATGACAAACAGTATCACGGACATGGGGGCAATAAGATGGACGCCGCGCTTTTCTGTGGGCGTCAGGGCGGGCGCGATGAACCCCCAGAGTTCCAGCACGACGAGCGGCACGGCCAGCACCAACCCCCCTACTGTTGCGATCTGAAGGGCTAGAAAAAAAGCGTCTGTGAAGTTGTGGAACGCGAACGAGTCCCGCGGGAGCTGCCCAGGCAGGGTGGGCTGCGCCGCCATATGCTTGACGATGCCGTTGATGGGTGCCATCAACAGGGCCTCGATACGCCCGCTGAAGATGTACATCACGATCATGCCAACCGCGATGTAGAGGGAGGACCGGATCAGGCGCGTCCGCAGCTCGGCCAGGTGCTCGGTCAGCTCGGCCTTGCGCTCTTCTAAATCCATCCCCGGCGAGTCGTGTTCTTCCGGGTCCGGCCCGGTCATTTTCAGTGCCATAGTGCGGTTAGAGGATGATGACGCTGGTCTCGTCGTAGTGGAGCTTCACATCGACGGGCGCGGCGGCCTGGCCGTAGGAGGAGCTGCCCGGATACTGGCCGGGATAGCCACCAGGATACTGGCTGGGACTGCTCGATGATTGGCCGGGGAAGCCGGGGCCGCCGCTGGAGGACTGACCGGGGAAGCCGCCGGATGACTCGCCGGGGAACGAGCCGCCGCCGCGCCGGCCCGGCCCGCCGCTCGCCCCCCCGTAAGGGGAGGGGCTGCCGGGATAGCCGCCCGCACCGCTCGGGGCCGAGAGCAGGCCCGGCGTGGCGGTCGTCAGCGTCAGCGTCGTCTGCATCCGCACGATGCGGCCCGCGTTGTAGGCAAAGTAGATGATCCGCTCGAAGTGGATGTCCTGCGAGGCGATGGGGGGCAGGACCGAGCCGGGGCCGGGCCGGAAGGTCGCCGGGCCGGTGTAGGTCTCGCGGATTTTGGCGGTCGGGTAGCGGTCCTGCCACTCGAAATCTTCCAGCGTACTGGTCGCGAGGACAGTCTCGGGGGCGGGCGATGTCCAGTCCAGGCTGATCTTGACGGGCGACTCCCAGTGCGCGCCGACCGAAACGCGGCGCGGGGGCAGAACGGGGATGGAAAAGCCCAGGGAGTTCGCCCCGTTCTGCGACTCGAGTTCAGACGAGACATGGCCGCGGGCGTCCACCTCGCGGTACTTGGCATGGAACTCACCCAGCGTCGAGACCTGGCTGTGGCTGGAAACGTAAGAAACGAAGGGCTTGGGGCGCACCGATTTGTCCACGGGCAGGACTTCATCGCGGATGAGATACGAACCGCCGGTGGCATTCTCCACCGTCCGGCGGTAGCGCAGGAGCGATTCCTGCAAGACCTGGGGCGGGGTGGACGAGGTGGCGGAGGCATCGGAGGCGGTCAGCGTCGTGCGCCGCTGGTAGCGCAGAACGGTGTTCGTTTTCCAGGGATAAGCCAGCGTGATGCCCTGGCCTGCGGGGAGGCCGATTTTGTTGGCGAGCTGGACCGAGACCGAATCCTTGCCGACCAGCTTGCTCTGCGCGTCGTACACGGTCAGCGTCAGCGCGTGGGTGCCGTCGGCGTAGAACTTGGTCGTGTTAGGATCGTCGGCGGAGACATAGCCCGCCTTGGTGTCCCACACGTAGACCGGCTCTGTGCGGCGCTTGGGCAGGGCCTGGGCGGTGATGAACCGGTCGTCGATGGCGACCGAAACGTAGCCGCCGTCGGGGAAGTCCCGCAGCCGGACCGGGACGGACTCGCGGACGACGGCCTTGTTGAACGGCAGGGCGATCTGGATCGCCCCCGCCGGGGCCACGCCCGCGTCGGGGACGGCCACGGCGGCACCGGGGGCCGCCGCGTCCTGGGCGCGCGCCGCGCCGCCGGTCACGGCCCCGGTGAGAACGAGAAGGGCGAGAGTCGTCGCCGTTTGGTTTCGCATAGTGGTACTCATTGCTGCACGGACAGGGTGATGGCCGCGCGGGCCTGCTCGGCCATTCGGGCCGGGACGAGGACGTCGCCCCAGCGGGTCTCGCCGGACTGAAAGATGTTGCCCATGATCGGGCCGGAAAGGTTGTCGAACGCCACCGGGATGCCCTCGGCTTCCAGCACCCCACGGATGATGTTCGCCTCGGACTCGGAGTGGGCGGCGAAAACGGCCGCGAGAGGCTCCATCTCCCGGTCCGGCGACAGAGCGGTGTCGGCGGGCAGGCCCTCCAGCGGGCCGACGGGTATCTCCCAGGCTTCGAGCTGCCGCTCCGCCTCGGCCAGCGAGGCAGGGTCTGTGGCGGCGACGTAGGCGTCGATGTCGGCGACCACGGCATCGGCCTCGCGCTCCTCGCGGCGGGTCTGTGCCGCGCTCGCGCCGCCGTCCGCGGCTTCGAGGCGCACAGCAGCCTCAAGCGGCGTCTCAGCCTCCTCTTCAGTATACCCCTCGGGCATCGATTCGGCCCTCCTGTGGGCCTGCGTCCTCTTCAGGCGCGCATCAGCTTGGCCTGTCCGGTGGCGACGGGGACGCCGCCCGGATGGGTGCGGATTTCACCCTCGCAGAGGATCAGGCGCGACCGGACGGCAACGATGCGCGCCCTGACGCGCAGTGGCTCGCCGATGACGGCGGGCCGACGAAGCCGCGTCGTCAGCTCCGCCGTGACCCAAAACAGGCCGTGGCGCTCCAGGGCCGCGTGGGACAGGGCCTCGTCCAAGACGGTCGCCAGCAGGCCGCCATGGGCGCGGCCCTGCCAGCCCTGGTGTTCGCGGGCGGGCGTCCAGTCGGTGCAGCAGTCGTCGCCGTCCCAGAAGAACGACAGCTTCAGGCCGACGCCGTTGCGCGGGCCGCAGCCGAAGCACAATCCGTCCGCTTTCAGCACCGGGTCCGAGACGGCGTCCGTTCCCGTCATCGGCCCAACCCGGCCCAGGCGGCGGCCTGAAAGTAGTCACATTCGCTCCGCACCGCGCACGAGCCGCAGGCAGGCTTCCGGGAGTGGCAGACCCGCCGCCCGTGCTCGATCAGGTGGACGTGGTAGGAGTAGATCTGGTCGGCGGCGAGCAGCCGGGGCAGCAGATCGTGCGCCTGGTCTGGGGTCGCCCGCGGCCCGATCAGGCCGAGCCGCTGCGAGACGCGGTGGACGTGGGTGTCCACGGGCAGGACGGGGCGGCCCAGATTGAACATCAGGACACACGCCGCCGTCTTGGCTCCCACCCCGTGGAACGAGCGTAAATAATCACGGATCGCGGCGTCGTCCCAGGCCTTGATGTGGTCCAGGTCGGTCCGCCCGCTGCGCTCGAACACGTCCTGCAAGATGGCCTGGATGCGCGGCGCTTTGATGTTCGCCAGCCCGCCCGGCCGGATCGCGTCGGCGACATCGGTCACGGATGCGACCCGGACGTCGTCCCAGCCGCCGGGGAAGGCCTGTTTCAGAGACGCATAGGCACGCCCGGAGTTCAGGTCGCTGGTGTTCTGGGACAGGACCGTGGCGACCAGCGCGCCCAGGACATCATCCGAGTGATTTTCGGCTTTCCAGACGCGCGCCCCGTAGGCCTCGGTCAGCAGGGCCTCGATGCGCGCGGCTTTGGCGCGCAGCCCTGCGGGGTCGGGCGCAATTTCTGTATCGGGCACAAGCAATTATAGCATATCCCCCCGGCGTTGACAAGGCCGCAAGGCTTCGGGGCGGGCGGCGCAGAGGTGCCCCGGCCTGTCTAGACCGGGGCGCTTCTTGAAAGCCCGCTAGTACGGCGCGACGATCTCGGTGCGGAGCGTCAGAGGCGTGTTCAGGCGGATGTCCAGCTTATCACCCTGCTTGAGCTTGACGTCGCCCGCGTTATGCTTCTGGAGCTGGTTCGCCCCGTAGCCCGCCGCGCCGCCCAGAATCGCGCCGCCGATCAGGTCGCCGAGCTTGCGCTTGCGCGAATAGCCCAGGACAGCCCCCGCGCCCGCGCCGATGGTCCCGTACTGGGACTTGTCCGAGGCCGCCGAATTGCCGACGAGCACGGCGGAAGCCGTGTTGGCGATGGCGGTCGCCACGCGGCCCGAAGCGTAGCCCTGGCTCGACTGGTAGCCCTGACTCGCGGCGGCCTGGTTCTGGTTCGCGACGCCGAACTGGATGCTGAGGACGCCGGGCTGCCGAGCCGTGGCGGGCCGGGCGCGCGTCACGCGCCCGATGAAGTAGGTGCCGCCGGGCAGGCCGCTCTTGTCGCCGGCGGTGACGCGCGCCCGGACCGCGTCGCCCACCTGCGCGGTCGTCGAGTCCACCCCTTGCAGGAGCTGGACGCTGACGGTCGTGCCCGCCGAGATTTTGTGCGCCTGGAGGACGGCGGACTGTGCTTGGACGGGGGCCGCGCCCAGCGGGGCGAGCAGCGAAGCGGCGGCGATCAAGGCCAGGGGCCGGGCGAAGCCGGCACGGGGAAATTTGGTTGTCATCGGGTGATTCTCCTCGGATGCTGTCTGCTCTCAGACAACTGTACCCACGAGATTGTTCCGCCGAACGTCCCGCGCGGGCGACGTCACAGAACGGCCAGGCCGCCGTCGGGGGCCAGATTCGCGCCCGAAACGAAATCCGCCAGCGGGGAGGCAAAGAAAAGGACGGCATTGGCAACATCTTGGGGCGTCGCCAGCCGGCGCAGGGGGGTCTGCGCGGCGGCGCGGGCCTTCAGCTCTTGGGGCAGGCTTTGCGAATACTCGGTCAGGGTCATGCCCGGCGAGACCATGTTGACCGTGATGCCGTGCGGCCCCAGGTCGCGCGCCAGGGTCCGAGTCAGGCCGACCAGGGCGCTCTTGGCCGTGGTATGAACGACATACTCGGGCGCGGGCCGCTGCACCAGGGTGGCGGCCAGGTTGACGATCCGCCCGCCGCCCCCGGCCCGCATGACCGGGACGGCGGCCCGCGTCGGGTTGACCGTCACGCCCACCACGCCGTCGAACTCGGCTTGAAAGTCTTCCCAGCGCGCGTCCTCGAAGCGCAGGTCAGCCGCGAACGACGAGGCGTTGTTGACCAGGATGTCCAGCCGCCCGAAGTGCGCCAGCGCCTCGGCGACCAATGCCTCGGCGGCCAGCGCGTCCGTCAGGTCCGCCTGCGCGGCCAGCCCGCCGATCTCCTCGGCCAGCGCCCCCGCCCCCACCCGGCTCTCGCGGTAGTGGACCACGACGCGCGCTCCCTCCAAAGCCAGCCGCCGTGCGACGGCGGCCCCGATGCCCCGCCCCGCGCCCGTGACCAGGGCGACTTTGTTTTCGAGGAGCATGGCCGTCTACCGCCCCGCCGCCATCCGAAGCTGGCGCATCTCGTAGGGGGGCGAGAAGACCATGTTCTCCTCGCGCACCTTAACCTGCTCCACGACCCCGATGCCGCGCGCGCGCAGCTCTTCCAAGACGCCCTGGACTTTGTCCTCGGGCGCGGACGCCCCGCTGGTCACGCCCACCGTCGCGGCCCCGGCCAGCATCGCGTCGGTGATGTCCTCGCGGCCGCCGATCAGATACGCCCGCGCGCCCAGCGTTTCGGCGACCTGACGCAGCGACTTGGTATTGGAGGACGTCTGTGAGCCGATGACCAGCACGACGTCGCTGCGGGGGGCGATGACCTTGATGGCATCCTGCCGGTTCTGCGTCGCGTAGCAGATGTCGCCCGTGGGCGGGTCTTCCAGGCGCGGGAAGCGGGCGCGCAGGGCGCGGACGATCTGCTGAGTCTCGTCGATGGACAGCGTCGTCTGCGTCAGGTAGATCAACCGCGCCTCGGGCGGCTCGGACGCGGCGGCCACATCGGCGAGGTCGCAGACCAGGTGCAGACGGCCCGGTGCCTCACCCAGCGTCCCCTCGGTCTCGACGTGGCCCTTGTGGCCGATATAGAAAATGCCGTAGCCGCGGCGCAGGAACTTATGCACTTCGAGGTGGATTTTGGTGACCAGGGGGCACGTCGCGTCGATGACGCGCAGACTCCGCGCCTTCGCCTCGGCCCGGACGGCGGGCGAGACACCGTGCGCGGAGAAGATCAAGACGCCGCCCTCGGGGACGTCGGCGAGGTCATCGGTGAAGACCGCGCCGCGCGCGCGCAGGCGCTCGACGACGTGCTCGTTGTGGACGATCTCGTGCCGGACATAGACCGGCGTACCGAAGATCTCCAGCGCCTCCTCGACCACGTCGATGGCCCGGTCCACGCCGGCGCAAAAGCCGCGCGGGCTGGCAAGCAGTGCGTTCATGCCTTCATTATACCCTGTCGGCCACTACAGACACGGTGAACAAATCTCGGGCGCAGGCCGTATAGGAGTTCGGAGGAATGCAGCACATGACACGCACGAAAAAGACACGCCTGGCGCGGGGCGGCAGAATGCTGGCGATCACCGTCCTGGCCGGGACGGTCCTGGGCGGGGCGGCCTGGGCGCAGTTCGGCGGGGGCGGCCCCAGCCCTTTCGGGGCGGGCACCCCCAACCCGAACAGCACCAACCCCTTCGGCGGCGGGATGCCCAACGCCTCCGGCCCCAATCCCTTCGGGCGGGGGCGTCTGCCGTTCGCCGTCGGAACGGTCAGCGCCGTGAACGCCGCCACGGGGACGGTCACGCTGACGCCCACGTTCGGCGGGGGCGCGGGCCAGACGGTCAAGGTTTCGGACTCGACCCGGATCACGGGGATGGTGGACTCCAGCGTCGCCGACCTCAAAGTAGGGGACACGGTGCAGGTGCGCGGCGTCCCGACCGGGATCACCGCCGCGCAGATCACGGCGGGCGACGGCGCGGACGCGCCGGGTGGCCCGGCCTTCCCCATAGCCGACCCGTTCGGCGGCGGCGGACGTCCGAGCGAGATGGGCGGCGGGCGCGGCCCCCATGACGCCACTGCCCAGGCGACCGGCAAGATCACGACGGTCAGCCCCCTGACCGTCGCCCTGCCCGGCGGCGTCTCGGTCACACTGAAAGCCGCGCCCGATGTCCAGGTCAGCCGCAGCCGGACCGAGAAGATCGGCGACATCAAGGTCGGCGACCACCTCACCGCCGGCGGCCAGTCCGGCGACGACGGCGTCCTCACCGCCGCCCGCATCCGCGTCAACGCCGACCCCGGCCGGTAAGCGCCTGCCGGGGCTGTGGAAAGCCCCGGCACACACTTTATCAACAAAAACGCCCGGCCTCACACGAGGCCGGGCTTCTCTGTCCGCGTCTCGGCGTCAACCGCTCACCTGAGCGGCGCAAACGCCTTCAGCAACTCCTCGGCGTTCTTCTTGACATCGCCCGTCCCCAATGCCGCCGCCTTCTGCAAGGCGGCTTTGACCAGTGCGGCATTGCCGAACTTTGCCGTCTCAGCGGGGCTTAACTTCTGCCATCCATAGCCGTAGTAGTAGTTTGCAACTGCCCAGTTCGGCTGCAACTGCAACGCTTTTGCATACTCCTGAAAGGCTCGATCAGCCCCGAAATCACCGGGTTCGCCGCCAGCCCAATCAGCCTCAAGGCCGAGGCCGATGCGAGCCGCCGCTTCCAGCGCAACAGGCTGTGGGACAGCCGGATCGAAATGCGCGTTGATTGTCGCCATCCCCCGATCCGACACATTGGGCAGCGCCTTCTCGTACATGGCGACCGCCTCAGCCCATTGGCCGGTCTGGTTGAGCAGGAGGGCGTATTCGAGTTGTGCCCGTGGGTAATAGCTGCCGCCCCATGAGTTGTGCGCGTCCGGGTGAAAAACCGACCAATAAGCTTGAAGCGCCTCTGCCGTCTTGCCTTGGCCCACGAGAGCTTCTGCCAGCCCTAGATATGGAGGGCCATCAGGGCGGTTAGAGAGCGCCGCCTGAAAACTGGCTACGGCGGAAGCGTAGTCTTTGGCCCGTAGCGCGTTGGAGCCATCTTTGTAATCCTGACCGGCCTGGATTTCCCTAGCGATAGCTGCTGGTGACATATGATGCCGCGAGTTACGCGACTCAGAGGTCATGCTTGGGCTTCGTACAGGCGGCTCCGCGACGGCGGGCCGTGCGACAAATGCGACGGCACACAAGGCTAGAACAGCACTACCAGAATATGCGGGTTTCATTTATTGCCTCCATTGTTGGGTGAACTTTGTTTGCCCTACGCGGACGATTTCCCCATTTCTATGGAGAAGCCCAATTCAAGTTCCTAAGAGACGACCATGTAGGATAGATGAACATCCTTTGAGTACCACTAGGCGGTGTTATTGTCCCGCTAGTTGGAGCATCATTCCAATTTGACCAAAGAGAAGGTGTTCTTACATCTACGTTCCAACTCCATTGGTAGTAGAACAAAGGAACGTCTATGCTGTCTCCGACTGGCGGAGTCGGAGGAGTGTACATGATGTAGTCTTGGAACTTCTCGTTCTTGACGCTATACTCTTGGTATGCATCATACACAGGAAGGGCGGGATTATCATTGTCAGCCCCAATCTGTTGAGATGCAGCATTCGTACCATCTGCCTTAAACGTACCGACATAGACGTAAGAGGGACCGGGAGCATAATCGAGTGCGCCTGTCACGCTGTTGCCCAGCGCTGGTATAGCTGAAGCGGCTCCCGTCTTCGTCTCGAAGCGGCTTACTGAAACTAACTGGGTATGATACCAGGTGCCAGGTCCCTTGTAGGCGGGAGCGGGAGAGATCGGCGGAGAAACCGTATCGTCGAACGTGATGCCGTCGGCCTGTTCCGCCAGAGGCGCGTTGCTGTCCCCTCCGCCAGCGCTAAGCCACGGATAACCTGGCTGTGAATAGTGGTGGGTGTTGAGCTGGACTACGCCGATAGGTTCGTGGTTTTGATAGGTCGGCACGTCAAGAACGACATTCTGACTCCCTGTAATGGGAAAGGCTACCCCTTGCCCAGTAGGCGGGGTGATTGTCGCCGTGCAGCTCACAGTTTCTGTAGCAGCATAGTCATCCCAATACCAAGAGGGTGGCGATGTGGACGAATTTGCCTGTGTGTAGGTGTAAGCTGCATTTGGCCCCAAGAAGACAGCCTGAGTGCGGTCACTGCTGACAACCCAATCACTTTTTTGCACTGTTTGCCCGCCCACACTCCATTTAATGTTTCTGGTCAAGGAGGAGGGAATACTATCTAAGCTGGCTGAACACCGCTGTCCGATCAGGATGTGGTCGTTGCCTTTCGCGTCGGGCGTCACGCCAGCGAGGTTCATGGTGACGGCGGCGGCGGTGTAGGCGAAGTTGACGGTGCCGTAGCTGCACTGGTAGCTCGTACCCCCCTCAAACCCGTTGACGATTGCCGAGGGGCTGCAACTGACGGTGAAACCCTGGCCGGGGTTGTTGACCACCCCCGTGGAGCCGATGCCGCCGGCCGAGTCCGAGTACGTGCCCGAGACGAAGCCGTGGGCCGGGGACAGGCCGCTGTTGCACTGCCCGCTGAAGCCGCTGGTATAGCCGCTCATGGACCAGGACGCCGTGCATCGCTGGATGACCGTCACCTGCGCCGGGGTGGGCGAGCCGGCGTAGCCCGCGTCCGCCTGCCACTTGAAGGAAGCATAGATCGTGCCCCCGAGCTGGACCGAGGCGTTCGTGGCCGTCGTGTGGTAGCCGCTGAAGGTGGCGCTGCCGCCGTAGACGTTGGCGGCATCCGGGTAGGCGTCGATGCTGTTGTTGGAGGAAATGGGTCCGGGCGGGGTGACGGAGGCGGAGCCATCGGAGGAGGTCAGGGTGCCGCCGGAGTAGCCGTTGAAGACGTATTGGCCGTGCGGGTTCGGGGTGGCCGTGGTGCCACCACCTCCTCCCCCGCCACCTCCTCCGGTGCTGCTGGGGGTTGGGGGAGAATAGGAAGACTGCACAGGGCCATTGGCGAAGATCCTGGCAATGTCCGTCGTGCCGTCCGAAGCGGCATACAGCAGTTGTGCATCGCCGCCGAGATTTGAGCTGACGCCGCTGCCGACACCCACGAGCCTGTAATACTGCGGGCCGCTGTAATACTTCTGGGTGAAGCCGCCGCCGGGGGCGACGTTCCACAGTGACTCAGTGCTGTCAGAAGGGTGGCTCCAGAGAATGCGCGGCGCGTTGTTGGCGTCTACAGCAAGCGACACTGCCGTCCAGCCGGAGTAGGGGCCGTACTCAGTGTGGACATAATCCGCCGCGCCCGCCACGTCGTTCCAGAGCGAGATGCTGCCGTCGCTCTTGGTCCACAGGATGCAGGGGGTGCTGTTGGGGCCGGCGGCGATCAGCGAGGCGGTATAGCCGGTGTAGGGGCCGTAGTTGGCGGAGGTGAACGTGCCATCCGTCGCCACGCGCCACAGCGACATCGTGCCGTCGGTGTTGGTCCACATGACGCGCGGGACGTTGTCGCCGCCCACGGCCAGGCCGCGCGCCGTCCATCCGGGGTAAGGCCCGTAGGTGGTCTGCGTGAAGGTGCCGTTGGATGGGTTGACGCTCCACAGGGCGGCACTGCCATCAGTCTTGGTCCACAGGATACGGGGCACCTGGTCGGCACCGGCGGTAACAGCGAGGGCGCTCCATCCGGGGTAGGGTCCGTAGGTATAGTGGGTGGAGAGATCGCCATTGTTGACAGAGACCCAAAGATCGAAAGCGCCGTTGCCGTCATTCCAGAGAAGCATGTTTCCACTATTTGCTACGCCAACCGGCTGCGGAGTGGACATAGCGCTATGCGGCATGAGGAAGAGCAGGGCGAGGATCAGAGCCAGAAGCGGCGGGGCAGAAGCGCATGACATCTCTCCTGGAACGGCGATCTGCGCCCGGACTGCGGCGCACTGGGACAGTGTAACACAACAAACGCCCCCCGTCAAGTTTTATTTTTTGCGCCTCCCCCACCCTACCGCACCACACCGCCGCGCAGGGACTTCAAGACCACATCCTCGAACGGTGTGCCCGTGGAGGCCCGGACGTAGTCCAGGTTGTAGCGGCCCGCCAGGCGCTGAAGGCCCGCGCAGAAGCCCTCGACCCGCGCCTCGTACTGGGCGATCAGGTGCGGCGAGATGCTCACCTCGCGCACCGCCTGCGTCTCGGCGTCCACCAGGCGCAGATCGCCGGTCAGGGTCGGGTGCAGCTCTTCTTCGTCCAGGACGTGCAGCAGGACCACCTGGAAGCGGCGTGACAGCAGGGCCTTGATGCCCCGCTCGTGCGTCTCGTCGAAGAAGTCCGAGATGACCACGGCGATCCCGTTTGTCTTGGTCCGGGCCGCGTACTGCGTCAGGGCGTCCCCCAGGCGGGTCTCGCCGCCCACGGGCAGCTTGGTCTCTAAAAACTGAAAGAACGGGAAGACGCCCGGCTTGCCCCGTAGCGGCGGCATCGGCTCGTTCAGGCCGCCGCTGAATGAGGTGAGCAGCACGCGGTCGTACTCGGACAGTGCGACGTAGCCCAGGGCGGCGGCGAGCCGCCGGGCGTAGTCCGCCTTGGTCACGGGGCTGCCGAAGTCCATGCTCTTGCTGGTGTCCACCAACAAGTGGATGCTCAGGTCTTCTTCTTCGACGAACAGCTTCAGGAACAGCTTTTCGAGCCGCCCGTAGGCCTTCCAGTCCACGTAGCGCAGGTCGTCGCCCAGGGCGTACTCGCGGAAGTCGGCGAACTCAATGGACGAGCCGCGCTTGTTGGAGCGCCGCTCGCCCTTGGTCTGCCCGGCGAAGACGCGCTTGGAGACGAGGCTGAGGGCTTCGAGCTTTTTGAGGAAGGCCGGGTCGAGGAGCGTTTGCGTGGAGGGCATGGGGGGGGGGTCCTCGATGGTCGCGCGAAGGCTTGGCACCCGGCACTGGAAGTGCCGGGCTACTCGGAGAAAGTCGCTCCGCGACTGAAGACATACTCCTGTGCTTATCTGTAGCCCCGGAGGGACTTTTCTTGCACTTGGGTAGCCCGGCCCGCACTGGCGGACCCGGAGGGCTTCCGGTGCCGGGCGTAAATCTGGTGCCAAACGCGGCCAGCCGAGTCTACACCGGCAGGTAGGTCTTCAGGATGACGGCGTCTTTGCCGCCGGCATCCAGGGCATACGCGCCCATCGCGGCGGGCAGCAGGTACGAGCGCCCCTGCGCCAGCGGGTGCCCGCCGACGGCAGCCGTGCCGCCGTGGAGGAACAAGTGGTGGAAGCCGTCGGCCAGCGACTGCGGCAGCGTCGCCCCGGCGGCCACGGTCAGCCGGTCCGTGTGGAAGTAGGGGGTGCGGAACAGCGCCTCGGTCTTGCCGTGAGCGTCCTGGGCGATGACCTGCGGGCGGCTCAGATGCTGCGAAACGTCGTTGTGGGCGGCGTCCCGGCCCAGCGTCGCGAGATAGTCGGCGACGTGGGTCGGGCGAACGTGGCCGTCGTCCAGAAACTTGCCCTTGTCGAAGCCGCGCATCGAGCACAAGTCGTCGGGCACGTCCTGCTGCACCTCGTAGACCAGGTTGCCGTCCGGGAATCGGGCGTCATCCTGCTCCCACGAGTGGTGGATGCTCCCCGGCGTCAGGTCGATCACGTCGTCGGTCTGGGCTTCGACGAGGTTGACGTAGGCGAAGGGGTCCAGGTCTTGAATGTGCGCCGCACCCTGCGACCGCGCCTCATCGACGGAGAGCCGCCCGGCCTGGACCTCGCCTGAGAGCCGCTGCATCTCATCATCCAGCGTGTGCAGGACGCGCGCGTAGGCCGCAAAATCCGCCCCGACCTTCAGGCCAAACGTGTATAGGCCCGGCGCGAGGTAGAACCAGGCTTCGGGCTTGGGCACCCAATGCCCCAGCGTCCTGCCCACGGGCAAATGCACTTGGAACGAGTTGCCTTTGGCCTGCGTCAGCTTGATTAGCAGCGACAGATCAGGCCCGTGCTTGTCCAGCACTTTTTGGCCCAGGACGCCGTTCGGGTCTTCCCGGAGCAGATCGGCCAGCGGGCGGACCGCCCCGCCGTCGGGGTCAATCAGATTGGCCGCCCTCGCCATCTCATACGACTGGCCGACTTTTTTATCTTTCCACTGCGGGTCATTGGACAGCCCTTTGAGGTCCACGATGTAGCGCCCGCCCCACGACGGCTGCTCGATGAGCTTGTCCTGCACCTGCCACGGTGCCCTGGTGATGCCTGTCATAGACTCTGTTCTCCTGCGGTGCTTGTACCCAGCCGACCGCGTTTCGCCCGTGCCGACGGAATGTGCCCATTCATGGATGCGCGCTAGGATCATCCACCGCCAGCCCCTCGGCGGATGCGGCAGCGTTCAGGGTAGCGTCGGCGGAGATGAAGAGAGGGCCAGGGATGCTATCAAGGAGGCACCTCGCCCGGACCTGAAGGGCCGTTGCCAGTTGAACGGCATCGTAGGCGCGAAGACTGTACTCTCCCACCAGATTCATGGCGTGAGCGAGGATTACGGGGGAGGCGCGTAGCAAGGGGTAGACGCTTGCATAGTGTGCGCGAAAATCCGTGATCGCTGTGGCAGCGTCCGGCGATGACATCTCGCCGCGACGCAGGCGGCGCGTGACTGCGGACACCACTTCCACTCCTGTCAGCGCGGCGATGTAGAGGTCGTTGCCGCTTGCAGGATCAGTCAATCCGCGCACCCACGCCGTCCCGACTTCGGAGACGTAGCGCTTGACGATGCCGCTGCTGTCAAAAAAGTAGACGGTCATCTACTCCCTGTCTTCCAGCAGTGTCTCCGAAACGGGGCGGCCGAGGACCTTCACGGGTTCGTGCCTGTCACGCGCGGCCTCTGTCTGGGCGTCCGGTGGGACGTGTTCCAGCAGCCCGTCCGCCAGCAGTCGCTCCGCCAGCCTCCGGTGCTGCTGCGGCGTCGCCGCACTCGTTTCTGCCCCCCCCCCATCCAGCAGCGCCCGAAAATGCTGCTGATCCTCGTCGGTCAGGGTTCCGAAGTCTTTGACCATCTGCTCCACGGTTGCCGCCATCGTCTGCCTCCCCCTCCGCCCGTCTCACGCGCCATATTACCCGCCCGACAGCTTGCGCTGCAAGTCGTACAGTTTGGTTAAGGCCTCGATGGGCGATAACGTGCCCAGGTCCAGGCCGCCCAGCTCATCTAAAACGGGGTGGCGCTCGGCCTCGAACAGCGTGGCCTGGAGGCGCTGGGTCTGCTCCGAGAGCCTTGCGCCCGCCCCCGCGTCGCCCACTGCGCCTTCGCCCTTGCCCATTGCCTCCAAGGTCTTCAGCACCTCGCGCGCCCGGCGCAGCACGGGGTCGGGGACGCCCGCGAGCTTCGCCACCTGGATGCCATAGCTCTTGTCGGTCCCGCCAGGCATGATCTTGCGGAGCCAGACGATGTGGTCGCCCTGCTCTTTCACGGCGACGCGGTAGTTCTTGACGCCCGCCAGCGTCTTTTCCAACTCGTTCAGGTGGTGGTAGTGCGTGGCGAACAGCGTCTTGACGCCCACGGCGTGAAGGTACTCCGTAATGGCCCAGGCCAGCGCGAGGCCGTCGTAGGTGCTGGTCCCGCGCCCGACTTCGTCCAGGATGACCAGGCTGCGCGGCGTGGCGTTGTTCAGGATGCTCGCCGTCTCGTTCATCTCCACCATGAACGTCGACTGCCCGCTCGCCAGGTCGTCGTGCGCGCCGACGCGGGTGAAGATGCGGTCGACCAGGCCGAGGGAGGCCGAGTCGGCGGGGACGAACGAGCCGATCTGGGCCAGCAGCACGATCAGGGCGACCTGGCGAAGATACGTGCTCTTGCCCGCCGAGTTCGGCCCGGTGATGATGTGCAGGCGCGCGTCGCCGCCGTCCAGGTGCGTGTCGTTGGGCACGAACAGCGTCCCGCTTTGCAGCGACTCGACGACCGGGTGGCGGCCCGCGACGATGTCCAAGCCGTCGCCGTCATGCACGTCGGGGCGGACGAACCGGCCTTGCAGCGCCACTTCGGCCAGGCCCGCGAAGACATCCAAACGCGCCAGGGTCTTGGCGAGCTTTAAGACCTGCCCGGTGTACCTGTCCGCGATCTCGTCCCGAATGCCGACGAACAGCTTAAACTCCAGGTCGAAGATTTTCTCCTCGGCCCCGAGCACCTGTGCCTCGTACTCCTTCAGAGCGGGCGTGATGTACCGCTCGGCGTTGGCCGTGGTCTGCTTGCGCTGGTAGTCGGCGGGGACCTGGATCGCCCCGGCGGCCTTGCTGATCTCGATGTAGTAGCCGAAGACGCTGTTGAAGCCGACTTTCAGGCCTTTGATATTGGTCCGCGCCCGCTCGGTCTCCTCGATCTGGGCGATGAACGCCTTGCCGCCGGACCGCAGCTCGCGCAGGGCGTCCAGCTCCTCGTTGTGGCCGTCCCGGATCAGGCCCCCCTCGCGCAGCAGGACGGGCGGCTCGGGCTGGATGGCCGCTTCCAGCAGGTCCAGCAGGTCCGGGGGCGAGTCGGCGACCACCGCCCGCATGGGGGCCAGCGCGCCGCCTTCGGGGGCGCGGGCGAGGGCCGCCGTGACATCGGGCAGGGCTTCCAAGGACTGCTTCAGCGAGATCAAATCGCGCGCGTTGGCCGCGCCCGAGCAGATGCGGGCCGTCAGCCGCTCCAGATCGGCGATGCGGCGCAGCGAGTCGCGCAGGTCGCCGCGCAGCAGGGCGTCCCCGGCGGCCTCGGCCACGGCGGACTGCCGGTTATGAATCTTGTCCAGTGCGAGCAGCGGCTGGTCGAACCACTTGCGGAGCAGCCGCCCGCCCAAGGGCGTCACGGTGCGGTCCAAGATCGAGACCAGGCTTTTGCTCTTCGCCCCCTCGGCCAGCGAGTGCGTCAGCTCCAGGTTGCGCCGGGCGGCGGCGTCCAGCACCATGTAGTTCTCGGTCGAGTAGGTCGCCAGCGACCGGATGTGGCTGACCGCGCTCTGCTGGGTCTGCTTGACGTAGTCCAGGACCAGGGCGGCGGCGTCCAGGCCCGCCGTCATCTGCTCGGCCCCGTAGCCGCGCAGCGAGGGCGTCCCGAAATGATCCAAAAGCACCTGCCGGGACGTCTTGCGCGCCTCGTGCGGCTGGTGGAACGTGACCGTCGCGGATGTCGCGGCCTTGATCAGCTCGGCCAGCTCTTCCATGCCCGGCAGCAGCAGGCACTCGGCGGGGGACAGCCGCAGGATTTCCTCAACGACCTTCTCCAGCCCCGCCTCGCAGGGAAGCTCGGTCGCCAAAAACTCGCCCGTGGACACGTCCACCACGCCCACGCCCGACGGGGTCTTGGCCCCCGAAACCGCCGCCACCAGATAGTTGTTGGTGCGCGCGTCGAGCATCGCGTCCTCGACGATGGTGCCCGGCGTCAGGACGCGCGTGACCCGGCGCTTGACCAGGCCCTTGGCCTGCTTGGGGTCCTCCACCTGGTCGCAGACGGCGACTTTATGGCCCTTGCCGATGAGCCGGGCGACGTACCGCTCCATCGCGTGGTGCGGGACGCCCGCCATGGGGATTCGCGCCCCGGCCTGCTTGTCCTCGCGCCCGGTCAGGGTGATCTCCAGCTCGCGGGCGATGGTCTCGGCGTCATCCCCGTAGGCCTCATAGAAGTCGCCAACGCGCATCAGCAGGACAACGTCGGGCCGCTCGGCCTTGAAGTCAAAATACTGCCGCAGCATCGGCGTGAGGTTCTTCGGCGGGGATGTCATCGTACACCTGTTCGTAGGTCGTGCGCGGAAAACCGAGAGAACCACGGAAAATATTCCGTGGTTTTTGCGCTGTTCAGTCTGGTCCGTGGCATGGCGGCCTCAAGCTGTGGGCCGGGGCGATCCCAATCCGCGCCCCGAACCCCGCACAAGACCCGCTAGTTCACGCTCGCCGCGCCGCGCTGAGGCGCGGCTGAGTCCGCGCCTTGGGCGACGGTGGTTTTGGCGATGGCAGCGTAGTCCTGGCCCAATGTCACCGTGACTGTGGGGGGCGGGGTCCAGCCGACCTTGTTGGGCTGGACCGGGCGACGGGCGGTGACGGTGGCCTCCAGGCCGAGCAGGGCGGCGATGTCCTGGGGGGCGGCTTTGTTGGCAACGCCCGTGTCCAGCAGGGCCGTCCGGGCCGGGGCGGCGCGCTGGGTAGCGGAAGCCATCTGCAAACGCGGATGGGGGGCGTTGCCGCCGTTGGTGACGTCGGTGTAGCCCAGGGCTTTGAGCTGCGCGACGGCCCGGCCCGCCAGGCCCGGCACCGACGTGCCGTTCTGGACAATGACGGGGACCAGGCGGCGGGCGGCGCTCTCGTCGCCCTTGACCAGCCAGTCGGCGTAGGCGTGGGCGACATCGGGGCGGATGCGGTACAGCCACGCGCCGCCCGGCCCCCGGAAGTCGTCGCCGGGGAGCGAGGCGGTCTGGATGTCGTCCTGCTGGACGCCCTTGAAGATGGCCGCGAGGTCGAAGAGCTGCTGGCGCGTCAGGTCGGTGCGGACCGTGCCCATGGCGACATCCACAAGATGGGGGGCCTGGGTGACGTTGGCAAAGGACTTGGCCCGGTCCACCATCGCCCGGAGCAGGAGGTGCTGGCGGTACATGCGCCGCTCGTCGCCGTCCTCGGGCGTCGGGCGCTTGCCCGCATCGGGGTGACGGTAGCGCGCAAAACCGACCGCGTCGTCGCCGCCCAGGTGCTGCTGTCCGGGCTGGAGGTCAATGCTCAGGTGCCCCCACTTGTCGTGGTAGTGCATGGGATGCTCGACGGCCACGTCCACGCCGCCCAGGGCGTCCACCATCTTCTTGGTCGAGTCGATGTTGAGCACCAGGTAGTGGTTGGCCGTGGTGCCCAGAAACTCGTTGACGGTGGCGACGGTCCGCGCCGGTCCGCCGGTTTCATAGGCGGCGTTGATCTTGAAGTGCCAGTCGTTCTTGGTGCCGACGATGTGGGCGTAGGTGTCACGCGGGATGGACAGCATGGTCGCTTTTTTCGTGTTCAAGTCCAGCGTCAGCACGAACAGGGTGTCGGTGCGCGCCTGGGCCGTGTACACGACATCGCTGTTGGTCCAGTTGTCGTCGATGCCCATGCAGACGATCTGGAGCTTGTCCTGGCCGGGGAAGCCTTCTTTGGGCTGGAACACGCCGCCGATCCCGGCGATACCCTCGCGTATCCCCCCGTGCTTGCCGCCGACCATCCGGCCCAGCGTGTGCAGGCCGATTCCGGCGGCGAGGGCCAGCACGAAAAAGACGCTCAGGGACGACCACAGGGCGATTTTTTTGCTTTTGCTCATAGCTGTTGAACCTAGCCCGCCATATCCAGCTCCAAACCGCGCGCGGTCCGCGCGGGCAGAAGCTCGCCCGTAAACCCCCACAGGTGCGATTTGACGGCCCGAACCCGCACCAGTTGGCCCGCCAGGTCGCGCCCGGCGGGGAAGTTGATCGTCTTGCCCTGCCGGCTCAGGCCGGTCCACTTCAGTGGGTCCTTGGGGCTGCGCCGCTCGACAAGCACCTCGTAGACGCTGCCGACCTGGGCGGCGTTGATCTCCAGCGTGATCTTGTTTTGCAGGGCGATCAGCGTGTGCAGACGGGTCAGCTTGACGTCTTCGGGGATCTGGTCATCCAGGACGGCGGCCTTGGTGCCCGCGCGCGGCGAGTAGGCGAACATGAACGCCGCGTCGTAGCGCGTTTCCTCGACGAAGCGCAGCGTGTTCTCGAACTGCTCGTGCGTCTCGCCGGGGAAGCCCAGCATCAGGTCCGTGGTCAGGCCAAGATCGGGCACGGCACCCCGCAGCCCGCGCACGATGTCCCGGTACTGGTCCAGCGTGTAGCCGCGCCCCATGCGCCCGAGCAAAACGTCGTCGCCGACCTGGACGGGCAGATGCACCTGCTCGCAGACCTTGGGCAGCCCGCCGATGGCGGCGATGACATCGCTCTTGAAGTCCTTCGGGTAGGGCGACGTGTACCGGATGCGCTCGATGCCCTCGATGGCGTTCAGCCGCGTCAAGAGTTCGGCGAACGAGCACGGGACGTCCAAGAACTTGCCGTAGGAGTTCACCGTCTGGCCCAGCAGCGTGACCTCTTTGGTGCCCAAAGACGCCAGCCGCTCGACTTCCAAGACCACCTCGTCGGCGGGCCGGGACCGCTCCTTGCCGCGCGTGATCGGCACGATGCAGAACTGGCAGAACTTGTCGCAGCCGTAGGAGATGGACACGAACGACTTGAGCTTGGGGGCCAGGCCGTCCACGACGCGCAGCGGTGTGGCCTTGTCACCCCGGTCGCGGCGCGAGGGCAGGTCGGTGGCGACAATGGCCGTGCGCTCCGAGAGGCGCGCGCTGCGCTCGGACCGGACCCGCTCGACCAGGGCCGGGACGCGGTCGATCTGCCCCGTGCCGACGACCAGATCAACGTAGGGCGCGCGGCGGCGGATCTCGGGGGCTTCTTTCTGCGCCATGCACCCGCAGACGCCGATGACCAGGTCGGGGTTCAGCGCCTTCAGCGCGCGCAGCTCGCCCAGCTTGCTGTAGACCTTGCGCTCGGGCTTGGCGCGCACGGAGCACGTATTGAGCAGGATGACCGAGGCGTCCTCCACCCGGTCGGCCTTGGCGTAGCCCTGCCCTTCGAGCATGGCCGCCATCTGCGCCGAGTCGTCCTCGTTCATCTGGCAGCCCCACGTCAGCACGGCGTAGCCGCCCCGCCCCGCCGGGGGCGGCACCAGGGCGGCGGGGGAAAGTCCGGGCCGAGATTCGGGCCTGTCGATTACAAGTGTCATCAGTGTATTATATCGCAAGGCGGGACGGGAATGCAAGGGCAGAAAAGCGTGCAAGGGCCGGGGGGGCTAGCGAATCTCGTAGACGGTGAAGCGGTCGTTCCGGTAGGTCTGCCTGAGATACGGCGGCGGTGCCTGAGTCAGTTCCACGTACTGATGGACTTCGCCGCGCCGCTTGAACGTCGCCTGCGAGACGTCGTTGGGATAAAAGAGATACTGGGCACGGGTGTTCAGCAGGAAGGCGTGGCGGTCGGCGTCAGGCGTGGCGCGATCAAAAGCGTCCGCGAACTCCGCGTCTTTGCGCCCATAGTGGGGCGTCTCGGCCCAGTGCCCCGCCCAGACGGACCGGCCGGTCTCGCCGGGGAGGTAGGTGCAAAGGCCAGGGAACCCGACAATGGCCGAACCCGGCGGGGTGTTGTCGCGGACCCACGAGTAGACCCCGACCAGCGACTCGTCGAGGAACGGGAACAGGTGCGTCTCGCTCTTGTCGAAGGCTAGGTGCCGGCAGTCGCGGACCAGAAACAGGACGTTGGACGGGACCGTCGCCAGGACGACCAGAGCCAGAGCAAGCGCCTGGTGCCGGGGCGCATAGCGCCGGGCCAGCCACGCCGCGCCGACGCCCGCCAGCAGGCACAGCGGCAGGTGCTCGCCCATCAGCATCTTGCGCTGGAAGGCGATGGGGAAGTAGGCGACCAAAAGCCCCGCCACGGCCCAGCAGGCGGCGAACAGCAGTGGCTGCGAGGAGGCATCCGAGCTGCCCGCAGAACCTAACCCCCCGGCCCCCTTCCCTAGGAAGGAAGGGGGAGACAGAGAGGCAAGTCCTACGTTTTCACCCTTCCCTCCCAGGGAGGGATCGCCATCCTTGGCGGGAGTGGGTTCTTCGATCACCCGCCGCGCGAGCAGCACGCCCGCCAGCACGGCCAGCGCGAACACGAAGCCGTAGCCCAGAAAATAATGCCACGGGGCAGGAAAACGCAGCACGTGGCCCTGCCAGTGTATCAGCACACCGGGCGAGAGCGTCGGCACGTTCGCCCGCTTCTGGAACACGGCCTCGGTCTTGTACATATAGAAGATGTACAGTGTCGTCGGCAGCGTCAGGGCCAGCGCGACCAGCGCGCGCAGCCAGCTCCGGGCGACGCCTCGGCCGCGATTGATGACCGTCCAGACGACCAGGAAGAGGCCCCAGGCCGCGCTCAGGTGCAGCACGTCGTAGGAGTGCATGTTGCCCAGGATGCCGCCGCAGACGCCCGCCAGCACGGCGTAGCGCCACCTGCCGGTACGCTCGGCCAGCAGCAGCGCGTACAGCGCGCCGAGAATCAACACCTGGCTGACCGTCATCAGGGCCGACGTGTAGATGCTCAGGAACGTGTACGCCTCGGGCTGCCACGAGTCGACCGGGCCGCCCGGCAGGTTCTTGTCCTGCCAGTGCGCCCACTCGGCCCAGCCCAGCCCGCCCGACAGGCAGGCGAACCCCAGGGCGGTCAGCCGGGCGGGGGCGTTTTGGGGCAAGCAGAATCGGTAAAACCGTGAGACCAGCCAGAGCAGGGCCAGGCCGCCCCCGATGCGCGCCCCTTGCAGCGCGGCCTGCGGCGAGCAGTGCGTCAGGGCCATGACGCGGCCTAGCAGCCAGAAGAAGACGTTGAACTCGATGTCTTTCTGGGGGTCGGTCGTGAACAGGTTGTGGATGAAGAAGTGCCCGTCCGCCATCTGCCGCAGCCACGACAGGTAGTTGCAGAAGTCGTCGATGTTGTAGGGCGTCCCGATGAAGAACGAGCCTCTGCCGCCGCCCACGACCGGGGCCAAAAAGTAGCCCAGCGCGTAGGGGATGCACGAGACGAACAGGGTCAGCCCGATCAAAGCGGCGACGGTGCGGCGCTCGGCCCGACCCGCGATGCTACTCCTCATCGGCCCCGTCTTCTTCGCCGGGCTCATCTTCTTCGACGCGGGCGCGCAGGAGGGCGACGGCGTTCTCGGACAGGATGCGGCCCCGGTCCGGGCGCGTCAGGGTCGGCGCGGACTCGACCAGGGCGCGGGTCAGGGCCGGGCTTCCGTCAGGCAGGCCGCTGCCATACAGCAGCTTGCGGGCCGTGACGACGGACGAGGCAAGGGCGACCTTGTCCGAGTCCAGGCTGCCCGAAATCTCCAGGTACACGTTGAGGTGCTGCCGGGCGGCGGCCACGGCCGCCCGCCAGTCCTCGCCGCCCATGCCCAGAAAGACGAACCGCATGGCGGGGAACTCGGCGGCGATGACGCGCGCGGCGTGGACCGCGTCCAAGTCGGGGACCAGCAGGGCGACGGGCTTGGCGTACCGGCGCTGGGCGTTCAGGATTTCGCGGGCGTCTTCCAGCGTCGCCGGGCGGCCCGGTGCGCCGACCAGCGCCGCGCCGACGAAACCGGGTCGGTTCTGGTGCCGCCGCTGCTCTTCCTGGGATTCGGCGGGGTAGCCCGCGCCCAGTGTCACCCAGCCGAACAGGCTCTCGGCGGGCGACAGAATCTCGCGCAGTTGTTTGTTGCCCGTGACGAAGTCGCAGTCGGCGGCCAGTGACGACAGCAGGGCCGCGCCTTCGGTTTGGTAGCCGCGCAGGGTCGAAAGCGTCGCATCGCGGGTCGAAAGCGCCGAAGACAGCGGCGAGTCGCCGTAGCGGACGTGGGCGTCAAAAATGGGCATCGCTTATTCCTCTCCGCCGCCGGACCAGATGCCCTGGGCGTTGGTCGAGAGGACGGCGTTCTGCTCGTCTTCGGTCAGCCCCGAGGCCCGGACGTAGCCCAATGCGGCGGCCAGCGACCCGCCGGGCGCGTCCGACCCGAACAAGATCCGCCCCGCCCCCACGGCGTCCCGCAGCAGCGGCAGGGCATAAGGTGCCCGGAGCGCATGGGTCTCGACGTACAGGTTCTCGTGGACGCGCATCAGCGTGATCGCTTCGGCCAGCGTGTCCGGCGAAATGCCTTCGAGGATGATCGGGTGCGGGAAGTCGCCCAAGAGGCGCAGGAGCAGCGTGGCGTCGCCGCGCCGGCCCGCGCTGACCATGATCGGCATCCGCGGCAGGCGGCCCAGGGCAGACGCGATTCGCAGAAACGGCGCGAACTCCAGCGGCCACCCCTGCCGGTGCGGAAAAAAGCGGAACATCTCGAAAGCGTCGTCGGCCAGGCCCTCGATCAGCCCTTCCTGCCCCCAAAAGTGCGTCGGGTTGAGCGTGGCGACCGGGATCAGGTGGTCGTGTGCCCGGCAGGCGCGCATGGTCTCGGCGTTGCCCGCCGCGTCCCCATGAAAGACGCCCCACGTGGACAGCGCCAGGCACCAGTCCACGCCCTGCGCCCGCATCGTCTCGGTCAGTGTGTCGGCGCTGCTGTCGGCGTGCTGGGCGGGATAGGCCCCGAACAGCGTGTTGACGTCCGTGATTTCCATAAGCAGTCCCCCGGATTGAAATCCGGGTCTTGGGTAGAGCGATTGTCCACCTTCGTGGACACGAGAAAGCGCCTCGGAAAAGTTTCCTGTCCGCGCAGGCGGACAACGGCACCTTTGAAGCCCCGGAATTCATTCCGGGGAACGGACCACGTCTCCCCGTCCTACCCCGTCACTCTGCCTAGCGCACGGTCCAGGCGGGCGAGGCACCGGGCGCGGCCCAGGACCGCAATCGTCTCGAACAGGCCCGGCCCGGTCGTCCGGCCCGAGACGGCGACGCGGACGGGGTGGATGACCTCACCGCCCTTGACGCCGAACTCGGCCACCGTCGCGCGGACGACCTCTTCCGTGCCCGCCTCGTCAAAAACGTCCAAGGACGCGAAGCCCGCGTGGACGCGGCGCAGGCGGTCGCCGACGCCGGGGTGGCCGAACCACTTGGCGACGGCCTTGTCGTCGAACAGGTATTCGTCGTCGCCCAGCAAAAAGAAGTCGGCCAGCGCGGGTGCCTCGGCCAATGTCTTCATCCGCTCCTGCTCCAGCGCTAACACGCGCCCGATGTAATGGAGCGTGCTGGCGTCCGGCTCACCGCCGACACCAATCAAACCCGCTTCGCGCAGGAAGGGCAGTGTCCGCTCGGCCAGGTCGGGCAGCGAGAGCTGCCGGATGTACTGGCCGTTGAACCAGAGCAGCTTCTCAGGGTCGCTGATCGGGGAGCGGTTCAGGATGCCGTCCAGGTCGAACTTCTCGACCAGCTCGGGGAGGGTGAACAGGTCCCGCTCCTCTTTAGGGGACCAGCCCTGCATCGCCAAAAAGTTCGTCAGCGCCTCGGTCAGAAAGCCCTGCCGAGGGTACTCCAACGCGGCAAGCGCCCCGTTGCGCTTGCCGAACTTCTTTTTGTCCGGCCCCATCATCACGGGCAGGTGCGCGAAGATCGGCGGCTCCCAGCCTAGGGCGCGGTAGATCAGAATGTGCATCGGGGCCGAGGGCAGCCACTCCTCGCCGCGCAAAACGTGCGAGATTTCCATCAAGTGGTCGTCGACCTGGGCGGCCAGGTGGTACGTCGGGAAGCCGTCGGACTTCAGCAGGATGGCGTCTTCAAGGACCCGGTTCTCGACCGTGATCTCGCCATAGACCGCATCGGTGAAAGTGACTTTGCCTTCCAGGGGCACGGCGAAGCGCACGGTGGCGTACTGCCCGCGCGTGGCCTCGTAGTCGGCCCGCTCCGCGTCGGACAGGTGCCGGTGGCGGCGGTCGTAGCCGGGCGGCAGGCCGCGCCGCTGCTGGCCCTCGCGCATCCGGGCCAGCTCTTCGGGCGTGTCGTAGGCCCGGTAGGCTTTGCCTTCGGCGACCAGCCGGTCGGCGTACTCGCGGTAGATCGGCAGGCGCTCGGACTGGACATAGGGGGCGTGCGGCCCGCCTTTGCCCGGCCCCTCGTCGTAGTCCAGCCCGTACTCGCGCAAGGCTTCGAGGATGACGGCGACGCCGTCCTGGGTCTCGCGGCTCTTGTCGGTGTCCTCGATCCGCAGGACGAACGTGCCGCCGGTGTGCCGGGCGTAGAGCCAGTCCCACAGCGCGGTGCGGACGTTGCCGACGTGTAAAGCCCCCGTCGGGGAGGGCGCATAGCGGACGCGGACGTTGGTCATAGGTGTCAAGATTCGTGAGGTTTTGCGGGCCGTGCCAGCCGATTATCGGTTGCGAAGCGGTTGGGCAGGGACGGCTGTGCCCCCGCTGTCTCGACGCTGAGTGAGGCCGCCGCGCTGGCGAAGCGCACGGCGCGTGTCAGCTCCTGCCCCTCACCCAGCGCGACGGCCAGGGCACCCGTAAAGCAGTCACCCGCCGCCGTAGTGTCTACGACGTGCGCAGGGACGAGAGCCGGGATGTGCGCGTCCGCCGTGTCCGTCCGCACCCAGACACCTTCAGCGCCTAACGTGACCACGACGCTTCCGACGCCACGCGCCTGCAATGCCTGTGCGGCGGCTTTGGGCGTCCCGCCCTCAATCCCGGCCATCGCCGCGGCCTCAGCTTCGTTCGGCGTCAGCACCGAAACAAGCGACAGCAGCTCGTCCGAGACGGCCCGTACCGGGGCGGGGTTGAGGATCGTCACCTTGCCCGCCGCCCGCGCCATCTTCAGAGCGGCCAGGACCGTTTCGAGAGGCGATTCGAGCTGGCACACCACGACATCGGCCTCATGGATCGCGTGGGCGGCCAGTTCGACCAGGGACACACTCAGCCGGGTGTTCGCGCCGGGCGCGACGACGATGGAGTTTTCGCCCGATGCCCCGTCCACGAAGACGAGCGCGACGCCCGTGGGCGCATCGGGGTCCCGGACGACGAAGCGCGTATCCACGCCCTCGGCTTCCAGGCCCAGCACGGCGGCATCCCCGAGGGCGTCCGCGCCGACGCAGGCCACGAAGGTCACCAGGCCGCCCAGCCGGGCCGCCGCGACGGCCTGGTTCGCGCCCTTGCCGCCGGACATCATGGCGAACGCCGCGCCGCCTACCGTCTCGCCGGGCCGGGGCAGCCGCGCGGCCCGCGCCGCCATGTCGGTGTTGGCGCTGCCGACCACGACCACACGGGGCCGCTTGGGCGAAAGCTGGGGCGAGGCGGGGACACCGGTCATGGCCTAGAGGGTAGCACTTTTGGCCCCGGTTGTCAAGCCCGTCATGCACCGGGGGTGCCCCGCCCGGCACGATTCTCCCCGCCGATGGTGTATACTGGAAGCGTTTTGCCGAGACACGCCGCACCCCAGGACCCTTGGAAAGGACCCCCTATGACCACGACCCTGCAAGAGACGGGACAGACGACGTCCGCCGCGACGCTCCAGCCCCTGCCCGTCGCGCCGCCCGCCTACGATGTCAAAGACCTCAGCCTCGCCGACGCCGGCAAGCGCCGCATCGAGTGGGCTGACCGCGAGATGCCCGTGCTGCGCTCCATCCGCGAGCGATTCGAGCGCGAAAAGCCGCTGGAAGGCCTGACCGCCGTGGCCTGCCTGCACGTCACGGCGGAAACGGCGGGCCTGATGCGGACGCTGAAGGCCGGCGGCATGAACGTCGTGCTGTGCGCCTCCAACCCGCTGTCTACGCAGGACGACGTCGCTGCGGCCCTTGTCCAGCACTACGGCGTCAGCGTGTTCGCCATCAAGGGCGAGGACAACGACACCTACTACCAGCACATCTTGAGCGCCCTGGAGCACAAGCCGAACTTCACCATGGACGACGGCGCGGACACGGTGGGCATCATCCACACCGAGAAGCGCGAGCTGATCCCGAACATCATCGGCGGCACCGAGGAGACCACCACGGGCGTGATCCGGCTGCGCGCGATGGCGAAAGACGGCGTCCTGGCCTACCCCATCGTGGCCGTCAACGATGCCCAGACCAAGCACTTCTTCGACAACCGCTACGGGACCGGCCAGTCCACCATCGACGGCATCGTCCGCGCGACCAACGTGCTGCTGGCGGGCAAGTTCTTCGTCGTGGCCGGCTACGGCTGGTGCGGCAAGGGCCTGGCGATGCGCGCGCGCGGCATGGGCGCGCAGGTCATCGTGACCGAGATCGACCCCCTGCGCGCGCTGGAAGCCACGATGGACGGCTTCCACGTCATGCCGATGGCCGAGGCGGCCAAGGTCGGCGACTTCTTCTGCACCGTGACGGGCGACAAGGACGTCATCCGCGAGGAGCACTTCGCGGCCATGAAGGACGGTGCCATCGTCGCAAACTCCGGTCACTTCAACGTCGAGATCGACATCCCCGCCCTGGAGAAAATGGCGACCGGCGGCAAGCGTGAGGTGCGCGACTTCGTGGACGAGTACACGATGCCCAGCGGCAACCTCGTGTTCATCCTGGGCGAAGGTCGGCTGATCAACCTGGCCGCCGCCGAGGGCCACCCCGCGAGCGTCATGGACATGTCGTTCGCCAACCAGGCCCTGAGCGCCGAGTACATGAAGCAAAACGCCCAGACACTCGAAAAGAGCGTCTACACCGTTCCTGAGGCCATCGACCAGGAGATCGCGCGGCTGAAGCTCCAGTCGCTCGGCGTCGGAATCGACACCCTGACCGAGGCCCAGGAGCGCTACCTGGCCTCGTGGCAGGAAGGAACATAGGACCGGCCGGGGCGGTCAAGCCGCGCATAGCCCGACACCGGAGTAAAACACCCCGCCCGGCACTGCCAGTGCCGGGCTACCCAAGTACAAGAAAAGCCCCTCCGGGGCTGAGGAGCAGCCTCCGAGAAGCTTCTTCAGCCCCGGAGGGGCTTTCTCCGGGCAGCCCGACACTTCAGTGCCGGGCCAGTACGCTTCAGCCGCACAGAAAGCCTCACCCCATGAACCGAAAACTCGCCGTTCCCGCAGCACTCGCCTGCACCGCCGCGTTTCTGTCCGCCGCGCCGCTCGCGGCCCGCGCGGAGGCTGCCCCGAAGACAACGGCCTCCGCGTCGGCATACCACCTCGTCCAGGCCTTCAGCGTCGGCGGCGAGGGCGGGTGGGACTACCTCTCGCTCGACCCGGATGCCCGCCGGCTGTACATCACGCGGATGAACTATAACCCCGCCACGCGCGGCGCGTCGGGCGGCTACGTCCAGGTGCTGAACGCGGACACGGGGAAGCTGATCGGAACCATTACAGACGTGAAGGGGCCGCACGGCGTTGTGTTCGCCCCAAAGCTGGGCCGCGGCTTTATCAGCAGCGGCGGTGACGGCAGCGTGGTCGTGTTCGACCTGAAGACGCTGAAGACGACCGCGCGCATCCCCGCCGGGACCGGGCCGGACGGCATCTGCTTCGCGCCGGACGTGAACCGCGTCTTCGCCTTCAACGGCCGCAGCAAAGACGCCACGGTGATCGACGCCAAGACCCTGAAGGTCGTGGGCACGGTGCCTCTGGGCGGGCGGCCCGAGTTCCCCGTCGCCGACGGGGCGGGCCATGTCTACGACAACATCGAGGACACCTCGGAGATCGTCGACATCGACGCGAAGACTCTGGCGATTACTCACCGCTGGTCGCTTGCGCCCGCTCAAAGCCCGTCCGGGCTGGCGATGGACGTCAAGCGCCGCCTGCTGTTCCCGACCTGCGACGACGGCAAGATGCCGGTCGTCAGCGCCGATACGGGAAAGGTCCTGCTGACGGCCTCTATCGGTGCCGGCCCGGACGCCGCCGTCTACGACGCGGGCACGAACCTGGCCTCCGCCTCGTGCGGCGAGAGCGGGACCCTGAGCACTGTCTCCGTCGCGGCGAACGGGTCCGCTACGGCCTCCGTGCCGACCCAGGCGAGCGCGCGGACGCTGGCGCTGGACCCGAAGACGCACCGCATTTACCTCGCAGCAGCCCGCTACCTTCCCGAGCTTTTGTCTTCCGCGCTCCCCGCCGGCGGCGGGCGGCACCGCCCCCCGATGGTGCCCGGCTCGTTCACGATCCTAGTAATGGGACGGTAGAAAGCATCGGGGGCCGCGAGTGGCCCCCTAGCCCCTAATTCTGGGGGAGCAAATCAAGAAGGCCCCTCCGGCTCCCCAGGATCGGGGCGGGGGGGCCAATGTGGCGAGTCATACCGGGCTGGTCACCCCGCGACCCGCACCACGTCGCCGCTGCGCCAGCGGCGGAGCAGCACGGCATAGCCGCGCGGCGGGGCATGTGCGGCCTGCGCGGCACCGTTGACCCAGACGCGCACGGGAGTGCCGGAGGGCAGGAAAACCCGCAGGGTGAAAGCGGCAGGCCGCGCCGTCGTCACGGTGATCGTGCGGGCCGTCTGCCCACCGACTTGTGCCAGGTGTACCCCGTGAAAGACGGCACTAGCCGTTCGGCTCGTGTTGACGGCGAGGCCATCCGGGATGCGGGTCCAGGCGGCGCGCGCCAGCTCGACCCCCGAGGGCGGCAGGCTGTCCAGGGCAGCGGCGTAGGACGGCAGCCCGGTCAGCAGCAGCAGCTCGGAGGTCAGGGCGGCGTCGCGCGGGTTCCGCATCCAGGCCAGGCGGGCGGCTTGCAGGGGGGCGGCTTGGCTGGTCGCCTCATACAGCGCACACTGCCCCAGGCCGTCGGCGTGGGGGGCCAGCCGCCGGGCCGAGTCCAGGAAGCGGGAGTCGCCCGTGGCCTGATAAAGCCGTGTCAGAGGGTACACCTGGGGGGCGTCGCAGACGCCGGCCGGGATGGTCCCGAGGCCGCTCCCGGCCAGCAGGGCGACATAGCCCACCGCGGGGCGGCGCGTCAGCCCGTAGTAGGCCAGCAGACCGCGCAGGCACGTGCACTGGGCGCGTGCCCCCGCTGGTGTCCAGCCCGCAGCGTCCGGCTTCCTCCCCCACGTCCCGTCATCCGCCTGGGCCGCCATCAGGCGCGTCGCCACGCGGTCCTGCTTGTCGTCCAGCACCTGCCCCGCCCGCCCCCAGGCACAGGCGTCTTCAAGCCACGCGCCGGCCCGGCCCGCATCCCCCTTACCCGGATGCTCCGCCCCGACCAGCAGCCGGTTCTCGTCGGCCCGCAGCAGGGCGGTGATCCAGGGGTTGTGGGGAATCTGGACGGTGCCTGGAGGCGGCGGGTCCAGCCGGAATAACCGGCAGGCGGGGAGGGGGGCAGGCAGCTGACGCTCCCAAGTGGGGAGGTTGACCAGGTCGAAGCGGGAGGGGGAGTGGCCCCGGCACAGCCGGGCAAAGAAGGGCGCGGGGAGCAGGACGAGCAGGGACAGGGCCAGCGGCCGGAGCAGGAGGCGTCGAGTCATGCCCCATTATACCACGCCTGGGTTGACTGCGGCTTGACACCCGCGCCCGCGCGGGGCTAGAATGACCGCATGGACAGCATGAAAGACGGTGTGGAGATTCTGGGGCTGCGCGTGGACCGCGTCTCGACAGAGGAGGCTCTGGCGGCCATCGATGGGTTCATCGCGGCGCGGACGCCGCACCACGTCGTGACGGCGGACGCCTCGATGGTCGTCCACGCCCGCCAGGACGCCGAGCTGCGGGCCATCGTGGACGGAGCAGACCTGGTGACGCCCGACGGGGCGGGCATCCTGTGGGCCGGGCGGCTGCTGGGGACGCCGATCCCGCACAAAGTCTCGGGAGTGGACCTGGTCGGCGACTTGTGCCGGCTGTCCCCCGCAACCGGGCACCGAATTTTCTTCTTCGGGGCCGGGCCTCATGTCGCCCAGGAGGCCGCCGAAAGGATGAGGGAGCGGTTTCCGGGGACGCGGATCGTGGGCGTCCGCGACGGCTTTTTTTCGCCCGCCCAGGAGCCGGAGGTCGTAGCCGAGATCAAGGCCGCCGCCCCGGACATCGTCCTGGTTGCCCTAGGCATCCCCAAGCAGGAGAAGTGGATCGCCCGCAACAAGGCGGCCCTTGGCTGCCCCGTCTTCATCGGCGTCGGCGGCTCGTTCGACGTCCACTCGGGCCGCGTCCAGCGCGCCCCGGTCTGGATGCAGCGCGGCAGCCTGGAGTGGCTGTATCGACTGAGCAAGAACCCGCGCAAGATCGGCAAGGTGATGACCCTGCCGCGCTTCGCCCTGCTCGCCCTGCGCCGGCGGTTTTTGGGCGCGGCCTGATGGTCGCCCGCTACTTCTTCTTCGGCGGCGGGGTCGGGGCCGGCGGGTCGTCCGTGATGATCGGGTCTTTGATCACAATGGGCACTTTTTTACCCTTGTCGCCGTCGGCCCAGGCGGCATGAGGTGCGGCCAGAGCGCCGCCCAGTGTGAGCAGGGCCAGGGCGACGGTCAGCCCGCGCGCCCGCGTGTTCGTGTTCATGGTTTCTCCCTCGAAAGTGTCCGTGTGGTTCCGATCAGCTCGGCTTGGGGTGCGTCTGGATGAAGGCCAGCAGCCCCCGCGCGTCCTGCCTGACCTTGTCGCTGTAGTGGCCGTTCATGACGCCCGTGAGCAGACGGGCCGACTCGGCGTGGTTGACGAACCGCTCCATGCTCGCCAACTCGACGATGTCATAGGGGTTGTCCGGGTTGCAGCGGATGGCCTCCCGCCGCTCCCGCATCTCGGCGGGGAATTGACCGACCTGTGTGCCGTAGTGTTCAGCCAGGGTGCGGTGCGCCTCGGCGTCATTGGAGTTCTGCTTCAGCTTCTCCTGCGCTATCTTGACGGTCGGGTAGGTCTGCCGCTGCTGGATGACCTTCACCAAGGCCAGGTTTTCCCTTTGCCGCGCGGCCTGATCCTGAACCTGATTCTGAGTAGGAGAGGGGGCGGCCTGTCCCTGAGCGCCCAGCGCCAGCACCGCAGACAAGAGGGCAAACAAAGACGTTATTTTCATCGGTCACCCCTTCGGCACACGCGGGCCTAGCCGCCTGACAATACGTTAGTCGGCGGAACCCGGCGGAATGTTCCCGGCCACGCGAACCCCCCACCCTGCCTCCGCTGATTCGCCCACGACTAAATCCTCGCCCTCACATCGATAGCCGCCCGTGAGACCTTCCACCGGGCGCAACAGGCGGTGCGAGTCCAAATCCAGGAACTCGAAAGCCCCCGTGCCCAGCGCGATCTGCGCGGCGGCGGCGATGCCTAGGCCCGTTTCCAGCATGCAGCCCAGCATCAACGGCTTCTTCGCCGCCCGGCACAGGGCGATGATCTCCAGAGCGCCGCCGATCCCCGACTTCATCAGCTTGACGTTGACCCCGTCCACGGCGTCCTCGCGCAGCAGGCGCAGGACCTCGGGGACGCTGCACGCCGACTCGTCGGCGAAAACCGGCAATCCGGCCCGGTCTCGGACGTAGCGCAGACCGAGGACGTCCTCTTTAGGCACGGGCTGTTCCAGCAGGTCGAGGACCGCGCCCGTTGCGAGGAGGGATCGGGCGAAGGCGACGGCCTCGTCCGGCGCGAAGGCCTGGTTGGCGTCGATCCGCAGGCGGACGCGGGGCGCGGCCCGGATGACGGACGCGATCCGCGCAAGGTCCGCCCCGGTGCCCTGGATGTCGCCGACTTTGATCTTGAGCGCCCGGAAACCGGCGGCCCAGGCGTCACGCGCCAGGTCGGCGGCCTCATCCGGTGGAACCAGGGGGATCGTCAGGTCCGTGGCCTGCCGGGCACGGGCCGCCCCGAAGTGGTGCCAGAGCGGCAGGTGCCAACACCGCGCCCAGGCATCATACAAAGCCATTTCCAGGCCGGCCCGCGCCGCCGGCGCTTCGGCCAGCTCGCGGTCTGCGACGGCCAGCAGCGGCCCCAGGCGATCAACGGGCATCCCGACCAGGCACGGGCCGACGGCCTGGAGCGCATCCAGGACCGACTCGACGCTCTCGCCGGTGACGTAGCCGACCGGCGCGCTGGCCCCGTCCCCGCCACCTTCGCCCTCGACGTGAACGCGGATGCGGACGTTGCGGGCCTCATGGGCGGTCCGTGCGGCGATGACGAAGGGGGAGACGAGGGGGAGCGTCCAGGGGCGGGCGTCAACGGAGGTCACGCGCATGGCTTCACTGTACCATAAGTGGGCGGCGGGCGCAAGGGGGGTCAAACGTGCAGAAAGGAAGGGAATCGAGGGGCCGCAGCACCCGGATTGAAATCCGGGCCTTCGGAAGTGCAGGTGTCCGCCTTCCGCACTGGCGACTCGGAGAGCGCGGACGGAAAAGATCACCGCAAGGGCCTTGTGTCCACGAAGGTGGACAATCGCTCTCTCAAGCCCCGGATTTCAATCCGGGGCATCGCCGCTATTACACCCGCTACGCACAGCGCCGCCTACCACTTTTTGTAGGGCAGGAACTTGCCGTTCATGGTCAGCTTCACCCGGTCGCCCTTCGGGTCTTCTTCCTTCTCGACGTGCATGGTGAAGTCGATCGCGCTCATGATGCCGTCGCCGAACCGCTCCTGGATGACCGCTTTCAGCGGCATCCCGTAGACCTGCATGATCTCGTAGAAGCGGTACACGAACGGGTCCGTCGGCACGACCGGCCCCAGGCCCTTGGTGGGCCTCTCGGTGAGCTGCCCGGCCATGTCCGGCCCCAGGCCCAGCGCCTGCGTCAGCTTTTGCGCCTCCTCGGGCGAGGCGGTGGCCTGGCGATAGAAGATAGCGGCGATGCAGACCTCATCCAGGCCAACAATCGGCTCCAGGTCAACAAAGCTCAGGCCCTTGGCCTTCTTGCAGGCGAACAGCGTCTCAGTGATGTCGGGGAGTGTCATAAAGGATCGTCTTTCTTGACCTAAGCGGCCAGCGCGGTCGGTGGTGCGCTTTGTAACCCGTCGTGCAGCAGTTTCTTCAGATGCTTCAGCGCGGGCGTAACGACAGCGACGAAGTAGGACTCGCGCAGCTTGCGATTCGCGACGCTGCCGGCGCGGTAGCCCGCCGCGCCCGCGTGGAGCATGGCGGCCTGCGAGGCGCGCAGGGACAGCTCTGAGGCTACAATCCGGCACTCGACCGCCTCGCGCGTCGCGCCAGGCGTCGGATCGCCCTCACCGCACCCCAGGTCATCGGCCAGCGCATAGACGCGGCGGCGGGCGTCTTGCAGGTCGGCATCAAGACGGTCCGCGCCGTCGTCGAGGAAGCGGTTGACGTGGCCCACGCGGTCGTCCGAGCGGCGCATCAGATCGACGCACGAATCGACCAGGCCCAGCCCGAAGCCGCTCTGGGCCAGCACGAAGCCAGGCCGGATACGCGCGATGTAGTCGCGGCAGGGGGCGGCCAGTATGAAGTCGTCGGCTATGAAAACGTCGCGGAAGATGGCGCTGTGCGTACTGCTGCCTTCCAGGGCAATGAAGTGCCCGCCATCGCCCAGAGTCAGGCCGGGCAGGTCGCCGGGCACGGCGGCCATGAGGTAGTCCTCGGTCCCGGCGATGTGGGCGGACACGCCGAAGCAGTGCTCGGGGGCGACGTTGGAGACCCAGGGCAGCGCACCACTGACGACGTAGCCGCCCTCGGCCCGCGTCGCCGTCAGGCGGATCTTCTCGATGCCTGCAAAGTGCTTCATGGGGTTCGACATGCCCGTGCCAGCCAGCCGCCGGCCTCCGGCGATCTCGGGCAGGTAGTTTTCTTTGAGGAAGTCGCTGCCCCCGGTCTGGATGTACCAGCCGCAGACGACCTGGCACCAGACGCAGAAGCCGGTCGAGAGGCAGTCCGCGGAGACTTCTTCCATGAGCTGGATCGCGTACTTGAGGCCCCGTCCCGCCCCGCCGTATTCGAGGGGGACGGCCTGGGCGAAGCCGCCCAGCGCGCCCATCCGCTGTAGGAACGCGCGCGGGTAGCAGCCTTTCTCATCGATGTCGCTGAGGTAGGGGCGCAGGTCCTGCGCGATGGCCGTCTTCAGGGCGGCCCGGACGGCCTCGAAGGCCGGGGGCGTATCGGTCGGGGCCGCGCCGGCACACATAGCAGTCATATCCGTCTCCGTCTAACAGTGTGACCCGGCACTGGAAGTACCGGGCTACCCAAATACAGGAAAAAGCCCCTCCAGGGCTGGAGAGACGCCATCAAAAGCTGTTTTTGATCTGCTCCCCAGTGCCGGAGGCACTTCCTCCGGGTAGCCCGGCACTTCAGTGCCGGGTGTTTTCCTACCGAGTCCCCGGCCTCACGCCCGGACGGCGGGGCGGCCGGGGTCGGGCAAGCCTTCCTCAATGGGCAGGGACGGGTCGCGGGACCACTCGTTCCAGGACGCGAAGTAGATCTTCACGTCCTTGATGCCAGCCTCGTTGAGCGCGACCAGGGTATTCGAGGCACGCGCGCCTTTGAAGCAGTACAGGTTGACCGGCGTGTCGGGCGTGATGCCAACCTGGGAAGCAATGGCGCGGATCTCGTCGATGGGCTTGAACATGGGGACGCCGCCCTGCGACTGCATCAGAGTGTACCACTCGATGAGCACGGCACCGGGGATGCGGCCCTTGCGCGGGGCGAAGTCCTTGCCGTAGGGGGAGGAGCTTTCGCCGGTCCACTCGTCCCAGTCGCGAACGTCCAGCTTGACGACGCTGGGGTCGTCCAACGATTTGAGCATGTCATCGGTCGTCAGCAGCAGGGCGGGATTGGGGGCCAGCGGGAAGGTCTTCGGGGCGGGGGTGGCAACGTCAGTGGTCGTCGGCAGGCCCGCATCGGTCCAGGCTTTGAGGCCGCCGTGCAGGACGGAGACCTTGGGGTAACCCAAGTATTGCAGCAGGAAGTAGCCACGGCAGGACTGGCCGTAGCCGTTGTTCATGGCGTCCTCGTAGACGACGGCCGTTTCGGCCCCGGACAGGCCGGACGCGCCGAGCAGGTCGGCGAACGTCTGCTGCATGGCGGCGAGGCCGTCGGGCGTCGAGGTGGACAGGAAGCTGAAGATCTCGCGGATGTTGACCGCGCCGGGGATGTGGCCCGCCGCATATTCTTCGGGGGTGCGGGTGTCGATGACGACGACGGGGCTGGTCTCCATCAGGGAGACCAATTCGGTGGGGGTGACGAGCGTCTTCTCCATGGCGTTTCTCCATTGCGTACACGCCGCAGAGTGCGGCGAAAACGCGGCGCAACTGTGCGACGCGGGAGAGCATGAGGAAGGTCGTCAGCGACCTTGGGTGGGGGTTGCGGTGCCGGGGGACGCTCCCCGGCACCGGCGTCTTGACTGGCTATTCCGCCAGCGTCGCCGTCACCTGGACGTTGTTCCGTAGCGTCGAGGCGACCGGGGACCAGCGGTTGGCGTTCTGGACGATCTCGTCCATCTGGGCGCGCGTCCCGTCGCCCTCCAAATGGGCCTTGACGCGCAGGGCGGTGAAACCGGCCACTTTGTCGTCGGGCACGTCACCCAGGCCCCATACGGCGGACACGTCGATGTCCCCTTCCATCTCGATCTTGACACCGGTGAGCGTGATACCCTGGTTGGAAGCGTTCGCCATGTAGCCGACGGCCAGGCACGCGCCCAGAGCGGCCAGGACGGCCTCAGAGGGATTCGGGGCAGTGTTCTCGCCCAGCAGGTGCGGCGGCTCGTCGATCACGGTAGGGGCGAGGTCGCGGATGTAGGTCAGGTTCCGCATCTGGCCTTCGGTGATGGTGGTGGCGCGCAGCGTCACCTTGCCGCCGGCGGGGTTAGCCTTGTTCTTGTCCACCAGCTTGGTCAGGCCCATGCAGTCGATGGGCCGCAGGGCTTCGCCGGCGGTCGGCACGGCTTGGTCGGTGGTCGGCACTTCCAGGGTCGCGGTCATGGGCGGTGGTCTCCTCTGCGCGAAAGCGTGTTTCGTTCGTGCGGCCATTATACCCGTGTTCGATGCGATTTTCAACCTACTAGTAGATAGATTTTTCGCCCGATATTGACCAAAAGTGGCTTGCGTTGTGGTATCGTAAGGGGAGACGAGGACCCCGCGCCATGAAAACCACGGAAGATGCCGAAAAAATCGGCACGGCCACACAGATTTTAGACGCCGCGCAGCGGATGGTGCAGACGCGCGGCTACAGCGCCTTCAGCTACGCCGACATCGCCGACGCGGTGGGCATCCGCAAGGCCAGCATCCACTACCATTTTCCCAGCAAGGCCAGCCTCGCGCGCGAGCTGGTCACGCGCTACCGGGCGGTCCTGCGCGCCCACGTCGCGCGGATCGAGTGCCGCGTCTTCGGGGCCGGCGAGCGCTTGCAGTGCTACGCCCAGCTTTACCGCGACATCCTCCGCGAGGGCGCACCCGACGGCGGCTGCATCTGCCTCTGCGGCGCACTCGCCGTGGACTTAGCCGCCCTGCCCGACGATCTGCGGGGCGAGGTGTGCGGCTTCTTCGAGGAGAACCAGGCCTGGCTGGCGCGGACACTGGACGAAGGCCGTCAAGCGGGGACGCTGCACTTCGTGGGTACCCCCGAGGACCAGGCACAGGCGTTTCTGGCCGGGTTAGAGGGGGCCATGCTGCTGGCGCGCACCCGGCGCGATGTCCTGCTCTATTGCGCCGTTGCCCACCACCTGCTCGCACAGATGGGCGTGGACGTTTCCCTGCTCACGCTGACGGCGGGGTGAGACCGTGGAAATGTACTGCCTGCTGGATCGACCGGCGCACCAGCCCATCAAGCGTAGGGGCTGAGAGTCGTGCCAATCTATGCGGCAGAACCGGCACTGCCTCGACAAAGGCGTTCGCAAAGGCTTGCCACAGCATGGACTAGGTCAGGGCCTGGACCAGCGTGGCGGCTTCCTCGCGGCGCATCTCCTACACCCGCAGCGTGTTCGGCTTGACGTCGGTCATGAGCGCCCCCTGGGTGGCCCCTATTGGTCGTCGCGCAGGTCGGCGAACAGGACCGTGGACAGATACCGCTCGCCGTTCGAGGGGATGATGACCACGATGGTCTTGCCCGCGTTCTCGGGCCGGTGGGCCACCTGCATCGCCGCGCACAGGGCCGAACCCGAAGAGATGCCGATCAGGATGCCTTCTTCGCGCCCGCAGCGCCGCGCCCACTGCACCGACTCTTCCACCGTCACCTGAATGACCTCGTCCACGATCTCCATGTCCAGGTTATTCGGCACGAACCCCGCGCCGATGCCCTGGAGCTTGTGCGGGCCGGGCTTGATCGGCTGGTGCTCCCGCGTCTGCGTGATGACGGGCGAGTCGGTGGGTTCCACGGCGATGGCCCGGAAGCCCGGCTTGCGCTCCTTGATGACCTCGGCGATGCCGCTGATCGTCCCGCCGGTCCCCACGCCGGCGACCAGGATGTCTACGGTGCCGTCGGTATCGTTCCAGATCTCTTCCGCCGTCGTGCGGCGGTGGACGGCGGGATTGGCGGGGTTGTTGAACTGCTGGGGCACGAAGCCGCCGGGCGTCTCCGCCGCGATGCGCTCGGCCTCGGCGATGGCCCCCTTCATGCCCGCCGTGCCGGGCGTCAGGACCAGCTCGGCCCCGTAGCCGCGCAACAGCAGGCGGCGCTCGACCGACATGGTCTCGGGCATGGTCAGGATGCACCGGTATCCCTTGGCCGCGCAGGCGAAGGCCAGGCCGATGCCCGTGTTGCCCGACGTCGGCTCGACGATGACCGAGTCGGGGCCGATGATGCCGCGCGCCTCGGCGTCTTCAAGCATGGCGACGGCGATACGGTCTTTGACCGACGAGGCCGGGTTGAAAAACTCCAGCTTAAGAAGCACCGTGGCGGGGGCACCGTCGGTGATGCGGCCCAGCTTGACCAGGGGGGTATTGCCGACGAGGTCGGTGATGTGTTCGTAAACGCGCATGGGGTTAAACTCCGTGTGAGGTCTTTAGCCCATCATACCCAAGAACCCGGCCCCGGCCCCTGATCACAACTACGGTCATCATGGCAAAGACCCCACCCAGTCGTGGGTGAGGTCTGTTGGACTTGGTGGAAGTGTCCGGCATTACGATAGCCCGGCACTTCAGTGCCGGGGCAATGTTCCCGCACCGCTGCCTACTCCGCCAGGTGCGTCTGCAAGAACTTGGTGTTTAAGTCGCCCTTGCGGAAGGCGGCCAGGGCGAAGATTTTCTTGTGGTACTCTAGATCCGTCTTGACGCCGCCGATCTCCACCTCGCCTAGGGCGCGCTGCATCTTGTTGATGGCCGCGTCGCGGTCGTGGTCCCGGACGATGATCTTGGCGATCATCGAGTCGTAATAGGGCGGGACGTCGTAGCCCGCGTAGACATGGGTGTCGATGCGGACGCCCGGACCGCCGGGCAGGCGCAGGCTGGTGATGCGTCCCGCGCTCGGCGCGAAGTCGCGGGCGGGGTCGCGGGCGGTCAGGCGGACCTCGATGGCGTGGCCGTCCCAGCGGACATCGCGCTGGCCGAAGGGCAGTTTCTCGCCCGCCGCGATCCGAATCTGCCACTGGACCAGATCGATGTCCGTGACCATCTCCGTCACGGGGTGCTCGATTTGGAGGCGCGTGTTCATCTCCATGAAGTAGAACTTGCCGTCGGGGGCGAGGATGAACTCGACCGTGCCCGCGTTGACGTAGCCCGCCGCGCGGGCGGCCTTGACGGCGGCCTCGCAGATGCGCTTGCGGACGGCGGGGTCCAGCAAGGGCGCGGGGGCTTCTTCCACCATCTTCTGGTAGCGCGCGGTCTGGAGCGAACAGTCGCGCTCGCCCAGGTGCAGGACGGTCCCATGGGCGTCGGCGAGTATCTGCACTTCAATGTGGCGGAACGTCTCGATGAACTTCTCGATGTAGACGTCGGCGTTGCCGAACGACGACTCGGCCTCGACCTGGGCGGTCTTGAGGATGCGCGGGAACTCCTCCTCGTTCTGGACCACCCGGATGCCACGCCCCCCCCCGCCGCCCGCCGCCTTGATCATGACGGGGAAGCCGATTCGCGTGGCGACCCGCGCGGCTTCCCCCGCATCGCGCAGGGCGGCGTTGGTGCCGGGCACGATGGGGACGCCGGCCTTCTCCATAGTCGCACGGGCCTGGATCTTGTCCCCCATCATCTCGATGGCGCGGACCGGCGGGCCGATGTAGGTCAGCCCGATGGCGGCGCACATCTCGGCGAACGAGGCGACCTCGGCCAAAAACCCGATGCCGGGGTGGAGGGCGTCGCAGCCGGTGATGACGGCGGCACTGAGCATGTTGGGGACGTTGAGGTACGAGCCTTTGCGCTCGGGCGGCCCGATGCAGACGGCCTCGTCGGCCAGGCGGACGTGGAGCGAGTCGGCGTCCGCCTGGGAGTAGACGGCCACGGTGGGTATTTTCAGCTCTTGGGCGGCGCGGATGACGCGGACGGCGATGTCGCCCCGGTTGGCGATGAGTATCTTTTTGAACATATCTTGTTGGGCACAGGGCGGGGGCTACTCGCCCCCCCCGTCGGCGGGGGCGCTGCCCGCGTCCCCCGCGCCGGGCTGCGCCGGCGGGGCGGCGGAGGGCGACGTCAGCACCAGGGGGTCGCCGGGGCGGCGGGGCGGGGCGGCGGGGGCGGCGTCCGCACCCAGCACCACCGGGGCGGCACCGGGGGCGGCCTTGCCGTGGCCGATGTCGGTGACGGCCCCCGTGGCGGGGTCGAGCTGGAATTGGCAGCCCTGCGCGCGGATGATGTCGTCGGTCGCGCCGCCCTTCTTCAGGTCGTCGAACGAGCGGGCGTTGTGGCCGCTCTGATCTTTGTACATCGACGAGGCCATGTTGAGCTGCGACTGGTATTCGCTGCACACGGCCCCGTAGGCGGCCTGCTCCGAGGCGGGCTTGCCGTTGTGGGAGCCGGCGGCGGGCTTCAGGATGCGATCATAGTACCACGCGGAGAGAATCATGATCACGGCCAGGCTGACCAGAAGCCCGATCAGGGACCACTGGCCGCGCTGCGTGTGCCGCGAGGCGGCCCGGCGTGTGACGTGCATCAGAAAACTCTCCCAACGCGGGCGCTAGGCGGACAGACGGAACAGAGGCTGCCCGTATTCAACCGGGGCACCGTCCTCGATCAGGATGTCCGTGAGCCGCCCACCGGCCTCGGCGGCCACATCGTTCATCAGCTTCATCGACTCGATGGCTCCGACCACCTGGCCCCGAGTAACCTTCGCGCCGTAGGGCAGCGGCGGGTCCGCGTGGTGAAAGAGGCCGACCATCGGTGCGGTCAGCGTCACCGCCTCCTCCATCGCCCCGGCGTCCGGCTCGCCCCCCGGAGCGGGCGCATCGGCTACAGCGGGGGGCGGAGCGGCAGAAGCGGGCGCGGCGACCAACGTCCGGCGGACACAGACGCGCCGCCCCTCCTGCTCCACGGTGATCTCGGAAACGGGGTGCTCGCCCAGGATGGCGACGATCTGCTCGACGAGTTCTAGGTTCATATGCGAGGAATTGCAGCCCGGTGTGATGCACCCTGCGCACCCCGGATTCCGATCCGGGGTACGCAAGGTGCATTAAAGCTTCAGCGTGTAGCACCAGTACTCGATCAGCTTCAGCACCTGCGAGAGCATCACCACCGCCAGGGAAAACACGAACACCCAGGCGATGATGCTGTATGCGCCGTTGTGCAGGGCCGTGATGCCGGCGGGGTCCGCGCCGAACGAGAACCGCTTGGTGGCCGCGTCCAGGCCCAGAAGCAAGTGGTTCACGGCGGCCTGAAGCCAGGCGAAGTTCAGAACCAGCAGGCTTGGGACGACGACCAGTGCGACCCAGGTGAGCGCCTTGTGCTTCTCGCGCTGGTGCTCGTTGTAGATGATGCAGCTCCGGCAGCGGTCGCGCTTGGCGGCGGCGGACAGGACGGTGCGCGGGCCGCCCATCTTGATGGACTGGTCCGCCCGCGTCATCTGGTCCTTCCAATCGGGGCTGATCATGGCCTGGAGGACGATGCGCTCCTCGCACATGCAGCCCTCTTTGTACCACCAGCACGGGCCGCGCCGCTTCAGGTAGATCGGACACTTGGCCCGGATCGAGTCCTTGCAGAAGGGGCCTTCAAAGCAGCGACCTAAGAACACCCGCCGGTGCCGTGTCGCCTTCGCCCCCTCCTTTTGTGCCCCGTGCCCGTACTTGACATTGGCCCGCTGGATCGCCGCCCGGTCCGCAACGGCAAGTAGGCGGCGGGCCAGGTCCACGACCGTCCACAGACCGCCCGGCACGGCGAGCAGCCAGGCGAGCTGCCCGAAGCCGGCCAGCGCGAGCGCGCTCGCCCCGCTGCCCGTCTGGTGCCGCAGCGCGAACCCTTGAGCCGACAGGTAGGGGACGCCGGCGTAGAAGAAGGCCGCCGCGCCCAGGAGCCAGTAGCCCGCGCCCTCCGCCCGCGCGCAGACGACCAGAAAGGCGGCGACGGCGACGACCGTGGACAGGTCCAGCAGGCGAAAGACCAGGGCGACGTTGGCGAGCTGCTCCGAGCGCCGGGCGAGGGCAAGGTGCCCCATCGCCTGGTGCGACCACGCCCCGCTCCCCAGCCCCCACAGAAGATACAGCAGAAAAAGCCCGCAGGCGACGGATGCCGGCGTCAGAACGCGCCGGGCGAACTCGTCCAGCTTGGACTGTCTCCCCCCACGCCCCGGCTTGGGTGGCAGCGGGCGGCGGGGAGGGGGCAAGGGCGCTGCGCCCAATTCGATGCGTTCCGCCATAGGGGCTACCTGCTGGGGCCGGCTACCCCTTGACGCGCTCCAGATATTGGTCGGTGCGGGTGTCGATCTTGATCTTATCACCGACTTTGACGAAGAACGGCACCGAGACGACCGCGCCGGTCTCGGTCGTGGCGGGTTTGCCGCCGCCCGAGGCCGTATCGCCCTTCTCGCTGCCCGCCGTTTCGGCGATCTCCAGCTCCACGAACGGCGGGACCTCGATGCCGATGATGGCTTCCTTGTGCAGCATCACGCTCAACTCCATGTTCTCCTTGAGGTACTTGACGCCGTCGCCGATCTGCGCCTTGGCGACGCTGATCTGCTCGAACGTCTCGGGGTCCATCAGATGGTACTCGGAGCCGTCGTTGTACATATACTGCATGGGCTTGCGCTCCAGGAACGCCTGCTCCACGCGCTCGCCCGCGCGCCATGTCTTGTCGATGGAGCGCCCGTTTTTGATGTTCTTGAGCGTCGAGCGCACGAACGCCCCGCCCTTGCCGGGCTTGACGTGCTGGAAGTCGGTGATGGTGAAGATGTCCCCGTCCATCAGGATGGAGATGCCGTTGCGGAAGTCGCTGGTGTCCATAGCCGGAAGAAGTGCTCCTGCATGAGTCGTGAAAAAGCTTATCGGTGCTGCCGGATTATAGCACATCGCCGCCCCTTTGACAATCAGCCCTGCGGCGAAGGAAAGCCGGCAACGGGCGTGGAAACTACGCTGCTGGAGGAGCACCCTAATGACCTGCCCGACGTGTAAGGCCGACAACCCGGACGGCAAGAAGTTCTGCGGCGAGTGCGGGGCCGCTCTGTCCGAGACTACAAAATCCGAGACCGTCGAAGCCGCCGTCCCCTTGCCCGGCGACGACAGCGCGTTCTTCTGCGCCAAGCACACCAAAACCATCACCCGCCTGCGCTGCGGCCGGTGCGAGACGCCGATCTGCCCCCGCTGCACCGTCCACACGCCCGCCGGGATGCGGTGCCGGGCGTGTGCGAAAAACAAGATCGCCGTGCGCCCCGCCGGGCTTTTGCACGGAGCGGTCAGTACGCTGGGCAGTGCGGGCAGCGGCGTGGGCCGGCGCGTCTGGTATCTGGCCCTGTGGTACTTGATCCTGTCGTTCCTGCGCGGCCCGTTCGAGTGAGAAAGCTGAGGGAGGAGGAATAGGACGGAAAACAAAAAAACGAAAGCCGACTGGCTTTCGCAGGTGTCTTCTCGGGTGCGCCTTTGCGCCGGCGCGATAGATTGATTATATCACGGCAGCCGTCTCGCGTCAACTGGCAGCAAAATACGCGCATATATGATCCACAACAGCATTTTATCTCCCTGAACGGGCTTTGCCGCCGGATTCAAGCTGTGCGGCGGACGGGCGTCTCAGGAAAGCGACAGCGGAAGCGTATCGTTTTTGTCGCAAAATTTCCAAGATTACGCTGCCTCTTCGGCAACAATAAGAGCAAGGACCTGGGTTCTTAATAAGTCCGCATCTTCCGTCGCCGCAACCCAGACGATAGGCCACTGGACGCTGAAATAGGCGTGGACGGCGATGTTGCGAAAGGCAACGATGTCGGACCAAGGGATGTGACCCGCGCCCGCCTTGAACTCCGGGCTGAGACGTGCAGCAGCCTCGCCGATAATCGTCAGCTTTTGCAGCACGGCGCTTTGCAGCAGGTCACTGGCAAGGAAAGCGTCTTCGGAGACACCGGCCAAGAATCGCCTGATCGCCTCCGCCGCTTCGGAGATGTTGTCCAGATACAAGCGGTCACGCCGCATAAACGACCTCCGAGCTGGCAAGCACCTGCCCGCGGATCGCGGCCTTGAGGCCCGCCTTTGGCACCAAATCCACCCGACGGCGTAGCAGCAGAGATAGCTCGCGGCTCAGGCCAGCCAGCGCCAGGAAGCCGACGCGCGCCTGCGGCTGGAACTCCACCAGGAAATCCAGGTCACTGTCCGCTCGCAGCTCGCCCCGCCCTGCCGAGCCAAACAGGGCCAGCTCGCGCACCCGGTATTTCCGGCAGAGTTCGCCGAGGGCGGCAGCCGGGAACTCCGGCTGTTGGTCATTCATGGTGTGCCTCCCCAGCATTTTAGCATATGCCCCGCTATGTCTCCTCCCACCTCCGCACGATGGCGTCGCTGACCTTCGCCACGCGCGCCATCTCGCGGACGTCATGGACCCGCACCACGTCCGCACCCCCGGCGATGCTCAAAGCAACGGTTGCCGCCGTGCCTTCCTTGCGGTCGTCCGGGTCGTCCGTGCCGAGTATTTTCCCCAAGAATTTCTTGCGGGACGCCCCGACGACGAGCGGCAGGCCTAGCGTTTTGAGTTCGGGCAGGCGGCGCAGGAGTTCCAGGTTGTGCTGGGCGGTCTTGCCGAAACCCAAACCGGGGTCGAGCCAAACCTGCGCGCGGCGGACGCCCTGCGACTCGGCCCAAGCGATCTGGCGCATGAAAAAGGCCAGCACGTCTGCAACGACGTCCTGGTAGACGGGGCTAATCGGCAGGTCGCGGGGACGCCCCGGCAGGTGCATCAGGACAAGCGGGACTTGGCGGGCGGCCACGAGGCCGGCCATGTCCGGGTCGCAGGTCAGGCCGCTGATGTCATTGACCAGGGACGCCCCGGCGTCGAGCGCGGCCCGCGCGACGTCGGCTTTGTAAGTGTCCACGGACAGGGGAATGTGGGGCATTTCGCACGCGAGCCGGGAGATGACCGGGAGGATGCGGCGCTTTTCCTCGTCCGACGGCAGGGGGGAACGGTCGCCGAAGGTAGCGGGGCGGGTGCTCTCGCCGCCGATGTCCAGCAGGTCGGCCCCGTCCCGGACCAGCGCGTGGGCGTGGGCCACGGCGGCGTCGGGGGTACCGTAGCGCCCGCCGTCCGAGAACGAGTCGGGGGTGACGTTAACGACGCCCATGACCAGCGTCCGCCGCCCCAATGCGTCGATCCAGGGCGAAGCCAGGGGGGAGATCGGGGGGGTCAGTTGTACAGCCTCACCGGCACCGCCGCATACAGGGCGGCGGGGTCCGAAGGCCGCTCGGGGAACTCCAGGGGTAGCAGGTGGGCGAGCCGGCCCAATCCGTCTTCGCTCAGGCAGAAGCCGCGTTCTTCGACGGCCTGGGCCACGTCGTGCCGCAGCTTCAGCAGGAACAGGCGGTCTCCCGAAGCCAGCAGCAGGATCTGGCGCGTCTGGTTATCGTCCAGCATCTCCAGCGCCTCGGCGGCGTCCTCGGCGACATCGCCCTCGGGCACGGCGATGTCCAGCGCGCGGCCATAAGCGCCCATCGCCGCCTGGAGGCTGCCCTGCTGCTGGAACAGCAGGCCGCGCCGGAAGTGGTGGCTGGGGTTGTGCGGGTCCAGGCGGATCATCTCGCCGGTCACCTGCAAGGCCTTGCCGACCTGCCCGAGCTGCAAGTAGGAGACGCCCAACACGTCGCGCGCGAATAGCGACCGCGGGGCGAGCTTGAGCAGGGCACGCGCCTCGCGGACGGCCTCGTCGTAGCGACCCGCGTCTACCAGGGTCTCGGTCAGCGCCTCGCGCGGGTCGTGGTCGGCGGGGCTGAGGGACGTCGCCTGGCGCAGCGCCTGCACGGCCTGTTCCGTCCGCCGGGCCTCGCGGCACAGCAGGCCCAAGCGGAAGAACGCCACCGCGTCCCCAGGCCGCAACGACGTCACCTCGTCCTGGCAGACGATGGCCTCGGAGAACTTGCCTTCCCCCGCCAGCGACTGGGCGCGCTGGGCGAGCCGGCGGGCGCGGGCCTGGAGACGGCGCCGCTCGGCGGTCGAGAGCTCGGACGGCACTGTCTGAAGCGTGGGGGTCATGCGTGGTGTCCTTTTCGCGGGTAGATTACCCGCTTTGTGCCCATTATACAACGCCGCTCTGAAGTAATCCGGTGACTTTGCGGGGGAAGTTCGCGGGGGAAGTTCGCGGCAAGAACTCAGAACACCGGCAGGGAGGGGCCGGACGTCGGCTTGTCGCGGGCGGGAACGGTGCAGTCGGACAGCGCGCCGCTGCTCTTGCAGTCGTCGCAGCCGCCCTCGGCGTGGTCCACGCAGCCGGGAACCGTGCTCGCGTCTTTCGCCCGTACCTCGACGAACCGGCCCGATTCGAGCTGCACGGTCAGCATCTGCTGCACGGCGCTGACTTCCTCCACCTTGGCCCGGCCCATCGGCGTCATCACCACCATGCCGACAGCGGGCAGGGCCGACCTGCCGCCCCCCTCGTCCTGCTCGTAGCGCAGGCAGCACATCAGCTTGCCGCACAGGCCGGAGAACTTGGCCGGGTTCAAGACCAGGTTCTGATTTTTGACCATCTTCATCGAGACCGGCTGGAACTCGCGAAGGAACGTCGAGCAGCACGTGGGCCGCCCGCACGGGCCGATGCCGGGGAAGATGCGGGCGTGGTCGCGCGCCCCGACCTGGTGCATCTGGACTCGCGTGTGCAGGGCGGCGGCGACCTCGCGGACCAGCTCGCGGAAGTCCACGCGGCCCTCGGCGGTGAAGTGGAACGTCACCTGCGAGCCGTCAAACGCCCACTCGGCCTCGATCAGCTTCATCGGCGTTCGCAGCAGCTTGATCTTGTCCTTGCAGATTCGGTACGCCTCGGCCTGACGGCGCTCGCCGCGCTCGCGCCGCCCCCAGTCCTCAGGCGTCGCCAGCCGTAGGACGCGGCGGCGCGGCGCGGGGGCGTCTTCTTCGGACGCGGCGCGGGCCGGGGTGCGGACGAACCCGAACTCCAGCCCGGCCTCGCCGTCAACGATCACGGCGTCATCCGCCCCGAGTTCCAGCGATCCCGGCTCGCACAGCAGCAGCTTCCCGAGCGGCTTGACGGACACGCCGACGACGATGGGCATAATCTAACTCTTCTCCGCCAATGGTCAGGCGGCACGTCTAAACGTCCAATCAGGCAGCGTCAAGAGCCGCCAAAAACTCTTCGCGCGTGATGCCGCTTGGGGTCAGTATGGTCCGCAACGGAGAGCCTTTGATGAGCCTGTGGTTTGGCAGCGTCAGCGGCGTCTTGCTCCCGTCTTCGCTCCCCCGCTCCAAAGCCAGATGGCTGCCCTCGCGGACCAACCCGAACCCTAGAATCGCGAAAGCCTTTGGCACTCGGTCTCAGGGCGCATCCACGGGAAAGCGCGGCATCAGACAGCCACTCCGGCTTCCGCCACAAAAGCCTCCAATATCGGTGCCTCATCTTCGATGACGCCCGGCCCAAAAGTCTCAATATGGAAAGCTATGGCCGATTTGACGTCGGCAAACGCTTCTTCATAAGTATCACCTTGCCCCACGACAACGCCACGGATACCAAGCGGGTAGGCCACGTATCCATCGCTGTGGCGCTCGACGACGATCTTGAACTGCTTCATGGCCTGGCCCTCATTCTAAGCCGACACCAGGCACCGGCCCGCACTTATGGTTGCCCCTTCCCGTTGGGGCGCGGGTTCGGTCAACCCTTCTTCATCTGTGAAGGCGTCAAACTCCTCACCCTCATGGGTGCGGAACGTGACATCATAAGCGGGAGGTTGCGTCTCAGCCATAGCCCAGACAACGCCCGTATCTCCCGCCATCAGGCCAAACTTGCGGTTGTCGCTTTTCAAGGCGACACACGCGCCTTCACTTCTACTCATAATGCTTCGAGGCTTGGAGAATTTCGGCCAAGGTTTGCCAACTCGGCTGCCTAGAAACAGGCTGACCGGAATTCACGTAGTAGCCTTCCGCGTCTTCAATCCGCGCGGCCATCGCCTCTAAATAATCCGCCAGGGTCGCATTCTCCCATTCCTGCGGCTTTGTGCGGAGACCATGCGCTAGCTCGTGGACAAACACGGCTAAGTCCTCACGGGTGTACACGAAAGACTTTTTTCTTTTACCTGCGTCACATCTCTCTCACGAGCATACTTGTTGGCAACGCACCTGTTATATGCCTAATCATTCCTGGCTCGGGCCATGTTGCAGTAACGATGTGTCAATCTAGCATTTTCAGGGATTGTTTTACCACCCCTCCAATATTGTTTGATATGATCAACGGCGGCATCATCCAAGTGATGTATCTTCTGATCGCAGATGGAGCAGGTGGAATTCTCGTTATATAACCACTGGTGCTAGTTTTCGTAGCATTTCAGAGTGCGACTTGAAGCATGGAAAGTGAGACAAATCCCTCTGCGTCCGCTTGCAGCCCGTTCCACTGGCTGCACACGTTGAAGGCCGCCG
>JAABUP010000570.1_pt1 | contig 80332 bp, 140 predicted proteins | sample 5559201 | NCBI WGS metagenome assembly JAABUP01 (sample SAMN10711887, study PRJNA513373) | rock metagenome | isolation source: Antarctica rocks | place: Antarctica
CCGTGGTCGAACTTGGCTGGAATGACTCGAGGACACGCGTGGGTGTAGCCGAGTTAAGTGCCGGTCGAGTAGCGTGGGCTAGAAATGCAGAGGCTATGAGTAGGCTAGGTAACGATAGTGACTTTTAAATGACTTTCAGTGACTTTTAATCTCGAATCACTGGTTCTCCTCGACTCTCAAGTCCATCCCTTTTATACACCGCCTTCCAGGCCTATCTTCGGTGATGGCGGCGATGTTCGGCGATGTTCGGCGAGATTATGGCGGTGTTCGGCGATGTTATGGCGGTGTTCGGCGATGTTCGGCGATGTTCGGCGAGATTATGGCGGGACCTGGATGACGCCCTGAAGGACGAGCTCTACCGCATCCGTGGGAGGGGCTCTCCGCCGGATGACCCTCCGAGCTTCAATTCACGATCGTGACAGCTAGCTTGCCAACACCCTACGGAACGGTCCCAACTCGTCTGATCAAGCCCTTGTTCAAGCTACTGGAGAAACTTTCTTCAGCCTTCCTCCAGACACCATCCCACGAGGCCTTGTTCAACATCTTGGCCGTCCCAAAGCTCGCGATTCACCCCGCAACCTGTCGAAGCTGGAAGCGAACACTTTCCAGAGGATGAAGACGATGGTGAGTATCGCCTTGCTCAAGGCCAGGACAAGGAGCTTTGAGGCAGGAAGGCCAGGAGACATGGGCAACGCCCTGGAGGAGCTGAGTGGCGACTTCTGAGTGTCCTTGCGCTCTCCCCAATTTTTTCTCTATACTTTTTTCTAGCCCTTGACAGCAATTCCCATCTCTCCCTATCTCTCTCCTCTTCCTCCCTCGGATACCATAGCTTCCTTAGACACCCAGAACTACCCTAATGACCAGAATGCAACGAACTCAACCCCCTGACCCTCCGTGAAGGTCAGCGTGGACTGACGGACAAGCGGGAGATCCAAGAGTCTACAAAAGGACACCGGAAACGCTGGAACAGGTGAGTCCCTCTCCTACTCACAAGGCGCTGACCATCAATTCAGTTGATTCCGCCCCGATCTCCCGTTTGTCCGGCCCCCAGACGCCTGGATGGATGTTACTGGTCTGACTACGGGATTCGAATTTTCATTGCACCTTCGGCTGCGTCTAGTACTTTGACGGGTGCTGGAGAGTTCGTGGATGACAGTGCGGCCACCTTTCAATTCAGACGTCGGAAGGGCAGTGGGGCAAATCTAATCTTATCTGTGACCGAGCTGGCCTAGGAGCGAGTATAGGAAGGAGGAGAGAGTGGTACTGAGCGGCGAATGCGGCTGGCAGACCAAAGAAGTACTGTCTGAAGCAGGACCCAAACCGGCTCCTTCTTCAGTTGAAGCGATCGTGGATCCTATTGGACATGCAGACCGAAGACCTGTTTTAGTCATGCGGAAGTGTTGAGGTCAGAATTTCATTCAAGCGAGTGACTTGTCAAACAGAGCGATCAGCGATTCACGAAGGAGGAGGCATGAGACCCTCATCCATCACTCATAATGTAATCTTTTCGCCAACGACCTACTCTCAACGGCCGGATTTGATGATCGAGCGTCTCGCCCCAGTGCCATTTGCACTCTCAGTACCCCATCTGCTCTCTCAACACCTTTCGCAACGTCTTGCCAGCTGGACTCTTTGGTATGCTATCCACGAAGCGGATCTCACACTTCGCCACTTTGTACCCCGCCAATGTCGTCCGTAGATGCTCGATGATCATGTTCTCCGTTACGTTCTTGCTCCGTGGCAACACGCACGCCATAGGGTGCTCGTTGACGTCGGACGCTACACCGAAGACTGCTGCGTCCTGGACGTCCTCTAATCGAGTCAAGGCGTTTTCGATTTCGGCAGGTGAAATCTGGAATCCGTTGACCTTGATAAGATCCTTTGCTCGGTCCACGAGGTATACCTTGCCATCATTGATATAGCCGATGTCCCCGGTCTTCAACCAACTGTCGGGTGTGAAGGCGTTCTCCGTCGAAACATCATCGTTGAGATATGATACCATCATCTGAGGACCGAACGCCTGCAGCTCGCCGACAAGAGAGCCATCGTCCAGGGTCACGGTTTCTGACGTGCTGACCCTGAGCATGTAGCCTGGGATAGCTCGGCCGACCGATCCGGTATGGTCTTCTTCCGGATATTTGAGCGTGCTGAACCATCCACCTTCCGTCATGCCATAAACAGGGACGATCCGGGGTGGTTTGGAGAACATGCGAAGGGTTCGTTGACGGAGTGACGGCGTGAGCGAGCATCCGGCGAAAGCGATGGAGTGGATGGATTGTAGTTGTGGTTGGAGATGCGGGGTATTGACAAGGTGAAGAAGGATAGGTGGTGCGACGAATATCTCTGTGATGTTTTGATCTTGGACGATCTGCGCAAAGGTGTCGTTGAAACGCTTCATGATCACCGTCGTGAGGCCGAGTCGGAGCGAGTTGAAGACCATCTCCGGGAAGGTGAAGGCATGTGTGATTGGTGTGCAGAAGAGTCGTCGTACTGGGTAGGGTTTGTCGGCGTGATTGTCTTGAACGGCGTTCAGCTCGACCATGAGCGACCGGTGCGTGCGTGCGGCCAGCTTTGGCATACCCGTGGTGCCGGACGTCTGCATCAGAACGGCGGTGCTTTCGGGGGGGATTGCTCCAATCGTGGTTTCGAGCTCGTCTGTTGTTCGATCTCGCAAAAGGTCACGTAGACTTCTTACGCCCGTTCCATCCAGGATTCGTAGTTGATCAGGATTGTGATGACTCGGTCCGCTCGTCCCATCGACAACATCCGTGAAAAGAATCATCTCCGCCCGTCGACCACTCCTCTGCACACCCGCGCTGACCGTCTTCCAAAGATCGACAGAGGTGATGACATGGTCGACTTCGGCGTTTCGGAAATGATGTTCGAGTTCGGAGGTAGTATACACTGGGAGTGTTCCGGTCCAGCGACACTTGGAAGCAAGAATGGCGAGGACAAGGATGGGGTAGAGAATGTCGTTGTGGAGGTGAAGACAGATTGTCGAGCCTTGTCTGAAGACGCCGGCGAGTCTCGCAACGAGGTTCTTGGCTTGAGCCTTCGTGAGGAAACGGTTTGAGTCGCTGGCATCGATGAGGATCGGTCGATCATCGTCATAACCGCCGGACAACGTCCAGGAGATGAGATTGGAGGAATCCATACTGGTCAAGTACATCAGGGGTCCGGCAGAATGAACCTTCTTGACATGATCCGGAATTAAAAGGATCCGAGAAGGTCCGGCTGGAAGCCACGGGCCGTGTTCGGGAAATATTCTAGCGTCATGGCGATGAAAAACATCAAGCGTCTAGGTCTAGAATGCAAATTTGCACCGATGGGAAGGGGATGACAAGGGAGGAAAGGAGTTTTCCCTCTGTGTTTCAGGGGGAGCACCGGCGCAGGGGCTGTTGCAGGAGGAAGCTGAACGCGTCCACGTAAGGGGCTTTTGACGTCTGGGGCTAGCGGTTGAAAACTTTGCGTCCCCCTGAATTTTGTCAATCCCCTGAGATTCGATCACACTTTTCCTTTTGTTCGAAACCATTATGATGTTTCGATCACTTTTCCTTTCTGGATGACAGCGCCTTTGACAATCAGAAATCTTTTGCTGACCGTTTGCATAATCTCCGATCATGTCCAGCTGCTTGCGATAACCCGGCAATCGACACAAGGCGAAATATGGGGTATAGGCCGGATGAGACGTCGATATCGATGACGTGCCGTGAAGCGGAGAATGACAAGGAGACTGCGGAGAACCTTTACCCCTCCGACTTGACCACCTTCAACTTTGCCCCTTTCGACATCGACCCCATCGACTTTATCCCCCTCGACTCTCCATGTACCCCTGCGAGAGGTTCTTGGACAGATCCACCGAGGCAGGATGCCGATCGTGGGGAGGTTTCGCCAGTCAGCGTCACTGGCGAGGCTGGCGAGAAGGAAGGAGGCATGTCGGATCAATCACACGACACTGCCATCAGCTCAGATGCAGAGGAAAGAGCGCTCATCCCAGTGTCGGAGGTCGACGACGGGTTCAAGATCGCAACCAGACAGGACATCGAGGCTTTACAGAATCGACATCAACTCCCTGCGAATACCGGCGGATCGGTCAGCTGGATGCGTTATTGCTTCCTTTCCCTCTACCGCCGCCTGATGGCTATCGTCTTCCTCGCCAACTTCGTCGCCCTTCTTGCCTGCATCGTGAAGGCTGCCCAAGGGAGATTCACGTACGGTCAAGCCGCCAACGCCACCTCCGTCACCCTCTTCGCCGGCACCTTGATGCGTCACGAGAATTACATCAATCTGGTCTTTTGGTCAATAACCCGCATTCCGAACACGGCTCCTATCGCGTTGCGCCGTAGCTTTGCAAAGTTCGCGTACAGCCAGGGAGGGATACATGCCGGCAGCGGCGTCAGCGCCTTCGGATGGCTCGTCCTCTATGTCATCCTAGCATGCCGACAGCTGAGACTTGGCACGGCGAAGGGCAACGCAATGGCGGTCATGTCGAGTGTCACGGGTCTAGTCCTGTTGACGATCATCACGACCGCACATCCGACGTTTCGGAATCGCTACCACAACGCATGGGAGAATATCCATCGATACGGCGGTTACACGGCGATCGGGTTGGTATGGGCTCAGATAATCCTCATCGCCGTCATCACTTCTGATTCCAATACCGGCATGGCTCTCATCCAGACTCCCGCCTTTTGGTTCCTGTTGATCATCACCGGCTTCATCATCCATCCATACCTGTATCTTCGACGCCTTCCGGTAGACGCTGAGAAGCTCTCCAACCACGCCACCCGCCTGCGCTTTCACGATCAGACCCTGCCCAGCTGCGTCGCCGCTCGCCTCGGTCATAATCCCCTCACGGAGAATCACGCCTTCGCGACAATCCCCAACCGCGATGGCGAGGAAAAGGGGTATTCCGTCATCATATCCAACGCCGGTGACTGGACCCGTGACATTATCGATAATCCGCCCAAAAAGATCTGGATAAAAGGTGCACCTACCAGGGGTGTGATGAGAATCGCTTCACTCTTCAAGCCGATCGTCGTCGTCACAACCGGTTCCGGGATCGGCCCTTGTCTCTCATTCCTACAGGTCAACCCGAATCACCCACTTCGGATCATCTGGAGTGCGAGATTCCCAGAGCAGACCTACGGTAAGGAGATCATGTCGAGCGTCCTGACCTCGGATCCAAACGCGATAATCATCGATACCAAGGTGACTGGACAGCCGGACCTCGAAGCTCTTACCTACGCTCTGTATAAGGACATCGAAGCCGAGGCCATCGTCATCATCAGCAACCCGAAGGTGACGAGAGACGTAGTCTTTACCATGGAGAGCAGGGATGTGCCGGCGTTCGGGGCGATCTTCGACTCGTGAGATCTCCACGTCATCGGCACGAATCCTCCGAGGGAGGGTCGCAGGCCTGGACAACCGGCAGGCTTACGTGGGAGGTCTCGGGGCGGGCGTGCACGTCAAAGTGTATCTCCTGCAGCGCAAATTCCTCGGGGCCGTACTCCGTTGGCGCGACTCCTTGCCCTTCCTCTTCACCGGCCGCCACCAGTTCGTATTCGACTCGGAACCCCTCGGATAATCCACACAGGTTCGTCCTCACGTAGTCGGAGACTCTCACCGGTCTCCCCAGTCATTCCCTCAGCAGTCCTGGTAGTCAGTCACAGTGGGGAGAAGACGCCGCAGGGTTAGGCGGACCAGGTCAACGGAGAATTGGAATTGGAAGCGGGGCGGGTTTGGGGAGAAGCAGGAAGGACGTTTGGGGAGACAGCTCGGATGCTCCTTGATAGAGCCTCTTTGATGTACTGCTGCATCACCAGTTCCACGGTCCGTATTAGGTGGGCCAGGCGGTGCATGGTGCAGCATATCCGCTCAAGGTATATTGCTTGAGGTCATCCGCTTTTTACACACGACATCAGTAAGACAGACGACCCGTCAGCGGGCCGTTGCGGCCCGGCAATAACGGGCCTCCGGGTCGTCTTGCGGGGTAAGCAGATCCTGACCGGGGGATGACGCGCCCGGCTTGACTCACGGGCCGGTGCCTCGGGGCGACATGCGGGCCGCCTTACAGCGAGGAAGGAAAGAAAGCAGATGATCAATCCGTCGCGACTCTTTCTGATTTCTTCTTCCTCCCGCGTTCACCTTTCGGTTGCGAATTTGAAGATCATGTCCGACGTTGAGGATCAGAAAGACTTTCGCACCGTTCACCTTGAGGACTCTAATCAAGTCGAGGAGCATGGGGTGACCAAATTGGAGCACGAGAATGTGGTCGATGTCTTGGCGGCGGATTATATTGACCCGACGATCATCATCACCCCGGAAGAGAACAAGAGGTTGCGCAGGAAGGCCTTTAGATAGTGAGAATTGCTTTTCAATTCTCATCCGCGCCAACCGCCCATTCTTTGCTGATCGGAGGCCTATCCGCCACAGTCTCTTACCGGTGATGTGTGTGGCCTACATCACCCAGTCACTCGACAAGGGAACTCTCGGATCGGCCTCCATCATGGGTTGGCAAGCGGATGTTCACGCCAAAGGCCAAGATTACGCCTTGACATCGACTTTCCTCTACGTCGGCATCATCGCCGGAGAACCTCTCGTACGTGTCCATCAGCCTCGTCTGGCTCCTATCTGACCTTGGACCCGAGGTCAATCAAATGATCCGTCGGCTTCCAGTCGCCAAGATCCTAGGATTCTCCATGGTGGCATGGTCGGGTGTGAGTGATTACACATGTCCCGTCACATCCACGTCACTGAGATTCTCATTGGTTTATAGCTCTTGTTCGGAATCACTTTCTCACTCAGTGTAGCTCCCGTCTTTGTCCTTCGAGTCCTGCTCGGATTCTTCGAGTCGAGCTTCAACCCGTGCCTCGTGGCGAGTGAGTGAGGACGAGTGACCATGATGATCCCAAAACTGACCACCTTTTCAAAGTCACCGTCCAGTGGTTCTTGGCGGAGGAACAAGCGATGATCACCACGATTTGGCAGCTCATGTTTGTCCTGGCGAACTTCATTGCGTCCCTGCTCGCCTACGGTTTCTACCAGATCCACGGATCCAAAGGTATCACGACGCGAGGCCTGTACACCTGGCAATGGATGACGCTTTGTATCTCGATGATCTCTTCGATCGCTTCGGGTCCGGCCCATTTCCCCCTGCCGAGGACTTCTCGCTGATTCATCTGCCGTTCGCATAGCCATCGTTCTCGCCTTCCTTCCCGATTCTCCGCCACAGGCCCGATGGGCGACTGCGGAAGAGAAAGTCAAATACGTCGAGCGAGTCCGTAGGAACGATCAGGGTATCAAGCATTTGGTCTGGCGGAAGGATCAAGCCTGGGAGGTCGTCCGAGACCCTCTACCTTGGTTACTCTTCCTCATGATATTCTGCCAAACCCTCGTCGTCGGTGGTCTCAACACGTTCAACAGTCTCTTGATCAACAAGGCTTTCGGATTCAGCGTGTCCGTCTCTCAGCTCCTCGGTTTGCCCCTCGCCGTCTTCCAGGGTATGCTCTACATCCTCATCGGGTGAGTCTCTCCCATACACCCCCACCAGCCGACATCTGATCTTTGACCAGGTGGCTCGGCACCAAGACTCGAAACACAGTCTGGTGTATGGTCGGGTACATCATCGTCAACATCGTCGGTACCGTCGTGCTCATTACCGTCGCTCCCAACTCCAGTAACAAAGGCGGTCTCCTCTTCACCTTCTACCTCATGCAATGCTGTCAGGCGGTCAGTCCATCCATGTGGTCGATGCTCTCCCGCAACGTCGCCGGTCAGACCAAGAAATCCATCTGTTACGCCCTCTTCTGTAAGTCCACCGAGCTCGTTACAGATCGTCGCTTCGTGACCCCAGCTAATCTGGGTACGTCTCCAGTCATCGGGTGGGCTGGCGGCAACGCCATTGGTCCCCAGCTGTTCCAAGCCAAATGGAGTCCCCGTTACCTAAACAGCCTCTACATCCACCTCGGCATCTACGTCAGCTTCATCATCGACGTCCTCGTCATCCGCTACGTCTGCAAGAGGAGGAACACCATGAGGGATGACGCTCTTCAGGGGGATAATATCCACGCGCACGCTTTCGAGGATATGACGGATCTTCAGAACAGGGATTTCAGGTACAGCTATTGACTCGATCAGGTGGACGAATGGGTGAGAAGTGTGTGGTGTGGGGGGAGAAATCTGGGGGAGAGTGGATGACAGGAGTGAGCTGGCGGTGTGACCGTAGCGCTGGGAAATTTTCGTGTACCTGAAGCAGAGATGCAACTCGAAAGCCCGAGTTTTTCCATTCACCCTTGTCGTTTCACACCCCCATCATATCTACGCATCGACGGGCTCCATAGGTTTCGTCGAGATGTCTGGCGCCACTCGCCTTCGCACGGTATTTGTGAACGCCGGCCGTTGCTCGCTCGCGAGAGACAGCGAGGAGAAATCGCACTACAACCTCGTCGGACTCGATCAGCGGTCCTTTTGGATTCTGGTGAGCCATTTTCAGGAAAGGTCCCATTCTTCGTCATCTGCATCTTCCTAGCCCGACGCTACATCCGCTACACCTCGCCTGCCCAGGCCGAAAGTCCCCACACCTTCCTCGGGATCATTCGTCGGATCGACCTCCCGGGCTGCATCCTCCTGGCAAGCTGGATCGGCTTCGCCCTCACCGCCGTCTCGCTCGTGACCAATTCGACAACAGGCTCGCCCACCTGGTCCTGCCCCGAGGTCATCGGCCTCTTCGTTGCGTCTGGCGTGGTTTTCCTCTTCTTCCTGGTTTGGGAGTTGAAGATCGTCGAGTACCCCGTCGTCCCCGTGGAGATCCTGAATCGGAGAACTCCCATAGCTGTTGCTATCAACAACTTCGTACTGTCCGTGGTTACCTTTGCGCTCGTGAGAATCTCCTCCCACGACTCATCTCTAAGATCCATATCGCTGACGAGAGCTGTAGATGTACTCGGTCCCCCTGTTCTACACCACAGTGCACCTTATGACTCCCGCCAGTGCCGGACGCCATCTCACCACCGTACCCCCCGTCGGCATGCTCACCTCCTTCGGCAGCGGCTATTACGTTCGCTTGACTGGGAAATACTACTCTCTTGTTCATCGGCGGCATGGCCGGGATAGCATCTTCAATTCTGTTGTCCACCTGGACCGTTCAGACGGCCGAGTAAGTCGCCCAGCCTCCCTCAACGACGGTCCGGCTGAAGAGGAATAGATGGCGTATGTGGACCGATTTCGCTCTGTATAACTTGTGCGGGTCGTCGGACAATCACGATCGATACCAAGGATCGGTACCAGGTCTCAACCCAGGGAGACGTTCGACACCTGAACATGAGATGGGAGAGCGAGTTTATTTCCCGTCTCGTGACGTCGGATTCCCCACTCCGGGCTTCAGTGCCGTCACCATCTTCGAACCTGATGGAGCGCGGAAGGCATTCCCTTGCTTTGACGAGCCCTCCCCAGATTGGATTGGACGGTGACCATGACTTCAGCAAGCTTCGGAATGAGACCATTCCTACGGCAGTATGTGGTGAACGGACACCGGGGTACGCTCTATCCAGGATATATGCTGAAACCCTACCATGGTGTTGTCCAGCGAATGACGCGGTTCCTTCCAGTCAGGCTTGGGCCCTCGACGTCATTACCCGCATCACTCCGATCTACGGGAAACTCTTCGATCTCGCCTTCCCCCTCCCCAAGCTGTATTGGATGGCCACTCCCGCTTTGGGAGGCGGCATGGAGCACTGGGAATTGATCACCGGCGGATCGGAAGCGACGACGTGGAACGAGGGAAAGGGGTCGAGCAATCGAAGTGCCAAGTTATGTCGCCGGTGGCCCATGAGGTTGCTCACCAATGGTCGGTCAGGTTGCGAAGATACTCCCGACAGGCTGCTAATCCCTTTCTTTCAGGTTCGCCAATATCGTCACCATGGTCTGGTGGACCGACCTTTGGCTTAATGTAGCGAATGTAGCCTTCGCGACTTACGCTCCCGGCTTGATGGGAGCAATCACCCTGCCGAGACAAAGAGATCTGGCTCCCGTTTCAGCATCTTCAGGTCGACGCATCGAAGCCTCTCGACGTCACCGATAGCCACCCGGTCGCGACGTCCATCGTCTACGAGGGACAGTTCTACACCGCCTTTGACATCATAATGTACTCGAAAGGCTGCAGCGGTGAGCGATATTGTCGAGGCGAAGCCCAAAGGTACTAAACCACGTCTGACGTGCAATCCTACGGATGATCGCCAAAACCGTCGGGGGCGAAACAACCTTCCTCAAGGGGGTCTCGAGCTATCTGAAGGGATTCTCATACGGCAATGCCGATGGACAAGACCGTGAGTTGTCCTGGCCATAACGCCACAACATGCTCATCGTCATGATCGATATCGTCTAGCCTGGAATGAGGTAGGCTCCTATGTCGACGGGCTGGACGTCGCCATCTTTGCGGACGGTTGGACCAAACAAGCAGGCTTCCCCGTCGTCCTAATCGAGAAACTCTCGAACGACGAACATCCCTGACTCAGGAACGCTACTTTGTCAAGGGACGAGAGGCGAGTGAGGGAAATGATCAGACAAGAGCCAAGATGCAGTCCGAGTACTTTGCTGGATCAATGCCCCTTGCCGATAAGGCCTCTTGCTCTATTCACCGAGAGGTCCACCAGGCTTCCTCGATGACCCAAAACATGAGTAGCACCTCGATGGAGCATTCCGCTCCGGGTCATGAACAGCTCGTTCTCAACCGGGGGAGAATTGGGTACTACCGAGTGGAGTATGGCAATGCGGGATATGCGTGGATGCGGCGTCAATTCCACTCGCAATCAGCTCAGCTGCCAGGTATCGATCTTCCGTTCCGACGTGGACGCCTTCGCCAGGTCTGGCCGAGCAGCCACTATCGAGGTCCTGGACTTGTTGCAATCAGTCTCCGCCGAGACAGATGTCAGCGTGTGGGATATCGCGACGTCATTTCTGCTTGACCTCGAAAGCCTGCTCTGGGAGCAAGCCGACGAGGAACAACAAACGCTCAGGGATTTGGCAGCCAGCATCATCGGCGAAACCTACAGGGAGGTGGGAGTGGTCACTCGCGTCAACGAAACGGCATGAATCGGCAAGATCAGACAGCTGATTCTGCCTGTGGCCGGTATGGCCCGCGTACCGGCATTCGTCAACGAGTCGATCGAGATTCTGGAGAATGCCTGCGATGAGAGATATGGTCAGCCTGGTCACTTTGAGCCGAAATTGTCAGACTTGGCATCCGGGAGGTGATGGCCACCGTGAGTCAGAACGAGTCGGTCATCGAGTTGTCGTTGACAATCGTGCAGGCTGTGCGGTATGGTGGCAAATCTGACTGGGAACTTGTTCGACACGTTTGGAACAGGGACAGGCGCGGGCCTTTGGCGAAGCACGCGTTGAGAGCTCTCGGGGAGAGTCAAGGTGATGCCTACCATGAAGATTCCGAGCGCTCGGGGTCTGATGGCTGATTTGACATCAGACTCCAGCGATCATCGCAAGATTGCTTGGATTGCTCGACGATGGCACCCTTGTAGAGGACTTTCGGTCTCGACTACGGATTCTGAAATCAATGGTGGACAACCCCTCTGCCCGCCGTTCGACCCTGAATCGGGCGATGGAGAACTTTGACAAGGTGAGAGCTAAGCGTGTTGTTGGTTTATCTGACTTACTCACCGTTCCGACAGATGTTCGGGCAAGCGATCAAGTATCGCGACACTATGTGTTCTCCGAGCTATTCCCGACCTTATCAATCGAGGCAGGCTTGAAGATCTTGAAATTCGCGTTCAAGGATTATTCAGCCGGGCAGGGGGGGATTTGAAACCTGTTTACGAGGCAATCGAAGAGTCGATCAGGTGGTCGGCGAGGGATGGTGAGGAGATTGCAAAGTGGCTTGCTCGGCAGGAGTCCGTTGTTTGGGGACGTATGATCTTTGGATCACCGGAATCCTTTTGAACCTTCCAACCATACAGAACATCCTCAAAGTCCGCTGGAATGCCAAGGCTTGAGAGCGGGCGGATGAAAGCGCCTACGGGTTCCTTGCCACTAGGCGTGCAAACGTCCAATCGAAACTGCCACGTGCCGCCGGCAAGCGCGATTCGCAGCGATTGCGAAACGAAATCTTCGATCTTTCTCGATGGAGGTGGCAGCATCGGGATGAGGGCAGGATGACGGAATGGACAGGGATCATCCTATATCTAGACTTTTCATCGATCATGCTTCGAGTATCCTGGCAACGATTCCCGTTCCCCCATTTCCTCTTCCACCATGTCTGCCAATCCCATTCGGCGATCGTTATCCACCGTCTCTCGTCGATCGATCCTCACTCGCAGCACACTCTCCAGATCTCGCACCGCCATCCGGTCACCCACATTCGCCACGATGAACCCGGATCATGTGTCGGAGCTTGCCAAACAGGAAGGAGGGTCGAGCAAAGGGAGTCCCGCTGCTCAGGCTCAGTCACAGATGACCAAGGAGATCAAGTCTGGGTGAGTGCACATCGCCCGAGCGTTCTGTGGTCCCGCCATCCGTCCAATCACCTCGCATCGTCCTCTCTCTCTCCAGTCCATCCACAGGCCCGATCTGATCCCTATCAGTCAACAAGCGCCTAACCTCCGATCCGGAGGCGCTCCAGCCAATACTCAAAGTCAAGGGACCCGCGACGCCAACTTCCAAGAGGCCGTCGATAACGTGGTACCCAAGATGGAGAATGAGCCGCAGAAGGTCACGCAAGCAGAGTAAGCCTCTACCCGCTGGTCACCCAATGTAGTCCTGATGACGGTTTTCAGTGCTAGCCACGTGTCTTCCGCTGAGACCAAGGCTACGGGCGGGAGGGAGAAGGGAGGGGTCGCTGCTCAGGCAGAGAGTCTCGCCGATAAGAACAAGGTTGGCAGTGTTTAGGCACTCGAGACCTGCATCATGGGGACCTGAAGGGAAGCATGGAGTCGGGACCGGAATTTGAATAGCATAGTGAAAGCTTGGATCTTGACGAGATTGGTAACCCAACCTCGACCAACTACTGCATCAGATGCCTCGAGAGACACTTGCGATATGCCCTGGTTCTCTCGTCCGAAACGAGCGTCGATCGCATGGTGTTTCCTCTTCGTCTTCGGGAACGCGGTCATGCGCAGTAGATTACGCATCAACCTGCTGCTCTATAACGTAGTATGTGATACACCGAAAACGAGACAACGGGGAGCAAGAGCGGTTGAATCAAGCTTGCGTACACAATCATACCTCCCCGCAATCGCTCTTCCCTCCCGCCTCGAGGTCAAGCTCTGAACCTCCTTTCCTGTTGATCCCGACTTCGACAACGGGCGTCATGGCGGTCTACCCTGACGTCAGTCCATGCTTTTGAGTCGACAGTGAGCGCCGTTTGCTCACCGTTTCATATGCTTCAGTCTCAATAACAATTTGATCGAGCTTGCTAGCGGTCTGTGCCTCGAGTTTGTACCTAATGCAGATACGGATCCCCTCTAATTCACCTCGGTCAGTCTGTTTTGGTCTCAAGGCGTATGAATGGTGGCGACTCACTGGGTTATACCCGATCACAGTATCGGTCCTCGCACGGAGGGATTCTCTAGAATTGAGAACCGCTGCCAGGGGTTCAGCTTTCATCTCGTGCGGACACAAAGTGGCTCACCGAGCAAGTTCACGACGTAAACCTTGGTGTAGAAGAAACTGTTTTCGGTTGCCGCATGAGCTTGTCTAAAACGCGTAGCATTTGTTACGCACTGCCAAAAGTAGAGGAGAAAAGAGTGCGGGCGGAGTCCATAGGTGATCATGATGGCGACCGCACTATGGATTTCAGCGTCCAGACTGGAACAATGGGATGGCAGAGTCATCTCACGCAAGGGTCGGCGGGAGCGAGGACTCGATGGTGACCCTGACCTCAATCATCAGTCTGTCTTCCTCAAAGGTCCGTCACGGCTCACCTCATCATACGGGTAAGCAAAACATCTGTCGAACCCCAGCCCGTCCTATTTTTTCGAAGACCGTAGCTGATCAACAGAGTGATGATAGCATCGACTACAAAGGTCGCAGCGTGCTGAGCATTCGGTCAGCCATAGTCACCCTGCGAACCGTTGGGAAGGGACGTGACGAACCCAAAAGTAGCAGCTTGATCTGCCGATTCTCTCATCTCATGTCTGCCTTACATCGCTCTGTGTGAAACTTTGCAATCTCGCAAGCCGTCCGAAGACCACCAACGAAGATGCTAGCGCCAGCAACCTACTTGTATGTCGCTTCACCTCTCCAGGAAACCTGAGCTGAAGGTTTTCCCGCCGCAGGATTGGGAACCAAGGGCGAAAGAGCTTGGAGTGATGGAGACTGAATTCATGATTCACCGGATCGACGCCCCATGAAGTTCTGCGTCCACATGCGCTGAGCCTCCCGAACGTCCACCTTCACCTCGCTGACGGAATCACCGCTGTTGAAAGTGAAAACGCTACCATCACCTTGGAAGATGGATCGGTAGTCCAAGGCGATTTGATTGTCTCTGCTTGCCCAAGCGGATGATGTCGGTCTGGATCTGGTTCCGAGGACGATCCCTCGGAAGGTCTATCGCTATATGATCCCCACTTCCGTCGCCATGGCCGACCCACTCGTTCGACCCTTTCTCGAGGATTTCGATGGACGACACACCCTTCACCAGCTTCACCTACCCTGTCACACGCAGAAGACTCGGACTCTACCCATGTCGAGTAAACTGCGCGACGAAGGTCGACAGCTCCGAGTTGGAAAGAAGGGTCTTGGAACTCGTCCGGGTCGGTGAAAGACCTGTTGAAGGCTATCGAACGTTTCCCCACAACATTTCGTCAGGTTCCTCAAACTCGCCGGGAAAGATGTCAAAACACTTGGTACCGGTCGATCGCGATTCGGGATTGCCCAAAGACTTTTGAGAAAGGACGACTATGCTCGATTGGGGATGCAGATCACCCGATGCAAACCACTCACGTGGCTGGCGCCTCCACCGGTCTCGAGGAAGCGGCGGTCCTCGTCGTGTCGTTCGATCGAGGGGTGAAGAAGGAGGAGGAGGGGGGAGCGGTTGAAGCTGTATCAGGAGTTGAGGTAACGAGCGTGGGATCATTCTCAAAAACGCTTCCGATGTCAACGACCCGTCTATGATGGACGAGAAGGAGAAATTGAACCGACATTTGCCAGGAGCAAAGTTCCCTGAAGACATCGTCAAGTATATGTGGACGGTGGACCCTGTGGAGGAGGCTCAGAGGGCTCTGCATGCGCGGGCTTGAGGCATGCCCGCTAGCATACGGAACGTATATAGCTTCAGAAGATGGCGATGTGCCCAACCTATATGTGACACGCTCTTGAAAGTGGTCAGGCGCGCAACTCGCCCATTCCCTCTCCTCTTTCTCCTTCTCATGAGCTCGATGAGTTCCGTAATCATGCACGTAGTGAAGTCGTCCAATCTGTGACTCTCCAGATCCCCATGATGGGGTCTCATCTCCCCGTGGAAGCGGTCTTCCCGGCCTGCGCGTACATGGTCCTCTCGAAGTCCTCGATCAGAGCGATCGAAATCGGGTCGTCCGCCGGTTTCAGCTGGCAAGCGTACAAGCAGCAAATTCCCGCTTCCGGGTCGATAGTCTGAGTCGGTCAGCCCCGCATTGTACTCTGACGACACGGTTGACCCACCCAGTGGAGATTCGGTAGACCGTACCAGACCATCGAGCCCTTCCTCCTCCACCCGCCCGGTAGGACATCCTCCATAGCCAATAACCCACCGAGACCGAAATTCGCCTTGATCCCTCCAGGGACTAGTCGACCGAAGAAGATCTCGTATGGTGGCGCGATCAAGAGGCGATTCATCTCCTCCGCGGTTTCGTCGTTCAGCTGAGGTCGGAACATCTCCTCCACAAGAGCGGGGGAGAGGAGCCGGCCGTCATTGAGTAAGATGGCGTGCAGCAATTGCATGAAATCGTTCGGAGTGGTCTTCAGTGTCATACCGCCGAACCCCACGGGGGTATCTTCGTGCCAGTATTTCTCGTCGTTGAACTCGAGTCTGCCAGTCTCCTTGTTCCGAAGTGTCATATCGACTCTTTTCGCGATCATGTCAGGTCGTTTCTGGAGGAAGAACGTGGTCGTCCGCATCCCCAACGGCTCGAAGATATTCTTGATCATGAACTCCTCGAGAGTCCCGCCGGTCAGACGTTCGACGAGGAGACCGGCCCAGTCGACTGCGGGGGAGTATCGCCATTGGGTACCGGGCTCGGTTATAAGTGGGTAGAGGAAGCGGGAGGGGACGTCAGGGTATGCGTTACCGTCGGGTTGAAGGGGTTGATTGTGCACTGCGCGCCATTTGTGGAGGAGCGGTGACATTTCGTCATAGCACCAGCCAGCGGAATGACTCAGCATGCGCCTGAGGGGACCGTCATCGCTGTTTCTCGACGCAGATTTGGGCAGTCGGCATGATGCGCGAAGAGGCATTGTGAACTCACCTCACGGTGATCCTCCCCCTCTTCTCCTCAAGAACGGGTTCATCCCCCTCCCATCCCTTGATGATCCTGATCCCACGCAGCTCCTCGACCTGCTCCTCGACATCATCGTCCAGCCCGATGAGACCTTGATCCACACATTGCATCACCGCGACGGTCGTCACGATCTTGGTCGCGCTCGCCAGCCGTACGACCGTGTCGAGCTCCATCGGTGGACGGGACGTGGGGTCTTTGATGGACCTGGTGCCGAATGCCCTGGCATAGTCGAGTGTGCCTATCAGGCCAGGACGTCAACGATCGTTTCAAGAATTGGATAGGGGAAGAGAGTGGGAGAGGGTGAGATGACTTGCCAGATTGATCCCTTACCAGCAAGGCGACACCAGGAATCTCACCCTTCTCGCACGCCGCAGTGAATCTCTCCTCCATGCTCTGCATTGTGAAGACTCTACGGGCATAGAGGAAGATGGGATGTCAGAATAGTTCTCCGGCCGACCGGCGTAGGAATGAACACGTCATTGATAAGGATAAGGAAGGGAAGGCTCTTTATCCACATCACCACCCGCCGGGCCGGATTCAACCGAAAGCGCTCAGGCATCAGCGCACCTCCCGGTTTTGGTTCTCTCCCTCCCGCTCCAAAAACCCACAGCTGAGAAATCCAAAACTCACAACCATCAAAATGCCCTTCCCCTCCATCCTGCTCAACGACGGGCGTAAGATCCCCCAGATCGGGTTTGGGACGTGGAAAATCCCGAAAGAGGTTTGTATCTCCCAGGTGGATCAGGCGATCGACCTTGGTTTCGACCACATCGATTCGGCACAAGGTCGGTCTTACCACTCTCCCTCAAGACACTCCTCTCCCGCTGTCATTTCGAGTATGCTCATGGGTAACAGGGTACCGGAACGAGGAGGAGGTCGGTCAGGCGTTCAAGGAGAGCGGTCTCTCCCGCGACCAAGTCTGGATCACCACCAAATGGAGTACCGCGGACAAATCCGCTCGTCAGTCATGTGAAGAGAGTCTTGCCAAGATCGGCGTAGATTACCTCGATTTATACCTCATCCATGGACCGTGGGTGTTTAGGGATGATATCGTGGGGACTTGGAGGCAGATGGAGGAGTTGCACCGGGAGGGCAAAGTCAAGTCCGTCGGCGTATCCAAGTGAGTCGAGTCGAGCCCGGGTTTCTCTGGGTGATTTTGAGTGTAGCTGATAAGCCTAGCTATTCCGTGGATAACCTCAAGGAACTACTCGCGTCGTGCTCTATCAAACCCGTCGTCAACCAGATCCTTCTCCACCCCTACGTCATCCGCTCGACGGTCCCTTTACTTGACTTCATGGCCCAGCAGCACATCGTTCCTGAGGGTTACTCGACGCTGATCCCGCTCACGTCCAAGCCAGGCGGACCGGTGGATAAGCCGGTCAACAAGATCGCGAAGAGGTTCGGTGTGAAGCCGGAGCAGGTATTGCTCGCTTGGTCAAAGGCGAAGCGGTGGGTCCCCTCGCTCAATCACCCATGACATACTGATAAAAAGATCAGAGCAATTATCGTTACCACTTCGTCCAAGAAGGAGCGACTCGAAGGCTACCTCGCGGTCGGAGATTTTGACCTCACAGACGACGACGTCGCGGCAATCGATAGGGCCGGGGCGAAAGGCGAGCTCTGGGAGGAGAGGAAGACGAAGGCGGTCAGTGTGGGCAAATGGGCGGTGGTGGTTGGATTGCTGGGTTACGTTGTCGTCAAGACGATGTTGTTGAAGTAGGGTGTTGAAAAAGGCTTTGTATTTTGGGCCAAAGTTGATCGGAATGCATTCGGTGTATCGGCTGGAGACGCTCGAAGTACGGTGAGACGGGCGGGGGAGATGAGGAAAGCTGTTAATGAGCGGACGAGGGAGAAGGGGGGATTGAGCTTCGAGGCGGTTAACGAGCTGGCTAGGGCGTTCTGATGGGGATCACGATACCGCGGTCTTCGGAAGTTCGACTCTGTAGCTCTCCTTGAACCTTCTCCTGCATCAGCCCAATCCCCGGGCATTGCGTGTGATACAACGAATTCGTCGCCGGCACAACAATCATCCTTTACGCTCAGCATCGTCCACTCTGATGAAAGTAGAGCCCTGTCGAAAACGTGATATATTCGTCGGGCGGCCTCTTTCGTTCTAGAAAAGGATTTCCAAGACTGCTGGGATGGACAAAGGGGTGGTAAAGGAGTTAGCTGAGGCAATTTAGAGATGAACGCTGCACTTCGACTGCTGTTCTTTAGTGTGTTCATCATCGTGAGATCCGCAGAGATGTTGTCAGCTAGAGGAAGCCTCATGGATTGTGAGATCCCAAAGGACACTTGCTGGAACGATTCGCCATCGCCGCGAAGTCCCACTCGACCGCGAGACCATAAGATTCCAAGGGAAACAACGTATCGTCGAACATGATAAGAATGGTCATGTAAGTGCTTTCACAAAGGAACGACTTATCGGTTCAGCGAAAGAAAAACGAAAGGGAGAAGCGCCGCGCCGGGTCGAAATGGACCACCACATGTACCTACCGATGATAGGGTGCGGCCGGAAGCGCCTAGTGCCGCGTTTCGTCTTATCGCGGTCAGCACCCCCATATCGAGACATAAAGGCGACAAGAAGCCTCGCTCTGTGAGAAGCCTCTCATTCCCTCGCATTGCTTTTCGTGTAGCAATCTACCACGATGCGTGAGTACTCTTCGCTGAATGGCGATCGATATTGACCATGTTCAGAGGCCAACCCGATTGATGATTTCATGAGCGCCCCGGGGAACCCCACCGGGTTGCCGACGACCGAGGGCGGAACGGGTCATACGCTCAAGCAGCAGAAGGAATTCCTGCAACCCGACAAGCCCGAGTCGGAAGTCGTCGTCACCGCAGCCGGCGACTATTATGAGGCCGGCGAGGGTCTCCCTTCCGAGGAGGAGTTGGCAGCTTTGCGACGGGTCAGCGCACCTATGCCGTGAGTCGACTCTTCTCGCCGCTAGATGACTCAATTGACGGTCTCAGATGGGTCGCCATCGCCATGTGCCTCATCGAGTTTGCTGAGCGTGCTTCCTACTACGGCTCCAAGGGACCGTTCAACAATTTCATTAACAACCCTCTTCCCGCTGGCGGACCTGGCACCGGTGCTGTCCCCAAGGGTGCTGCTGGCGCAGAGAATCCGCTGGTGCTCTTGGCCTTGGTTCCGTCGACGGCTCTGCCCTCACCAACCTGTTCACCTTCCTCGCCTACGTCATTCCCATCTTTGGCGGTATCGTTGCCGACACCAAGTGGGGTCGATTCAAGACCATCGCCGTCGGTACTGGTGTTGGTTTCATTGCAAACGTCCTTCTCGTCATCCCCGCCATCCCGGCGGTCATCAAAAATCCCAACGGTTCCCTTGGCGCGTTCGTCATCGCCATCTGTGTCCTCGCCTTCGCCGCCGGTTTCATTAAGCCGTCCCTCGGTCCATCGCTTTGTGATCAGAGCCCGGTCAAGACTCCTGTTTCGTCGACGACCAAGAAGGGCGAGCGAGTGCTCATCGACCCGCAGGTGACCGTCCAGCGTTACCTCATGATCTTCTACTGGTGCATCAACGTCGGCGCCTTCTTCGCCGTCGCGACCGAGTACGCCGAGCGCGACGTCGGATTCTGGCTCGCCTTTCTCCTCCCCGGTATCATTTACATGTTGATGCCCATCGTCCTTGTCATCGCCTACAAGAAACTGTACAAGGCACCGCCGCAGGGCTCGGTCGTCCTCGAGGCCACCAAAGTTTTTCAGGTTTTGCTAGGCAAAGGCGGTTGGAAGCGGATGTGGAAGGGTGGTGACGAGTTTTGGAATCGGGCTAAGCCTTCGTACATTGCCGCCCGCGACAGTTCGATCGACCTCAACTCCGTCTTCTGGGACGACCGATTTGTCGATGAGATCAAGCAATCCCTCCACGCTTGCGCCGTCTTCGCCCTCATCCCGATCTTCGCCCTTGCCGACGGCGGTATCGGCAACCAATTGAACGACATGTCGGACGCCATGATCCTCCAGAGTGTGCCCAACGACCTAATCGGCAACTTCAACTCTCTCGCCATCATCGTCTTCGCTCCCATTCTAAACTTTGGTCTCTATCCTTTCTTTGCCAAGATCGGTCACCCACTCAAGCCGATGATGCGCATGTCGATCGGATTCATGCTCGGCTGCATCACCTGCATCATCTGCGCCATCGTCCAGTGGAGGGTTTACAAGACCTCGCCTTGTGGTTACTACGCCACGACTTGCGTCACCAATGGCGGTGGACCCTCCGCGGTATCGCTCTGGTGGCAGATCCCGATCTACTTTTTCCCCGCGGTCGGAGAGCTCTTCGTCAACGTCACCTCGTACGAGCTTGCGTACACTCGCTCACCTGCACGCATGAAGGGAGTCGTCTACGCCCTCGCCCTCTTCAACAGTGCCATCGCCGCTGCCATCGGCCTCGCTTGCTCCAAAGCCATCACCGACCCCAAGTCGCTGATTTGCGTCTTCCACCAGTGATCCCGTGGTATATCCTCGCCGCGCTCTGTTTCGTCTGCGCCTTGCTTTTCCCTACCGTCTTCATGGGCCTCGACTCGCCCCTCCAGGACTTTGCCGACAAGGACAGGCAAGCCGGTCTTCAGCAGCCAACGGCGCTGCTCAAGGCGAACCAGGTGCAGGAGGCGGAGTATGACGAGAAGCACGTTGTGTAGTAAGGGAGATGATATCGGGGATGATTCTTTATTCTTCTCGAGAGAGACGGGTGGTTGTAATAGAAGAAGGGTGGTTGAGATATTGCGCCGACATGCATCTAAAAGTAACCTGTGTTGGGAACATAAGCGCTCTCTAGGATATCTCACTCAGCCTCGGGTGGTTGAGGGCAATGTTAAAGCAGGAAATCCAGGGTCTGATCCCCGTGGTTGATAAGGTCCACCTCTCGGATCCCAAAGGTGGTTTCTACGCCGCTGATGAGAGTAGTATCAGAACCAGTTGGCGGCATTTCCGAGCCTGCATTCTGGGTACAGTCTCGTCATGTGAGTTGTAACGCCCATTGCCAGGAGGTGTCCCGCTGATGCCGGGTTGATCAGCGGACTATCCCGATTCTCGTACTCGCCCACCGAATGATCCGATGGCTCGGACCGCTTTACCCAACCCTCATCCTCCTCGTCATCATGGTGCGTCATGCCACACTTCCTTGATGTTTTCCTGCTGAGAGGTGTGCTATCAGGCCACCGCAAATCACTACATCCTCGACGCGGTCGGCGGGTTCTTCGTGACGATACTAGCCCATCGGGTGAAAAAACTCCTGCTCAACCTCAGACCCATCGAAGGATGGTTCTTCTGGGCACTCCGGTATGTCACCATACCCGAAAGAATATGGTGAAGCTAGACAGGACGGAGACACCGATGGTCAAGGCGCTATTCCAAGCTGTCTGACGAGGGAAAGCGCGGTTCTCGGCGGGACATCGGGATAGATGTCGCAGCGTCCACTCATGACCATCAGTCCTGGGAGTAAACTGCTTCTTCACAAACCACTTTCGGTAGAATACGTCACACCGTTCGAGATGAGCAAAACGACAATCCCCAGCAGGTCGACCTCGGGTAAGGCCACCGACGAGTCCAAGGAGGAGGACGTGTGTGATGAGAGAATGGAGGAGATCGATGAGAGGGCCTCTGTTCTTCTCGCCGAAACGTCTACGTCCCAAGCCACCGGAAAAGACGACCGGACCAAGACCGAAGATGACCCGCCCGGATCCCGACTGTTGGCACTATGGAGGTTCGTCCGCGCCAACGGACGTCACACCTCGCAAAGCGCGAGCAGAGATCTGATCCGAGACGAAGTGGACTTTTGCGCTCGGGAACAATGAGGTTCTCTAGGGCACCGTGCGGGTTGGTCCTGTTTGGAGACGCGATTGATCCTTTGTCAGTCGAGAGGCTCCTTCATCTAGGTCTCTTCTGCATGATATCGCGTGTCTCGCTGCCGATGTTTCTGTTTAAAGTGCCAAATCAGATGCGTTACCACCTCTACACAACTCGGTCGATACGGTACGATATGTAGGTCATAGGCATATATAAGTATGTATAAGTATGTGATCTCACAAGGGGAACCATAACGACTGAGCGTCGTTTGGTTGGCGGTCCGCAAAGCCTATACACAAAGATGAGGTCTCCCGCTCGGTCTGGAGGGGTCCAGGACTTTCGCGCATTGTACAATATCGTGGTAGCGGCACCTATGTCCTCGAGCTACCGATCTCGCCAACTCCGTTGACGGGAGAGGGATTGAGCGAAGACGACGTGCCTGGGCGATCATGGTGAGAGGTATGGTGCAGGGGAATCTCCTCCTCGCTGGTGATATGGGTGCGGGGTGTATAGGGCTCGTAGGCTCGGGGCTGGGAGAGTGCCTACAGACGCACGAGGGTCTGTCAGCTGGGGGTCCCATACCATCCGAGATTTGGGATGAACCTCGACGGTTGGGGACTCACGGGATAGAATTGGCGATAGGAGAACCAAGCTGCCAGAATCCCAATGATCGCCCCCGCAATGACGTCCGTCGAGTGATGTTGATAATCCATCGTGCGCGATAGGGAGATGAGGGTGGAACAAGAAAGCGGGGCGAGGAGGATCCATGATTTCCATATATACCCACGACGATTGGAGATCCGCATTTCTACGCCACTCACTCTCAGCCCACTTCCACCGCTCAAAGAGGAGAGGATTAACTGGCACCACCATAGAGGATGAGATACCACATTCCGGACCAGGCGAAACTAGCGTGCCCGCTTGGGAAACTGCGGAACCCGTCTTTGAGCAGGTCGGTGCGGGTGCAGACTGTCCATGAAGTGAGACCGTGGAGTGGGTCGGAGGTCAGGGATGGGGGCGGTTGGCAGCGGTCGATAATGTCGGGGCGAGGCCGGCCGGCGGTGATCTTCAAATAAGAGAAAACGGCGGTAAGGATCGTGGAATGGAGGACGGAAAGGAAGTAATCAAAGGGAATTTCATCAGCTCAGCAGGTATATGGGTGTGGACCGGCACCCACCTTGATGATATCCGTGAACGTCGCGGCGAGACCTAGAGCGAGCACCAGGCCTAGCAAACCAGAATGAACGTCCCACAGCGACCTTCGAAGTCCGGCACTATATTCCGCGGATCAGCCCTACATCGAGACGTAGGAGGATGGGATGTACCCGATCAGGATGATCAAGATAGCTGGAACTATGCCGCATGTCACGGCAAGAAGCCATACCTGTCGATTGTCATCAGTGGAGTCACAGCACTAAAACGGGAGTTCACACTCACTTTGACACGCTCGTGCTCAGCATAAGGATGGGCGAGGGATGTATCGGTGATTGAGAATAATCGTCTATACCCGTCCACCTGAGCTTGGGTTTAGTAATGAGTCCCATGATTGATTTCATCATACCTTGTCGAGGAGGTAGAATATAGCCTACAGAGGAAATTGATATCAGCAGATGGACACCTAGACACCGACTCGTCCCACCGAGCTAGGACGCTCAAGAGAAGCCAGCAGAAACGGTGACTAACCCATAAGAATACGGTGATGATCCAATCCGGGAGATAGCTCCAAAAGATGGTCCATCCTTTCGTTCGAGACGAGACTTCACCACCTGCGGCCTTGGTACCGGGAAGACTGATCTTCCATGTCATGGACGGCGACGATAATCTGCGAGATGTGTGGTGTCGCTATAAGACGTTCAAGTATGCACGGCGATTGATTATAAAGCTGTGCATGCGCTGAGATTTGGGCACTTTGAGTTAGGAGAAAGGGAAAGCGGTTAAGTAGGAGGTCTAGATAGGCGAGCGGGTCAACAACCGGCCCGGCGGATGCTATCAGGTACCCAGCGAGAACGGATGAGTGGAGTTCATGTATCGCTTTTCCACCCACTTGTAACAATCTCTACCTCGACAATGAGGCGAGAGGGCCAGTCGATTGGGAAAGCGCTTCGAAGTTCGTCTTGACCGTCTATACTCTTGATATTGTTATCGACAGAATGAATACGGTCAAAACATCGCAGGCTGTATCGGGCACCATCCTCGAAAGGCGCAGTCCGGGTCATACTTCGCCTTGACCTTCTGCAATTTGGGATAATTGCACTCCCAAACAATTTCGTCACCTTGTCCGCCTCGCCATGGTCCGACTCTGCGCATGTCCACCTCAGTTTCGCAATGCAGAAAAGCGGTGGACTGACCGGCATTCCCGTACGGGATGGCACCTCCGGCGTACTCGCCCAACTCCGCTTTGGTCGCCTCCGGCGTCTTCCTCGCCTCTCCCAGCAACCCCGCACCTTCGTCGTCCTCCCAGGTCACATTGATGAGTAAATTCCCATGTATCCCCCGAGTATTATGCGATATCCCACTTGAGAGCGTCGAGTTGAGCTTGCCAGTCTGATAGAACTCGACATTAACGATGGTGTTCCTGAACGGTGTCTGGGTGACGGTACGGGCGTACTCGGTAAAGACCTTCTGGGCGGTATGGCCAGGAAGGAGGGACTGGGTCGCCGCGCGTGCATAGACGTCTCGTCCGGGAGGGTCTCCGGTTTGGTCGGCAATTGGGCTGCATTGTCAGTACAAGTACGGGATAGTGAGGTAACTAGCGCGGTGAACATCTCGAACTGCTTCTTGCCGACGTCGACGGGTCCGTTATGGACCACACTACAGATGATGGCCTAGACCGATACCAGAGGGCGTAAGGAACGAGGGGAGAATACTTACAGGACCCCTGGGACCGACGGAAAAGCTGATGACTAGCGAGTCCTTTGGCGTCTGCACCTCCTTCTGCCATCGTGTCGCCGTGTCAAACGCGGCGGCGACCTTTGGAGGGGGGAAGATGAGCTCGCCAGCGTAGATGGTGGACGGTTGAGGGCGAAGGAGGAGATCGAGGGTAGTACAGATGCCAAAATTCCCGCCGGCGCCGCGGATGCGCCAGTACAGCTGCGCCGTATCAACCGGGGCATGCGGGCAGAGAGGGGCTTGCTCACATCTGGATGAGAGTCAGGCGAAGCGGTGCCATCTGCGAGGACCATAGTCGCCGATGCAAGATTGTCGACGCCGAGTCCATGTTCGCTGCTCAGATAACCATAGCCGCCGCCGAGGATGAATCTAGACAGACATGAATTCGAAAAACCCTACTTTCGTCGCTTGGCACTCGCCCTGCAACGCCAATCTGAAGGAATAGGATGAGTGTAGCACCTCGTCCAGCTGTCGGACTCGACTCACCTGATTTAGCAACGGCCCGACCGTCGATAATCCATGCTTGTCACAGACATCATTAACCGTCTCCCAATTTGCCCCGCCACCAACGGTCGCAATCTTCCTCTCAGCATCCACCGTGACGGTGTTCAAGTACCGCAAAAGTTCAAGGACCATGCCCTCCTCCGTCGAGGAAGAGCCGGGACATGTTATGACCGCTGCCTAGAATCCAATTAGCCAGGATAGTTTACCTTGATGGAGGGAGAACGTCTACTCACTATTGACGACGAGCTCGACGTTCTTCTCGACGGAGAACTTGACAGCGGTGACGACATCCTCGTCGTGATTTGGGAAAGCGTAGAGCCCCGCATTCCTCTCGCTCAGTTTGGACCACCGCTTGGTCGCTTCCGCATGTTCGGAGTCGTCGGGTAGGACAAAGTCGCCTTTGAATTACGACCGGAGACTTGAAACAGCTTCTGGGGAGATCATGGCGAAGTCAGCCGGAACGCAGGAAACACAGATTGAGAAAGCAGATTCACCTACTCATCCGCATTCAACCATCTTTTGGAAGCGGTGTGTACATTCTGCCCGAATGACCGAGAACAAAAAGAGATGAAGCCCGAACGGATCCGGATCTTGCGGTTATGAGTCACTTCCAGCAGGCAAAGGAGTATTGGCATACTTGTACTTGTCAATACGGTGGGATGGTGGCAAGCGTGCCATGAATCTTTTTCAAGCTGATCAGCAACCTGGGAGGGTGTAATGAGCACATCTGCTACAAGATCATACCACAAAATAGGCGGACATGCTTGCACTGCAGACTATCGAGTAGGATCTGAAATGTGTCAGCCTCACAATGATATCCCAAAACTGTACAAATCACCCTTTTCCTGCAGGGGACGTGAGTAGCCAACTTTGAGGATCGGTGTAACCCAGTGAAAGAAGAACCTGGAAATGGGGTTGGCTGTAATGTGAGGTAAGGTAAATCCTTGAACACAGCTGGTGGGGCTGGCTTGGGCTCGTAGAATGGTACAAGAACCATCTGAGAAGTTGTATCATCAAGTCGAGTCCGCTCTGGGCGAAGAAATGCTTACATGCTTGCATTGAACCTCCTCGGGCAGCTCCCAGAGATCCATAGCAGGTCAGCGATTGCGCCAGTATCGTTTTCATAGGAATGCACCATCCTCCTGCAGCGGCCCGGGAATAGCAGACTTCTCAGTATCGGCGTCACCCAATGGAAGAAGGACGTCGAGACGGGGTTTGCCGCGTTCTGAGGGAGGAGGACACCTTTGAATACTGCTGGAGGGGCGGGGCTTAGGGTTCCAGAACGGGACTAGGACCATTCTTGGTGGATCGGGCACTTCGAGGGGCCTTTTTGTCTTTAGTCTTTTAGAACCATATCCATAGAACTGAGGATGGGTAGAGCCATTTGCGGAACTCGTGGGCTTTGGTGCGGGAGACGATTTGGGTTAGATAATCTTCGGCATGCCCTGGCTCTTGTGTACTGTCGATTTTTCATGGCGCAGGCAAACGACGCGTACCTAAATCAAACCGGTGGAAGCGTACGTCATCCCGGCGATGTCCGCCTCCGCTCACGACAAATGTCGACGACTCGTCTCTCTGTTTCACCATCGTCATGTCGCCCAACGGAAATGGCCATGCTCCTCCGGCATCAGCAGCTGACGAGGTCTCCGATGTGAGTTTTCCCAAATCCCGTGCCATCTCAACACAAGTAACGTCGTGTTGTAGCTCCTCGATGCCGTCCAATCCCTCATCATCCCTTTCATCCGCTCCGTCGATCCCACCCCCCCCTTCTCTACAAACCAAAAAGGTCGGACCGCACTGATCGACCCCCAAACCCCTCAGTCTCTCCAAAATCTTCTCGATCTTGACCTCCCGCGAGACGGAGCTGGGAAGGACGGGTTGCTTGAGATTGTTGGCAAGGTGTTGCGGTATTCCGTGAATACTTGGGATCAGGGTTTTATGGATAAACTCTATTCCTCCACCAATGCTGTGAGTCCTCAATCACACTCTGTCTATCGTCTTTGCTGATCGTGGGCCAGGTAGGAGTGGTATCTGAGCTTATACTTGCGGTACTCAACACCAATGTACGTCTCCGTACGGAATCTGCGGGGAACTGCCCAGACTGAGCTGAGCCTGCGCCCAGGTCCACGTCTACCAAGTCTCCCCGACCCTAACCCTCATCGAGAAACACGTAACCACCCGTCTCGCCCGTCTTTTCGGCTTCACCTCCCCTCACGCCGGCGGGATCTCTCAACCCGGTGGATCCGCTTCCAATTCCTCTAGCATCGTCATCGCGCGAAACACCCTCTTTCCGGAGACCAAGGTCTCCGGTCTCGGATCGCGTCGGTTCTCATTGTTCACTTCAGAGCATGGACATTACAGCTTGGAGAAGGCTGCGCAGATCCTCGGCCTGGGTAGTGATGGGGTGAGGTCTGTACCGGTAAATGGGGCTGGCCGGATGAAAGTGGGGGACTTAGAACGGATGGTACTGGAGAGTAAGGAACGGGGGGAGACACCGTTTTACGTCAACGCCACAGCAGGCACGACGGTACTTGGCTCTTTCGATCCGCTAGACGAGATCGCGGACGTGTGTCAACGGCACGGACTGTGGATGCACGTCGATGGGAGTTGGGGTGGCTCCGTGGTATTCAACGAGGAGATCGCGAAGGAGAGGTTGAGAGGTGTCGAGAGAGCGGATAGCGTCGCCGTGAACCCGCATAAGATGCTTGGTGTGCCTTTGACGTGTAGTTTCCTGCTTGGGAAGGATATGCGGCAGTTCTGGAAGGCCATGACTCTTCCTGCTGGATAGTACGTCGCCTTCCCACCAAGAACCTTGGTCCCGACGTTTTGGCTGATGATCTGATTGAGCGCAGTTTGTTTCACAACGACATGACCGAAAACCCATCCGAGATGTATGACCTGGGCGACCTGACACCCCAATGCGGTCGAAGAGGGGACGCCCTGAAACTCCACCTCGCATCGGTATACTATGGCACCTCCGGTCTCTCCACCCGAATCTCGACCGCCTACGCCCGTGCCGACCAACTCCTCTCACTCCTCGAGGGCCACCTCGACTTCGTGCTCGTCTCGACTCGTCCACTCCCTTGTTTGCAGGTATGTTTCTATTACGCGCCGGGGGGACGGTTGGGAGACGCTGAGGTGAATGGGAGACGGACGAGTGAGGTGGCAAGGAGATTGGTGGGGAGGGGATGGATGGTGGACTTCGCGCCGGGTGAGAAGGGGAGATTTTTCCGGGTGGTGGTCAATTGGGCGACGGAGGAGGGGACGGTGGGGAGGCTGGTGGAGGCGATCGAGGAGGTGGGTAGGGAGGTGGTGCTAGAGGAATAGAGGTCATACATGGTAGGCATAAATGTACTGTTTAAGCAGCGGTGAGATAAAGAGCTTGATGAACGACATGACGAGGATGAGCAATTTGAAGTTTTTGAACGGGAGGAGAACCAAAAAAAGTCGTTGGAAAGAAGATAACGTTGCGAAAGCTAAACATGTTGAGAAAAGACGGAAAGGACGGGAGGAAGCCGGATGGCCGTGGTCGCGTAATGGCCATTCATCGCCCGTGGATACGAAATACATCATTGCCAGTAGACGAATGACCCTCATCCGCATAAATATCGCAAATGTACGTTATGCTAAAATCTCGACGTAGAGATTCATTTCCGATCCATTCATGTCGTTCCTTATACGAGTCCCTTTTCTTCAATCATTATATATCTATAGCCACTTCGTCCGACTCGAATATTCGCCAGTCTCCGGCCTAAGCAGACTTTACCATGTACAAGTGATCCCAGACCTTCCCGTCGTCCCCATGGACGAACTCCCACAAACTGGTCGTCGCGTTCATCACGCTAAGCCTCGAGAAACCGTAGTGCATCATATCCTGTACCATCCATCAGCGTTGGTATGGCACAATGAGAAGAGGGGGGGGGGGGGACGCGAACCAGATAGGCCGTGATATTCAACCTGTGATCGCCGTTTGCAGCGAAGTTTGAGTGCGACTCGATGTTGCCCGCTTGACCGTTGACGAGGTACGTGATGGATTTGCCATTCCCGGTGATGTAGGTATTATTGTTGACGTAGTTTGAGGGGACTATGGTCGAGTTGCGGCCGAGAGGGTACATCCGCTCATACCAGTGGATGTGGCTACGGATGTCAGCGTGAGTTTTCGGTGTCGGTGGGAAGGGGAGGGTCGAGAGAGACAAGGATAGTTTGACAGCGACGAAACTTACCCCGCCAAATAAGCGTCCACCTTGTACTCCAGGAACAGGTCCTCCCAGGCATTCCTCATATGAGTCATGTAACGCGACACCTCGGACGAGTACATTGGCCTATGGGACATGGCAAACACCCAGGGTGTCTTTGTCCGGTCGACGCTTGCAAGGTCCTTCTTCATCCACTGATACTGCTCGTAATTCTGGTTGATCTTGTACGACCCGTTGATGTATCCGAAAGGTCCAGAGTCGGTGATGTATGTCTCGGCTTCGGTGGGCATCGTCTCGTTGGCACTCAGGTCGGATACGAATGGCTCCTCGGGCGACTGGTAGTAATCGGTCTCACCGTCGAAGGAGATGAAGTGGGCGAGTCCGTAGTCGAAGGAGTACCAGAAGTTGGATTTACCGCCAGTATCGTCACCAGGCATGCGGAACCGGTTCTGGTACGCGGTAAAATTCCTGTGAAGCTCTCAGCCAGGCTACGATGATTGCGGAAGAGGCCCTCACCTCTGAGAAGGCGGGCAGCTGTAGTAGCCGAGGGTGGAGTTGGGTGCCGTCCCGTTGACGTCGTCATTCACGAGGAGTGCGGTGAGCTCGTTATTTGGGCCGTCAAACTCGGCGCAAGTAGCCTCGTGGTTGCCCGGGTTCGTCATGTACGGTACCCTCATCTACACCATGAGCAGCGGTTCGAGACAGGGAAACGCACGGTAATCGGGTTCATCCAGTTCTGCCACAGATCCCAGTTGGTCTCGTACATGGTGGAGAAGTCGCCTCTGGCCCATCAGCGATCGGCTAGGGCCGCGAGACTCACCCCTCGGGACCGCCTTGGTTTGGGATCTCGTTCGGGGGCAACGGCTGGTTATAATCGCTATCATCACCCGGTGGGAAAGTCGACGAAGTCCCGTTGTAGCAGTTCTGCGCGTGGGGTCCGCTCAACACGCACGGCAGGATACCTTCGAACCAATTATCCGAGTATGCGATGTCCCCTCCATGCCACGCGAAGGCGACACCTGTGTCGACGGCCTCAATGAGCTGGGCGTGAGTACCCTTGGCATTGGTATATCCCATGTCGTTGATGATGGCGACGGAGAACGGTGTGGCGTCACCCGCACCCCGGGCGGTCGAGAAAGATAGCACCTGGGACGGGGTAGTACCGTTACCACCGGGGATCTTGTAGAAGTAGGTGGTACCAGGGTTGAGACCGGTGATTTGAACGTTATGGAAGAATTGAGAGCAGAGGGTGACAGAGTCATACACCGAGCAGGGAGGGGTGCGGTCGTATCTGTAACACCATCAATGGGTGGTTCAGGTAGAGTTATGAGGAACCCACGTCACGGTGTTTCCCTTTACATTCGTGTTCAGGTTGTACTGATCCGTCCCATAGTCGACACAAGGTTCGGCGTCGATCCCAAACGGGGTGGAGAAGTGGATGTTGATGCCATCGGGGACGTAAGCGAGGGCGATGGTGTTGATATTGTTACTAGGCTTCAATGTAGAAGGCCAGACAGCCGGAGGTTCATTAAGACGTTCGAACCCCTTCCCATCACCATTGACAGTCTGATCAGCCGTGTCGGCGATAGGAATGGCCGGGCCGGTGTAGGGGTAGTTTGTGTAGACATCCCTCTTGCCGCGTATGTAGATCGTCTTCGAATGCGGTTTGGGTGAGGGGAACGCCGAGCTCGGGACGAGAAGAGAGGCGAGGAGGAGGAAGGTCGTGATGGCGGCCATCTTGATGGGGATTGGAGAGGAGCAGAAGGTTGGCATCGGGACTCGGATTGGTCCATATTTGAAGGATGACGGGTTTCTTTAGAGTACGCACGTGTGAGCGAGAAATATCTAAGCAAGGAGTGAAGCACGTTTCAAATTTCTCATCGGCTTCCACCGCCAATCCCGTCGTTAGCGCGGGATTTCCCATCCTGTATGGCCGAGCGAACTGGGTGCTCTGCCAGAGTCAATGCTCCGGGCCAACAAGGCTCATTACCACACACGTTTGAAATCCTTAGTCGGAGCGAAACTGACGGAACAGGATTTCACAACCCTTTAGACAATCTTTGGCGGTGGCGGCTGGAAAAGTCAGGCGCGGGTCGGGATTTATGAGGGGAAAGAAGAGCAAGTGAGATTCAGGTATGCCTTGCAGCTGACCAGTGGTGGGTTGTCGTGCGGCCAATATCGCAATATCGCAATATCGCAGTATTGGTTGCACTCGAACCCTGACCATGCTTGCATGCCTCACAGCTATCAACGTTCAACTCAGACGTCACCATCACGCCTATACACTAGCCAAGCCCGACCATCCTGCCCACGCTCGGCGCAGCATGAGATACGACGTACAACACACCTAACGAAGTGAGGACTTTGCCCCAGTCCTTCAGAACGCCGTACGCGCCCGCATCGTACGACCTGCGAGATGCATCAGCAGCCAAATCCGTGATCAGGCGTAGCTCTTCCGCGGAGAGGCGGGAGAGAAGTCTCCTTGATATCCCTTTCTTCGATGGGTCGGTGGCGAGTCTCGATGAGTCTTGCTGGATGGCTCGATATAGGGTATTTGATCTTGAATTAAGTGATGGAGGGGTTCCATTGAATGGGAGCCCGAAGAAATCGAGCCAGTGTGGTCGGATCGCATTGTCGTTTGGCACATGCATGCTGAGCGATCTTGTCTGCTGATTTGGATAGTACTTTCTCCCTTGAGCGAGCCCGGGCCGGTTTGCCCGGTGCTGAGCAGGGGTATATCGAGATCGGTGTGCCTGCTCCAAGCTGAAATCTTCTTGGATATGCTCATCGTGTCTTGGAATCGCATTTCTGCGCCAGTATGGGACGAGGAGCGGAAGCATGTTGAAGTGCGAATGGCCATTTTGTCGTTTAGGTAAATGGACCAAGCCTTCGGGTGTCGACGCAAGGAAAGAATGATCCGATGCGTCTTCCTCCAGTCATAGCATGGCAGCAGCCCCCGCTCCTTTCCGAATGAAGATCGAAACATGCAGGGGGTCGTGAGAGATGCAGCGGGTTACCTCTGACTGTTCACAGCGTTGTATAAACGTAATCTGTTCGTGTCTTTCAGACAGCACTGCGCAGCGAATCACCTCATCGGATCGGCTGAGGTCCTTCTGGTCACACACGGTTTCGAAGATCGGAGACGCCTGCCTTCCTGATCACATACATCGCATACATTCCAGATACGCAAACCTTCTTCTCACCGCTTTTGGACTCTCTCCGCAGATGTTCCTCTACTCCTCCCTCTCGAACCGTGCTTCGCGACCACTCCTCATTCATCTGAATCAATCGTCAGCATCGTCTCCAAAACCCACATCTACGGAGCTACCTTTCGTATCATACGATCTGCATGCCAATCATCAATGTCAGCAGCACATCTGAAGTGTAGGATCCAAAAAACGCACGAATCAATCGGACCCCTGAAACGCTCGTCAGCGGCATTCTCTCATGACTCCTCGTTAAAGAAAAGCTTACATGAGCAGCTTGACCTGTAGCGTCACCACAGCCGTCAGCGCTTTCGTCAAGTAGCTTAGCATCAAGGACGTACGAGCCACATCTCGGGCGTAAGATCAATCCCAGACTTGCGTGACATCTCCGCCTGTTCCGTCTCGAAGTTGGACGTACAGTCGATGAGCGCCCCGATCTGCGGGTGATTGTCGAGGTCTTCGAGGAACTTGGTCGCCTTCATATCGTTCCCGACCTGAGCGAATTCTGAGGCGGGATCAGTAGTGCATCAAGGTCATGGCGGGGAAAGAAGCGAGATTTGGTGAGTGCATGGACGGTGAGAGACGATACTGACGGTACGAAATCGCATCCCCGCCGTACCGAGTCCTCTTGAGCTCCTGGTCGGTCCGTAAAATGACATTGAAGATCTCATCCTTGTTCTCCCCAGCGGGTGTCCCATCGGTGATGCCTGTACATCCTCAGCAATACCCACCAGAACGACTCGTCACGCACAGATCACAAGCACCGGTTTCTGCAGCGCGTTCGACTTGGCTGGACCAAGGACAAGGGGTTGGATGATCTTCTGCCAGAGCGAGGTCGCGAGAGGTGTCAAGCCTGTTGAATGGGTCAGATATGCAAAGCTCCAGTCAAGTTATCGGACTCACCAGAAAACTTAACCTGCTGGACGAGCTGAAGTGCAGCGGGCTCCGAAGCAATGTTGTTCCCCTCGATCCGGTTGTTCATGAAGCGGACTTGGATGCCGTCTTGATCGAACAGCGAGGTAGCATAGGCAACGCGGGACATGATTCTGCGGTGGATCAGCATCACATCCGCAAGAACCGGGTCGTACGCACAGCTTGAGATCATCGATCCGTTCTCCGCCCTCCTCGAACGCCATCGACCCGGAGTCGTCGATATAAAGGACCACGTCGAACAATGACAGCTTGACCTACATTCATCCGCATCAGTCTCGCCTCGATTCTTCCGTTGATTGGCACTCACAAGGTCACCAGCGAGCTCCTTTGGCATCCTCCACTCCTGCGCGATCTTGTCGAGCGCGCCGGACGTGGCGACCTTGGTAGCGATAATATCCAGCGATCCAGGGGGGTAGAAGGCTTGGATGTTTTGCTAACCCGCCGGACTCCTCAGCCGCGGCCCTTTGGAAGTCAAGAAGTACTCACATCCTGCACACATTGCTGAAGCACAGACAGCAGATACTGCGGGCTCGATGCTTGGCCTCCACCACCTTGAGGCGGAGGAGCACCCTGCGGTGCACGGTATTGCGGGGGTTGGTTCCCATACTGCTGCGAAGGCAGGGCGCCGCCGAGATTGGCGTTCTGCTGTTGGCCTTGTTGACCGGGTTGCTGTTGACCGTACTGTCCAGGCTGTTGCTGGCCATATTGACCAGGCTGTTGCTGGCCGTATTGACCGGACTGCTGTTGCCCGTACTGACCGGGTTGGTGACCGTACTGCCCTGATTGGCCTTGCTGTCCATACTGCTGTGACTGCGGTGGAGGACCAGGAGGCGGGGCATACTGGCCGGATTGCGGCCTGATATCGTCCCGGATCAGTACTCATACCCGCTTCGTCACCAATGCGCTCACCTTCCGCCCGGAACGGATGGAGCACCTTGCCCAGCTCCTACACCGGCATAGCCACCTTGAGATGGAGGTTGGCCATAGGATTGCTGTTGCGGCTGGCCGTAGGATTGCTGTTGCGGCTGTCCGTATGACTGCTGCGGAGGCGGAGGTTGGCCGTAAGACTGTGGGGTGGAATGTTGAGCTCCGCCATAAGGTGCGGCCCCTCCTCCTCCTCCTCCTCCTCCTCCTCCTCCTCCTCCTCCTCCTTGAGCTGCTGCAAGCTTCGATGCGAGTCCCATGGTGTGATTTGACTTGGTGCTATTCCTGTTACGAAGATCTTGGTGGCCAAAGCGTAGTGTACACAGACGGATCTTACCCCACAGCTCTAGCCCACGCGCCAAGCGAAGACGGTGAACCACGTGGTTCTCGGACAAACTCTATCAAAATAATACACAAAACCCTGATGTTGTGAATCGGAGCAATAACTCTATCTCATATCCGTCTCATCTCCTTCTTCTTTGTCTTGTCACCACTCACAAGTGACGACACGGACTAGACATACCAATTCTCTTGTTCTTGAAAATACACATAAAGGAATCTCGGGATCGTATCTTGCTGAATCAGGATACCGTCGCCCGCCCCGTCCAGCCTCCACCTACCCTGTTTTCGAAACGTCACGATTCCCTCTCCATGATGAACCCGTATCCACACCCCCGATCCCCTCCACTCCCTAATCTTCATCAACTCTCTATATCCCAATACCAGGCACCATCGCCATCTCACGATTATCGATATAACGGCGTGTTTGGTCCGCCGGCAGGATCACATCCACATACCCAGGGTGGGGGCAGCCCCACGAAGCGCGGTTCACGATCTGGTATCCCGAATGTATGTCAAACAGTTTAGACGGTGCTGATAGCTGCAGAACTGGTACGACCTACCCTCACGCGAGTCTCCGATCCTCCAGTTTGAACCATATCGACGTGACAATTCTCCACCTGCATTATCCCCTTCCTCATCTACCACTTCCGGTCCTACTACCTTCTCATCACATCCATACCACCCATTTCAGCCTCACGCGTTCGTCGACCCGAACGCTTACGCATCGATGGCGGTCACACCTTCCCCGCCCCCGATAGGGTTTGGCATGAACACAGCCGGGTCCGCGCCAAACCTCAATCACCTGGCAGGATACACGCCTAACGGGATGCCTACCCTTGGTTCGCAATCACTCGCGTCGCTGCTACCCAGACAGAGCGTGGCGTGGCGTATGCCGGACGACGATGTCATCCCCACTGCGATCGTCATCAAGAATATCCCATTCGCCGTCGGCCGAGAGTCACTACTCGGCGTCATCGAATCACTCGGCGCGCCAGTCCCTTACGCCTTTAACTATCACCACGATAACGGCATTTTCCGCGGACTAGCATTCGCCAACTTCCGCGCGCCAGAAGAGGCGGCGAGCGTCGTCGCAGCGCTGAACGGGTACGACGTGCAAGGCCGGAAGCTGAGGGTGGAGTATAAGAAGGTGCTTCAACCCGGGGAGAAGGACAAGATTGAGCGCGAGAAGGCCCTCAAGCGGATGAGGAGTGTCCAATTCGACGCAAAGGATTCGATATCTATCCCGCCACCGCTTCAAGTACCTTCGCGTAACGGGAACGGCGATTCAGACCACAGTCCACCGCATTCGGCTTCTTCCGCCAACTCCGACTCTCTCCCAGTCTCCCTTGACCTCAATGATCCCACCGCTCTCGACATCTACTCTCGCGTGCTGGTGTTCAAGGAGGACCGGATGCGCGATGAGCTCGCCTTTTCGCGCAGTCTTACTCCGACTGAACGGCGGATCGTCCACCTCGTCGCTCAGAAGCTCGGACTGGTCAGCATCACCCAGGGTGGGGGAGAGGCCAAATACGCAGTCGTCACGCGGGACCCACCTACTCGACCTACTCTCATCTCCTCGGCATCAGCATCGCTCTCGTCTACCTACCTCTCCCCCTATTCCACTACGCCAATGGACCTCTCCCCATCCCTGAGGATCAAGAAGTCCATGCCCGATCTTCGCGGCTTCAACGGTCCAGTAGTAGCTCGAGACCCAGCTCGATCACTCACACCACAGCGCTCCTCCGGCAATCTCCGCGCCAATGGGCGGGAGTACGTCTCGATGGGATCGGTACAAGGTCGGCGCACGGGTACCGGCTCAGGGGGATTCAATACCTTCTTCAGTTCACCCTTCGGCGACATCCCACCCGTTCCACCTCTCCCTTCCGGTCTAGGACTCCACTCCTCGCGCAACGGCAATGTCAACGGGACTTCCCCGGATGGGTTAGGCTCGGACCCGGTCAGCGCGCCCTTGAGGAACCCACGAGGTCCGGCTGGCGAATCGAGGGGCTTCTCACGGGCTCGCGGGATCATTGGCCGGAGAGTGAGTGAGGAGGACGAGGAGGAGCAGGTAGACAACCTCAGGACGACGGATAGCCTGGAGCTGTAAGGAGGAGATTGAGGGTTAGAATGGAGGGGGTCTGACGTGTGACGACTTTGGTGCAACGGCGACATGCCCTGTTACGATATTGTTGGACGAATCTTCATGTACGAGATGTTTGGCCGGTCCGTCGCATGCATGGGTTGGGTCAGACGGCAACGTGGCCGAAACGATACTGATCGACCGCTGAGTGCGATCGAGTTGAAGGCGATATTTCAGATGGGTCGAAATGCTGAGGAGCTGATCTTTCCCTAGACAAATTACGATGCGATCAACGAGGTTGAGCATGGATCATCGAGTCAAAGGACGCTGCGAGGTCTGTGGGACGACATCACGCGAATCCGAATATCTCGGCCTCGCTTTGTTCGCGCACGGCCTTGATGATTGACGGTGCGCATCATATTGTTCGGCCATCGCGATGCTCTGAAACAGATCACGCACCTAGTCCATTGCTTTTGCTGACGATACGATGCTGATCCTCAAACCATCTTATTCCTCTTCATCCAGTCGCGTGAGCCTCAATTAGACTTATTGGTTCCTCGCCGAACGAGATGAGCGGTACTGGTACGATCAGAGCGGCAGATGACGGTCATGAGATCTTGACGTTGGCGCTTGGAGAAGGAGTCTTGAAACGGACGAGCTGGGAGGCCGATCTGAGGATGATCAACGAGGTCGAGGTGGAGTACGAGATGCAGGATATCACTGTGAGCATTGTCACTTCCATATATCCCCAAAGAGCTGATCACGGAAGCTGCAAACGCCGTCAAAGCTCGTCGTTGCGCTCGGTGCGTTGATTTCGAGGTACCAACCTGATCCGCAGAGGAAATCTTCACCCGCCTCTCTGCTGCACACCCGCTAAGCAAAGTACTAGCCATCGGCGAAACCGTCCCGGACCCTTCGCTTCAATCAGGATCACCGTATCCAGATACGGGCTCGCGCGACCATCCCACTCCCCATCATCTCGTCGATCTCGTCAGCACCATTCTCATTCACGGTCCTGATCCTTACGGGCAGGCAGTCACGGACGATCATCAGACCCGCAATGGCGTCCTGAACAGATACTGGCAACACCGTTTCGGTATGCCATCATGCCAAGTCATCCCATGTAAGGCCTACCACCCTTCGCTCGGCTGACATCAGTCAACCCACACCCGCTGGCCGTGTATATGTCGGCATCACTCAAGCTAGGGGATATCGTCTTCCATCTTTCGGAGGACGTCGACTCGCTCATCATACCCGTCCCGTCGAGTCGCACCTCCGCCGATATCGTCTCTCAACCTGGCGGGACCATAGTCCCAGGTGCGGATGGGATGCTCGCGGTGTCCGAGGATCGCCGTGCGCCAGTCGCGAGGAGGACGATGCGGGATCGGTATTGCACTTCCAGGTGAGAGTTTTGATGCCTTCGTTTGGGAGAAGTTACTGATCAAGGCAATGCAGCTGGAAACAATTCGATCAGCTCGTCCAAATCATCCCACCAGGAGGAAGTATCGAGTCGGACGATAAACTCTTCTCATGCCCATCGTGAGTCTCTTCCCATCCGTCAACAGCATTACAAAATCATATCTTCCCGGTTGCAGTGGAAAGGGAACATGGGTTCGCGATCCTCTCGTACGGTTCGAGAGTGGTCTTCCGGTCCATGAGTTCCGGGACCTTCGAGCGAATGCACGGTATCTCACCCGTATTCTTCTGCCTGGCTTTACTGACAATAGTACTTCCAGGTGCGTCATCGAGTCGGAATCTTTGGGATTCAAACAGCTTCTTCTGTCGCTCAAGCCCGAGATCGTTCCAAACAGAATCATACTCGTCGGCACGGGCCATGCCGCGTCTTCGTGAGTCGATTTCCTGGACCTAGGCTGATAAGCAGCTCGTCGATTGCGACTGTCGCATCCCGAATCTTCGGGCTACCAGTCTACGCCGATACCGACTCGAGCGATCCTGCCAGCTCTGGCGCGGCGCTCCTCGCCCAGCGAGTCCTGACTCTACATGCGTCTCTTCCCCCTTACCCGCGCGAGGGACCGACACCACCCGTCTCATATGCGGAAGACCACGAACCCCCGACGCCGCCGTTTTCGTCGTCATGGGCAACCGATGAAGCACGAAGACTTCACCATGCTGCGTACAGACTGCTCGCGAACGAAGGGTCCGGCTGGGAGAGCGCGACATACGAAAGCATGATGGCCGAGTACACTCGACTCCAGTAAGTCTCTCCGCGTCATTTGATCAAGGCTCAAATGACGCAGGCGACTTGTCCGGAAGAACCTCCTCTCGTCAGCGCCAATCTCGCTACGTATCGGTGCGCAAGTGAGGCGGAGGAGCTCGACGTTGCAGTCGCCTTTGCGGGTCGAGGTGGCGGTGAGCAGCGGAGAGGAGTACGGCTCGTAAACAAGGAGTGGGGTCACCAGCTTCAAGAGTGGCGAATTCGACAGGATTTGGGAGGGGAAGCGTTGCCGAGGGATTTCTCGACTTTGGAGGGGCACGGTGTATGATGATTCCGGTACGCGGACCTCTTCAACCTGACAGACTGGTCAGTCTGACCGCTCGTCAGAGAGTTCCGAGGCCACCGCCAAGAAGAATCGAGCTCGCAATATCTATCGGTAGATCAAAGTATCACCTTGCCACATGCACACCATGCCTTGCCTAGTGAGAAGCTATGCATGTACATGATCCCACCTACACTAGCCTCCTTATGATGCAATACCAAAGATACCCGTCCTGCGTGTGATGCAGAATCCGACGAGGTCCCTATTCCCAAGATCTACTCACTCCGATGCCCCCTCTCCGTATCATCGCTCGCGATCGTCTCCAACGCCGGTCGCCCAGCCCGTTCTGTCCCAGATCCCGGTCCAGCTCCCATTGATTCCCTCCTCTCCACCTCTCCTGTCAAAGCCTTACCCGCACTCGCCCATGGATCGCTAAAGCCTGGTCCCCCCACGCTTCCTCCCGAGCCGAAGGAGCTTGGCGTAGGCCGAGGATCCACCTCGTCATCTTCCTCGTTGGACTCCTCGGACGAGCTGAGGCTTGACGAGAATGTTGAGGATTGTCGCGTACGCCGCTCTGCGAATCGGGCGCTTGGAGAAGGTGGGTGAGGTGGCTCGGTGAATGGGAGTGAGGAGCGTCGGGCGTAGGATGGGCTATCTGGATTTCGAAGAGACGATCGTCGGGTGTTCTCCTCGGTATATGTGTAGTTGGAAATCGTCCGGGAGGAATGGGAACTACCCCCTGATTCAGAGAGGATTGACTCTCTCCGGTGGTATAATGCGGGCGTGGAGGTGGTGAACCCGGCTGCTGAGGGAGCTGCGAGAGAAGAACGTGCCGAGGCGAGCCACGGGAGGTCGGAGGTTGGTAGTCCGAATAATTGGGCGGCTGGGAGTGAACCGCGTCGAGCGAGGAGGGAAGGTGGGATTGATATGGGAAGGGCTTTGGGTGGGAACATGAGACTCGGACGTCGGGAGGTCGAAGGGGAGGCCGAGACGGGGAGTAGAGGGGGATTGGTGGAGCTGTGAAGGATGGAAGGTCGTCGGCCGGCGGAGGGGAGGGTGTGGATGGTGGACGTGGTTGTGGAACGGCGGATAGCGGGTGGGGAAGGGTAATCCTGTGAGGGTCTTCGGTCGATCGAGGAGCGCGAGACTATGGATGATCGGCGATAAGCCTGGCCGAGAGGTAAGGGATGAGCTGTGGAGGCGTTTGTTGATGGGTACGGGTCGTGAGTTTCCGGTCCATGCTCTGGATACTCGAATTGACCCATCTCCGCAGTCGGGGTACCCATGAATGGGGTTTTCGGACATGTCCCAAACGAAAAGTCTGCTTTCGGCAGCTCCGACGGGGAGATTAACGGTGAGTGCGGTGGATTGTTCGGAATGGACCTCGAAGCAGGTTGTGTGGCGGTGGAGAACGAGTAGTTTGCGAAAGCCGATTGGGGTCTAGTGATCTTAGGCGGGGTGATATCATCGTATGCGTCGGAGGCGGTGTCGGGGATCGCCATCTGCTCGACAGCGGCGGTGAGGTCGAGCATGGGAGTCAGAGGTGGACAGGCGGACGGGTTGGATGAAGAGGTCGAGGAGCGTGGCGAGGCGAGGGTGGAGTGTGGTTCGGGCAAGGTGAGACTGGGGTTGCCCATGACGGTCATGGGAAAGCGGAAATCGATGGGTGATTCGTCGTGCTATTACATCCAGTCGAGGCAGGCTTGAAGGCAGAGTTTACTTGGAATCTGCAGAGATATCCGTGGCGCTTGGCGAAGGACTGTTTCGAAGTGGAGAGAGTAGTGACCGACTGCGAGAAAGCGGCGAGGCGGATCCTTCGCTGGAACTGAAGATCCGATCGTCGCCTCTCAATCGACGAAGACGAGATGAGAAGGTCTATGTACGAGTAGCTCAAGTCAGTGCGAGTGTATCAAGCGACGCGTGGATGCCGAGATGATGTGATATTCTAACTGTCTGCAACATGACGAGGTTTTTTCGTTTTCCTTCTTTTCCAGGTGACGTGAAGGAGATATATTGGCCGCGGCTCGGGTTTTGACGTAGGTTCCCGTCTCGTGCCTGTTCATGATGATCCGCGCCAGGGCAGTCAGCGCTCAGCGTTCCTAGGCCCTGGCTCAGGCACGGAAATTAGGCTCACAATGAATTGCTTAGGCGGTTAATCCGATCTTTGGGAAAGATGCGCTGAACGCCTAACCAACCACGCGATGGTCTAGTCAACTGCTTCCTGTTGCCATCAACCGCGACATGAGGTTCAAGCATTGATTTGCACGAGGTTCCTAGATGATGGAGCCGACCTTTGCTTCCCGGGTCTCGCGCAGTCAGAAGCTCGGTCAAGCTGACTCGTCCGTACTTCCCTCCTCACTTCGAGTACACCGGCTGACGGGACTCCAGGTTCAACTCGTCCGGTGCAACTATCGTACCCGACTGTCGCCGCCTGTCCCCCTCGTCAAACAACGACGCTCAGTATGATAATCAAGTGTCTTCGTCGCCTAATGCTCGGGCTCTTATGCCTCAAGATAGCCTCGGAAGAGAGCTCGAGTCTGCTCTAGGAGGCAATCAAGGCGAGTGTGGAGATGTGCGTTCACCTTTTCAGTGGGAGGACGTCCAGCTGATGAAGTTCTGGTCAAGTAGCTGAGAGAGTTCGCAAGGATGCCGAACGACGCGTATCCTCTGCCAAACGATACTTTTGATTTTTCGATGTTCCTAAATCCGAGTCAATCAACGCCAAGCACGAGCGATATCTTCGCCCAACTCCAGCTCGACACCAACCCACCCACCGTTCCGAACCACAGTCACATCGCTCGACCAGAGAGCTGTTGTTCTCACCGCTTATCCTTCTCCGGGTCCGACTATTCCTTCACCACGACGGATGTCGATACCGACGATCCGATGTCGAACCTGAACGAGGCGGGAGAGCCCGTCATGCAGTGGACGGCGTACGAAGAGGTCCGAGGGGTGGTGGAAGGTCTGTCTGAGCCGGATTGGTCCGGGTTGCAGAATGGGACGGGATATCCTACACCGGGACCGTCTGAGCTGGCTACAGTGGGCGGGGGCACGTTGAGGGGAGTTGACGGTAGGGGTGAGGATGAGAAGAAGCGGAAGGAGAGGCTGGAACGTGAGTGATGTCTACTGTGAGGCTGACCGCTGATCATTCTGCCTTTCCTTCCGTCTCGCACCTTCATTCGCTGCCACCTTTCTGCCGATCACATCTCCGCGTCATAACCCTTCCTCGTCCACTCAACCCTTCCACTCAATCCTGCCACTGCTCATCGTCCGTACCCCACCAGACCGCCGCTCCATCAACCGCAAGTCCGCGCAGAAGCACCGCACTCGCCGTCGAGAAGAGCTAGATACGCTCAAACGCCAAATTGCGGAGCGGGACGCCAAAGTTACCAGACTAGAGCGAGACTTGGCGGTCGAGAAGGCCAAGACGGGGCAGCTTGTCGGTTTCATCAAGCTGCATGCGAAGAGAGGTGGAGGGGATGGGGATCAGACGGGACCGTGTAGGCATATCTCTTTGACTGGAGATTGCATTCGCTGACCGTGTAACCAGGACGGCAGCCGAACGGCAGCGGGACACTGCGTACCTGTGTAAAGGATAGCAATCACCCTACATGTGCATACTTGACACAAAACCGATTCAAGGCGGACCGTCCACCCACTCGGCGAGTCCCGCGAAGCGCTCGAGACTGCCAGGCATCGGTCGGCTGCGCCTCTTGGCACCAGCCGCGTACGGCCGGCCTACCATCTCACACCAGCCATGGGTTTCGGTTTCGGAGCCAGGCCAGCGGTATATCACTGTGGGAAATGTCGATCAAAAACTTATCTTGGCAGTATACTCTCATATATCCGTCGAACCGTCGCCGGGATGCTTCGTATGCAGTACTTGTGAATTGTCCGACTGATCTCAGCCTTGAACACCGTCCTCACTTACAAGAGATATCTGATGCAGATGTGGGTCGACTACAAGAAGAACAGCAAAGCATACAAGATCTCAAGAGAAACCTCAGCGTCTCTCAAGTCTCAACGATCGCGAAGTCTCAACTATCGCGCAGGCTCATCGTCCGAGGAAGTGTCACAGTCCTTTCCCTGACTGCTGTACCCCGAATCATAAAGCCGAGTCGATTGCTCCCTGCTCCCACTCAGTTCTCGATGCCGAAGCGTCAAGTCGTCCACTGAACGTCTCCTCTCCCCGTCCGCTAGACGTCGGTCCTCCGCATTTCTCCCGAGCCTGCCGCTCGATCCGCTCAAGCTCCTTCCTGTCGTCGAAAGCCCGGATGTCGGTCAGTAGCTTAGTTGCATTGTCGAAATCTTTGGAGCTCGAGCGAAAGGTAGGGAGCAGCGTATTCACCTCGTTGACCTTTGTTTTGACGCCGTCAAGCATGGAAATCGTGTCGGAGGAGAAAAGCTCGAGCGCCTTCATCGGACTTGATCGGTCTGTTCGACTGAGCTCCTCGGATTCCGGTAGTTTTGTCTGCTTGTCTGCATTCTTTACAGCTCCCTCGTCTGCGGCCTTTCTGATCTTGCTGGTTCGTTTCCGAGATACCATGTCGCGTTTCATTGGGGACTCTTCGTCTTCTTCCCCTCGGAGACCCACGAATCTAGCCCTCTTCATCGAAGAGCTTTCGGTCCTTGGTATGTCAGCATCACTCTTCTCAACGGTATCCCCGCCCTTGATCTTCTCTCGCCTCGTCAGCAGGCCGTCATCCCCGTCCTCGCTACCACTGCGCACAATCATGGCTTGACTGCCATCCTCTCTATCCACAGCCTCGGTCTGACCGCATGCACTGCGAGTTGGTAACCTCTCGCTGCTACAGCTACACTCGCTTTTACCCTTCGAGGATTGAGCGGTTTTGAAGGCTAATTTGCCAAATTCAGCCTCACCCCGAGCCACTCGCTTGATGATAGTCGACACGGTATCCCTCTCCGCCCCACCATTCGGATCGGGACTGAAACCCATTTTGTCAAGGATCATCGCCTTCTCGTCAACCCTCTTCAAGGTCAACTCACTCATAACTCTCTCCACCGCTCTCAGTGCACTGTCCTGCGCTTCTCGCGCTGCTCGCAACGTCCGCATGGCCGAATTGAGGCGCCACGTTCGGACTCGCTCGTCAGTGACCTCCTGTGAGGGGTTCACGTGAGTGAGGTTGACGGGATCTTTCCACCATGGATGTGAATCTGGATCAATGAGGCGCTCGACGGAGTATTCGTACCTGTTCCTGTTGTCGCCGTGGGGCATGATCGATGTGTCTAGTTTGAGTTTACCAAAACAGAGGTCATGCGTGGCAGACTTGCCATCCTGCACGACAACCCATCAGCTTGGTGAAGAAGCAGGCATTCACGAAGAACTCACGCCACAAGTCGAGTCCATCACCAGGATGTACGAATTCGCTCCGTTGCTGGCAACGTCAGTATGGATCAGGGGGCACAGACGGAGGACATCGTCGACCGTGGAGTTGGCGGGGAAGTAGAAGATCCTACCTAATCCCATGTGCCGGCAGGTGAATCCCCAAGCGTCGCGCGTCTTTTCCGTCCATAATGTCGACGCCTGATCTGAGGAATAAGGAGGTGACGTCGCTGTTCCCAACTTTGAGAGGGCAGCTGAAGTGGCTCCGGCCGAGAGAGTAGGCCCAGAGACCGGAGCTCGCTGGAAATTGCGGTCCCGAGGCCCAACGCTCTCCACTCGGTCCTGCCTCCCCTCGACGCTGTCAGAACGACTGCGTTTATGGCTTGGTGGATACCGCGACGAAGTAGCAGAATCGCTTGAGCGACCTCGGTTCCGCACGGTATCAGGAGGCGGTGAGGGACGGTACTGCTCTTGGACCCTGCTTTTGGAGATGGTGTCCGGCAAGCTGGACTTGTACCGATAGACGCTGTATCGCCTGGTGGCGTTCGAACGACTGTTGCCCGGGTCGATGGTAGTGTGAGCATCAGCCGAACGCGAAGGCGATGTCGGTGAAAAGCCATGGGGCTTTGGCTGAGTGCGGGACCCGTCCGAGGGATCGCTGTGGATGACGGGCCGCCGAGACTCGTGACGCCAGTCGTCCGAAACTCTAGAGGTACGCGGATGCCCACTACCCGAGATGGATTGCGTCTCATGTCGCCGGGGATCTCGATGGTCGCTCATACTGGATAGCGGATTTGTATGAGCAAACGAGTCGATGGAAATTGAAGTCCCTTCGCGGATCGACGATATTCGTTAACTTTGGGAGAGAAGCTTGACCGAGGTCCTTTGTCCTCTGACGCATTCATGTATCTCGTGAGGTCTTGGATTGTGGAGCCGAGAGCATCAAAGGATGGATGAATTCGATGAGTGGAGACGACGGCGAAGGCGTCGGCGTCATCGCGCAGCCAGGACTGAGCGGTTTCTTTACCGGCGACCGGCCGGACCAGTCTGAGATCGCCATGATCAGGGAGGACGCCATGAAGTCAGGCGGGAGGATCAGTGGTGGGATCGTGCCAGGAAGTGTGCGGCGGAGAGATCGGTCGTCGCTCTGGATCAGATGCATGCTATGTGGAATATACTACAGAACCTGAACCGAAGATGAGCCAAAATCCAAGACACACCCATCTTCACTCACCCTCGGTGCCAATGCCAACACCTTCGACCACCTTCCCCCAACCGCTCCTGTGCCGCCCTGTATATCTCTCAAATGCGCAGAAACCGGAGCCGACACCCGACTGCCCAACATCTCCTCCTTCGCATTCAGCAAAACACACGTCGATTGGTCGAACCTAAGGCCGTCAGTCGGACGTATCCGAAGAGATCGTGCGGGGGCTGACCAGACATATCGTCCATCTGGTCTCCGTTCCGCCTGTCTGCATGAAGTGACCAAGGCCCTCTGCATCTCCCCTCTCCGGACCTTCGTCACGTTACTGCTGGACGCTTGGGATCGGGTGGTTTGATTCTCGGATATCGCCCTGGCTTTGGAGACGACGACTTTGATCACGTCGCCTGCACACACCGATCAGTCTTGTATGGGGGATGAGGGAGAGATGACACACCGACGGAAGCGAATCCTACGGACTTTTTCGGCTTCGTCTTGACTTTATAGACGTTGATGAGTTCGGCGAGGATGGCGCCGGAGTTGTCGATCACCTGGGCAGGCATCAGCTTATCGCCCGTAAGATGAAGATACACGCGCATTGAGCTTCGCCTTTAGCCCAAGCATGGTCGCAGTGTACGGACTGATCGCTCACGACCTGCGGTTCCCAAAGGCTCAGAGATACACAGATCCGGGGGATTCCCTACCGTGTGCCTTCGCTGTTAAGGCGTGAGTGAAGTTTTCGAGCCTTCCATTGCAGTCTCGTCCGACGACGTCCCGCAGAGATAAATTCCGCATCAAACCAAATGTAGCAATTATCCGCCAACGTGTAGAGGTAGACCTTCAGCTCCACTCGTCCCTTGCCTAGAGCTCAATGACCGCGAGCAATGGCAGGCAATCGCCCTTCACAGGGTCAGGTCCGAGGCGCAATCTCTGGAAATCATCAAGGGATTACATCACGTGACACCAACCATTCGTATATCAAAGCGGTGCGCCGATTCCACCGCCTCGTTTTGCGTCGAATCTCACTCGGACATCCGGCATGCTGATGAGCTCCCTTTCGATATACCACCCCCATTTGAGGACTCCTGATCGCCCAAGATCGTACCTGACCGTTGACCCTCACCGTGAGGAGGCGTCCACACAGCAGTTTCGCCGGCGATGAAGCCGACTGACAGCGCATTCATCATCGCTTAAATCCCGGATGACCGAGTTCCTTTTGACGTTGAGGGCTATATAGCAGCATGAGTGAACCGACTAACGCTCCTCATTCCACTTACAGAACTCGAGCCACTTCAGACACACAACTTAACTTCAGCTTACACAACTTCTGCAACAATCACCCTCCACCACTCAAGATGTTCTCCAAACTCGCCTGCACCGCTGCCCTCCTCGCCATCCTCCCCTCCATCCTTGCCGCGCCTCTTCAGCCTCTCGTCCCACTGAAGGGTCGCGACTCGTCCAGCCATAACATCGCTCCTCCCTCTTCGAACTCCCGCCGCGCCGTACAGCCTCAACGTCGATCGACTCCTTCCAAGCGATGGGACTCGCCCTACTGGGACGACTCGCAACCCACGTACGTGCTGGATCTCGCATTTCGTCCTCACTGACCAACATCCCTAGTCTCACTGGTTACCTCGCGGTCGAAGATGTCGACAACAAGTTTGTGGGATACCTCGCCTCGTCCCTTGACGAAGGCGGTATCCTCCTGGCAAACTTCACCGATGTGAGCTCACCCTCCCTTCGACACCAACCGCTGATGTATCTTCGCAGTCGACCGAGGGGCTCACCGCTTACACCTTCATCAACTCTGGTTGCTCTATCTCCAACTTCACGCTCGGCGTCGTGTCGGACTCCGACATCACCGAGGCTAACCCATTCGTCGCTGCCGTTGAGGGATACTACAACTCGGGAGAGGGAGACCTCGGGGGTGGTAGCGCAAAGTGAGTGTTCTCCTCCCAATATCACGCCCGCAGCACTGATAATATGCAGCTACGCCTACCAGACTCTCAGCTCGGACATCATCCCCAACGGACCCCCTCAGGTAGGCGGCAATCTAATCGATACCCACTATGGAATCGGCCTCACTCAGGAGAACCAGATTGTACGTCTTGATGGCCTAGACTGGAATACAATAATGATTTGCGACTCAGTTCCAATACGACTGCTCATACGGTGGCCTCTCCGCCTCCTGGGTCGATGACTCCGGCAACAACATCCCCGCCTCCTACGTCGCCTCCCAAGGGTACTTCCTACTCACCGGTAACGCCGAGGAATTCCTCAGCATCTTCGGCGGTAACCAATACGCGAGTCGTCCTTTCTCGTTCTATACAACTCAGCTGAATTCATTTGATAGTTCATCAACTTCTATCCGATCACTCCGTCTTCCGACTGATCGCACTTCGACGAGCTTGCGAAAGTCTAGTGTATGGCTTTGAGACGAGTAGGTGTGTGATACCCGATGTGTAGTATGGACTTTGTGAATCTCAGTGCTGTCATGCATGATTGCGTCCCTCGCTCGCTCTTCGATTCGCCTGTCGATTCGTTACCATAGAACATCAGTCGCTCAACCGCTCATTCAAGACTCGGTCGCCTGACTCCCACTCAATAGCTCGTTCAGAACTCCACTCGCCAAACGATTCTGAACTGCCCACCTTTCGGACCGGGCCGACCGGAAAGTGATCTCCGCGAAGTTCGGGTGTGACCACAATTATTTACCGGTTCCTGCATCCCTACATTCCTCGAAGCTTCAGAGTCCACCGTCAACCTTTCAAAGTCTACCTTCACCATGTCCCTCCCAAAGACGATGAAAGCCGTCGTCCTCGTCTCCCCGCTGAAAGTCGCCGTCGTCGACCGGCCAACGCCCACCATCCTCGAACAAGACGACGCGATCATCAAAGTCCATCTCGCCGGTCTCTGCGGTACGCCACGTTACAACCTCAAGTACTGAAACAGCTGGACAGGGTCTGATTTGCACAATTATCGGGGTTCGGGCATCCCGAAGGAGTTCGAGCCGTTCATCATGGGCCACGAAGCTGTTGGGGAGGTCGTAGCACTCGGTGAGGGGGTTAAGGGGTTCAGACTTGGAGATCTGGTCATCTCGCCGTTCTCCCTCTCATGCGGTATGTCGCCCAGTTCTCACTTGGCGCCCCCCCCCCCCCTAACCGTCCACCAACCCACCCACTGACACCTGCTGGTGACCAGGTAAATGCTTTTACTGCGACAAAGGCTACACGGCCCGGTGCGAGCGACAAATCCTCCTCGGCAGTCCGAAAATGCCGGGCGCTCAAGCAGAGTATGTTCGAATAGCGATGGCGGATGGGTGTATGTTCCACATGCCGCGTGGGATGAGGAAGGAATTGGGGTTGATGATGTGTGATATACTCCCGACGGGGTATAGCGTGGCCATGAACGCGTTTAGATTGGCGGATGAGGATAGGGGGGTGGTGGGTGGGGGGAAGGCGGGGAACAGGGGGGTTTGCGTCGTCATTGGTTGTGGACCGGCGAGTCCCTCTCTCCACTCTATCTCGCATCAAGCTGACGTGTCTGCAGGTTGGGTTATGCGCTATAACCTCGGCGAACACGATCTTTGAAAAAGTCTTCGCTACGGACCTAGCCACTCACCGACTAACAGCAGCGAAGAAGCACGGCGCGATAGCACTACCCAAAGAAGAACTTCTCAAGGCCGTGATGGACGCGACAGAAGGCCGAGGAGCAGACGCTGTGCTCGAGCTGGTGGGGCACGAGAGTGCTCTCTTAACAGCCATGGAATTCGCGAGGCCGTATGGGGTGATCAGCGTTGGTGGGGTACATCATGCGCCAGTCACCCTCAGCGGGGCCACGCTCTACAACAAGAAGTGCGTGCTTGCCTCGACCTTACCAGGATGAGGCTGATGTGTGGTGGCAGCCTGCGATTCCAGTTCGGTCGATGTTCGGTTCGGAGCTTCTTTGAGCCGGCTTTGGAGATTTTGCGGACGAATCAGGAGCTGTTTGAGGGGTTTATTGAGCATATGGTACCCTGGGGTCAGGCGGAGGAGGTAGGTTGCGCGTACGTAGCTGGTCAGGAGGCGCTGACGAGGTGTGAACGCAGTACTACCAGTTGTTTGAGCGGAATCAGGTGGGGAAGACGGCGTTTGTGGCTTCCGAGGGATCATGAGGGTGTCGGCGTGGTCTTCTTGCAATTCTTTGGAAGATACCCATGGAAGTTACGGCAAAGTCAAGTATGGAATGCAGCTCCTCTTAGTACCGGTGGAGGGGGCTCTCCACACACAAGGATGAAGGTTGTACGCTACGGCTTATCCTAGACAGATTTGCCACGCCTGCGCCATGAGGAGTTAAGCGAGACCGGAAGCAATTGAATCAGATTTCTTCGCCTGCAAAACCTGATTTTCGACTGTCCCCAATTTCAAATTCCCTTACTTTTCAAAGCTCGTCCACTCAGTGCCCATTCAGCGATGCCACCTCAACCCCGGGTCTTCTTCGACTTCACCGTTGCCGAAGAGCCCCTAGGTCGGGCTGTGGTGCGCCCATACTCCTCCCCTCAGACTTTCCAGGAGACTGACAACCTCGCCTAACCTAGTTCGAACTCTTTAGCGATGTGTGAGCTAGCCTGACCCCTTACACGCCCTCAGGTATCACTGACAATTGTCTCAGCGTGCCCAAAACAGCAGAAAAGTGCGTCTGGACACTCGTTGCTGGTCTAGGCGGATTTCAAGCTGATTTGTCCCAGCTTCCGAGCCCTCTGCACCGGCGCCCTCGGCATATCCCCCCTCTCCCACCTCCCCTTACACTACCGATCCTCCATCGTCCACCGCATCATCGAGGGCTTCATGATCCAAGGTGGAGATTTCACAAAACGCACCGGTGCGGGCGGGGAGAGTATCTATGGGGGTATCTTCGAGGATGAACGGCTGGAGGGAGAGGGGTCAGAGGTGGATAAGCCTGGGTGCGTTGGCTTCCGAGAAGTATTTGTGGTGAATTTGGCTGATGAGGGTAGACTGTTGGTGATGGCGAACAGGGGACCGGGGACGAATGGGTCGCAGTGGTTTGTCACGCTCGCTCCAGCATCACACCTTACCGGGAAACATGTGTACGCTCTTCCGCTCTTCCCATTACTCCGTGATGCTGATCCTGGGCGGATGCTCAGGGTATTTGGACGGGTAGTCTCTGGCTTCGAGCACATCCAAACCATCGGCCGACTCCCAGTCGACGAGAAAGACCGGCCTATCTCCCCAGTCGTGATCTCGCATTGTGGCGAACTGGAACTGCGCAAACCGGTAAAGAAACCATCACCAATCTCTGAGGGTTCGGCGTCTCCACCTCGGAGAAAGAGTCGGGTTAGGGATGGGAGTGAGGAGAAGCGGCCGAAGAAGGAGAATGAGAAGCGGAAGCGGGATAAGAAGGTTCGGGAGGAGACTGAGGAGGAACTCGATGCGAGGTGCGCGGGTTCTCGCTTCTTGCGTAGGAAACAGTGTTGATGATGGCGGAAAAGGCTTGAGAGGGAGGAGAAAGAACGACTGGACGCTGCGAGGTTGGCGAAGCTGGCTGAGATGAAGCGGCAACTCGAGGATGAGCGGGATCGACTCAAGAATTCTGGCGGGGTGGTGTACAAAGGTGCCTTATCCCCCTTCTCCCTCTCCATGCGTCGGTATCACTGTTGACCAAGATGACAGGCCGGGGTTCAATGCGGTACCTCGACCCCGAATCCTCCTCCGTCCGGAAAGTCCCCCATTTCGAACCCCGGGCGCCCGACGTCCGCCCACGAAGAGGACCGATCAATGTCGCTGCCGCCGCGACAGGGGAGCGATGGCAGCGTGGACCGGATGTGAATCGGCCGAGCTTCGATCGGAGCGCACTGGATAGGGATCTGGATCGGTATGGGACGAAGCGGCAGAAGGAGGTCGAGGGGAAGGGAACAGGGAGGGATCACGATGATTGGCGAGCGGGTTGGAGGAGGAGTAGGAGTAAGGAGAGGGAGGGCAGGCAGAATGGAGGTGTGAAGAAGCGGTCTATTAGTCCGGCACGAGGTCAAAGAAGGCGGTCCGTTAGTCCCATGCGGAGAGCAAGGAGTCCAGAGGCGGAAAAGCAGAGAGAGAGGACCCCATCGATGCGGCCTGAGAGTCCGCTGCGAGGTGATCGGTCAGATGGGAGTGGGAGCGATATGATGATCGAGGAGGATGACTAGAGACAGGGTTGCATGCATTGTTATGGTTTATAAATCACTTTATACGGAGCGAATGTCCCTTTGTGAAAGCACGTTCCCGCTCCTTGCTATATCTTCGCCAGCGCCAGGCCCTCGAGTAAGGTCTCCTTGTCCTCCGGCGAGTCCGTAAACAGGAAGAACTCCTAGACCACCATCATATCTCAAGCTCATAGCTGATAGGATGACTCACCTCCTCGCCAGACGGTCCGGGCGAAGCGACCTTGAAACTCCCCTGGACTTGGGACTCCTCGTACGTCTGGCTCACGCTCGACCCAGCTCCAAGCTCGATCATCTGGATCGGCTTGGTGTCCTATTCAGAAAGCAAATCCATCAGTCCCGCCCACTTCCTCAAAATAGAATATCGACTCACGGCTTCGGACTTGAACAACCGCATCTCCCCCGGATGAAGATGGAACCACCTCCGTCTCCACATCGTCGACTTCGTAGTCTGCACCGTCACCCACTACCCCCACGCATCAGCTTTCAACCACATTCGAGGAGGCATGCTTACGCCCTGGAGCATCATCCCTCCCTCCGCCTTTCCCTTCCTCAAGTGCGCCCGGATAGATTCTGCTCGCCGACGACTCTCTTCGGCGGCTTGGGCTTTCAATCTCTCTTGCTCTACTCGTTTCAGACGCCTTTCCGCCTCCACCCGCTCCGCATCCAGACGTTGCTTCTCCACCCGCAGCTTCTCCAGCCTTGCAGCTTCCAGCCTCCGTTCCGCCTCGACCCTCTCTTCTGCTTGTCTCGCTTTCAGCCGTTCCGCCTCAAGCTTCTCTTCAGCTTGTCTCGCTTTGACCAGTTCCGCTTCGACCCTCTCCCTCTCCACGCGCTCTGCCTCGACCCGCTCAGCTTGGAGCCTCTCCATCTCCACTCGGTTACGTCTTCTTTCCTCCGAAGCCCGTCTCTCCCTCCCCTCGGTCGCCGCTTCAGCATATATCCGTTCTCGCTCCAATCTCTCCGCTTCTCTCTGCCCATTCTCATTCCCATGCGAGCTATATGCTCCAGGCATCTCCCTCGACTGTGCCGGAACCGATCTTGCTGTCCCATCCGCCACTGCACCCTCAGGAAAAGCCGATGCTCCCCTCTCGACCCCCGGAGTAGGCAGACTCGGAGGCGCAGATATCCTCGCCGAATTCACCTGTCCCGGTGGCCCTTCTCCTACCCATCCTTCCGCATTCGTCTCCTGGTACGGCTCCGGCTCGTCGTATGGTAATCTCACGTCGTCGTCGTCTTCGTTCTCCGCGTCAACGACCACCGCCTCTCTGTTCCGGGATGTCGATGTCTGATGCCGAGCCTCCTGATCACGGCGGAACCGCTCTTGGATCGCGTTCTCCTTCGCGGCCGTCCTCTGAGAGACGGTATTGAGAGCGATTCTGGCTGAAGGCGAGGGGGACATCGCGACGGCTTCGGGTTCGGGCTCGCGGACATCGCCATTTGACGGGTCCTGAGGCGGATCAGAGGCGTTGAGGACGTGATGGGTAGGTGTTGGTCGAGGGCTGGGCTCGCCGAGAGCAGCTCCTCCTTCCCGCTGAGCTGATGATCCGCTACGACGCCTCGACTCCTTGGGCGGGACTTGGGGAGCGGTGGCAATCTCGCCATACTCTCCCATCTGCGGACTGTTCGGCGGGGAACCACTCGACATCGTCTGGAAGGATTGCCGTCGACCGAAATTCTTGCCGAAGGATGAAGCTTTGAACCGCCCGAAGGCTGGAAACGCAGATCCTTGGCCTTGAGCTTTGAGCGATTCTGGCGAGGATGGTAATGGCGGGGTTCGAGGGGAAGTGGAAGAGGCCGACGAGCGGAATGGGAGAGCTTTCTCGATCCGTGCGCCGAGTGAGACTTTGCGCGTCCGATCTTCTCTCAAGTAGTCTGCTGAGGAGATACCGCGGAGTTCGAGTGGTTGGTCGGGCTCGATGACGGACGACGAACTCCGCTGAGAGCGGCTGGATGGGATAGCACTGGTCGGTGGGAGAGGCACCGCGATTTGTGGGGAAGTTCCGCCCAGTCCCGCTGGGAACATGGGGACTGTAGCAAGCATATCGCGAGGAGGACTGCGGTCATCTCCGTAGTTTGCGGATTGGTTGGAGGTGGTACGGGCGAGGACCGGTGTGCGTGTACGATTCGGTTCGCCGGCTCCGGAGGGAAGGGAGGCTGTTGAGGATTTCGGTGGGAGGGAAGGTGTGGATCCCCTCGGTAGATGGGATGGTGCTTGTGGACCTTCACCGGCGAATGTCACTCGTTGTCCGCCGAGGCCATGTTGTCGAGCTCCATTTGAGTCGCCTGGGGGAGCGGATCTGAGCGTTTCTCCGAATTGATATCCACTGGTTTCTCCTCGTAGCTGCTGAGATCCACTTAATTCCCCTGGACGAGATTCACTCGCTTCTCCAAGCAGAATTTGGTTGAGTTCAGCTCGTAGCTGTCGTGAACCACTCGCTCCTCTTTGTCGGAATCCACCTGTTTCTCCCTGGTAAGAACCGGGACCTGCTTCTCCCTGTCGGAACCCACCCGCTTCTCCCTGCCGAGAAACAGAACCTGCTTCTCCCTCTCGAGACCCACTCCCCCCTCCTCGTCCAGATCGAGATCCACTCGCTTCTTGTCCCTCGTCCAACCCCAGCCTATCCCTGACCAACTCGTCCGTCAACTGACTCGGGTGCGCGATGGTGATGAGTGCCGAATAATCCTGGAGGTCACGCAAGCTCAGCGGGGCAATCGGGACGTCCACCCTCGCGGGACCGGATAGGGGAATCTTGGCGAGCGCGAGCGCAGCGAGCCCGAGTAGAATGGGAACGAAGAACGGGGAGGGGGACTAAGGTGGAGTGGGGGACATACGGGGAACAACTGGGAGACTGCTCTGGAATGCACGATCGCTCGGGCTAATGGCGAGGAAGTATCAGCGCTGCATGGCTTTAGACCTGGATAGCGAGAAGGGGTGGACCTGGATCTGGATAAGGCGTATGGAGAGGGGAGACTCACCTCGTCGTACTCCGCTGTCGATGAATGATCAGCGACCGCCTCGCCGGGAGCCCGAGCACCGCCCGCCGAGTACAGATTCGGTCTCGAATTGAAAAGGGAGGACGTACCCGACTTCATCAGAGAGATAGACCAACACAAGTCCCCTGCCGGAGATGGAGGCGTAACCGAAGAGCACGTCCTCGGTGGATGTTGGGATGGTACGCCGAAGATGAGGGAGGACGGGGTCGTTCCCCGAGGAATTGAGCAGGAGGTGGGAGGGGTTGGTGGGGGAATTGTACTGCAGTAGGAACCTGGGAGGCTCAATTTGGAATGACGAGAGAAGGGGTAGGGAGGACGGACCATGTGGTCGGGTTGGAGGGGGAGGTGATGGCTTCTCGGGCGGAAAGGATGGATGGGTCGGACAGGTCGATGGACATGGCGCCGACGACCGAAACTTTACCGACCGGTACCGAGTCTGATCCCGGTGGCTTCTGTCAAGTCTCTATGACCGAAAGCGAGCAGCTCAAGAAAAGGGTGAAGCGATGCATGCTGTGCGACATGGGAAAATCAGGGTGCTTTGGGGTGGAGTTGAGCGAAAATCAATCAAGAGGGCGTCGCAAGTCAAAGCGATCCGGTGCGATACGAGCGGGGAGACATGGATGGTTTCGGGGCAGAAGCGTTGGGTGACTGATGGGTTCAGGCTCAAGGACATGAAATGGCATGGATCAACCGTATTGCATATCTCATGTTCAGATACCAGCGCTTCTCAATCCCTCCCAGCCATACCAACATCCCTCTCCTCCTCCCTTCCCATCCTCATCTCCCCGCCACTCCCACCTGCCTCAACCTCGTGGCTTTTCTGTAGCATAGCGGCACTCTGATACTCCCTTGCCGAGTGCGCAGGAGTCTGCAACGCGGTAACGGGGAACGTCCATGTCGTCCCGGTACCACTGAGCTGCGTTGATTCCATAGGCGGGATAACCATGACTGGGCTGGTCAGGGTAGACCAGGTTTCTTCCGAGGCGAGCGGGTTCGGCGCGGAGAAGCTGCGTTGACGCTGATGACTGTGTACCGCCTGACGCCGCTCGATGTGAGGGGACGAGAGCGGCATGGATGAGGTGGACGTGTTTGGATATCGCCAGGTCGAGGCGAAGGATGGCATGGGTTGAGCGGACATTGGAGCGGTCGACGAGGGAGTCGGCAGTGTCGTCGTAAGGGAATCCTGAACCTTCGAAAATGCCGGTACCAGGATCTACAGCGTATCAGCATACAATGAGTCATCGGGGTGTGAGTTGCCCACCTCGCGATCCCCGGTAAGCTCACACCTCCCACCTCTCCCCGCATCGCCACTCGTGAAATCTCCCACGACTCTCCAGCACTCCCCATCCCTCTCCATCCAACTAGCATATACCGCTGAACCCGGTGCGAGGTCGAAGCGTACGGCCAAAGCGTCCACATTGATTGCATGATTCGCCGTGGTGTGGAGGTTTGAAATCGCGCTCGAGTCGATCGGCACGGTGATCCGGAACGTCTCGTCGGTGTGTACGATATACATCGAGAGAACCGGACTTGTGGTGAATGAGATGGAACATCCGAGATCAGGCGAGGAGAGGCCGGATCCGGGCGTGAGGAAGCGGGTCCAGGAGGAGATCGAGAAAACCGTGATGGGGACCAACAACAATTCAGCTGGGGTAGACGAAACGTCAGCGAGGCCGGAGACGAGGGCAGGGTGACAAAAAAACACGCACGATCATCGTCATGCACGAGCGCACGGAGAGCATCGAGTTTGACCGTCCGACGGGGTCCGCCGGCGGAACCCATTCGGCCAGAAGGGGAGTTTCGACCGTGCATATGCAACGGCTTGGGGATGTTCATCTCGCGGTCATTCGCTCGAGCTTTCGATCGCCTGAACCTGATCAGTCGTTGTACAGTAGTACTTGAGTTGAACTAACCGATTCTGGAACCAGATCTGCAGCGTCTTGGGGCGTACTTCGGAACCCAGCCGTTTCGCCAGCGCTTCTCTCGTCTGCGCGTCTGGAGTCCTGGTAACCCATTAGCGTAGGGGGAAGCAGTAGGTCGGATTGCTCACTTATTCTCCTCGTAAGCGGCAATGAGGATCTCGAGCTGGTCTCTCCTCGGTCTGAACCTCGGCGCCTTCATCTCGGCCATCGGGGGGGCGTTCAACCTCATTTGCCTATACCCTTCTGACGGATTCATGGCTAGATGGGTCAGGTCGACGCCTATCGCCGGTGACATGGAAGACGCAGGACTGGGGTGGAAGACCCGCTTGGCCGCGGTTTGCGAAAGCATTGGTGCGGATGGTCGGCGGACAATGCCGGGTGATGGGTATGGGCAGGAAGCTGAGGAGGCCGAATGGGGCGTAGCAGGACTATGCGAGGACGTCGAGGTCCCGGTCGTCATCGTCGTTGAGCGATATGGATAGGTAGCTGAAAAGCCTCGTACTGGTGCCTTCGGACGTAGCGGGGAGTCGGAAGCCATAGCTGGGCTCGGTGAGAGGCTGGTGTACGGGAGCGCGGATGTGGGATGAGCAGCAGTGTTCGGCGGAGGAGGCGGCATAGACCGGTCGAACATCGCGGCCCATTGCGGTGTAGCCGTCTGCCATTGTGCAGCCGCCGAAGTAAGGGTATGTGCTGGCCAAGAAGACGTGGATAGGGACGGCTCCGATGTCCTGAGCGGCTGAGCATGTGGTTGGTACAGACCAAGTGGGGAAGCGGAGGCGAGGGAGCCAGTCGAAAGATCTCCTACCGGCGACCAGAAGGACGTGAGGTTAGTGGGACTATCGCTGTATGGGCGCTCAGCGGGACTGTCGAAGGACGCTGGAGGGAGTTGAAGCATCGCGGGGTCGATGGCCTGATCGTCGGAAGAGTATGTGAACGGAGATGAATGGATCGACATATTGCACAGAGGAGTGTGGGTCTCGCCGTGATGAAGAGGTCCGGGATCAAGAGAAGCTGCGATTTCGGTCAGTCGGTCACCTCGCAGGGAGCTGATATCACCCCGGACTCACAAGCTACTATACATGATGCTCGCGAAGCCCAGCGGGTAGGAAAGGGGTTGAGCGCCACTGACGTGCTGATCCTCCTTCGAGCGTTGGGGAAGGATAAAGGAGTGATTGATGGAGGGCGCCGCTATAAAGGGGGGGGGGGGTGACGTTGACGATGGCATTAGGACGGTATCAGTGGAGGGTGAGCTCGCAGCTAAGCAATCGAATGTGGAGACGGTCAAGCGAAGCTGCCGAGCGAGGAAGGGGGACCTTTGCTCCACGCCATGATTGAAGGGGGGTAGTGTAATCCATTGAACGTGGAATCAAACTCGCTGTTGATGTGACTTGCATTCATCCGAAACATGGCAAGGGGTAGCGAGTTGGATTTAACCCCGAGCCACCTCCTTTGGGGGTTGGGACCGTCGCACGGTTCGCAGCAGATCGGTAAAGCAAATGAGCAATTAGCGGGAAAGGGTGGAATGATCCGCAAGGGCGTGATGGTAACATCTGGTTTTGAAAGAGGGTCGGGGAACAGGCTGGGGGCATAGTGTGTTGATGGCTGATGCCTCGGATCCGTGGAGTTACGTCGAAGAGGCAGAGGAATGATGCCAAACACCGCCCTTTCTGGAGATATCCCCACGTGACACTCACAACACCTCTCTGTCGTCATTCGTTTTATCCTCGCTTATCTGATCCGAGGACATACAGGATGGCCAGAATTGGCCTGACGACGAATCAGGCCGGGAATATGATGGATCAGAGCGAAGGAGTGATGTCAAAAGCTCCCACGGAACGAGCAATCTTTGCCCCATCTCTGCGATACCTCCTCGCCCTCCCCTATCAGATCCTTCTCACCATCTCCGATTTCCTCGACCTCTCGACCTCCTCTCGCCAGATCATACGGATCACCCCTCGCTCCCCAGGCCAACTCAAAGACGGGCGGACGATCGCGGAGTGGGCTGACAAGTATGTCCCGAGTTTGCGAGGATCATGTGATTTGACACGATGGTTGCCGAAGTGGGTGTGTTGTTCGGTGCGAGCTACTAATACGGCTGACGAGGGTGTAGTGGACATCTGCAGACCGTGTATTCGGTGATTGGTGATTTCAGCAAGGTAGATGAGGTCCGATACGCCAGGTATCTTGCCAATAAGATGGCGCTCGGAGCTGACAAAGATAGGACATATCTGCGAGTACCGGATGGAGGGACATTGTATGTACTGCATGCTGTCTCTGGAAAAAAGCTGATGGACAGCTAGAGGTCTCGACTTCACGCCACCTCATCACGAGGACCTACCAGACTCGACGCCGACGATCGTGGTCTGTCACGGGCTGACGGGTGGTAGCCATGAGAGCTATGTCCGGAATGTGCTGTCTTGGGTCGTCAAGCCCGAGAAGGAAGGGGGTCTGGGGCGAGAGCGGTGGTGATCAATGCGAGTCATGTTCCTCATTGGCTATTTGACTTTTCCCTCCTGGGGGCGGTCACTTTGTCTCTTCTACAGACTGAGGCTGACAGTCCACCTCCAGTTCCGCGGCTGTGCGCATATCGCCTTTCAGCCTTCTCAGAGCTGACACAAATCAGGCGCCGGTATCCCCTTAACCTCCTCCCAATTCTACTCTGCCGGAACGACCCTCGACCTCGCCCTTTCCCTGCACTACCTCCGATCCCGCTACCCTCGTAGCCCGCTCCACGGCCTCGGCTTCTCCCTCGGCGCCTCCGTCCTCTCGCGCTACCTCGGCGAGACCGGTCCCTCCTCCCTACTTTCCTCCGGCATCGCCATCGGCACCCCCTGGGACCTACCCGCGATGTCCATAACCCTCGAGAATCACTGGTTCAAATCCAGAGTCTACTCCCGCTCGATGGGGACGAATCTCCTCAGACTGTTTTTCAAGCATTACGATCGAAATTCGGGGGTATTTTGGGATGTGGAGGATTCTGTGGAGGGGTTGAGGGGGATGAGAGGGAGAGGGGTGACGTTGAAGGGGGTGGATGAGTGGATGGTCTCGAAGGTTGGGGGACCGAGGGGGATTGGGCTTTGGCCGTTTGGGAGTGCGGATGAGTATTATGAGTGGGCGAGTCCGAAGACTGTGCTGCAGGGTGTGAAGCGGCGAGCTGGCTTCCTACTTGATCTGCTTCAACCGGAGCTGATTTACCCAGGCCATTGCTCGCGATAAACGCCTTCGACGATCCAATTATCGATAACTGTACGTCTTCCACAGTCCCAGTTTCCTATACTGAACTGAAATGTTCTAGCGGCCACGCCAATTGACGAGATCCAATCTTCCTCCCACGTATACCTAGCAGTAACGCCCGGCGGCGGCCACCTTGGCTGGTTCACCAATCTCACCACCAAAGACCGCTGGGTCCGTAAACCGATCAGCGAGTTCCTGATCGCTGCCACTCGGGATCTACCCATCAAGGATGCGGTGATCGAGGTCGAGGAGAAGGATGGGTGGGAGTGGTTGGTGGAGGCGGCTCATGAGGTAAGCGGCGTTGGAGGGGAGGATGGGAGGGTCGGGTGGAGGGTTTTGAGGGAAGGGGAGGTCGTTGAGGGGAGTGAGGGGAGTGGTGCGATGCAGGGTTTGTAGGGGATCTGAGTTGCACCTGGACCTGCAAGTATTATTCGGTGACGGACTGCTTTCCGGGGCTTGCCTTCATTCAGGTGAACTGGGATGCGAAACGCCTGGACAGCCCATCATCGAGAATGCGTAATGTGGGATCAAGCGCGCACGCTCCTCCTCACCAAAATAGCCCACGTGGATCGCCAAAAGCTGAGTTTGTCCCGACCTAACATTTCTCTAGACTCTTCGATCTTTCTTCTGTCGTACCGCTCATTCACCTTAAACATTATTCGACAGTCTGGCACCATCCAAAGGATCTCAAAACAGCAAGTCACGGACAAAGGAGCTGGCTTTTCTACCTCCACCGCAGATTCTATTACAATGGTCAGGCCTCCCTTCCTCGTCACAAACATCGCTGACTTATCTCCTCCCGCTCCCCTACATATCCATTTACTTCACTCACCTGCTCCGCCCTCCTCAAACCCATCCACTCTCTATCATGCCGAAAAACAACCCTGATGCGTATCGGTCACAGTCAGATGACTGGGACAAGCCGACCATCATCGGTCAGGGCCGGACTCGATCAGCCGTGGCCAAGGGGGCCGACCTGAGCGGTTCGTCTACCCTACACTCTATCTGCTTGCGACTCTCGATTGTTTTGCTGCCGAGCTGACGAGCACGCGCTAGCTGCGCGGAGGAACGGAGCTGCACTGGAGACGACTGTGAAGGATCGAACGCAGCCGAAGGGACGTGAGTGGTTCCTCTCTGCTCTCGATGGCGCTACTAGCGTGACTTTGTTGGAAGATGAACGAGTGCTGAGGAATGTTTGGATGTGCAGCTGCGGATCACCAGCGGATCGCGAAGCTCGATCGGGATGACGCGCCGAAACCCCCCGAGAAGGTGGACATGTCGTGCTTTCTCCCCCCTCAGGTTAAGGTCAAGACTGATCATTGGGTTGCGCAGTGTCGTGAAGGCTCTAGCTCAAGCACGGCAGGATAAGAAGAATGCGGATGGGAAGAGTATGACGCAGAAGGATCTGGCGACGGCGGTGAATGCGAAGCCATCGGATGTGAGTGTTCCCCAGCTCCCGTCAAACCCATCATCCAGGAGGAAGCTCCTGGAGACAGATGGACAACGAGCTGACGCCGGTCGCAAGATTGCAGATCTGGAATCGGGCAAGGCGGTGCCGAATCAACCTCTTTTGATAAAGCTTGAGCGGGTGGTGGGTGTGAAATTGAGAGGAGCGGCGTCGTTGATCGGAACGCCTCTGAATGGGCCGAAGAAGAAGTAGGGCAGTCAGGTCGGACTAGCCTGATTCTCTGGGAAGGAGACAGTGGGGAAGCATAGTTGACACTTGATGTATGCAACACTCAATGACCCTATACATCGAGGAAAGATTGACAATGTGATCCAACAGGATGATGGCGGAGCCAAATAACCCCGCAGTCGCCGAGCGGGACCTCTGAGGTTTCCATCTGATCGAATCCTGTTCTCCTTGGTCTGTTTCTGTATTCCATCAGTCATGTCGTGGAACGACTACCCTGGACAGGGACAGCATCAGCAGAGCCCATACGCAAATCTCCCTCCTCCACCTCAACAATGGGCCAACGCGCCTCCTCCACCAAACTTTGGGTAAGCTTGATCGTCAGCTCATCCCTCCCTCTCCTTCTGATTCTCCGTCTGCCGCTCTTTCCTCACTTCTTCCCTCACACCTTTCCCAATTTCCATTTACCACGGCTCTCCTTGTGCTCGTCCACGTCTCCCTTCTCCTCACCGCCCTCGCCCTCCTCTCGCTCCCTCAACTCTTCCCTCGCTCCTTCCCTCGCTTCGCAGCGTCCTTGCTCGTTTAGCCCGAGCTGAATGTCGCAGCTACAACTCCCTCGGCCAAAACTCCTACTACCCCCCACCGCCATCGGGTCCCCCGCTCCAACAATACAGCTCCAACAATTACGCTCCACCGACCGGCGCTCCCCCTCCTGCGCAGTATCACCCGACCGCCGCGGGCTACCGGCCGCCGCACGAGGTGCAGCAGGGCTATGGCGCGCCATACGGGCCTGCCCCAGGTGAGTCCACCTTCCGAGTGACCGAGATTAGGGTACAGGAAATTGATGAGATGTGATTGGCGCGTAGTGAGACCCCCGAGTCAGGCGCAGTCGTATGGACCGCAGATGCAGGCTCAGGGAGGAGGGCGGAGTCAGCCGTTCTTCCAGTACTCCCAGTGTGGGTCTCCTCTCCCTTTACCACGAGAGTGCGGATTGAAGGGTGATGGGCGCAGGCACGGGAGCAAGGAAGGCGCTCTGCGTGAGCTTGCCGCGATTGGGAGGGGAGTGAGCTGATAAGGGGCGTAGATCGGGATCAACTATATTGGGAGCTCGAATGCGCTGGCGGGGTGTATCAATGATGTGAGATGCTCTTCTCGTGGTCCAGCGGTATGTGATTCGCTGATACGCCGCTAGGCCCATAATGTGCAGAAATTCCTCATCGGTGGGTAGCCTTTCCCCGTAGTCGCCATGCAAGCAGCTGATAGAGACTCTCTCCTCCTCGTATCCCTGTCACGCGCACATTCTCCGACCCTCCCCGTCTCTGATTGCTCCGCGTCTTCCCACTTGATTCTCTCACTCGCTCGCAGAGCGCTACCATTACCAACCCGACGACATCGTCATGCTCACGGACGACTCGCGGGATTCGCGCCAGATCCCGACGCGAGCCAACATGCTCCAGGCCATGCAATGGCTCGTCTCGAGCGCCAAGCCGAACGACGCGCTCTTCTTCCACTAGTTGGTCCTTACTTCGCCATGATGTGGCCGTACTGAAGGCTGCCCCTGTGGATAGCTCAGGACACGGTGGACAGACACAGGATCTCGATGGCGATGAGGATGACGGGATGGACGAGGTGATCTACCCGGTGGACTTTAAGCGGGCGGGACACATTGTGGATGATGAGAGTGGGGCTATCTCCTCGAGACTTGTGTGCTGTGCTATCACTGACGCCCTGGTTTCAGTGTATGTGAAGGTGGTCGGACCGAGCTGATTATTGCAGCCACGACCTCATGGTCAAGCCACTTCCGCCCGGATGCCGGTTGACCGCCATCTTCGACTCGTACGTCCCCTGCTTCGCTAAGGCGGTCGTTCGCTGATCAGCGGGACAGGTGCCACTCCGGCTCATGCATGGATCTGCCATACATCTACTCGACAGAAGGGAAGATCAAGGAACCGAACCTCCTCGCCGAAGCCGGTCAGGGATTGCTTGGTGCTGGAATGAGCTATCTCCGGTATGCATTCCTCGCCAAGGTGCTCGGAGCGAGGGCTGACTCCCGCAGCGGCGATATCGGCGGGATGATGTCCGGCGTCTTGGGGTATGTCCCAGACATGACTCGTACGAACACCGATTGACAACTTGCAAGCCTTGGGAAGCAGATGATGCACCAGAACTCTGGCGCAGAGGAACGGACGAGACAGACAAAGACGAGTCCGGCGGACGTCATCATGTGGTCTGGCTGCAAAGACTCGCAGACAGTATGTCTTATTAATTTCTGGAAGAAGCAGAACTGACGAGAGAAGAGCGCGGACACCCAAGAAGCCGGTCGAGCGACTGGTGCCATGTCATACGTGAGCTGTCCTTCGACGGGTAGCGACGATAACTGAACAGCTTCTCTCACAGGCATGGATCGCGGCACTCACGAAATACCCTCAGCAGAGCTACGTTCAGCTGCTCAATACGATTCGGGACGAGCTCAAGGGGAGATACGATCAGAAGCCGCAGTTGTCAGCGAGTCATCGTGAGTTGTTGTCGTAAAGGAAGGATTGGTAGCTCACGTTCCTCGTCGCAGCGATCGACACGAATATCCTCTTCATCGCTTGACGAGCATCGGTCGGAAATGATGCCTGATGCTAGCGAAATGTCTCTTGGGCTGTATGGATGCCTTGCTTTGACTTGCCGATGAGACGACGATGCACTCAGCGTTATCTCTAAAACTGACGGATTGCAATTAGATCATGCTTAGACCAGATACTTGCGGATTATTTCTGCCCCGGCACCCGCAGAGAATGGGCCGGCCAAAACAGATATGTCGAACAACCGACCTCGGTATCATCGCACGGCAAGCGAATGGATAGGGGCGTAGAGTAGAAGACCTACGAGCACGAACGTGCCGGCCAACCAAGGCAGCGGGCCGGATATAGGACGTTACCTGCCTCGACTTCGATACGTCCGGCTGATCAGCTCGAGTATACTACCGGCCATATGGGAGATTGATGAGCAGGTTACAATGGCCTTGAAGTGGACTGGGAGGATGGAGGCGAGGGACCACAAAGAGACACAACAGCATTCGAGTTAAAGCATTCTCGTACGTACAAGACGGTCATTGTTTGGTCTTCTTACTCACACTTCTTGATGCCTTCGCCTCATCACCACTCCCCTGTGGCGGTCTGGCTTTACATCCCGATGTCCTCCACGCCTTCATCAACACCTCCGCAAACACCAGAAGCGCCCACGCCATGGCCGGGATGAACAACCCAAACACGAGATTCGCTCCTGTAAACGCGGAGAGTGAGTTCTTGGTGTACGAAGCGATATCGGAGAAGAGGAACAAGATGCTGACGAAGGCGATGGCGATGATGATGGCGCCGATGGTCTTGATTCCCAGTATCATCCCGGGGCTATGTCCAGTCCTGCGTGTCGAGGTGGATGGGCGCCTGGGGTGGAGAAGGGCGTACCAAGAGACGGTGAGGGTGGTGATGACGAAGAGGAGGAGGAAGTTGAGCATCGCGAACATCCGGACTGGGGTGAGGGATTTGGCGACGGCAGCGAGAGCGGGGGTATCGGATGAGGTATCGGGACCGGTATCGAAGGGTTTGTCGGAACCGGTGCTGACCATGTAAGCGAGAGAGAGCGCTTGACGGGTGAGGAGGATGGTGAGGACCAGTTGAGCGAGGAAGAGGACGATGCGCAGGCCTGTCCGCCAAGTCGATTTACGCAGGAATTTCCTGGGTCCACACAGCCGCGCGTCCATCGCGATCACCCGGACCATCCCGGCCAGCCCGGACTTGATCCCGGACAGCACACCTCTAGTAGAACGAGCCGGGTTTCGCCACCACGCATTCGCGTTCGCCTTCCTCGGTGTATCCGCACGAGTAATGGCGAAAGAGAGGAGAAGGGTGACGGGAACTATCCCAACGAACATCCATAGGTTAAGCAGGACGAAGACGCCGGTCGGGCTCAACCAGCTCTTGGCAAAAAGGTTCGCGAAGATTTTCTGGTTGGCAGACAGATCTCGCTTGGCATTGGATCGATCGTTCGAGGAGAATACGACGAGCTCGCCGAGCTCACGGCAGCCCAGGGTGTAGATCGCGAGTGTGGCTAGAAACGCTAATGAGGAGAATGGCGCTTTCGTGACGACGTGGAAGGTGGAGGAGACGAAGGTGATTGGGTTGAGGATGTTTTGGCCGTCCGCGTGGAAGAACCCTGCTTTGTAACGGGTATTGTTCTCGTACACCTGCTGCTTCTGGCTCCCGGTGTTCTCCTTCGCCGAACGCCTGGGAGGAGGAGCTTCATCCTCTTTGCGCCTTCGATCATGACGATATTGGGGAATCGCGTTTCCCGCTGGCGTACCTCCTGCCTTCGGTAAGCCTTGACCCGACATCATCGTGTCTGGTATGCCACTCTCTCGCCGTTTCTCCCGCTCTGTCATCGGAGGCTTTGGCGGCTGGACCCTGTCCTCCGAATCGACAGGGCGTCCAGCGTCAGAATCACTGTATTCCTCGTTTTCGGTCTTGTCTTTTGAGTCTGTGGGCATCGCGGAATCGGCGATATCTCTTGCGGCGGAATCCTTGCTCTCGCTGACCGAGTTGCGATCTTTGTCTTCAGCACCACCGGGTATATTCTCGGTATCTGAGCGCGACTTGGCGGTCTCTTCGACAGTCCGCCGATCGCGTCTCGAATCGGCTCCGAGGGGATCATTCGCCGCTGCAGCTGTCAGCGGGCGGTGTGATGTACTACCAAGTCAAGGAGAGGACGTGCCGGCGATGCCCTCACCAGCCCCCGTACTTTCCGAGGTACCCACGTCGCTTGCAGGATCGGGTCGATTCCCACGTTGCAGCTCCGGCGGCACTTCGATGGATTCCAAAAGCACCCGAGTTTGCTCCTTCATTTTCTCGTAATCGTTCTCCGTCATATCCTGACGCGGAACATCTGAATTTTTTTCTGGTCAGTGCTCCCCGTCAAGATAGCTCTACCGGAGCGCCGTGGCGAAAGGCAATCGCGGCTACTTACCGGGCATCTCCTTGACCAGATCCCGGGCTTTGTCTGCCGCAACGTTATACTTCGCAAACTCTGCTTCCGACAAGGGGTCCGCGCCTTTCTCTGTTTCATCTCGTCAGCGACTGGAGAGAAGACTGAGGGACGTACGCTTGCGTTGGGAGGCACTGCGGGCTTCATCAATCGGGCGTGTCTTGCCTTCGTCATCTTGAGCGAAATCAAAAGAGACCGGTCGTCCGCCCAGATCCAAGTCGTCTTCCGGCCAAGCGCCATCCTGTCGTGCAGACTTCTTCGTTTCCTTCCGGCCCGCCTTAGAAGGGGCCCGCGAGTCATTAGCTTGGCGCTCTCCGTGCTGGTCCTTCGTCACTGCTGATCTATCTCTGCCCCCGAGCTTATTATCGTCTGGGCGCATGTCATCTGATGACAGAATGTTCTCTCCACCGCTCGGGGGCGTTTTCTGGTCCTTGGATGATGGCGAATTCTCTCGTCTCGCTGTTTGATCCTCTCCGGCGCGCCGCTCCTTCTCCGACCTTTCATCCTGTCGGTGAAGACGCTCTCCATAGTCCTCCATTGTCTCATCCTGACTATCCGCATCTTCCTCTGCGTCGCCCCAACTCCAACGCGGAGGCCGATACATCTTGTCTCCATCATAATCAGATCTCTCATCCACATTCTCCGTATCACTCGAGAGCCGACGCCGCCGCGTGCAAGTCTTGTCTCCATCGTCGTCCGATGTCGCGTCCACATGTTCCTCTTCATCACTCGAGAGCCGACGTCGTCTCCCGCGAAACTCGTCTCCATCTTCGTCAGGTGTCTCCGTTGTGACGCCATCGCGCAAAGAAGCACCGGACGCTGGGACTCCCGAAGCTGGCTTGACCGAGGCGGACGATGTGTCGCCACTGTTTTCACCGAGTTGCTTATTCTCCCTCCTCGTGGACTGCTCGGGCAATCGCTGTGAAGGATGCTTTGTCTCATCCCTGAAGCCTGGTACAGCACGTTCATCTTTGCGCGCGGCAGGTGTTGGCGATTTCCGGCGACTCTTTCTCAGGTCTTCTTCGTCAGTCTCGTCGTGCAAGCTTTGTACCCGCCAGGCCAGGCGCTTCTCCTTGTCGTAGGCGTTGTCATCCTCACTATACAGCGGCTGTTCTTGATCGCTTGGACACCCATCGAATGGACGGTACATTTCTTTCGCTTTCTCTTTGTTGAAATAGGTGTCAGACTCCCAACGATTCGTCCTCGGCTTCACAGGTATATATGCACCTGATTGCCGAGTTTCGTTCTTCTTCTTTCGTCCCAGTCTGGCCAACCGCTTCCTTTCGTCGTCTTGAGTTTCGAGGCTCTCACCATCCTCACCAACCGGGTACTCCTCTTCGCTATCGCAATCTGAACTGGGTCGAAGCATCCCTTCATCTCTCTCGTTGGTATACACTCCGCGAGGTTTCCTGACCTTGGCAGGCGAAGCAGCTGACTGCTCCGCTGACTGCTCGGTCCTTTCGTGCCTTGGCTGCTCGTCGTTCTCTTCGCTCGCTGACATGTTGGAAAGAGCATCATGGTGGGGGGGCCTCCCGCTCTCGTCCCGGTCGCCTTGTCCAGAGGGCTTTGAACCTGTTTGGGGCGATCTTGCAGGTCGCTCTGACGAATCCAGCATAAGATCCGCCACGGCGACGTCTTCTGCTGTGGTCTCCCCTGTTGCCCGCGACACGGAGGCTGGTTCTACCGGTTTGAGTGCTAAATTACGATCAGTATACCATCTTCTCAAGGACGACATGGTACTGACGCGAGCTCAAAAAGTTACCCTTCTCTTCCCTGAGCAAGGTTTCCAAGTCGGAATCGAGTCCATTGTCGTCGCTATCGGCCTCGCCATCGGACTTTTCGTTCTTAGGCGCGGCTGCATCAACACCCTTTTTCGCCATGCCTTTCTTCTGGTCCGGATTTCGGACCTGCTTCGGATCGCCATCCGAGTTGCCGTCGTCCTCGCTCCCGTGATCACCTATAGCTGCTGCATTTTTCTTCTTGCCCTTGAGCTTGTCCCGGCGTTCTTTACCACCTGGCTCACCAGTCGTCTTGGTGTCCTTCTTCCTTGGGTTGAAGGGAGCCGTGGGATCCTCATCCGACGTCTCTCCATCCAGCTGCAGATCTTGCCGCCGCAGCTGAGCTGTAGCCCCTCGCTTATGATCCGATCTGCCGAGCGTTTGCTGCTGTCGCTGGTTGGCCAGAGGGTAGGCGTAATCTTCGTAGGGATCCTGCATGGGCTGCTGATCCATCATGCCGAGTTGCTGTTGTTTCCCCTGTCGTCTCAACATTTTTGCCTGGGCTGGAGTGTTGAAGCCACCCATGCCGCCGCCCCCGGACATTTGCCCTCTCATGTCATAATCGTCATCGATCGAATCATTCAACCTCGCCCTGCGGTTTCGCTTGGAGGTGGGTAGCCGATCATCGATCCCCGCATCCAGCGCCTTATCCGATTTCCTCGGGTCTCCTGGCAGCCGATCATCGACCCCCGAGTCCAGAGCCTTCTTCGATTTCCTCCCGCCTCGAAGCACTTCTTCATCTCCATCAACCTCGATTCTCTTCTTGTCCTTTTGCGTTTCTGCTCTCTTCGTCTGAGTCTCAAGCCTCTGTATCCGGTCATCGAGCTCTTCAATATCGGCCTTGCCAGCGCCTTTTGCTGTCGCTTTAGCAGGCTCCTCGTCGATTCCCATCGTCTTCTTGGTCTTCCCCCTGACTAGGCCTTCAATCTCATCATCTCCTTCCTCTTTAAGCGTTTTCATCTTCACCTTATCCTTCGCCTTCCTTGCAACGCGCTCAGGTTCTACCTCCTCATCTTCCACCTCTTTGAGCGCTGTCATTCTCGCCTTATCCTTCGCCTTCTTGGCAAGGCGCTCAGGTTCGACTTCTTCCTCTGTCAATCTCATCCTCGCCGCTTTTGGAGAAGCCTCTTCGATGACCTTCGCTTTCTTCTTCTCAGGAGTGATCACATCCTCGATCGGCTGCCCCGCTTCCAACGCGGCTTTCACCTTGGCCTTCGTCTCCCCCTTCGCCTTCGCAAGCTCCTTCTGGAGAGAGATCCTCTTCCGCCTCTCCTCTCCCAAGATCATATCCTCGACCTCTTGCTCGCCTTTGGCAGTAAATTTCCCCTTCTCCCTCTCTTTGACCCTAGGCTTCTCAGGCTCTAGATCGATCGAGTATCTCTTCCTCCTCTTCTCGCCAGTGACGAGCGCTTGCTCCTCACCTTCGCTCTCGCCCCCAATCGCTATCGCAGCCTTCCTCTTCCCTCCTCTCGGGACCTCAACCTCGGAAGGGATCGGCACCCTCCTCTCGGCCTTCTGATCCGTTTTTGGTTTGAACTCACTCTTCTGTTTGATAGAATCGGCGAGTGACGTCGGCCGACCGATACCCTGAGCGCGGATCAGCAAGTAGGCCTTTGCGTCACTCAACATACTATAGGGCTTCCCTTTCTTGGGCTGACGGCGCCGGGATTGGGCACAGGATCCTCGAACCAGAGCGGATTGAGAACCTATAGCCGAATAAGCATTGACCCCGCGCACAGACTCACAGGCGGTTTGCTGGGAGAAGTCGTCTCCGTTCGCAACAGAACCGGGGAGAAGACTTCCTCCCGTACCTCCGAACTTCGTCGCAGGTTGAGTTCGTCGAAGTTGGGCATCGTTCCCTGTTCTTCTATCGCCCTCAATGGTTGAGTCTCCAGATCAAAAGCGCCTTTTTGAGGACTAGCAGACTGCTCGTAGTCTCCGAAGAGGTCTGCATCGTAAGGCGCAGCGCCATGAGTCGGTCTTAGCGCGCGCTGCCTGCCTTGCTGACTCCCCGAACGCTCTTGGTCGAGATGGAGACCCCAACCACCCTCTTGTGGGAGATTCTTGACGTCCACGTTATAATCGGGGTATCTAATCCTCACGTCTGGCTTTCGAGTCTCGTCGTCGGTATCATCGTCGCTCCGACCTCGCCCATTTCCCCAACCGGTCTCATAGTCGGTCTCGCGTCCGTCTGAAGGGGGCTCCTCGTACTCGGGGACGTCTTCGCCGGCGGATCCGTCCCTCTGCTGTACCACTGGGTCCGGCCGCCGGTCTCTTCTCACCCTCGAGTCGACGGGGTCGGCGACGGGTCTCCGTATCGGTGATTTCAACCACCCTCTGAGGCCACAAAGCGATACGAGGAGGACGAGCAGGAGAATGAGCAGGAGAGTGGCGGCTTCCCAGAACGCCTTATTGGCCTTCGGGTCTCTCCCGGTGGCGACGTATGTTGTCATTATATCGTCGCAGTGGGCTGCTCTTACTCGGAGAATACTGGTTGACTCGAGAGGCGTAGTTCAAGCCGGATAGAGTGAAAAGCGCCCTCGCGCTAGCGTCAAAGGACTGGCTGCCAAAGGGTTGGCAGGACTTTTGAAAAGAGGTGGATGAAACTTGGTCAGGTCGCGTTTCACCTGTCTAAGTCGACGAGATGTAACACATAAGCGAGGCGCTCATACTTGGGGGAGACAGAGCTCACTGCAAAAGAACGAACCGATGTCGAGCTACGATCGGATTGCAGGTTTGAGCGATGAGTGCTGTACTTGCCACTACTGTTCTGAAATCAAATACGCTGCACAATCAACGCTTCCGCAACCCATGGCCGTCTTTCGAATCACTCAGCTTCCGTACCCTACTCTCCTCCCTCCACTACCAACATCCCTCACCGTCGCCTTCCCTCGTCCTACCCACAGTGGTGAAGCCCGCCTTTGCCGCTTGTACGATCCATCAGCCTCAAGTGATGTGGCTCGGCCATGCGAGCGTTTACCTGCACCTTCCAAAGAGTGATGGCGAAGCCATGGGTATCCTGTTTGACCCGATATTCTCCTCGCGGTAAGCCGAGTCCGATCATCGGCGCTCACTTTGGCGTAGGTGTTCGCCGGTGAAGTGGCTCGGACCGAAACGTCGGATTTCGACTCCGTGCTCCGTTGCCGATCTTCCGAATGTGGAGGTGGTGATTATTTCGCATGACCATTGTGAGTCCTTCTCGATGTAAGCTCGAATGACAGCTGAGAGATAAGACGACCATCTTGACGAGCGCACCATTTGCGAGATCGAGGAATGTCATCGGCATACCGCGCGCTACCTCGTGCCGACTGGTATGAAAGAATGGTTCGTACGTCTCGGTGTACCGGCCGAAAAGGTGATCGAGCTTGGCTGGTGGGAGGACACGATCATCAACCCTTCCGATCTTTCGCACCGGCTCGTCCCTTTCCACAAAGTCAATACTGGAGGATCATCGGCCAGTCTGTCCTCGGATCCGTCGACGACCTCGGACGCCGGTCGATTGCGCCTGACTTGCACGCCAGCGCAGCATAATTCCGGTCGCAGCTTGTTCCGACGAAATAGCACGCTCTGGGCGACTTGGTCTTTGAAGTACGACTTGCCGAGCGGTGAGACGTTCCGTTGTTTCTTCGGCGGGTAAGTCTTGTTCGGAACTCGTCAGCTCATGTGTCAGCGATACGGGTTATAGATCGACTCCGGGTGGGCCAGTATGTCCGGTATTCCAAGGTCAGTCGGACAGCATCTTGGGATCAGCTACAGCTGATGGGGTCGCAGAGATCAGAGAAAGGCTCGGCGAACCCGATCTGGCCCTCTTGCCAATAGCTCCTGGCGCCGTCCTCCCTTTCGTGGAACACCTCACCGGTCTTCGCCTGAATCAGCACCGCCTGACCGCATCCATACACTGCTCGCCCCGTGATGCGATGGACATACACAAAGAGATCGGTAGTCGTCGGAGTATCGGGATCCATTGGGGGACTTTTACGACCACGATAGACGCAAGGATGACGATGGGTCATTTGGAGGAATCCAGGAAGGAGATGGGAGTGTCGGACGTCTGGGAGAAGGAGGGCGCTTTTGTGGTCGGTGAGGTGGGCGCGTGGATTGGATGTTGGGCTTGACGGAGGCTGAAAGGTGATGAAACCGCCGGAATGAGTTCTTGCACAGCGAAGCAGACCTTGCTGCTCTGACGGCGGGCATAATCACATCGCCGCCCAATGGCGGTCCGTCTGAACTCCCTGTGATATCCTGCTTCTTGTGCCGAGCGAGGATGAGTGCAATGCTGATGACGTATCGTCTGAATAGAAGAATGGAATGGAGAAGATCGTGACTTCAACGTCAATCCCGATTCCGCCGGAAACGTAAGTCTAATCAGGATGGATGACCTCTCGCCCGGTTTACGCTATTCCATTCCCAAAACCTCTTCTGGGTGAAGATAGCGTCCAAAATGCCCTCCCGGAAGCTCAAATCCGCTCTTCTATCCCACCAGTCCGCCGTCGCCCGCCGCGCCACCCAATCCAAAGCTGCCGAACATCGTCAAGCCAAAGCCCTATCCATCAAATCCACTCTCTCCGGCTCCTCCTCCAAACCCAAGTCCAAAGGCAAATCCAAACTCACATCCAAACCCGATGGATCCCAATCGCACCCAACCACTATCCCAATCGACAATACCGACACAATCCTCCTCCTGGGCGAAGCCAATTTTTCATTCGCGCTCTCCCTCCTCCCTCCCCCGCACTCCTTCAGCCCGAGGCAGATCTGCGCGACGAGCTACGATTCCGAAGACCTCTGTTACTCCAAGTACCCAGATGCCCGAGATCATGTTGCCGAGTTGAGGGAGAGCGGCGTGAGGGTTGGCTTTGGGGTGGATGCTGGAGCTTTGGAGAAGAGTAAGGTGGTAGGTACGGGGAGGCGATGGAGTCGCGTGGTCTTCAACTTTCCTCATGTCGGTCGGTCGCCGCTCGATTGCGGGAGACGGTGAAGCTGATAAGGTGGATAGGTGCGGGTATCACGGATCAGGATCGGAATATCTTGTCGAACCAGCATCTACTGCTTCGGACATTCCGCTCTGTCGCCCCGCTTCTGACGGACGGTCCATCCGCCTTCCCCATCCCCACCAAAACCAAGGGGAAGTCCTCGAAGCGAAAATCTCCCCCAGACACGGATTCCGAACCCGACTTCGACCTCCACCCCGAGGACGACTTCGAACCCCCTTTCCAACCCACCGACACCTCCCGAACCCTCCAATCCCTCCAACCCCCGCCCCGCCAAGGAACACTCCTAATCACCCTACTCTCCCAGGCCCCCTACACACTCTGGGACCTCCCCCACCTCGCCACCCGTCCCCCTCCCCTATGTCCCGGCACGACCCTCCCCCAACCGAGATACAGGCTTCTCCGGTCGTTTGAGTTCAGGCCAGAGGTATATCAGGGGTATGAACATCGACGGACGATTGGGTGGAGGGAGGGCTTGAGTAGGGGTAGGAATGAGGAGATTTTGGGGAGGAAGGGTAGGGGGAGGACTTGGGAGTTTGCGCTGGCGGGGGAGGATTGAGTAGCTTCGTCTGAGGCGAGAATCTTGAGCAGTATGGGTGGGAAGGGGGCGGTGGTTTGGATGGCGGATGCTTGTCACGACGAAGTGATGATTCTTCGTGCATGCAGAGGGTTGCATATTCGACTGACCCGAGACTCAAGCGAGACGTAGGGGTACTATTATGAGGGGTATCTCCGCTAGGGCCAATTGAACGCGGGGTATCTTCCGGAATCGAAATGTCCATTCATCCTGTGCATCTATCTGAGCCACAGCAATCATCTTCGCTTCGAGAACAGCTACACCGTAATCAGCTCGTCTCTGGCTAATGACCGCTGGAACCACCTTATTGAACAACGCCAAGACCTTCGGTACGTTCAGCTGCACGTACTCGAGATCCAACATCGCCTGATTATCTTTTTGCTGCAGTCTCATCAGCCCACATAGCTCCTACCTACATCCCGACTCACCTTCTCCAGGAGATCGTCAATCTTCAGGTCCATCTCCAGTATCGGCTTTTCCCGCCCCTTGAAGTACAGGGCGATGATGAATGTCCCCGGGGTCGGGGAGGTGATATTGAAGTAGATGTTTATCCGTCTACCGCGCCGGACTGGTCAATTCCTGCCAAGATATAGAGGTGATCTACCCACCGATTCTCCGGCACGTTACTCTCCATGATGATACCCTCTTTCTCAAACTGGCTATGCGTAAACCGATATGGTCCCAGTATAGCGCTCTTGACCGGCTTCTTCTCCTTCCCATTGACCGTGACCACGCCCACTCCACCCGCGCCTTTCTCCTTACTACTCGTCAACCGCACATTCTGGAGGTACGCCTTATACTGTTCGAGTTGAGACCGGAGGTAATTATTATGATCGCCAATCGTCTTGTACACCGCTTCCAAACTCCGTGTCTCGAGAACCACCTTCTCCTTCGTGTTCCCCAAGTGAATCATCTCCGCCGCCACTTCATCCTGCATGATCTTGAATCCATCACCTCGTTCCACGACGCTAGCAGAGTCCAGCTCGCCAAGCAGCGCGTGGACTTTGATCCCACGTCGAACCAGTACTGGGTCTTTCGATGTCGCCGCTCGTTCTGCGAGACTGGACAGGTCGACAGGGCGTTTGTCCGCGAGTTGGGGTATCGATCGGAGCAGCTGGACAAAGATGGATTTGGCTTCCATGTAGTTGATGTCGTTTTGCGTGACGCTATCGGACATGAGCGCGGTGGAGAGGTCCTGGATCGGCGTCTCCCAGCGAGAGTAAAGGGGTAGCTCGAGGGATCGGTTCTCTTTTCGCGGGACCTGAGGAGGTGCGGCGCCAAGCTCGTCAAGCAGGATGCGGAGGTGGTGCTTGTCGTTGGGAGACTACGAGGAGTTAGCGGCACTAACGCGGAGAAGGTATACCCACCAGGACGTCCATGTGCTGCATGAGGAGGGAGTGGGTGTTGTACAGCTCGTTCAGGGTGATGTTGATCTGCAGATCCTTTTTCGAGAGCGCCATGTACTGATCAAGCTGGGCCAAGTCAACAAAGGGCTTCGACTCATCTCGAGAGACACCCACCTCGAGTGACTCGTAGAAATCCCCAACCTCGCACAACGCATTCAAGAAGTGGTTCATCCGGACCTTGTTGGTCTCGACAAACGGATTGAGCGACATCATGTACTGCTCCTTCGCATACGACGGCTTGTTGGCGAGGTTCTGGAGCATCTTTGCGATCTACCCAGAGTCAGCGAGAACTACCCAAGCCGCCAAATCGAGCTTACCAGTGTGAGTGTCCGCCGAGGATACCGTGCCGGGACACCATCAACCAGCATATACGCCTGAGGAGTGACGATCGCAGGGTTGATGAAACGGAGGAAGAAGAAGCCGCCTATCAGGCTACAGATCGATGCGTCGCTCGCTTCGGAGTATTTCCGCTGCGAGCCGCTGTTAGCGCTACTCCGAAGCTGATGGGTGAGACTAACCCGTGTGAGCGAGCGGATCTGCTTGCAGATCCACCGTATCCCATACGGCACCGTCTCCATACTGTCGATGATCGTCGAGAGGAAGGTATTGGCGATCTCCATGAGCATTGTCAGGCGGGGCACGATGATGGCCTGGACGTCTGCGTTGGCAGCTGCGACTTCGGGTGGGACGCCTCGAGGGAGGGATGGGGGAAGGGTTCCGGAGTCTTCCTCGATCTGAGCGATCATCTGCTCATATACCTGGACTCGATCAGCGCACGTAAAGCAGGAGAAGGCCGGCGTACCTTTAGCGGATTCATCTCGAGGTTGAGGTCTTTATGCTCGATGAGACTGTTGATCCGGTCCGCCAGTACCGTCTTGAGGTAGCTCTGACCGGGGCCGCGGCGGGTGTACGTCGTCATCATCCGGGACACAGGGGTATTGGCGCGGAGGAGTGATCCGAACTCGGAGGTTGTCTCGAATTGCGCGCTCAGCACGCTCTGCGATCGTCACCATCGTTTCCAGCCGGATATAAGCGACCGACCTGAAACATCGTCAAGAGCAGATGCTCCTCCCTCTGCTCGTACTGATTCCCATACAGCGTGAACATGACCGTTTGCAACAACGTGTCAATCTCCGACAGGCTGACCAACCTACACAGACTGGCAACATGCCGTGGTTCACTCTGGAGTAAGAAGAAGAGATTCGCATACTGACCCATCCTCCTCTCATCCGGCCAAAGCTCACTATCCTCCTCCACGTCCTCCAACGCCTCAGCGACCTCCCTCTTCTCATCCGCCGCCATCCGATTCTGGATCAAAAGCGCGATCCGACTATCCAAATAACGCACGTCCCGCTCGAGCACGAAGTTCTTCTTTGACTGAGCGGAGATCCGGGATTTCAGGTCGCGGAGTCGACGTTGAGCGCGGGCGAGGTCGTCTTCCACTTCGATGTCCTGTTCGGCGGCGAGGGAATACATTGCGTTGACGGAGTACCGGTTCGTCATTCGGTTGGTTAGGCGTCGGGAGAAGTGGGAGTGGGCGGAGGCGGGTGGGGAGGGGAGGGAGGAGGACGAGGTCATGACGACGGTGGTCATGGCGGCGGCGTGTGAAGTAGGGGAGAGTGGACGATCTGGTAAGGAAGGCGGGTAAAGGTGTTTTGATGGGTGATCGGAATAGGTTTTGATTGAGCTGAGTCGGGGCCCTCCTTTCGCTAGGATCCTGCTCGAGGTCAGTGAAGACTGCGCTGAATCTGCCGCTGGTCTAATATGCGCTCCTCCTTCCTGTACCAGGGGTGATTAGACTATTGTATATGATATTGACAAAGGAGACCGAAAGGATGAAGAGCCAAGTCCCCTTTAGCTCAGGACGGGGATCGCGTCACACGGAATGTAATTGTAATTGTCGCACTGACCCATGGCTAAGAAAACTCTCGAATATTTCTGTGGGACGAATGCAACATTCCTAACGAGAGGCTTACAGCACCATGCTGTCGCCCTCATCATCCCATTCCCGCTCCTGATCCCGCTCGAACGCCCCCGCCTGGCCCGCATCTTCCACCGCTCGGGCTTGCTCTGCCTCGGCCGCTGCCTGCGAATCGACAATCACTGCCCAGACCGATGCTTTGAACTGTACATTCCACGTCAGTGGATACTGAGGTGACGGAGGAGTCGATGTACAAGGGTGAGGACTAGCCCCATCTTCTTCTCGAGTACCCGCAATTCCGCCAATAAGCCCTCGTTCGGCGACTCCGCCGTCAACCGAGCAAGGCTCGCTATCTGATCAGGCGGCATCGTAAGTCAGGGTAGGAAAAGAGAGGTGAGGAGACGGACCCGTTTGATCTTGTCGCCGAGCTTCGCATATTCCCATAGGACATCTTGTTCGAGAGGGGAGAGTTGGCCGTTATTGGTGCTGAGAGAACAGGAATAAGCTTAATTGTTTAATTGTTTTTCATGGGGTGCATAAATCTACTAGGGATTGATGGTGACGGTCATGCCGAAGGGAGAAGAGGTGAAGTTAAACGACAGAGTCCGGCCAGGTGATATGTGCTTGAACCCGTTTGGTGAAAGTGTCCACGAAGATGACAGGAGTCTCGTCCACCTATAGCGATTGGATGTCCAGCCCCATCGATCTCCCGAAATCGCCAGAACCTTCTCCCACGTCTTGACTAGGCGAATGGTCGGGCAATCGCTGATTCAAGAGTCGTCCCTGGGTGATTGAGGAGGTGTAGATAGCTTTGAAGGAGGGAGAGGAATGTTCAGGCAAGTCGCGTCCAGCACGCGACACGGAAGCAAATACCGGTGTCTTTCGGCCTGTTTTACTCCGCGCCACCACAGACTTTGCTCTCGATACTTCCTTAACCCGTGAGCCGAGCAGCCGTCAATGGAGACGTAGCATTACGTTGACATGAGACGAAACCATCACAAAACGTGCCACCGCCCTAGGAAACCCTATCCATGCTCCTGACGGAACATCCTAATAGCCATTCACTTCTTCCCAGACCTATAAACCGCTCGTCAGCACTTTCTCAGCCTGACGCTCCACTCCGGACTATTCGATGTCGTCCGTTGGACGTTTGCCGAGAGGCGAGAGCAATGATAACCTGACGCCTACTTCTTGATTCCCCCGCCTCCCAATGGTCCTTTCTCCGCCGCTATCCGCGCCATCAGCTCAAAGACCAGTTTAGAGGGCCCAACGCACCCTTCGTCGCCAAAGCCTTCAGCTCCGCTTGTTCCTTCTTCCTATACGCAATCACCTCGGTGAGCCTGAGGGATAGTGAGATCGAGGGCGGACGCACTGCCTCTCCTTGAATGCTTTATCGTCCTCATCGCTGCGGAGTCATCAGTGTTTGCTTTACTCTTTGCTATAGATTGAACTACACGCACAGCTCTCTCTTGTCCTTCTTTGGCGCCTTTTCGAGGACAATCCCGTAGAGGGACCAGCACGAGGAATGAAGGGAACGAGACCGGTGACGAGAGAGATGACAAGGATGAATAGCATATTCGTCAGCCAAGTTCCTCATCTGCCTAGAAGGGAGAGACGCACCTTCAATGGCTTAGCTACCGACCCAACGGATTCGTCATATTAGATGTTTGCGAAGTCGGAGTTCTAGGGGTACGCACCTTTGCCAGCTGGAACGGCAAAAATTGGATCAGCTACCGGTCCGATAATTTCGTCCGAGACGCCGCACGTCTCTTCTGCAAAGATCGGTAGCTCACCTTGACGTCCCGACATCCTGGGCACGAAGTAAGGGCTCTGCAATCCGGACGAGCTGTCGAGCAATAAGCACGGTGTGTCTGACACCGTAAACCGGTACCAGTTACACTTAAAAGGTCCCCCTACATTACAATGTTTCTCCGTGTGGAGGTGGGTTGATTACCGGTCTGTCGATTCCATTCCCATTCAAACATCTTGAATATTCATCCGCCAGTCACACAAGCCTCAACCAGCTCACCGACCACATTACAAAACTACCTTCGCCAAAATGTCTGAGCAAAGCGAAGTCAAGTCGTGCTGCGTCACAGGCCGTACGTCTCATTCCGCTTTCTTCCGGTCATCGATTTCTTCCGCACGTCGAATCTCCTATCTCAGCTATCATCACCGACCTCACCTTGTCAAAGCGCCTTTCGATCAGACGGAGAGCTTGGCTCAAAGGATGGATGCTGACTAATCCG
>JAABUP010000571.1_pt1 | contig 80215 bp, 98 predicted proteins | sample 5559201 | NCBI WGS metagenome assembly JAABUP01 (sample SAMN10711887, study PRJNA513373) | rock metagenome | isolation source: Antarctica rocks | place: Antarctica
TTCATTTCCTTAGTCTTCATACCGTGAGTACGCGTTATTCGTGGGTCAGGAAACTCCCTGGACGAAGCCACTTTTCACACCACAGATGCCCCTTTTCAAACTTTCATTGCCCTTCACATGCATATGCTTTCATGACGAAAAGAATAGCATTGGTGAGCTGGTCATCTGAGCTCAATATCAACACTGTTGAACGGCAGACAGGAAGGATCCATGTGAGACACCATTTGCGGGCAGAGATAGATGGCATTTTTGCAATTGCCTTAGAGGCATGGGCGGATTTTTTGTTGCACTTATTAAACAACCCCGCAACGGTTCTTGTGAAATTGTTGAAAGGGAAACGATTGAAGTCAGTCGTGTCTTGAGGATTCAGCCGGTTCTGCCGGTGTACTAGACCGGAACTACAGTAGTATAGGCTCATGGACCTCCGCCTCTCACTGAGCGGAATTCCTCCAATATAAAATCGTCTGTTTATCTTCAATATTGAGCCCAGAGCTGTTCACGTCACCATTGGCGCCGGCAGCCTGATGCATAGTCATCTGCTAGGTGTCATGAAAACATTACTGTGTTTGGGACAGGAACTTTGCGGGGTTTGACGCCACAAAGTCCGAAAATCTTACCCGGAGTGAGCGGCCCATGACGTATTTTGGCGCGATCTGCGATATAAACGACTCTTCTTCCATCCCACCCGGACTTCTTCCAGATTTTTTCCGAGATCTGCAAATCATGTCGAGGTATTGCTACGGCGGTTACGGTGAGCTACTTGCGAACGCACACTCAACTACATCTACCTATCGTTCATTGAGCTGATGATCATCCTGTTCAGGCTATTGCAATGCAGAAGGGCTGGGTTCCGGCGCCCGAATCGGTATCGGAGTTGGTATCGCCGTCGCTGTCCTCGCTGTCATCCTCCTCATCTCATACTGGCGCAGGCGGCAAGTCTTTTCCCTAATTCTCTCCGCGATCCTCTCACTCCCGTCCTATCCTTTGTCCATCCGTTTATCCTCCCGCTGACTTGGACATCCCCCCTCTCCTAGATCGTTGAAAAAACGATTCGCCAAGTACCGACCCCCGGCACTCCCATTCACATCCAACAACAACGAATCATCCACCCCATACGCCAATAATCCGCCGCCACCCCAGGCGTCGAGCTGGAACAACAACCAGTATGGGAGAAACCCGCCGCCACCGGCCCAGACTTACCAGCCTAGCATGGCCGGGCAGTATGGTGCTCCCAAGGCTACTGCGGGAGCAGGGACGGGATCGGAGACGGGGATGGGCGAAGGGGAGCACGAACATGGGTATGAGTGGCAGCAGGCTAGGGAACAGGAGAGGACGGCCAAGACACAGGCACCGCCTGGTTATGAGGTTGGAACCGGTCAGGGTGGGTGTCCAAGATTGATCGGGAGAGCGAGCTGATCCGTTGGTGGGTTAGCGACCGACAATACCGGGACCAGAGGATACCTGCCCCCGCCTGGACCACCGCCAACCGGGAAATGATCAACTAGAAGGGCAGTGTGAGGATTGGGTCCCCACAGCAAGGATGATGGGTGGTGAGGAGCAATTATTCTAGATTGATTCGTTAAGGGATCATCAACAAGTACCAACGGTTTGTCATGCAGTATATAGCGCATGTATTATCATACTCATACCAGGGGCCATACCTGGGGCAACGTTTCTCATCGGCATGTCAAAAATACCGTGAACCGCCACTCAATGTTAATCACCGAGGCATGCCAACCATCGAGACATGCCGATGATATTACGCCCTGCTGGCCGTATCGACTGAGGAAGGTGAATTTTCTCGTCCCTCTGCCCGTTTGGACCGTTCATGTCACTCCTCTGACTGTCTTGAGAACCGCGGACGCGCCAGGTCGGAGGACTGATGAATCCTATTATCATTGAGCAGACATTTATGACTGATGGATGAAGCGCATCAGAGTGTCTCGTTTGCCCTGCCCATGGAGCGTTTCATCATTTCCCACTCGCAGAAAGCACCTTTGACAACAGCTCCTCCATCCTCAGCTGACTCTCCCTCATCTCCTTGATCTCGCCCTTCAGCACATCCACCTCTGACCTCGTGTCATTCGTCGGTATTGGCATAGCTGACGTCTTGCCGAATAATCTGGCGAGGGGACTATCGAATCTCCGTGCTTTCTGCCGGAAGCCCTCTTCGGAGTCTTCGCCGTCGTCCGAGAGAGTTAAGGCTTTGAGCGGAGTGGTGGTACCGGAACGTGCCAGGAGCAAAGGCGGAGGACCGGCTTCGAAGACTCAGGCGATGAGGACTTCGGATCCAGCGCCGAGAAAGGAGCTGCTCCGATCAACTCAGCCTAAGACGGACCTCACGAAAGCTCACTCGAACAAGCTGGGCCGCTGGATACGATCGACAACAAGGCCAAGAGACGAGCGCCGCAATTGGACACCTCGCTGCTTGATGATAGTGCCATCGCTCGTATGCCGAGATCGCTATGAGTATGGGGAAGCTCTGCAGACGAAGTAAAGGAGCCGGTCAACCTTGGTAAGTGAACCTACAGTGAGACGGATGGATAAGACATTGATACGATGCAGAGTTCGAGGTGAGGAGAGCCAGCTAAGCGGTAGGAGTACGATGAAAGCAAGAAGGTTGATTGGCGGTAGGTACGAGAAGACCGCATCGGATTTGACGCCTTCCACGGTCTTAACGACTCGTTGGAACAGGTGCTGTTCTCGTCTCAGCCAGAATCTGATAGGAACGGGCGGGGGACCCACCTCTTCCTGAGCGTTCTGGTTGATCTCGGCGAACTTGTTCGAGAGGATGGAGATGAGAATGGTGATGAGCAAGGTATTGCATAATGCACTAATGGATTCATGAGCACGAGGTCATCATGAATTGACAAGGCTCACGCATATGAGATCAGAACGATAGGTCCGAAGACGGGATGGAACGATTCGCTTGCGTTGAAGCCTACGTGAAGACTGATCAGCACAGGCTCATGAGAGCTATACGAAGACGTACCAAGCCAAACTGAGGGGGTGACAGTCAGTCAATCGGCCTGCGTGATGTTGCTAACGTACCCAGATCTGCCTAGATTCGGGGTTAGAGGATGCAACAGCCGGAGCTTGCGCGACTCACAGCATGAGCCAGACAATCTGCCTGATTGTCCACGTCTGCCGCCCAAGCCCAAGTGAATGCCACGACTGCCAGGTCCTTCAGCGGACAGCGTCGAGCAGACGAGAGCATGGCCAACAGGAAAGACACATAAAGCCCACGAACCGCGTCATCATAGCCCTCAGCTAGTCCGACTTCAGCATTGGGTCAGCAAGGACAGTGCTTTGCGTACGGCCAGGATGACGACATTATCCTTGATCAAGAGAAAGACCAGCCGCGGAAACAAGATGCACGCGCCACATGCCAGGATGTCGAAGGCCAGATCTGAGGTGGCAAGGGAGTGCGAAGCGAGGGCGAAGATGCGGAGACAGAGGTAGAAAAGGAAGATGACGATATATGCCAGGTCGAAAGCGTTCCGGGCCTGACCACTTTCAGCGAACAGCGCTTCAGGTCTCAAATTTCCAGACTCACATTGGCAGCGTATACTAGAAGAAACGGTGAGCTTGGATGTGCTGCGGATTGTAGAGAAGCCTCACCTGTCCATCCATGCTCTTTCGATGCAGCCAATTCATCGAGCATGAAGCCCAAGCCTATGCTCGCCCAGACGTCATCGGATGCACCCTGGAAGGCGCACCAGTCTCGCACGAGCTCGCCGACGAGATCCGCTTCGTCCTCAGGATGGGGGAAGGTGCGAAATATCTTTACTGTGACGGTCATTACGGGGAGCGAAGTGGTAACGAGACTACTGACTGGCTAGCAACTCGCAAAAAGCCGCTCGGCTTGTCTGGAGAGGCGCATAGCTCATGTCGCCCGTCGCGAGATTGATGAAATGTATCCTGTTCTCCTTGGGTCAGCCATAGGTTCCGAAAGATGACAGCCACATAATCCAAGCTCGCACATACCGATTGGCCATCAGAGCGTACAGCACCCCACCGAGGCGTAGTTGTCCTCCCCACCTGATCTGGAATCTTCGCTGCACCCGACTCTCCGCCATCTCCCGACCTCGGGACCGTGAGCAGACCGCTCCCACTGCTTGGCCCTTTCTCATCCTGGAACTTTAGGGCAAAGCGCTCGACAATGGGTCGGACGAGGGTGTAGTTGATTGGGGGAGAGTGCAGCTGTTCACAAGTCAAGGACGTGTCTATTGCGCCCGTGATGGAGGAGGAAAGCTCGTGTATGAGGGCGAAAATCGAGTTCGGCGGAGGGCCGAGAACAGGGGAAGTAGAGGGTTTTGCGGCCATTTTTTAAGACGTGGGATACCTCAACTGATCAGAGTCGAGACCATAGTACACCTCCTCGAGTAGGTTAGAGCTCGTTAGCACCCCGATTACGCGTCCAAATCCGCCTCTGGAAGGCTCGAGAAGGGTTCCACCCAAAGGAGTGCATCAAATCCTATCGCTCGTTCATCAGGTCCGCGTCCCATTTACTATGTGCTGTATGCGAACTCGTTCTACCAGTCCCCGCGTTCTACTTCCTGATTTATAGCTGCGCTCACACCTTGTAGCCCCAAGTATGTCAGACGCCGCCCCTGAGTGCGCGCCAGGACGTCGCAAGTCTTCTAGATCCCTGATCCCGGGCATATTCTCCATAAAGAGCTTCTTGAGTGTCTCGGGGATCTCTTTAGCATGAGGAAGACCGATTTCGCCAGCGTGTTTTAGATTGGGATCCTCGCTCCATGCCCAAATGGCATATAGCTCGGGACTGTCTGCACGTCACGTAGTGCCGGGTTCGTTCCCATGACCCTCGGGATCGTTTCCCGCCGCCGTGTGCTCCGAGCTGACATCATAGATGGGCCAGGGAAGACTGATCTCCGCGCTGTACACCATCCCCACCGGGCTTGGCGACACGGATCATCTCCTTTCTTGTATGCTGCCAGTCGGAAATCCCGATGATGACTATCCGGACGTAGACCAGGTCGAAGTGTCTTATCAGCGAAAGGAAGAGTCTTGTTCGCATCGGCAAAGGTGAAGCTAACATTCGAGGGAACGGGGCCCATTGGCTTGGATACCATCACATCGGCGCCAATGATCTTGGCCTTCGGAAACTCTTCGGCAGTCTCAATCGCCGAGACTCCAGTCCCATTTCCTACCTCAAGAAGTGTCTTGCCGGAGCCATCCTGTCTTAGGATGTCGTGCAGAGGAGCCAGGTAATTGCGGTTGCCGACTGAAGCTTGAAACTAGCGATGCTGCGTGTTCTATCGGTCAAACTCCTCCTCATCGGCAGCTACGATGTACTGATGATCCTTCGCGTGCTCTCGGATTTTATGAGCTTCTGCCAGAGTCGTCTGCTCCGCACAGGCCATCGTCCTCTGCTTATAATCCTCTGATCCAATGTCAAACCGGATGATATTGGCCCTTGGATCACAGGATCCCCGGTAGTCCCCACGTCACTCCGGGATATCGGTATCAATGCAAAGGGGGTTTCCAAGGGGGTGAGCTTTTGTGCAGAGAAAAGTAGCTTTCTGCTCGTCAAAACACCTGGCTTGCGGTTACGATCTCGGTCGGCCTGATCGGCCACTGCCGGTTCTGCAGAGCGGACGTAATCCGATCTTGGACAGTGAGAATCGTATGAGCAGCTGAAACGAGCTCGACCCAGCTGGACAACACTGACGGCTCAGCCGGCAGTTCCTTCACGATGTATCAGGCCAGCTACACCTCACCTCCCCCTCAGCCTTGCACATCTCCTCCAACTGATCCCTATGGTACTTCTCCAATCTTCATCAGTCCTCGACAGCCACACAGCGGAGCTTTCTCCCCACCTCCCGTTGCCCCTGCTGCCAAGGGCTTCTCCCCCATGCCCTCGAGCCAATCACGGTATAACCAATACTCGCCTTCCCAGCAGTACAGCCGATCCAATCCAAACCGATATACGGCTTCACCATCATACCCACAACAACCTCAGCAGCTCCCACCGGCACGGCATAAGGGCACTCTCGCTCCCGGCAAGATCATCCAGGTTGGCATCCATTCAGTCCGGATAGAGCGGTATCTTTCGGAAGGAGGGTATGCGCATGTTTACCTTACTACTTCGGAGGAACCTATCTACCCGCCAATCAAGGGGGAGAAGAAGGGAAGATGGGGGGAGAAAGGGTACAGACAACACTGTCTGAAGAGGATCGCGTTCGAGGACGAGGCGGTTTGGGCGGATGTGAAGAAGGAGATCGAGGTCATGGTGAGTCCTTGTGATCATCAGATCTCCGCTCCGAGCGGTCTGACCTCTTAGTCACCAGAAAGCATTGCCCCCGAATCCTCATCTGACGCAGTATCTTGGGTCCGCACATTCTCGATCACCCAATGGCAGCCATGAGGTTTTCATCCTCATGGAGTTCTGCGCAGGTGAGCTCTCAGTTCTGTTCTTGCTTCAGACCATCACGTGGGACGATACGCTGATCATTTCGTCATCCCACAGGCGGCGGCATCATTGATCTGCTGAACAAGCGGTTAAGGGACAGGCTGAAAGAGATTGAGATACTCAACATATTCACCGATGTGTGCGAGGTAAGCCAAGAGCTCCATCCACTTGTAATCCGGTCACATGCTGACGCCATCCTGCACAGGCTGTCGCAGCGATGCATGCCTTATCTCGACCGCTCCTGCACCGAGATCTCAAGGTATGTCATCTCATAGGCGCACAGTCCGTCATCTTGACACAAGGGCAGATCGAGAACGTGCTATCCCAACCTACATCCTCACCACCAGCACCAGAACGGCCTACCCCACTCCTCTTCAAGCTCTGCGATTTCGGCTCGACCACCTATCCCGCCTCTCGTCCCCCATCTACGAAACTTGAGGTGGACTCGCTGTCCTTGGACCTGAATAAGCATACAACGCTCCAGTATCGGAGTCCTGAGATGGTGGAGCCTATGCTCGGTTGGGCTGTTGGATTGCCGAGCGGTACGCCTCGCTGTCTACCGTCGTGGGGTGCTGAGCTTATGCTTGGGTAGACGTCTGGGCCTTAGGCGTGCTGCTGTACAAGCTGTGCTATTATACCACTCCCTTCGAAGAACACGGCACCTTGGCTATCGTCAATGCCAAATACACCTTCCCGCAGTACCCCGTGTATTCTCCACGACTACAGCATCTTATCGGCGAGTTGTATCTCGCAGTCTCAATAATATACTGAATTGACGTGATGCTTGCAGCCGCTATGCTAGTGGAACAGCCCATTCGACGACCGTCGATATTCGAAGTTCTAAAAATGGCTCACGGCATGAGCGGAACCAAGCCAGAAGTGAACTATGTCAGTCTACATTCTCTGTGCTTCGAGTCACACTGATTATCACTCCAGCCGAGCCCGTCCCGCTCCATTCCGGCATTCGCCCAGCCTGCTCAACCTTCGATGCCGAAGGCGACCGCGTTTTCCTCAAATCTACTGGACTTCACGTCGTCAACCTCAAATCATGACTCGCAAATACGACAGGCCCCGCTCGTGCCCTCTGTACAGCCTGGTCGACGAGGACGACCGACAAGGGAGCCGAGTAGGAGCCAACTACCTTCTAGCAAGTTCCCCCGAATGCCCCAACCACCCGTGTTGCATCATCCCAAACCACCCAATGTCGCCGACAATCTGGCCTCCGCCGCTCCTCTCTTGCAGGTCACTGGCGAAGCCAAGGAGACCCAAAGTTCCCCGAAACCTCCCCAGAATCTCGATACGTTTGGCATGCCGTCAATCCCGATAGCGACCCCGAAATCTGAAGAAGGCTTCGAAGACTCGTTCGGAGCGAGAGTATCAAGGTTCGGAGCGAACCTTCAGAGACCAAGCTCTGGTCTTGATCCCTCCCTCCGCGGTTTCCGGTCAACGAGCATATCCGCGTCACAGCCTAAGTCCGGTCTAGCGACTTCGTCATCGTATAACTTCCCTACCTCTTTCGAAGCATCAAAGGGAATTTCACCGGCACCCACAGCCAAGAGGACGCTCGATCCCTCATCTTCCATCCCAGACGGCGAGCTCAGCTTTGAGACTCGCTTCCCTTCCATTGAAGCACTGTCATCAGGAGACGCTTTCTCGCCACCTCTTCCCACAGCCGCACCTACATCTCGTCCGCAATCGAACCAACCTCAAACCCTGATTTCCCCTATCACCTGTCCGCCTACGAAGCGACCGAAGTCCGGGCCGAGGCAGCAGTCCATCATGGGCAGTCTGACTGGTGGCGAAACCCTCTCAGATCATCAAGCTTCGAGCTCCAAGGCCGATCGCGCACCGCAACCTCATTCCACGCACGTTACAGGCACCGCCTTCAAAAGCATTCAGGGCGGGATGTTGTCCCCTCCAACTGCTCAGTCACAGACGGGATACTTTGATCTTACCTCTCAAAATGGCAGAGCATCGCCAGCAACCGCTGCGGGGGCCACAAAGTCGCCCATGCCCCAGGATCTGATGACCGGTGATGAGTCGGGCGAGCTACTTATGGCGTCGATGCGGCCAGCGATGTCCACTATGACCTCAGCGAATGGAATACGGCTTAGGCCGAAGTCGATGAGTCAGCCACCAGCATCCGGCTCCCAATCTGGGGAGTCAAGGCCATTGCTCGCTCATGTCAACTCGTCCAAGTCGAACGACAACACTCAGCCTCAACGGCCACCTCTTAAGGGGATGCAAGTAGAGGAGATTGTCACTTCGCCGGACGCGAAGTCCCCGGAGAAGGTAAAACCCGACTCATCGGATGAGGAAGCTGGACCGGAGTCGGCTTCTGCAATATACCGTCGACCGGATTTCCCTTCACAGGGAGCCTCGGCACTCCCTGCAGCGGATGGCAAGTGGGCAGCCCCGAAAGCCGGCCAAAGTGGCAAAGAGAAGGAGAGGTCGCCCAGCAAGCTGCCATCCAAAGCAGCTACGACCCCTCTGCCGGTTGAGAACAGCAAGGAGCGGCCCGCGGCTCGTAGATTGCCAACGACGGAGCGGAATCGACCGCAGTCAATGTACGTAACGACTACCAGTGGACCGTCGCAGTCAGGAACGGACGCGTCAGTTCCGCAATCCGCCGAGCCACAGCGACCGTCCCATGGTCGTCAAGGTTCGATCACGGACATGGTATCCCGGTTCGAAAGCATGAACTCCCCTGTGACGCCCACTGCCAGCGGATCGTCAAATGGGCTGTCGAGGAAGCCATGGGTTGCTGCCAAGCCCGCGGCATTGCGCAAGCTGACGACCGAGGTCATCTCCCAATCCCCCTCTTTCATGTTGCCGAAGAAGATTGAAGGTCCTGTCACCGTCGCTCCAAAGCCAGTGCAGTACGGCCAGACTCCCGCGCCCGCAGGCTTCTCACGATCGTCCTCGGGCCGGTCATTCCCTATCACCATGCCCACTCCGTCTGCCAAGCCCTCAGTGTCGGCGACGGCCGACCACGTTGAGCCGGACGCGGCAGTCAGGCGGAACGATCCCAAGTCGCCGAAGAGCTCAGAAGCACAGGATAGTCCGGAGAAGCAGCAGCCGGTGAATCTCCTGATCCAGCGATGGAACCGGGGTGGGATGAGCAAGCCGCAGTCGCAACCCAAGCGAGGGAATTACGTCTAGCGCACGATAGATTGTAGGTTATGCTATATGCATCAAGGGCATCTAGTCTGTATAGTAGGATGTGGCTCAGCACGACCAATCATGCACATCCTCCTCCTCGATCTCCAAGACCTCCATATCCTCATCAAATTCATCACAACCCCGATCATCCGCAAACACCTTCCAATCCCTCTCCTCCCACCCTCCCGCATTGACATCATGAACCCCGGCCTCAAAATTCTTCCATCTCCATCGCTCACACGAGTCCCCCCAACACCAGATAAGCGGTCCTTTATCCTTCTTCGGATCACCCCCAGGTCTAGCCATACCAGACTCCGCAGCTCGCTCAAGCGCCTTGAAAGCAATCTTGATATCCTCCATCCCCAGCGGTCCGTCCGGTCCTCCACCAGAAGCTTGGAGCATCTTGACTAGTAATTCCGCATCTCGCATAGGATCGAATTCCTCTCGAGCCTCTTTCCGCTCTTTCGCCTTCTTCTCTTTCCCCTTCGCGTCGGGTTCGTCCTTCTTCCTCTCATTGTCATCGGTAGGTTCATCTTTCTTCTTCTCTGGAGCAGCAGCAACAATTTCGACCTCGTGCTTGTTATCCTCAGCCTCCTCGTTCACTTTGCCCTGGGCGGGGACGGGAACGGCGACGATCGCATGCTCGCCGTCGTTGTTGACCGCGGCCACCATAGGTGATTGGGAGGGGTGGATCTCCTCGCCGTCCCTGACTTTGACATTGCTGCCTGGCGAGTCTGGCGCAGGGGTTCCAATAGCGAGAGCGGCTCGCGTGACTGCGAGGTGAGCCTTGTCGGGCTTGTCGCTGATCGTCTCCTTGGTGGCGTCTCCCTCCTTCTCCCTGTCGTCCTTTCCGTTCCTTCTGTCTACCTTCTTCTCGCCCTCCTTCTTTCCCTCGCCCTCCTTCTGATCGCCCCTTTTGTTGACGTCCTTCTTCTCATCATCCTTCTTCTCCTTCTCCTCACCCTTCCCCTCCTTCCCCTCCTTTGCCTCCTTTGGCTTTCCCCCATTCTCCTTCTCCTCCTCCGCCTTCCTCTCCCGATACGCAATCTCCTTCTTCTTCCTCTCCTCCGCATGTTGGGCCCTCACCATGCCGCCAAAGACCCGATCGTGACTGGACGTGACGAGGAGTTCGAACTTGTTGGCAGACTCCTTGGGCTTCCATTGGAGAAGCTCTTCGATGCGGAGCATGAAGAATCCGTGCGCCATGACGAGGTAGGCGCCGGCGGGCTCCGTCCATTGCCGCGGGATCGGTTTCTATCCCGGCATTCACAATGTCAGCAAGTTTGGAGGGTAAGGTGCGATGGGATCTGACCTCGGTATTGTAGATGCACTGCACTCCGACGGTCGCGAGGATCTCTTCGAACCCTTCGCGCGTCCATTCGATGTCGTCCCCCTCAAACTTCGGGATCGTGCCATCTTCACCTTTCTTCACGTCAAGCAGATGGGCTTGAGCATCAGCGTCGGACCAATCGTAGCGCGACCAGAAATAGTTTGCGTGTAACTGTATCCCAGTCAGCCAGGTCGCTCGCGCAGGATACTGCACATACCTCCTGATTCGTCGTCTCGGCCAGATCGTTCCACAGATCCACCAAAACCCCTCCACTTGTCTTCGGTGCTTTCCTCTTCTCCCTGCTCTTCCGAACCGCCTCGATCTCCCTCTCCTTCCGCTCCTCCGTCTCACCCCTCAGTCTCGCCAGAGCCTCTCGCTCGGGTTTCTCACGCCATTGGTCCGCGAGCCACCCGTCCTTGGTGACGTCGATGTAGATCATCTCGCCACGGATGGCTTGGGCGTAATGGTGATAAGCACCGCGAGGGTCGGTCTGGATGGGCGGATAGGGGTTGGCAGCATTCAGGTCTAGGCGTGTACGAAGGGAACGATGAGGAGCAGGACCGAGGAGTCTCAGTGGTTCTGGCTCAGGGGTTTTCTCTTCTTCAGCGGTTTCGTCGGAAGCGCCTTTCGCCTTGTCACCTTTCGCGTTGGTTTCCTTCTTGGACTCGCCCTTCGGTGTGGCGAGAGTTGGACCGGGGACAAGGGGAATGGTGTCATCCTTCTTCGGCTCAGGAGCAGGAGTGGGAGGTGTGTCGGTGTCGGGAGTAGGGGGTTCGGGAAACATCGAGCCTGGTGACGCTGGTGTAGGTGGAACTGGGGAAGGGGCGGCACCGGCGGGCGTTTTGGGATCAGCTACCGGTTTCTCCATGCCTCCATTCGCGCCCTTCTTCTCCTTCTCGTCGCCTCGCTTGCCGTCCTTCTTGTCTTCATCCTTGTCGTCTTCCTTGGCGTCCTTTTTGTCGTCTTTCTTGTCATCCTTCTTGTCGTGTTTCCGAGAGTAAGACTTTTGTGGCGGAGCGGGGTGGACGGCGAGCGCCAGGGGGGGTGGGACGATGTAGCGATGAAAGGACATACTGGGTGGGAATGGTCTGAATTAGTCTTGGTCAGCAGTGGTCACTAGGCTCGGGGTAGACTCACAATGTAGGTGGAAGAGTGATGCAATGCGATGGGTGATTCAGCAAATCTATGCAGAAAACATGCAATGAGTGGTGGATGTAAGCTGAGACGGAAATCAGCCTTCGGCACCCGAGGCCAGGGATCAGTATGATCAACGCCAACCCCGTCTCCGTCTCATGAAAAGAGGGTGTGTCAGGAGTGACAAAGGATGACATCGTCGCGTCGCATAAGGGGGACACAAGGTGGGTGATGGGACATGCTCGAGGAGCGGGACGTGACACATGGGCGGTGATCACGATGAAAGGATCGGTGTGAGGGGAGGAAGATTGCTAGGCGATGGGAGATCTCCTGTGCGAGTATCAGGAGAATCATGTCGTACACTGCAGGTGATAATCTCGACGCAAAAGTCCTTTTTGGCAATGTGTCAGTATTGACGCCGCGAGAGACGCTATTGATTTATGGGCTTATGTAAGCTGTGGGATGGTCCAAGCGGGTAAATATCGGGATGGTGTTCCTGGCATGTATACGGTCTTACGGCTATACCACGTGAATGTGATAATCCCCCGAAAACTCAGCAAAACGAGCTGTGTGGGACTTCTCAAAGCGTTTTCACTTGGCGGCATCGAGACCAAGCACAATTGACTTGGATCATAGAACCAGACTGCGAGCTGTTCAAGGGGTAAGTACTTCTGCCATGGTGCAAGGATGCTGGGTATAACGCGTTGCAGCTTCGACCCCCATTCAAGCTGCTGTGGTGAGTTGAATCTCCTGTTTCTTAGCATCCTGGCATTGCGTGAACTGCGAGCGTCAAGCTGATGGATGCTGGATCAGTCATTTCGAACCCTTACTCCCCGCATCTCATCCGCCATCAGCTCTGTCACGATATCACCATTTTCATCATTATCCACTCCAGCACGCCTATTGTGTCCATCCATATCCACAAGATCAAGTCCTTCGTCTTGGCGTCCTCGCTCCCAACATCAGTCTTGAGGATCGTTACTCCTATTCTCGACCGTTCAGCTCCGAGGGGACCAGACCAGCAAAGGGTGAATCAGAAAACGGCAGGACTAGAGAAGAGGTCGAAACTCTGAACAACACGTGAGTTGCCTTGGTGTGAAGGTGTCACGTGGGGCGATTGTTTGCGGTGTTGTATATGGTCCCCCTCCGGGAAGAGCAAGGCTTGGAATGACGCTGACAGTCTCTGGTCTCCTGCTCCCTTTGATCCTTCTTGAATCCGACCCTGTTTCGTGCCTCACTGACGACCACGGCGTAATGTCGATACCAAATGGAAATCAACGAACGGACTCCTTCCGCTCTCCTCACTGGGTCGATATGACTTCATCGCCCCGCTTCTTTGATCGTGACGGACCCTCCTTTCACAATCACGACTCCTGCCATATTATCCCTTGTTTCGGCTCAACTATCTGACTCCTGCCCGCCACATCGGCTCTTGGCTGCTCCTCTCGTACCCCACTGGTGCCCCTCAAACGGATCCCTCTGGGTCCCCTCACTTCCTTTATCCCTCGCATACCTTTCATCTCCATTTCCCCTCAACTCCTTAGCCGAGACGACCGCCGGGCGATCGAGGATTCTCCATTGGCGTTGCCCCGCCCTCGGTTGGGATATAACCGTGCGGGGACGGCTCAGCCGACTCTTGACTCTCACTTCATTGCGCTATCTCTCGCTTGAATCTCCAAGACGAACGACAAGACCTACAAACACCACTGATCTCTGTAAACATGCATCCGAACCTTCGCACCATTACAAACGCACCCCTGCCTCCGCTCATTCCTCTAACCCGCCCAGCAGGCCGGCACTTCGCCACCAGCATGCCCCTTTTCCCTGCTGCGACGGGTTCGAGATTGTCCTGCACCCGCCTCACTTCCGCCAGAGTTTTTCGATCGAACCCTCTCTTACTGCTCCAGCTACCTCGCACTACCCCATCCCGCGGTGTCGCCATTCACTCCCCGGTGGCCAGCTCAGGGAATCCTGAACTCCGAACGGCTAATGACTTCAACGTTGTCATGATTGGAGCAGGCGTGAGCCTTTGTTGCTTTCACAAGATCGCGGTGCTAACAACCATACAAGAATATCATGTTTGGATCCCCTACGGGACCTTGGAAGTACGTTTGAGACAGCGAAAAATCTCACGTTCTCGTTGTTGACGTCGCCATTCAGCCATTCGTTCCGCTTCGAGCACAAACTCGGTCCTCGACTCAGGGTGGTCGCTCTCATCGACCCTTCCAGAGCTCGGGCCGACCATGTATTGGCAGAGAAGCGCAAGAGTTTCGTTGAGCCTGCATATCGAGATACCCAGGTCTTCAAGACCATCGAGGATTACCACAGTCATCTGCATTCGCAAGGGAGTGCTACTCCCCCTGAGTGAGTCACTGTGATCTATGGAGAAAGTCTATCCTGATGACCACAGTGCCATCATTGTTGGCTGCCCACCAGCGTACCGCGGCGGTACAACTAAGGGGACCGACCTGGAGATCCAGTTGATCAAGCTGTTCCCCAAAACCGCATACTTTATTGAGAAGGTCGGTGCGGGTCACATGGCTGTATCCTGGGCTAACAATCTCAGCCCGTCGGCACTGGCACTGTCGAAGCGGCGAGACAGGTCACTCACCACCTCCTCCAAAACGGCAATGTAGTGTCGGTCGGATACATGCTACGGTATCTGCAGTGTGTACAGAAGATGAAGCAGATCGTCGACGAGAACAAACTCACAGTTATGGCGACGGCTGCGCGCTTCGTGAGTCGTACTTTGACGCTTTCGGACGCTGAGCTCAGACCTCATAGTCCTGCGCTTACGAGGGCATCGAAAAGAAGGCCTGGTGGAACAAAGGCCTCGACATGGGCCCGGTCATCGAGCAAGGTACCCATCTCTGCGATCTATCGCGGTACCTTGGCGGAGACGTCAATGTTGATTCCGTGGCGTGGGTCCACACATAATGACCAGCTCGGGACTCAGCTGATGGTCCACAGGGCTCGTTCCGTCGAGTACTACGAGAAGCCGGGCAAGCTGTCCAAGATTGCATTCGACGAATCCAAGATCCCTGAAGAACTTCGCATCCCTCGCGTGACCAGCTCGATCTGGTAAGACGGACCATGATCTGTCTGCACCGTCATTGAAGCTTTGCAGGAAATACGAGAACGGTGCTGTCGGTACTTTCACTCACATCGTGGGATTGCAAGGCGTCGCGTACGATTGCGAGCTTGACGTGTGGGCGGATGGGTACCACATGAGGTCAGCAAATGACCATACGGTTTTGTGAGATGGCTCATATGACGTCTGACAGGCTCATCGACCCCTACAACACTCCTACACTATACGTCCGGTGTGTCTCCTTGCCATTCTATCCTTCGACTCTAACTGACTTGCGAATCCAGTCGTCCCGGAGACGATCAGGAAGAACGCCACGTCTTCGCCGACGATGACCCTTTCTTCTCCGAAGTGTCAAGCTTCATCGACCGCATCGAGGGTGGACCGGACGAAATCGTCCTGTCGTCCTTCGAGGACGCTACGAAAACTTACGAGTGAGCGATCCGGATCTCAATTTTGACCGTGAATGCTGAGTGCAATATCAGGCTGACCTGGGCGATCCGACTCGCCTCGGAGGCTGTTCGTGCCCCAATGATCCCAGCATAAAACTCCTTGCTTTTGAGAGCCCGCGTCTCTACCCTGCAAATTTGAGACCTAGAGAGACTGCAGGTATGAGGAGGAGGGCAAACCGCGCAAAACAAAATCGCTCCGAAGCGATTGACGAGGCAAATTTTGTTATGATGCTGCGACATGAAACTTTGAGGCAGCGGATTCGTCGCTAACGATCAAGCCATCCAGATCTTTAGCCCTGAACCGTCTGCTTCCCGCCAAGATGGCTCACTTCTCATGCCATCTTAGGTCTTCTCGTATGCTTCAACCGAAACATTGATCGTGGCGATGAGGGTTGGCATCGTAGTACAGATGATGCCGAGAAGCAGGCTTCCTCAAGTCATCCGATACATCGTCAAGAACAACAGAATTTCAATCTAGAATCCTTCGCCGTGCTTTCTATCTTCTCGTTCTTTGTACTCGACATACCCAAGACGTTTCAAAGCAGCACAACCAACAATATTGACACACCTTCGCCAAGACCGTCAATCCGTTTTACCTCCGCCCTCGACTCCCGCTCATTACCCTCACACGCCCTCTCCAACCACCTCTTCTTCTTGCTCCTCGTCCAGGCCGCCCAGCCCTCTGGACACGCACGCTGACTCGCATACCGAAACTTGTCGCCCAGCTCCTTCACCTCCTTCCGAGGCTTCGCCACGCTCCACCAATGGACCTTCTTCTCCGACACCACCGGCCCCCCGTTCACCTCGGCGGTGCGATGTGACCCACTCGCTCGGCTCTTCTCAATCTCGCGGTGCCTATCCTCGACAGTGGTCGATCGATGGATGCGGGCTTCTTCGGACTTGACGGACGCCAGCATCGCTTTCGCCAAATCATTGGATTCGTGTCGGTTCCTCTTCTCCCTCTCCTTCTGCTTCTCCATCTGCATCTGCATCTGCCTCTCCATCTCCCGCTTCTTCTCCCTCTCGCTCTCATACTGCTTCCTCGCTCCCATCTCCCGAATTTCCTGATACCTCCTCATCTCTGCCTCCTGCCCTTTCGCCCTCCTCCTCTCCTCTTCTCTCGCTCGAGCATGACGCGCCGCACGTTCGTCCGCCTCGTACCCCCGACGAAGGCGCTCTGCCTCGAACTTGATCAATTCGGCTTTGGCTTGAGCGATTTGAGCAGCCTCGATCCGACTCGTACGACTCCTGCCGGAGCTTGGGGTAGACGTAGAAGTCCTTGTCACGACCGTGGCAGTCGTCGTCGTAGGGGGAGCAGCCTGAGTTGGCTGGGTTGAAGGACGGCGCGGATTCCCCCTCGCTCGTTCGGCTCCGCGACGGTTCGTTGCTGCTTGGACTCGGGCGTCCCTGGAGATGTTACGTGCGGGGGATTCTTGGAGCGAGAGGGACTCGTTGAGCGCGAATTGGAGTTGCTCGGTCTTGGAGAGGAAGGAGAGGGACATGTCGGCCGAGGGGCAGCCGTGCCTGCCATCAGGAATACCACAGCGCTTATAAAGATGCACTCACGATTGGTATCGATTGGGAGAGAGACGAGATCTCGGATTCGAAGCAGGAGAAGAGCGAAGGGTCCGGGGGAGCGCAAGTGGGTAGGGAGATTCGGAGTGTGTATCGAGGCGAACTAGGCTTCAAGATCGCAGATGCTGTCCGCGCGGAAATCAGCGAGCAAGATGGGCAGAGCAAGAAAAGCAAGATATCGATTCTCCCCAATGCTCATTCAGTACCTCGCAGAGCATTGGGGAGATTGTGGAATGGCTACGCGCAAGACTGGCTGGTCGAGAGATCGATATATGGGTGTCCAAAGGATTGGGGAGCGACGAAAGTGGCGGGGCCACCTGATCATCGAGCGGGCGGCAATGGACAATCTGACACTGTACGTGGCCATGGCAACAGGTTTATGCACAAATACATCGTCAAAGCCATGAATGCACATAATTCATCAAGACGTCCCCAGCCAGGAGAGACAAGGCTTTGCACAAGGAAGGAAAATGGGTTGAATGTGTGATTCCGTCAGCTATCCTTTTCGCACGTACCTGTTATCCTCTGAGCATTCCTTGACCTGCGCGCGGAAGCGATGACCGCGGAGTCGTGTTATTGCGGGAGGCGGAAAGAGAGCTGAAAGGGTCCGGAAGGACGTTCGTCAGTGATGCTGTTGCGAGTGGTGGTTTTGGCGCAAACAAAAACGCTGAATTAAGTGAAGGGTAAAGGGAAGCGGAGGTGGGGAGTAGGATGCAGTGGCACGCTGGCGTGGGCGCGCAAGCGGCGGGATATGATATCGATGACGAAGTTTTGGTCGAGATGCTGACGACGAACAGCCCGACGACTGCAATGATATACAGGCGATGAAGAGTTGGTGAGGCGGGATATGTGATCGACGGATATTATGCATGGAGTTGACTGGAATGATGGCGTGCTTGGGAGATGATGAGGACGAGATTGGCGGTTCATGAATCACATGGGAGCGTGTTGTGTAAAGTCTTGAGCAGGAGGAATGTTGGACTAGGTCGGAGGATAATCTCCGGTCGGCGCTAAACAAGTATTAGCACCCAAACTATACATTGAGTACCGCTGCACCTCACAAAATCTGGGCTTCTTGCTACTAATGACGCTATCCGCATATGCCTCATCGCTCGCCACCAGACTCACGTCCCCCATCGATCTCTTCGTCGGTGACGTCAGCGACTGTCTCGGGCTTAAAACTGATTTCGCAGGATCTTCCGTATAGATTGAGTCTAGCGGCTCGCTTTCGGATTCGTATCCTTCGTAATCTCCCTGGCCGTCTTCCCCGTCTTCCCCTTCGATGTCTTCGTCGGGATCGCCTCCCAAGGTCGAAGTGGAAGCAGGTGACCTGAGAGTACTATCCTCAAGTCTGGAAGTCAACTCCACAGGGGATGCCGAGGCTGCGCCAGTCGCGGCCGAGCTGTCGCCTGTCGCTGTGAGGGATTCATACTCGGACGCTGCAGATTCCACAGGAACTACAGAGACGGCATCCGTAATCTCAATCGCAGGATCACGGCCGCCTGCGATGGGACTCTCTTCCAGATTGTCGGAATCCTGTACCAGGGGTGAAGCGACTGCGCCATCCTCGGGGGCGCGGATATTTGCAACCGAAGTCGGATCGAGATTTTCAGAGTCTTGAATGAGGGGTGAAGCCATTGCGCTACTTTCGAGCACGACGCTTTCGCCGGGCGGCGTGACCGGGTCTTCGTATGCTGCATACTGGATTTAGCGATTTCCCGCCTCCGACACAGCAGATGCACTTACCCGCTTCACTAGCATCCTCATCATAATATTCCTCGTAGTCCAGGAGGGCTGCGCTTTCTCCATCGACCGCCGTGTCTGGGGTCACAGGCGTGATGGGGTTCTCAGACCTCACCTCCTCCGCATATGTGCTCTCGACAGATCTATCATCGACACCGTATGCACCCTGGTCCCGGTCTCTCATGTAGCCCCCTGCATTGGACCGCGATCCGATAAGTGCACCCCGCTCGATACCGTTGCCAGCCACCATATCCTCGGCTCTCAACCGAGAAGCATCGGCTTCGGCCCTGACTGTATCCTCGACGGCAGCGCGGTATTTTGGGTCCGTAGCAACCTTGTATCCTGGGTCCTCTGCCCCAATCTCGGATAGTCCGGCAGTCACCTCGCCAATGGCCGAATCGACCGTATTGGTGGTCGGACTCATCCCTGAAATGGCATTGGCATCAACAGCAAGAGGTATGACGGTAATCGGGTTGCCGTTTTCTACCCCATGTTCCGCGAGCCCATTGAGTGGTACGTCAGCGACCGGCCTAGCGACAGGGACTCTGGTCCTGGCTTCGTCCCGCAAAGAATCCATGCTGGTTATTGGTGACGGATATCGGTCCTCGGGGTGTATCATAGCCTTGACTGCCTCTGCGGCTGGCACCTCGCCTGCATACTCGTCGTTCACCGTATCGCCGATGGCGGCGTTGTTGCGGCTGACGTCGATCTCATCGGGCAGTGCGGCAGTGACCCGGTCGAGACGGGAGGACACCTCGCCATAAAGGTCGTCCGATCGCGCTCCGCCTCGAGTGCTGACTTGGGACAGCTGGTCGTCATCGAGCCGGACGTTCGTGTAGGACATTGTGTCAATCAGATCAGCGTTGGCGGCCTGAGCGTGTTCCCGGGACTGCATGTCTTCTGAGGTGTTCGAATACTCAGTATCTTTTGCTGTCGACAATCAAAAGCAATACCGGTTCTAGGAAAGAGGCTTACCATCGTCATGATCACTCTTGCCACCCATGCTCGACTCGTCCCCTTCATGCCTCCTTTCTGCAGTCCGTCTTTCAACGGCTCGCGGAGCTACAAAGGAGGGAAGTGACGTCAGTCCAGTCTCGAAAAAAGACACAGGTAGATGGCAGACATACGATCTGCAGGGGCTGGTACTGTTGCGTCAATCTCTCGCGCTGATCGTGACATGACGCGCTTTGCCCCTGGAACCCGTAGAGGTGAAGTGGCTGGAGATCTCTATAAGCGCTCATACAGGAAATTATGGAATCAGATAAGTACGTAGTCCACGAGCCCAGTCTGCGTGAGGATGGTCTTGAGGTGGTCTCTCGGCGATTTGGGCTCTTCGAGAACCTCCATACTCGGCTCGAGCTATACATGTCATTAGCCTGAACCATGTCGCGAGGCGTATGAGCCGGCTTGCCGTCATCTTCGTGACCTCGCGCCCGCCTATCCCTCAAGGTGTCCTCTTCTTCGCTTCGCTTTCGTGTCTCTCCGACTTCGCTCCGCTGTTCCGCTCCGCCGTATCCATCGTCATTGTCATAAGCCTCCTCCAGATACTCCTCTTCGCCGTCTTCATTCCGGACATCCTCTTCTTCGGCTTCTTCATCTCCATTCACATGCTGAATGTCGCCCTCGGCTGCCACGGCCGTTCTCTTTCTGCGCTCGTTCTGCATCTTGAGCTCATTGGATATCGCGCTGTAGCGTCCAATGAACCTGTTCGGTTCGAAGGATGTGTAGAGCTGAACAGGTGTCGGGAGGTCGCAGCCTAGATAAAGCTGCAAAAGCTCAAGGAAGGTGATGGATTGAAGGTTCACGTCATCCTGGTCCATGATATGAGCAAAGATGAGGCATCTGTGGGATGTGACTTACCTCGCCCATCTTGAGGTCCATCTGCCTTTCCGTCACTACCATTTCACCAACCTTCGCCAGTCCTTCGCGAACCATTTCCGCTCTGATCGCAACCCATATGTCCGATAGACTCGCCTCTCCCAATTCCTCTTGACGTCCGCTCAGCCAGACAGGTAGCTTTTGCTGTTGACCGTCGTCAGGGAGAGGAGCAAAGAGGATCCGAGCGCCAAGAGCTGGGAGATTGAGGATGATTGGAGGAAGGGACTGAGTGTCGATGGGATCATCTGGGCCTTCTTCATAGTACTCCTCCTCATCTCCGCCATCTCCCTCTCCGTCGTCGCCATTGTTTGGACGAGGTGATCTAGCTGCGTCTGTAGTCTGAGCTACGGGCCTTGAGGGCCCAGCGAGCATGTTTGTCTCTTCGACGATAGTCGGTATCGGTTGATGAGCTGGAGATAGTTGAGGTTTGGGATTTTCACCAAATAGAGTTGGGGCATTTTGTACTTGAAAGGGTGTCGAAGGCATGCTGCTCTCCATGCATTTCAAAGGATCCTCACCGGATTCACGTTTCGGATTGAGAAGTGTAGGCTTCTCAATCACAGGTAACATCTCTGTCTTGGGCGCCGAGCCAGTCAGGACAGGAAGAGGCTGTGAAACGAGACCAGCGGAACCCGGAGCGTTTGAAGTGGGTGATAGTATAGGTGCGGTCTCGGTAAGAAGCGTATGATTGGTTGCCACGGGGAAGGGAATAGGTGCATCGGTGGTGTTGGGGATTGACTCGGCATCCATCGCATCCTGATTTCCTCCGACATCATCCTCCATCATTTCGTCTCCATCATCGTCTCGTCCGGACCCGGGATCCTCCTCGTAGTCCATGTGCTCATCATCGGTCGCCAATCGCTCGTTGTCGACATCCATGCCGGATGTGGGGTGTAGGGTGAAAGAAAAAGAAGATACGGAAAGTAAAGACTATGAAGAGAACATCAACTCACTGTCTGGCAAAATCCTATGCCGAATAGAAACAGAGAGAGCCAGAGCGAAAGCGAAAAGGCAAGACGGACGGTTCCGCCAGGCGACTCGGGATTATCGAAATTTTGTCTCGCTGTGGCGCAATCGAAATATACAAACGCCTTCAATCCGGTTTGCTTTTCAATACCCTTCGCCCAAGTCGCAAGAATCGCTTTCGCAGCTCCCAAACAGGATGACGAGCCAGTCTCGCTCATCTTCTCTCACGCTGTGGGGAAAGTCCCCGGAGCCTCCCATTTCCCCCTTACACCGTCTCCTGCCTTAAACTCTCCTTCACCTGGAGTCGCTTGATCGATTTTCTCCCACAGCCTGCCGAGACTCTACTAGTCGCTCCCACTCGATCGTCAAGACCCGGAAAGCATCCGTACCTAAACATGCGGGCATGGTCCCGGTGATCGTTGGCGATGGCGACGAACGGCTTGGATCAAAGGCTGTGGGTATCTCTCCGACTCGCTTCTCTTGGTGTCCGGGAGTGGCAGAATTGGACTTCGAGGATGCTCTGGCTCATTCCCATTACCGTATCATCCGAACGGGAAGATGCCGCTCTTCGCCATGAGACGTGTGTTGCCACCTTTGCCTGCTTTTCGAGCGCGTCATGAAGCTTCCTTCCCCTGTCTGGCTCCTTTGCCCGTCATTCTGGTTTCCGCTAGTTTGGATGGGGACAGGCGAAGATACGAGCCGTCCTCCTCTCCATTCCGGCCTATTCCTTCGCCTCAGAAACTCCTGGGCGGTGATGAGGTTTGTGCGATTTGGCCTCAAGGACGGGATCGTTGGGTTGCTGAAATCACTCTCGAAGGTGGTGCCGGAGGTGGAAGGGTTGCGAGTGGGACGAGTGTGCTCATAGTGACAGTCATGCGATTGCCCGGATCGGTCTGGCTTCGGCGGGACTGAGGGTAACTCGATGGGGCTTACTCTGCGACTTGGGCGAAGAGTCCTTCTTTCTCTTTTCCTTCTCCCCCTCTTTTCCTTCCTCCGTCCTCCTCTCCCTCCTTGGCTATGTCCACGTCATCTCGCCCGCTTCATCCTCGCGTGGATCGCGATGAAACTTCGGCATGCAAGGAGGTGCAAGGGATGAAGTCTTCGTTCTTTCGCTTCCATCGCCCTTGATCGCGCTTTTATTGACTCTCTCGTCCTTCATGACTCTCTCGTCCTTCCCGCCCTATGATGCTCTTGAATCTCTTCAGCGCTAGCTCGGGATGCCAGGCTGGGTGACACCAGCCGCTTATCGTCCCGCTGCGAGGAGCGACAACATCTACTCCGCTGAGGGTATCAAGCGTGCCAATCTCTCTTCTTTGGCTCGCACCTCTCTTGTTTCTACAGTCTTGCATCGACATAACAAGGATCTCACTCGTATATGCACTGACTATCGAGCTGCGCCCGGAAGTTCGATGCGGCGACGCATCTGGTGAGTTCCTGCAAATCCGTGCTCCCATCTCTGTCCTCAATTCACTTCCGGTCCTACCATGATTTCCCCCTGATCCCTACAAGCCCTTCCCCTGACAAACCCCTTTTCGGATGATCATGACAATCCAACTCCTAAAGCCTTCGCTGCTTAGCCCGAACCTCTAGCCAGGTCTTGGCTACGGTGGTCGAGGGCGTGCGCCGGGTAGGACCGGACGCTCGAGGACTATCACATACACATGACCTGATCTCCCCTCAATCCCTATAACGTTCGAGCTCGTCTGGGAAGGATGCTAATCCATTCTCAGCTCAGTAGTGAACGCCCGCGCATGATTGCAGCTCAGAATAGCACACTATGTGAGTCCCGGACTTCTCTCATTAACCCAATTCAAACTCTTCACGCTATGACGATAAACCTACATACCATATTTTACCTCATTCGCCGGCGGCAAGCCGCGATTGGCGACACACCTTTCAGCCTTGGCTGAGCGTTCCTCTGTCTTCTACCTTCTCTAACAGAACCTGCCGCTCAGAGCTGACAAGCTGGCTGAATAGGGTAATACAAGTCGCCGACTTTGATGCACAAGTGAGTTGAATGTCTCTCACCTTCAACCCGCTGCCATTTCTGGGAAGAAACCTTTCGATGGGCGGACATACCCCTTCTCCCATGCGCTTCGGGCCTAAACGTCTCGGTGTACAAAAAGTAGGCGGGGAGCGGGGCCTGGTGATATCCATCGATTTCTGATCTTCGTCCCCCCCAAATCTTCCTCGGCTCGCGTTATGGATGAGCGACGCTGACCTTAGTCTAGTCAGATATTCGGCCGCGACGTCTCAGACAGAACGATCCGGGCGTTGCAAGGATGGGTAAGCGTAATGAGATTCCTCATTGTCCGAAGCGTAACCGCCTGTCATTGGGTAGCTCTCGCAGTCCTGCATGCGCATTCGCATGCAGATGATCGTCGTGTGCCAATGTCGCGGAAAACCTTGACGTCAATGCCCTAAGGAAGGAGGCTGTCTCAGTAAGAAGATGAATCTCGCTCGTGGGCTGAGGGGAGCAGCGCCGCACCGCCTCCCAGAAGCACGCGCGTCGCCAAGCGGCGCTTTCGCCCGGAGAGTCAGCTTTCATGAAGCCAAGCACAGCCTCTCATGCATAACCATCTGCTCGCAGGGAGCAGCACGAGGCCGGAGGGGCATCGGAGGGAGAATGCAAGGGGACAGCTGATCCGACTCCAGGGCATAGAACGACAAGCAATAGCTGAGCTGCCATCACCAATATTAGCTATGTCTCAGCCCGGCCTTCGCGGCATTAGTGCTATTTACCTCTATGTGATGATACAAGGCTCGCTCACATGCCCTTGAGGCTATTGCAGTCTCCCTTGTCTGCCCTGTGGATGTCAAACCACGCTCGGTGAGATAGAAGTCGCGAAAACGCATTCCTCGGGAGATAATAATCGACCCAACATCAGGTCTCACTCAGGGAAGTGCGCGTTCCTTTTCGATAAGTTACTCTACCGTTTGTTTCTTCTTTTCGGCCAGAAGCTATACCCATCGACGAACCTTGAGTAAAGGTGCCGCCTTGAGTTGCAAGCATTGTGATCAACGCACTGTAGTCGATCTTCGCTTGATTTGACAAGGTCATCCGGGCATCCCCCAACGTCCCTGACTGGCCTCAATCTGCTGGACGGCGATCAACCACACACACCTCGCACGCCTTCACGACAAAGGAAGCGGATCTGATTTCTCATCAATGAACACGCAACGTGCGCAGTCACCCGCCCCTCCGCCCCCTCCAAAGGATACCTCAAACTGCATCTCTTCCCGACACCCAACCTTCCCATCCGACTCTCAATCCCGTTACGTCAACGCGGACCTGGCGGAGGCGGTGAGAGATTCGGTGCATATCGGATCGGGACCGAAACCGACATCGCAAACATCGCTCGTACCTCCTCTCCTGGCACTTGAAAAAATCAAACCCTCGTTCATCCCGCCCCAACCCCGTCGAACACCATCACCACTCCCGCCCGGCGCGGCTGAATCCTCTCAACCCTCACATGGATATTCCAAATCGTCGCCAGACATGTCATCGATGATGCAGCCCCAGCTACCGTCGCAGAGGATGGGGGTCCAGAACCCCTTTGAGCAGGATGAGGTGGAGCCGACGGGTACGGGGCGTATCAGGGCTCCAGGTGGGACGAGCGGGACGCTGGGGATCGAGGGGTCGGGTGTGATGCCGTCGAGCAGGACGAAGTTCAGTCGAGCTACGACAGGGTGAGTTGGCTGCTCCGTCTGCCCTCCTCTCCCACTCTTTTGTCTTCCTCCATCACTTCGCAACCCTCTTCCGAGAGGCATGGGTCGCTTGTGATGGTGTAACCCATCCCCGCGGGTCTGTTCTCAGTGATGTCTGACATCCGTCCGTTCTTGCTGCGATGCGCAGATCAAAGGGGATCGACTATAAAGGATGTCCGATAGGTGTTGCGGAGGTCGAGCAATGAACTCAGCTCGACCTCGTTTTCATTATCTATCCTACCCGAGAGCGGAAGAGCTGTGCTGACCATGACTTCCGCTCGGCCGTATGCCCGCCTACACAGAAATACCGTCACTTCCACATCTTCCTCGGCCGATCTCATCGCCCCCGCTTCGCCTACTAAGAGCCGCCCTCGGCGGTCCATGTCTTCGAACTCATACGCCGTGGAACAACCTAAGGAACTCACAGCGGGTCAGAAAAAGGCAGCGGAGGATAAGAAAGCTAGTAGGCACGCCGATCTGATTGACACTTGGGATCCCACTGGTATGGGGAGCGCGAGTGAGTGATCGATCCGAACGGCCAGGTGGATTTGTTAACCAGCAGCCTAATGCAGTGTGGCATCAGTATGTTCATCGCAGTTTCTCACATGACCTGGAGCTGAGGTACATAGTTCCGGTCCTTACGACGCCGCCGCCCCCTCTCGCAACGTCAACCTTGCCCCTAGCAAAGCCCCCATGTCTGCTTTCAACGGAGTACCGGTCCATTCTCCCCCTCGTTCAGGTGCAAACACTATCTCGCTCGCTTCACCGCCAGCTCCTCCAGCGAAGGACCCGCCGGCCGAAGGCCAACTCTCTCGTCGAGCTCAAGCTGCTCTCCGCCAAGCTCCGCCGACGAGCAATCGTCGAGTCAGCGGTAGTGGTCTGACTGGGCAGTATTCCACGAGCATGCCAGCGAGTGGAGGCTACTTCCCAGATCCGGACGCTCAGGTCGACGAGGCTGCGATGCAGAGGAAGGAGAGGCAGAAAGAGAGGGAGGCGAAAAGAAGGGCGTTAAAGGCTGCTTGGGGGATTGATGATCGTCGGTTGTCCTAGTTGCTCATCTGCCCGATTGACATTCGCAGCCGAGCCGTTTGAGGACTTTGGCGGCTCGCCGCAAGAAGTTGTCGTCCCCGACCGTGGGTCTATCAACACATCGCCACAATCAAGCTCACACCTCGCCACAGTGTCAGAGGACTTACACTCTCCGGAATCCACAAGTGCTCCACTCCCGGGAGCGAAGCCGATGCGCTCCCCTGGCCTTCGACTAGGGCTAGGACCTCGCACATCACCGATCAAGGACGAAGGTACGACGTCACCGATCAGCGAGAGCATGCCGCCCATCTCGCGCTCCGCCCACGCCCAGCCTTATCCAGGGGGCGTCAAGCGGACCAAGAGCTTGATGCAGAAGTTCAGAGCCATGGTGCGTCAGAGGTCGGGATCGGTCGAGAGTGTGCAGGTCGCCAAAGTCCGCCCTGGACTCAACGCTGGACAGCGTTCGCAGTCCATGACGGGTGGACTCGCGAGTCCGGCTGTCTCTCCCGGCTGGGCGGAGGGCGAGTACGTCGTCGAGGAGGAGGAACTCACAGAGGAGCCCGATGACCAATTCGCGGATGCCCATGAGGACGTGTTTGGATCCGCGAGGCCAGGCGAACTGGGGCAGTGGAATGGGACGGCGGATAGGAGGGTCAAGTCGGAGGACAGGCGGTATATGGGGAGGAGATGAGGGGGAGGGCTGTCTGGGCCATCGGCGGTGCCCATCGTACGAGCTCGAGGTCCGCCGAATCACCGACCGAGCCGCGCCCTAATTGCGACATCGCTGACGATGACTCCCTCCCTACTCAGCGCGATAAGCCGAACGCACCCGCCCGCAGCTCGTCATCTCCGAAGCACTCTCCTACATCTGATCAACCCATGTCACCCATACCACCCATGCCTACCTCCTCGCCACCTACCGAGAAGCCCGTGGACGCGTCACGCCGCCCGCCGCTCTTTGACCGCGTCTCCGGCCGCGCTTCTCCGCAGAGATCCGGCACTGCACCGTTCCCGATGGAGATAGACGGCGTCGAAGAGATGAGTCCGGACGGAACAGACTTCGTCTTCGTCGAGAGTCCCCATTCGAAGGCTCGAGCCATGCGTGCACTTCGCAAAGAGCAACTCTCTCGTGAACAGGCGGAATACTGGAGAACGACCACGCAACCCGTCAACAGGGTCAAGACCCTCTTTACTCCGCCTATTGCTCCAGTGCTGCCCGACTTCGACGACATCGTTCCCCCGATGAGGGAGTCGCCTGTCGGAGGTTCGGTTGATGAACCCATCGGCGGTGGCGTAGGGGTGAGGAGGAAGACGTCGGTGGTGAAGAAGCTTAGGGATAGGATCGTCAAGTGAGGGGACATCGCGGTGAAGTGTGGATATGGCGAGGTGGTACGCTGCGTGTAAGGGGCTATGGAGCAGAGGGGGAGATGGAGTCATATCATGCGGTGTGCCTCATGTGAGGCGGTTAAATGTACTTGACATTGCATACTATCAAATGGCGGACCTCAGGAGTTTCGACCCCGAATCAGGACGCTGTCATAAAATTCTCACGACTGACCAGTGGGGTCCGATCGATCTTGACCGTGGACAGTTCCAAACCTTCGCCCCCCCTTGCTCCTCCGGCCCCCCCTCCCATCTCTTGCAACGACACCGACACGTTTGAAGTCACTTGGGATCTCAAGAAGCGCCACATGCAGTCTTGGGTCCTTTGACAGATGTTTTCTGCCGGTGTATGAGGTCGGAATATGTATGCAATCCAGATCTTCTGTCACGCTAAATCATCGCACTCCACTCGAGATCTCCAACCCGAACGTACCCGTGATCCAGACTAGCCCCGATGTTGTAGTAAAAAAAAAACAAGAACATGTCCGTGGGAGTATCTTCTTTGGTCATATTTCCGAAAAGATCTTATCATCGTTCTTTGCATACACAGCTACGCAGGAAGCGATGTCATCACCAGACTGGCCAGTCCTCCGCTCTTCTGCCCGGGGATTCTTGCAAGCAATTGATCGACCAAGACAGCTGGGCATAGGGGGAGAAGGCTGATACGCTCGGTTCATGGCTTCGAGATTGCACAGTGGCCAAAGACGGCCTCAGCAGGTTGGGAGGGGCGGCCCTGGACAATCATTCGCTCTCATCCAAGGGCAACACGAGCATAGGGAGTCTTGGCTCAAGGTACAAGGACGATCCGGTCGAAGGGCCCAAGAGGTCGATCCAGGCAACGGCTCGTCCAAAACTGGTACTGAGCCTGGCAGAGACAAGTCCCATATGGGTCAAGGAGATGGATCAGGAGGACTTGATCATATTTGATTGATGAGGCGATGTTGTCTGGGTTGATCTTGTACGAGGTATCTCTCGGGTCGGAGCGTTGAGTGAAGAGAGCTTGTTGTATCATGATCTTTCCATTCCTGCAACATATAACCTGCTTTCATCCTGATGCTCAGGCGCCTCGCTTGGGAGGTCGGGAAACGATTTTGGTGATCATACAACGACGATCACTTCCTCTCATGATACTGTGTCTTCGATGCGACGTACGTGCATGACTCCCGAATTCATCCTGCTTGTCGCTGACCAAGTCAAACATTCATCTAGTCGCCGGTCACGACGAGCGAGCTTGTCTCAGCGAGACGCAACATCGAAATATCCCATGTCGCATATCCGAAATGCAGCGGAAGGAGTCGGTCACCTGGCAGCTCATGTGCACGAAGAAACCAAGAACGCGGTCGTTGGCCGACCGGTCGAAGTTAAGCATGAAGCGGTGATTGAAGACAGGTATGGTTCCCCTTCTTCGGAGGAGGTGCTACCAGTCCTATCCCCTGTTAGACTGGTCCTCGTACGCCAGCCTGTACATATACTTGGCATAGCTCACAGGTAGCCCGTGTAGGCGGCATCATACCGCGGTCATTCTCATCGTACCCAGTCTCGCAAGGGATCTTGGCGCTTCGGAGGTGCAGGCTCCATGGGTCGCTTCCGCATACAATCTCGCTTCCGGATGGTGAGTCGGGTCTCCTCAAATACAGCATTGATACTGATGTAATCGCACGGCGGCCTTCTCGTTTCCGGTCGACTTGCGGATATGTATGGCCGGAAACTCCTCTTCCTCCTAGGCATGACCATCAACTTCGTCCCTACCATCATCTCGGCGGTCATTTTAGTGAGTCATTCTCCATATGCCCCCGCTTCCTCGAATAAGCGGCTGACGAGAGCATGTTTGCACTAGGGCCTGATCCCCCTGCGCATCATCCGAGCCTTGGCCGGACTGAGATCGTCAATGGTTTCGGAATTATCGGCGTCACCTTCCGGACCGAGCCCGCTCGAACCGTCGTATTCGCCATCCTCGCTATGGGCAACCCCATCGGCTCGACCTCGGGTCCCATTTTAGGAGGAGCCGTGGCACAGCGAAGTAAAGGAGGATGGCGACTTTTGTCCTACATCCACGCCGGACTCACTCTCGTGTCCATCATCATTGGAATCCTGGTGATCCCGCGCGGTGAAAGGAAGAAAGACGAGAATAGGAGGATCGACTGGCTGGGTGGTGGATTGATTACGTCGTGCGTATGCTTGTTCACCTTTAGCGTGACTCGAAGCGGGATCGCTTCTCGAGGTTGGCGAGAACCATCTGTGCACCTTCCTGTACACGTCGAGCTGACGTGGGATGTAGATGTTCCAGCTCTCCTGGCTACCTCGATCATTCTCTTTGCCCTCGCCTTGCTCCGCGAATAATACATCGAGCATCACACACCTCGATTTCGGCCGTCGCGAAGCTACCCCTCTTCTCTCATCATGGATGGCAACACATCGAGGATGATCACCATCATCGTCGGAGCCTCGTTACGGATCTGGATCCCGTCACCTGGCTTCATCTACCTCCAGACGATATGGTATCAGAGCTACAAGGTGGAGGCTCCGGTGGTGGCAGCCTTGCACTTCCTGCCAGCGGCCGTTGTCGGTATGATCGCTTGCGTAAGTTTTGCTCCGGCGAAGCAAGCAGAAAGCCCTTGATGACCGGTATTGGCAGGTGGTCACCATCTTCATTGCGCCTTTATGTAGGGTTCCTGTGCTTTTAGTCCCGGCCGGCATCGTCACGGGGTACGTCCAGATCAGGGTGGTGATCTACGAGCTGATACGTCTGCAGGATCTGTGCTATGCTACTTGCTGTCGAGCCTGAAGGTACCAGCTTCTGGAAGTGCGAGTTCGTTGCGATGATCTACCACCCATGGGCTACAGACATGTAAGTGATCTTAATTCTCCATTTCGACGAATCTTGAACGAGTGACTTAGGTTGACTGGCATCGGATCCATCATTATCTCGAACCTCTGCGACGAGTAGGGCCAAGCCTGTTCCCTGACTCGTGTGCATCCGATCATTGGTAGCGACGAGCAATCCGTCATGGGTGCCCTGTACCAAACCAAGGTTCAGATCTCCTACGCATTCGGAATATGCATTGCCAGTCTGGTAGTCGAGGATCGGCGAGGTTCGGGGGATACACCGGGCGATCTACTCAAGGGCTTGCGAGCGGCGCTGTGGATGGACGCCGGGTTCGCTCGGGGCCCGTACGTGTGATCGTTACTGGGAATGGTTTTGTTGCTGACCTGGGTGACAGTGTCCGCTGTGATCCTCATCTTGCTCAGGAAGGTGGGGCTGGCGAAGGACGTCAAGCGGATGGCAGCGACATAGAGAGCGCTCGGGTACCATGAACGCAGTATCGGTGTCTCGTCCAACATTTTGCACCCCTCGACCTATTGCTAGGTCCGTTCTGGATCGCCCATTCAAGTTAAGGCGGAGGGGAATCGGCCCACCGACGCATAGCTCTCATATTCGGAACCTCGTGTAAGACTTGAGGCTGTCAAACGTTCGAGTAGATACCTGCAAGGCATAGCAAAGCATCACGGTCTCCATCTTATAGCTCAGATACACTCAATACCCAACTCCGCTGTCTAAATCCACGATTTCATCTCGTTACAACGCGCCCAATGCGAGCATGTTCTTGTGACTATCACCTCTCTCCATATCCTCCTTGACCAACTCCCTAACCTCCTCGCACCGTTTCATCATCCTCTCAGCCTGCTCAGACACCATAAACCGGAACACTTCCTCCATCTCCAGGGCGATAGCCTCGTCGGTTCCCTCGACCAGGATCCCTCGAGCAGTTTCCCGTCCGATATTGTGGCCTGTCCGGACTTGCACCAACTCCCGCGCAATACCGAGTTGACAGACTTCGCTGGCTACGTGGGGCTGGTCCCATCCTCCGGGCCACACCACTGCATGAGTCAGCACGGTGAGATATACAAGTGGTTGGAGACGTACCCATAGGCATGGCGGACACCATACATTCCTGAGCACTGTTACTCCCGCCATGAGTCAACATGAACGCTACGGCCTATCACCTCATCAGCGAGGCAAACCAGAAGACCGGATGACTCACCGGATGAAGCAGCACTTCATTCTGTGGAGCCCAATCCACCAATAGTCCTCTACCCTGCGTCTTGCCCAGCCGGTCATTGACTACCTCCAGTATATCTGTTCTCGGTGCGCCCAAGATCGGATTGAGGGCATTGACGACCAGCACGCCCAAACCCAGCTTCCTGATGGTGTCGAATAGGAGGATACTCTGCTGCAGGCTAGGGATCCAGGAGTACGATCCGAAGCTGATGTACACCACACTTTTAGGAGCTTGTCGATCCAGAAAGCGGATGACGTCCTGGTCATGCTCGATCTTTGGCTCGCCGAGTTGCGGGCCGATGGTCATCAGTCCGTCCTTTGGGTTGGGCGAGAAACATGCTGGCCAGATGACGATGAGCTGGTCACCGAAGTCGGCTTGGCGGAGGTGGTGCCAGCTTCGCATTTGGGTATGTAATCGTGCTGGCGTCAGCTTTGACGAGGTGCGGGAGACTTACCAGTGTCGTTGGGATCCATCTCGTGGATATCTGCTATTGTGAGTATGGTAGCATACAGAGACGAGGTGGGGTTTACACATCGGACCGAGTCCCGAGGACGATTCGAATAGCTCGTGATTTGCTCCCACAGTCTGTTGTTGTATGTCAGCTGGGTCGAGAGACCAACAGGCGCCAACACACCTTTTCGAATGCTTCTGCGTCATCGGTACCGCTTTCGACCGATGCCATGTATTGCTGGATCACGGTATCGAACGGAGGACTCCGTTTGAGGATCCTTCGATTGTCAGCGATGTCAGGTGCCGCGAGAAGCAGCTCACGATCCGGCAAACGGAAGGGACATCGGCAGTAAGCTTAGGTATTTCGGTATCGGGATGCCTTGTTGTCGAAGTTTTGGCAACAGGCAGATCAGGCGGTCAACGATGTAGACGTCAGGTTGTCGAGCGTGTGGGGGTTGTTCCGGAGGATGGCAAGCCTGCTCGCCCTGAAACTGTTGGTTTGGTTCGCTTCCTACACAAGCTCACTTGAAGGAAACGCTTCAGAACAGGCAGGACAGTATCTCCAACCCAATGGGCAAGTTGCCAAGTCGCCGCGTTGTCCTCGGTCGTGCTTAATGGATTGGCGGGGGGAGGTCCAAGTAGCGGATAGGCGACTATGCGGAGTCGGTCCGACTGCGAGAAGTCGAGGTTGAATGCTGAGATGAGGGAGATTGCCTTTCCGAGACCATCCGCACGTGTAAACAGGGTGATGACGAGGTGTGGGTGGAGTCGGAGTAGGCGGAGGGCGAGGATGATCTCTGGCCTGGAATGACCCCAGGGTGCGAGCGGGATCATCACATAGTGTTTTTGCGACATGGTTTGGCCGACGGTGAGATCGGGTGTGGTGACGGTGAGATCGGGTGTGGTGACGGTGAGATCGGGTGTGGTGACGGTGAGATCGGGTCTGGTGACGGTGAGATCGGGTGTGGTGACGGTGAGATCGGGTGTGGTGATCAACGAGTATCCTCGAGCTTCTTCCTGATCATAGGAGTGTGTGAGTGAGAGAGCCTACCCTTAGCCCCTCCGGAAATCCACGGGCCCTTTCTCCCTCATCCCTTTCCACTCTCGTCCATGTCTCTTCTCACTCGTGTATCCCCTATACCTGAGCATAGGCTCTTGGGTTCTTTTGCTCAATTCCCCCAGGTGCTCCAAGAATGTCTCGTCGCAATCTTCTGAACGGCTGGCCCTTCAATTTCTCTGCTTTGGTGGATTCCCAGCTCGCCTCCATTCCGAAAAAGCTGATCCCATGTCAGGCGACATCACAAACCTGATGGGGTGTATCCTGACCAATCAGCTCTCATTCCAGGTAACGATGCCATCATGAGCTGGACGAAGAGCTGATGAGGAGCCAGACCTACCTAGCAGGATACTTCTGCGTCGTCGACTTCAGCCTTCGGAGTGGCATTCATGAGCTTCGGCCTTCTGGTCGGGTGGGGAGGGCTGCCGAGTGGACGGGAATCGGAATCTCGATTCGATGGTCCTCACGTCATTAGCGGTACCAGCAGCGTCGAGCTTTAGGTTCTGGCAAATCCGAGATCCCTCGCCATTCGTTCCTACCGCTCGACCGTCGGACACTGAATTCGTCTTCTTCAAGCACCCTTTCCCCTACCCTCGTGCAGAGCCTCCGTCATATCAACATGCCATCGGACGGATCTCCGCTTGGACTTGTACAACGTTGTACCTCACTTCCCGTCGCCCCCAGATCTGGAAAGACGTGAAGCTCAACCTGTCGTGACCCATGATTCCGCTGACATGCCCAGTTCACCCGGAAGTCCGTCGAGCGCCTCTCGATCCTGCTCTTCTTTGCGTTTCTCGGAAACCTCCTATACGTCCTGTCGATACTGCTCAACCCGGCCGGTGATGCCAAGTCAAGCGAAGGGAGGCAGTACTTGCTGGAAGCGGATATCTCCTCGGGTCTGGCGGGACGTTAATCTTTCGACCTCACCATCATGCTCCAATCCTACTCATACGGTTCCGCCTCTCCAATCGCCCCGTCGAGTCTAGATCGCGACTTACGGAAGCGACATGGCACATCGAGACAAGTGATTAGTAGCGTCGAGGACGGTCGGACCGTTTCGGTGGCGTCGGAGCGCCCATCCCTGCTTTCGAACTCAACCCACTCGCAAAGCGGTTCCCGAAGCCCGAAGGATGCCATGCGCGGCTCCCAATTTCTCCGACGGCGGAGTGAGGGTCGACCACCCGACATCAAGGAGGATGAAGGGCCTGGTGTAGCTCACCAGGGCGATCAGTAGAAGGGCGCCCGGCGTGGTTCCTTGAGGAGATCAGTAGAAACACAGTAGAACCTAGATGTAGTATGTTCCCAGCACTTACAATAGCTTTCACGTGTTGTATCATGCATTTTTCACAAGCTTGGAGCAGCCCAAATGGACCGCAGCAGCCTATACTGATCGCGGCAGCTCTCTCGCCTCGTAAAGACACCTCTGGATCGTCATTCCCAACTGGACAAGACAATTCTCACAATGCTCCCCGCTGAGATCGATCGCGAGCAGCTCAAACAACTCGCTATCCGGCCTCAACCCCAGCTCCAACTCGCGAACCTTCGCCTTCCAAACCTCTTCCAGCCTCCCCCGCTTCCCACAGCCCGCACTATGCTCGTCCACCTCCATCTCCTTGTTCACAATCTCCCTCAATCCGCCCATCCTTGCACCCTGTAACTCTTCGAGTCGGGCCAGCGCACCCCGCCCCAGGAGTGCACGCGTGTCTCCACCCCAATCAGAAGAGGGCACCCCAATACCGTGCTGACTGGCTAGTTTCGAGAGATCCGTGAACTTGAAGAAGCTCGCCATCGCATAAACGTCGACAGGTCGATCCATCATGAACCCCGACATATGATCCCGAGCGAGGGCTAGCGCTTTCGCACTCTGATACCCCAGTGCCGCACGGATGACTCGACCAGTCAGCTCGAGCGTGATGAGTGGATCCGTGGGGAAGGGGGTGAACGTTCCACTGGGATAGATCAGGGATAGGAATCCCTCGAGTACCGGAGCGGTTTCCGGGACTAGCCACGTGTAGGGGTTCGTCCTGGGTGTTGGGGCGGTGACGGTGTCCTTCGGGGGAAGGGGCGGGGGATCATCAATGCCTGGTGGAGGGGAGGTGGGGGTTGGTGAGGATCGGAGGTGCGAGAGCAGTTTCGGGAGGCAGAAGAGGTTGTTGAGTGCCCCTTGCGCACCGGTGCCGGGGGAAGCTTGCTGCGAGGCGTTCTGAGCTTGAACTGTGACAGAGGGGTTGGTGCCGTGTAGTCGCCAGACCGGGACGAAGCCGTAGCTGTAACCCCCATCAGCGAGTCTTCTCGGTGTAACTGAACTGGGTGGATAGCTCACTAAATATGGAAGAACACCGTCTCCTGTTCAAGTAACTTCCGATGCACCAAGAACCTCTTCCCATCGGCCGTCTCCAGCTCCACATCGCCGACCCGCCCATTGACGAGCGGGGCGAGGTGGAAGCCCGCGTCCCTGTACGGCGGGAGGGCAGAGTATGCCGGTGCTGGCGAGGAAGGGATGGTCGGGGAGCGGAGGAGAGCGGCGAGCTCGGAGTTTGGGTCGCCGTTTGGGTCTCGGTCGGTGGGGTACTTGTCGGATTGGTGGGGCTGCATGATGAGCGTTGATCGTCTTGCAAGATCTCGAGGGACCGAAGAGCAATAGTCTGGATGGATGGAGCTGCTGCGAAGGCAAGATGAAGAGCCTGCTATATGGTTAGTAGAGAGGATACTTGCTTTCAGCCTCGTCGTACGACCCTCCTATCATGTCCGCATCCGTCGAGCGGGTTCACAAAGGAGATGTCGTGTGCCTCCGTTATGCTCGGACTGACTGGAGGCTCGAAGGGGCATGGGTGAATAGGCGAAAGGATGTTGACAAAACATGGGTGAGCTGGCGAAAGGATGTGGGTCGAGCTTGTGGGCGGGGTGAGCAAAGGAAGGGTACGACGGCTCTGGCGGAGGGAGATCGAACATCGCTTGAATGCCGGGACTCTGGGGATGATATCTTGACGGGATCGACGCTCCCCGAAGGTCAAAAACGGGTTGAGGGGTCGCTCTCGTCATGATTCTGCTTGACTCTTCTCGATGGCTGATGTTTCCGCTCGAAAATTGGTGTCAGCTAACAAAGCAAAGCTGTAGCAGAATAGGTCGAAGGGGCAATTATAATTACCGCCGGGGCGGGTGACATAGTATTGTATGATACAGCACAAATGACAGACCACGTGCACTCGCCACCTCAATCCACCTTGACGGGCCGCCGTGTCTTCTTCGGCGCCTGTTCTCGGCTCATATGTGTTCCGAGCAACTTGTCCCAGTTGGTGCTTTGTCAAGAATCAGCTTGCGCCTAGTGTGGACCGCTGGAGCGCTCACAAATAAGGCTGGCTGAAGTTGGACTTCATGCCGTACACCTGATGATGGATATCGTGGTAGTCGGCATTATTGGGGAAGATGAACTGGCAGGGGTCCCACCACAGCTTGTAGCCGGAATGATCATCGACCGTCTTCATGGTGCTGAATGCGAAGAAGAAGACGGTTTGGCGGATACTCATGCGGCTCGCCTCCTGCACGATCAAGGCGCCAAGCGTATCGAAGACGAAACCCTCGAGGGGATGGTTGTAGAGCGCACCGAAAGCGTAGGGGACGTAGAGGCGGTGGTGAACGGAGTGGATGTGGCGGTAGAGGAACCGGGATGTGTGGAAGAGGCGGTGCATGAAGTATTGCCAGGTGTCCATGAGGAAGCTGTCGGCTTCATTTAGCTCGATCCTCACCGGAAAAAAACAAGCAGAGTCACAAAGCGAACAGCATTTGAGCTGCAGGGATCCCCCACCAGTACACCCATCGCACCATTGCCTCTCCATGGTTTCTCAGCATGTCCTCGCCAGACTTCCGCCCAAAAACTAAAAGGGTCGCATCGGCAACACACGGTGCTAACTGCCCCATCTCCCCAAGATGATCTCGGTACAGCTCCCGTTTGGCGATGGTCGCATCGTCCTCCAGCCAGATCAATCCGAGAATAGTCTGAATGATCTGCTGGACAACAACCGCCTTAATCACCTGAAACACCGTCGCCTTGTTCCGTGAAAGGACCTCGGGGGACTCGTGCAATCGGCGTGCTTCGAAGTAGGGGAGTTTGGCGCTATCGAGAGCGTGGTAGACGAGGGAGTATATCCAGTATATGGCAAAGGGAGCGATGAGGGAGAGGTGTTTGTCGGATACGGAGGAGAGGAGGGATGGGCGGGTATTATAGTAGATTGGGGGGTGGAGAGCTGTGGGGGTGACAAGGGAAAGGAGGGTGGAGTTGAAGGGTTGTTGATATGCTGATGGGGAAGGGAACATTGTGGAGGCCATTGAGGATGTACCAAAGACAGTAGGGTCCGCTCGGAGCGCCGGGGTGTTGGGCGATGAATCCGAGAAAGGGAATGTCGCTATCGAATGTACGTCAATCGGTGGCGAGACGATCGGGGGCAAATCGGACGTACGGTACTAAATCGAGGTGTAAAGTGAGACCGGTAAGGAGCGTCTGCTGAGTTGATGACGAGTGCTTTGGGGAGTATCTGAGACTTCTGTTTGCGAAATTGTTTGGGATCGAAGCAGAGGAGAGGATAGGTTGAAAACACAAAGGCTGAAAACAACGGCTCCAACCCACGTAATCCCGATGCCCGAAAATTCCGGATTAAGTAGAAACAATCAATTCGGGAAAACAGCGGTGAAATCCAAGACAGCCGTGGGAGAGCTATTTGCTACTGAGAACACTTCCTCACTGAGCCATACTGATAGTTACTTGATGACATCACACCAGCAGGTCCCAATTCGGATTCGCAGTCTACCAACCGACCAACCAGAGTCTGACTCGCTGCCGAGGACGTCTAGCAGATACTTGGTGAGTCCCGCGATGATGTTGTTCCTAGTAAAAGGTGTGAGCCCTCCTCCATCCATCCCTCCCAACCCTTCCGCGAGGCGTTCAACACTTTCGCTGCCTCCTCCAAGCTCCCGAGATTGCAGAGTAAAGGCGAGACGTTCATCACCATCTCGCTCGGGATATGATCGCCCTTACTCAAGTCCTCGGTGGGGGTGATAAAGGCCCGAGCGAACATCACACCTATCGGGGTTTCAGGCCAATCCGCGTTTCTTAGAGATCCAAGGGAGGGCGGGGAACCTAGATGGATATTTATCTTTGGACGCGCCGTATCAGCGCCCGACCAGAGAGGTGGTCGTGGAGCGAGGATTGGCGCGGATACCTCTCCCCTGAAGGACTTCCGGAAGGGGAGGGTTGACTCGCTGGCCGGGATGTGGGTGGATGAGGGTACGGGCTGGGATCGCCAATCGAAATGGCTAAACGACGCGTCGTGGCCTACTGAGCGGGATTGAGCTGATACTTTCCCTGCAACAGGAGGATCGTCACCAAAAGCTACGAGGTCGCCGGGTCTTAGCCCGTTCGTGGAGGTTACATAACGAGCATTTGGTATGAGATGCAAGATGCGATGCAGATGTGCTATGCGACGAATGACAGTTGTGATTCCTAATCTCGACACTTTTCCCTGATCTCTTCTTCCTCCTCGCCCTCCGCATCCTCGTCCTCCCCCATAGCGTCCTCCGAGATCGGCGTATGACGACCGCCATTCGTCCCGTTCTGCGAGGATGCAGCCTTCTTCTGCGCCGCTCGCCGATCGCGCTCTTCCTTGGACGGCCTCACTGTCAAGCCATTAGCGTGATCTACCAGAGAGTCTGCTCTTTCACCCCAATTGCCCTTACCGATCCCAGGTTGTCTAAGCGTACATCAGAATCACCGATCACATACGCTTGTGATCACCTACAGAATCTTCTTCAACCCGCTCTTCTTCTTCTCACCTTTCTCGTCTCCCTTTACCGCTTTCGTTTTCTTCGTTCCCATGCCAGACTGGTTCCTGACCACGATCTGGCCAAGTGACCCAATCTGGCTATGTGAGGGGTCGAACGCGTCGTCCTCGGTGATGGAGAGACCGGAATCGATACGTGTGCCATAGAAGGCGTGGAGAAGAGCAGGAAGGTGGGTGAAGAGTGTTGCCGGGTTAAGAGGAATGAAAGGTGGAGGCGGTCGGTAATCGGGTTTTTCGACCTTGGCACTGGAGCAATGTCAGAACCGTGTTTTATGGTGGGCGCGAGAATAGCATACCCAAGCTGAGCGGCATCGGCGACTCGCTTCCGCCGGCCATAAAAGACGGACGATGGCACGGTGAGCGAAGCAAGGGAGTGCTCCTTGTCGATACCCAAGTCGCGGAGACCAAGAAAGTCTTCCCCAAGCTCGTCGGCGAAATTGCCGCTAGAACCAGATTAGTCCAGATCCAATCGACTGGCAAGCGTGACATACTCCAAGAGCATCTGCCCGCCGTCCGCGAACATCATGTCGTCCTCAATGACTGGTGCGGTTGTCTGAATCATCCCGGATTAGCAAAGCTTAGAGATACAAGTGTATTGACTCACCACCTCCTTGTACGCCTGCCGGATCTTCCGAGTCATCTCAGAGATCTTCCCACCCTCGCGCTCGATATCATCCTTGATGTGCGCTTCCAAATCTGAAGGCTGGATCTGGCCATTTTCGTGCAAAGCATGAAGCACGATCTCCTGCCAGGTATTCATCACTCAAAGTAGTTTCTCATCGGACGGAAGCAACGTACTTCCGACGTCATCTTGTGGGAAAAGCCATCAACGAGTGACCGAAGCGTCCGACCGAGATTGTGCAGGTGGTCCACAGCGACACGGGTGAACATGTCAAGCGCGATCTCATTCGCACCTACTCATACTGATCAGCATGCCGCCCCTATGATAACCAGATCGCAGCTCACCCTCAAAGCCCGCATGAGCCAATATACTAGCCGTCGTCTTCTTCACTCCCATGACAGCTTCAGCTTCCCCGATCTCCCCTCCTGTTCTTCTCCGTTTCGTTGCCTCCACCAGCTCCGCTTTCCGTCTCCGCTTCCTGCTTATCCGCTCTTTCTTCTCTCGCTCCTTCCGCTCTTCTTCCTCATCCTGATTCGGCGTCGGCAAGATCCCGCCCTCAGTTTCTATCCGCTGGAACTCCTGAATCTGTCCGACGACACGGCGTGCTTCACACAACTTGTCCACCGATCGGTATACCACCTTCTCCATGGAGACGGGACCCGGCAAAACCAGTGGGGGCGTCTTGTGGATTCCGCTGTCGCCGTTGGGTACGGATGATCGCCGGATCTTCCGTCCCGGCATCCGTCGTTTCCGTGGTGGAGTTACATGAGCCATCATCGGGACTGATGGCAGGCCCGCTGTGTATGTCTCGTCCTTTCCGATAAAACTCCACCAGCTCCCCTCGAGCTTGACATCCTCATCATCACTCGTCACAGATGCGGGATACCAGGCCGGAGGTGGCGTGGCGCGGAGTATCTCCTTTGCTTTGCCCTTATCCGAGAAGGACGGGCCGGGTTGATTAAGTGCAATGGACAGGAAGTGGGTCATCGAGTACGGTGAACGGACGAGCGGGGGCGCAGAGTCGAGACTGGTCGGGAGTTTAGGTCGAGAAGGGGGAGGCTGAGTGGTCATAAATTGACGTCAATCCCGGGATGAGCAGACTCACGCTCTTAAGCAGCCCGTTAGGTTTGATCCCGTTGACTCGTCCATCCGCTGGCGCGGAGGCAACGCTCGTCCCTCTTCTCGCGCGACTGACACTTCGAATTAGGGATGCCACTGGAGATCAGTGCCGATCGACAGTTTTCGAGAAAGCATACTGGGTGAGCCTTTCCTGATTGCTTGGCCTTCGACCTTCACTTTCGGCAGCGCCGATGACTCCCCTTCTGTCCGAAGGGACTGATCGCCGTCAGCGTCTCCAGCACCGTCATCGCTCTCTCCAGCAGCGTCCTCTTCTCCGCCATTGAGTAGCTGAGAAGCCGAGCGCAAAGGTGAAGGTCGAGCCGGGAGGGTCGCAAGAGCACTCAGGCTCGAGGGACGATTATCGTGCGCAGTGGGAAGTAGTGGTAGAAGCGGGTTGGCGGTGCGATCATTCTTGTTGACGAGGAACTCGAGATGATGGTCGGCCTTCTGCTTCATGAATCGGGCTGAGGCTCGCAGAGGATGGTTCTGGCAACAACTTCAGATCGACTTAAGAATGGAACTCAAGTCATGCTTACCGGCTGCGTGTTGTAGTGAATGCAGTTGTCCCATATCAGATCGAGATCGAAAGCGAATTCGGTCTTGTTCTTGTACTTGTGCGCCTTGATGTTCCGGAGCACAGTCGACAGGTCCATAGGTCGCTTGATGACTGGTAGCATAGATTGTCAGTGGAGCGACTCCATCACCGAATGGCAAGCATGCATGGACGTACTTTCATAATAACCTGGCGCCTCTCGCTTCGAAACAGGCTTCTGAAAAGCCGTCGACTCGGTCTGCAAGGCAAGCAAGTGGTCATTATATGCAGTAGCGAAGAGCCACATTGCCTGATGAGAGGGACGCACAGTACTCTTGAGCTCATTGACGATCTTCTCCAAGCTCTCGTAGAATGCATCGGCCGCCTTGACATGTGTCTGAGGGGGTATGCAGCAATTTGAAGAAGGGTAGAGAGTGAAGAAGGAAAGCAAAAGCCGTCAGCAAACGCCAATATCGATCGCCTAGTTCCGGTGGAAAAAGGAGGACTCACCTTGCCGGCCTGGACGTCGACGAGGAGCTGCTGAAAACCCGGATCTGCGAGATCAGGACCATCGGAGACACCCTCGAGGAAGCCGAGGAGGTACTGTTGATAGTGGATGCATCGATATCAGCTCATACGAGCGAGTAAGGGGAGATGAAAGATGAATCAACGGACCTTCATGGTGTAGTCCAGCTGGACGTGATCTCGCTCCTGCCCGAGGCCGCCTATACAGGTGATTGGGGTATCATCGGAAAGCTGAGACTCCTAAAAATGCGACGGTGATACAGGCACGAGTGGATGGATCGATTTGAGCGAGAAAGAAGAGATGGAAGTCGGGGTGGTTTGAAAATGAGGGGATGGAAGTGGGCGGTGAAGTTGATTTTCTCCGGTTTCATGTTCTCAATCCGAACTTCTTCCTGCCCATCCTTTCCGCATGAAAATACCCAACGAAGCCTGGGGGGATGAGCAGTTGCAAAATCCTTACACATCTAGGCCACAGCGAATGAGAACCGACAACCCCTGTCCTCGTCATCAACATGCGCTCCTTGCAGCCCCATCTCGCTAGCAACACCTTCTGGTCCAGCTTTACGACTTGCCCCCGGTCCAGATTGCCCCATGTTCCATGTCCGTGCTCGTGCAACCTTGCAGTCGCATCTCCGATGGAACAGCCTTACTGACACCTGCCGTGCGCTTCTACCATTCCACCCTCTTGATCCACCTCAGCGCAACAAGAACGACAACGTTGACGACTTCATTAAAGCTCCTGGGTATGGATATTTTGGATGTCTCCGACAAGCTCGGCAGATGGAGCTGCAGTGACCTCGGGTCATTGAGGAGCCCAATCACGACCGACTCCAAATTCTCCCTCGTCCCGTTGTCGTATAGCTGAGATTCCTGACATCGACATTCTCTGCTTCGAGCATGACGGAGGACGACGTCTATCTAAGAGGAGTCCTGACGCTCAGGCTCCATGCGATCCCACTCGCTGCCTGCAGCCGTCAATCCAGCTCTACTGATCTGATCCGAACCAGTACTTACTCCCACACAAAACACAATGATCTCTGGGACAACGAGACCGTTGCCAGGGTCTCCTTCCCATCATCAATCACCTTCATCAGCTCTCCAATACCCCGAGGATCGGGCATGATGTCCTGCGGCGGGTCTCGTTTGACGGCTTCGATGATCATACTCATTGTCTCGATATCTCCTCTCCTGCCCAGCTGAGCGGCAACAGACGTCCCGACAGCCTCTCCCAGCCGACGATCTCCCTGCTGTATTCCCGTTCCGCGCCTCGAGTCTGGTGCCGATCCGAGATGAGTAATTCGAACAGCCAATTTTCGCCGAGAGTGAGAGATCGCACGAAGGTGAATGCTTTGATGAACCGATGCTGCGGCCGTTGGCCTTCGAAAATCTGTCCTTCCGTTGGAGGATCATGTGGCGAGGCTCTATTCTGTCGTTCCAAGTCTGGATGGTAGAGGAAGGCGGACAGCAGCATCCGCCATTCCTGGTCATTCTTGATGTGGAGGTCTCGATAGATGAATGGCGTGGCAGATTTGTATCCGGCTTGACTGATCTTCTGTACCACGAGCAGGGTTTGGTAGTCGGACTCGATTTGAAGATGCTGACAGATGAGAGGGAGGATATCGTCCGGGAGGGTCTGACGGCTTGCTGAGGGGGCTTCAGCTCTTACATGATCTCTCCCGTGCTCAATAGTAGGAGATGTATGACGTTAGTATGACGTTTCTTGATTGTGGTAGCGGTGAACAGGTTGTCGGACGAGTCTTTGGTGATGCTTGACGAAGCGGTGAGCAGGGTATGGGTTGTCTCGGGCTTCACATGGCCAGATGAAGCTCTATCACTCGACAGGAATACTGTTCTCGAAGATATAAGTCAGAACGCCATTCGGTTGAGGCGTATTCACATGGCCAAGGTAGTCCAGCTTCAACGGTCAAAGGAGCCATCCAAAGAAGGCGCCTGCCTCACGTCCATCCTTTCACCCATTCCCCCGTGTCGCCAATTCAACTTGGCTGCTCAGATCTTTGGTGGACGGTGACGCTGGATCGTTCTGAACCACGCAGGATGATCCGCATTGAAGATATGTCAATGTATCATCGAAATCTAGAATTTTCATTGAGCCAGCAACAACCCAAAAACCGCCATGACCCCTCCCAACACTCCCCATCTTCCAGAAACAGCGTTCATTCCCACACCACCTGTCTTCGATGCGCTTGCAGACTGCCAAGTCCCATGAGTCATGCACCAGACATCAGACAGGGTACTCACAACTAACGCTGATGCTGAGGCAGATGCTGATTGCGCCGCAAAGGTTGTTTTCGTACTTCCATCAGCTGCGATTGTCGCACCCGACCCCGTTGCCGTCCCCGTCGTCGCAGTCCTAGCCCCAACAGTAGTACTCGCGGTTCCGGTGGTAACGCCCGAAGAGGTGGTAGTAGTAACGGCCGTGTCTGTAGCGGCGTCGTCCGGGAAAGTGGTGAATGGTCCGAACGTGGTCGATGAAGCTGTGATGGTACCGGTGGAAGCGAGGGTAAAGTTTGCGGAAAGGCAGGTCTGCGTGAGGGAATCCAGGGATTGCTGTGCGTCGATCGCATCCGCGTCGGGTTCGCCATTGGCGACGAGGCAATTGAAGCAGTTCACATAAGCGGTATAGTTGGTCGGGTCGCAAAACACGGTGTCATCATCGACGCTAATGCTCAAATGTCCGTCTTTAACGGGGAAGATCGAGGTGGAGGGGCAACTTACTCGAGGAGATTGTAGGTGGATAGACAGATTTGCTCGCATGCGGAGGGGACCGAGTTGGTATCGTTGGCTATGGAGCTGGAATCGGCGCTGGTGGCAGAGGTGGTTGGGGAGCCGCCGTTGGTGGCCAGGGAAGACGTGGGGGTAGTGACCGCTTGTCGGATGTCGAGGTTACGCTCGAGCGCGGCGTATGCGGGGAGGTGAACGGCGGATGTGAGGGAGAGGAGACCGGAGCCAAGGAGGAGAATATTGGTGAGGGAGAACATGGTTCGGTGATAGAGGATCAGGGTTTGACGGTGATGGAGAATTGACAGGCTATACACACTATTTTGAAGTCGCGAGATGCATCGAGATAATGCTTGATATCAGCTTGCTAAAACAGGGCCTGGGTGCAGTGCGCGGACGCGGACAAAAGGACGCGAACACAGCCACAAGAAACCTGAAACCCGTGCCCGACACCGCCTCGGTGCAGTGTATCCTGTTCGACATTTCGCGCATCCTTAACTGCGGATGTCCGATAATGGAGACTGGGATTCATTGCATGTCGTCCATCAGCACCGGGCCGACGGAGGGTATCTATCAAGCGGTGAATCCAGGATAAACTCGTCAGAGCGCGGTCATCGTCGAAAATGTAAATGCCGGTTCATAATGTGGCGAAAGATGGGTATGAACAAGAAGGGGTTATAGGCATATAGGCATGAAGTTCGAAACCGAAGTTCTCTCACTCGTGATAGTACCTTGGATCGAGGAGTGAGCTCATCCCGAGCCGATGTACTGTTTGGGATTCGTGAGTGATGCGAGCGGGAGTGAGGAAGTTGCTGGCTCACCCAGGAGCCGAGAGAGGTTATACGTCCGTCCGTACCCATCAGCGCGTTCTCCTTGTTCACGCCCTGCATCTCCTTCATCATTCCTGAAACACGTCATCAGTGGTACCTCACACAAGATCATATAGAAATTCACCGAAAGGAGCGTATCGTTTGATGTAGTCCTGCTCGTCAAACCAAGGTGCCATGGACTGATGAAGACTCCATGCTGCGCATTTTGAGTCAGCACGTATAAAAGCCACAGTCAGGCCCAACACTCACTGTCAGAATCGGAACATTGCCCGCCACCATTGAAGTTCTGGCAAGCATATTCGGTGATCCAGATGTCCAATCCGGTCTTCTCATGGAAATTCTGGACGTAGGATTGGAAGTTCGACACGTCGACGTCGTACCAATGAATCGGGACGAAGCTGGTTGTCCCCGTCAATCAAGGCTCGGATGCGAAGATGGACACGGAGCTCACGCCATGGTGCAGTCAGTTGCAGAATTCCCTTGATTCGTGCAGGCAGTCTTGAAATTCAAGATCCACTGAACACCGCCAGGAGCGGATGTCGTTGCAGCACCACCGAGGGCGATACCCTTGGACTTCATAGGGACCATGTCGTTCATCCAGTATGACACCGAGTCGGACGCGGCCATGTTGCACTGCGACGCCTCGTTCGGCTCCTATTGGCGGGCGTCAGTGATTCCGCGCAGGAGACAGTAATGAATCCGCATGAATAGCGAGACAAACGAAGAGAAGGGCAGGCAGAATCAACGGCTGATCGCACGAACTCATGTCCACTCACGTTGAAAAACAGCGCGTTCTTGACGGTCTTCGGCCAGCTGGACTGCTGCGCCCACCAGTCCGAGACCTGGTTAGGCCCCCAGAGCATCGGCACAAACTCCAGTCCAATCGAATCGCCCGAGCTCTATTTCCTCGTCAGCCAAACATCCCTGCAAGTAAGTAGCCGGGCTTACAACACTGAAAGGACTCCAGGTGTAGTACCAAGAGGTCTTCGATCCCACGTAGTTCCCAATGTAGTCTGGGTCATTCGACGAAGCCCATCCGCCATTAGGCCAAGCTGCACCGAGCTTCGAGTTCGTATTGGTCCATCCACCGCTACTACTGCCGGAGTATGACGAGGTCGTGCTGACGGAGCTAGATGATGCGGCTGCAGTAGAGCTGGATGGAGCTGCCGAGCTTGGCGCCGCGTAGGCCGCGTTGTTCACTTTATCGTCCGTAGTGCTTGCCGAGCTGACCGCGAGGGCAGCCGCGGCGTCGTCAGTGCTGCTCGTTGCCGCAGCGCTGGTCGTAGTGGTGACAGTGATCGGTGCAGGAGCAGAGGCTATTGCGCCGGTAGGTGCTACGGAGACGGAGGTGGTTGTGGAAGACGACAAAGTCGACGAGCGGACTCGACACATCGAGCCGTTAGCATTGCGTCGAATCAGTCCCGTAGTCGGCTTCTGCCTCCTTTCCTGCGCACCAACCCCAGCGGCAATCTTTTGACGGGCGACGAGGTGGCGATGGTGGTCACGGGGAGCGCGGGCTGCGGGTTGGTGCGCGAGCGTGGACTAGGAGCCAAAGGAGATCAGCGATCGTCAGGTCTCAAAGGCATGGCTGGTACGAGGCACGACAACCACTCACAGGAATACCCTCCAATCCCGACAGAGCCAGTCCTACGAGTGCAAGGTTGGGGAGGATATTGAAGAGCTGGGTCATTGCCGAGACCATCTTGGTGATCCTTTCTTCCTCTAGTTGGACTTCGTGTATTAGAAGATTTTGCTATCGTCACCGAACTTAGGGAGAGGTCGTCGTCGTGTCGTGCCGTGTCGTGGTGTATGTACAAGTGGTCGAAGGAAAGGTTATGCGCAGGTGCGATGAGCGTCTGCTGAGCTGAGTAACGAAGATGACTAGCGACTCTGTCGGCTTGTCGAATCCAGTCTGGAAATGCGTATCAAACGAGTGTGAAGGGTTGAACGTTGGTCTATCGCATAATAGCAAGAGGAGGGATCCCCTGTTTCCACCGTTTCAACACATCACAAAAATGGCCCGGGTTTGTGACGCGCTGAAACGCCAATACGCGCGCGTCAATTCAACAAAGCGTTTCAGGGTCCGGCGCTTGGACCGACTAAGGTCCAGCAGGACTGGAAGCTCTATCGCATGCTACTGCTGCTTGAAGCCGAATGCTAATGACTGAACTCATTCCTCAAAGAGGTTCACTGCTCCTGTCGGCCTAGCGCGGCTTACGAGCTTGATGCGATCCATTTTGAGGGTGAAAAACCCTACAGGATATCACCGACTGCCGTGGCGTCTCTCCACAGGCAACACTCGAGAAGAAGTTCGGGCCGTACGATTTTGTCTCTGTACGGCTTTCGGGGTATGAATCATGTCACAAGCTCGTCAAGGATATGAAATGATGGGGAAGGAGCCGCGGTAGGCATTACTGATGTGTACCGGAGGGTATCACACATTATGGGACGCCGGGAGCTCATATCATTGCATGCAGACGACCTCTCGATCTGCTGCGCCCGCTCGCTGCCCTTGACGACCTTTCATATTAGGAGTGGCGGTTCGAGATCCTCCTTGACTGACTCATCAAGCTCGCGCGTCAGCCTCGAATACGCCAGCAAATTCCACCCTGACAGAGGTCCTCTCCTACTAACCCCCTCGCCCATCTCCGCGTTTGATCAGCTCACACTAGACCTTTTCACCATCACAAAGGTGCCTGCTCGCTCAGATGATCTCCTTTGTTGTCGCAGAGTCTAGCACACTCCATGCCATCAAAGGATCGATCACGACGGCTCGAGTCAGAAAGGAAGTGCTTGATCGTGTGAGCTTTCCTCTCCTTTGTTGCCTCGTCCACGCTCCAGGCTCGAGAGATATATAAGACGTCCATCCCTCGTCTTTGTCTTCAGGCGACTTTATATCTGACTTTACGAATTCGATCGACGAACAGACCAACCAATCAATCAATCAGAATGGCTGAGCAAAACCTCCCGCCGCGTAAGACCCTCTGACATTACATAAAGGTGAAGGGTTGATGTGATGCTCGGTCGCAGAGTACGAGCAGGGCGAGAACGGGCAGCAGCTCACTGAAGCTTGGAAGAAGCACATCAGGGAGACGAACCCTGGGGACGTAGGGGAGAAGATCATCCAGGCCGGTAGGTACAGCCGGCTGACCATTGTGAAAGTATGCTGATCAACGGGACAGCCGAGGACGCGCTCAAGGGCCCCCAGTGAACGCTCGGGTTCAGCTGAGACCGATCAGCAAACCACAAGGGGAGGAGAACAGCCTGTATTGCGAAGAGTGTGGAAGATGTTAGGCGTGATGTATCAGTACTGAGAGCTTGGCGTATCGTATCACGGCCGCGGTCCCCCTTATCGCGATTCCCCTCTCCTACGTTGTGACTTGTTCTTGAGGTGAGTATCTCAAAGATTCACTTGAACCCGCCAGCCCCAACGGTCTTGTTAGCCTCGCAAGGGTACCCAGCTGTCACGAGGTGATAATCAGAAAGGACGACCTTGATCGTGTGATCTAATCTCTCCCTTGTTGGCTCGGCGTCAGTCCCGCCGCCGCGATCAAATATATAAAGACCCATAACCATCCCTCGCCTTCACAATTTCAAGAGACTTCGTACTTGAGTTGACGAATGACCAGACGTACATGGCAGATACCTGACCAGTTGACCAGCATGGGACGAGCAACAAGTCAATCCCCTGCCCCCACGTTAGTTTCTCCGATTTCAGGGTCAAGGGTCAGTAGACTGATGCAACGCCTCGTTCTCAGAGACCACTCAGACCATTGAGGGACAGCTTGTCCTCAGGGATTCCTTGAAGGACTACATCCAGCTCAATCACGGCGAAGATGCCCCGAGGATCATTAAGGAATGTGAGTTGTGTGGTCCTTCATATGGGACACTGCTGATCAAGAGACAGCTGATGACCAACTCAAGGTCCTGAACCGTCAGTCCCAGCCTCAGAACCAGTCGCAGATCCAGAACCAGTCTCCGCCTCAGAACCAGTCTCAGCATCGGACCGACGTCACTCCCAATGAGGTCTTCGAGTGATTGAGAGCGATCCTAGGAGTATATTGGGCGAAAGAGCGGCTACTGGGGATTGAAAGATGTTGGTGGGGATTTGATGATGTTGGCATGATGTATCAGTACGGAGAGCGTTGCGTCGAAGCTGTAGTCCATCAGCGCTTCCTCTGCCCTGTGTCCAAGACCCTTACCCCGATGCCCGGCTCCGGCCGTACGGCTTTGATGATCACCCCAGACCGCCAGCCCATGCGTTTTGTGAGCCGCGCAAGGGTACGCGCGTTCCACAAGGCGACGGAACGAAGGAAGTGCTGATCTTGTTGAATATTGACGAAATGCTAAGGAGGAAAGTACATACTAATTGAAAAGCGGCAGCGGGACTGCGCAGGCTCCTAGCAGACTACGGGTAGAGTTACAGCCTTCCCAGTCAATGACAGGTAGGACGGGTGACAGCCTTGAGTCCGACACTGGCTAGGAAGTAAGCCAGTACGCTTAGGAACGTACAGCAGTGGAGGATCTTGGTCAATGCGCAAAAGCGTGAACCAGCGACCTGGAGTCGAATGAAGGCATAGCCTAATTCGAAAGCCTTATTTGCATAATGAGTGAATAAGATGCTTATAGTTCTGTCCAAATACCGTGCCAGCAGTCACGTGACCGGGAGACGAGATCGCCTTATCCTGACAGATCTTGCGAGGTGTTCTCCCTCTCCGTTGTAAGCTTCACGTCAGCTCACCTACCGTCAGAGATATAAGACCCGATTCCTTGCCCTTGAATCTTGAAGCGAAAATATACCTGACTTAAGCAGCAAACAGACTAACCATGCAACCAACATCAATCGCGCGGCGGTCTCGAGCCACAAGGCAACCTCCCGCCCCCTTCCAGCCTTTCTCGCTTCAGCGTCATGGGTGGTCCGCCCTAATGCGATGCGGGAAGGTCAGTGACTACCCAGAACATCGAAGGCAAGCATGTCCTCACGGATGGTTGGAAGAACTGGATCCAGCTCAATCAGGGTGAAGACTCCAAGAGGATCATCAAGGAAGGTAAGCTGAATCGCCTTCAGTATCAGGAAGGAGATGCGGATTGGGACGACAGCTGAGGAGGAACTGAAGGATCTGAACAAGAGCCCCGCTGCCGGTGGTGGTGATGGAGACTACAAGCGGGGAGAGCATGTTGACCTCAAGCATGATGGACAGCCGAATAAGAGGACCTCGTCCGAGCATGTCTTTGGTCGGGGCGTGAGTTGCGCTGGCTATGTGAAGTTTGTTCGTACTGACGGTAGCGATGAGTGACGGACCCGACCCCGTCCGTTGAGAGCCAGAAGGGTGATTCCAATTGAGCGAGGTAACTCGATGACTGAGAGCCGGGAGGGATATATGTAATGTTGTAAAGGTGATAGAAGAAGGATGCAAAGGACCAGGCTCAGTGCCAGAACGAGTTTCAGCTCCAAGACCAGTCGCAACTCCAGTGAGGTCTTCGAATAGCTCTGATCGACCGAACAAGACAAGAGGAGGAGACTGGACAAGAGAGTGTCTTTATTGGACATCGGATGACGCTAGCAGTAATGTATCAGTACCGAAGGCGTTAGCGTGTTCCGGAACATCAGTGATTCCTCCCGTATTCCACTCTCTGGCGTTGACATCCGGGCCTAGCGGCAAGGGTCTTGTAAATCACCTCAGCCAGCCACCAACCCCAGACGCCTTGTTCTCATTGCGGGGTTAGGTTAGTGTCGTAGACTTCGGTCACAAAGGTGCTTGATGGTGTGGGCTCTTCTCAACTTTGAAGGCTTGACGTCAGCCTTGCCGCGATGCGGTACAAAAGACCGCGACATGTAACCTTCCAGTAATCAAGCGACTTCATCTATCCAACTTGTCAGCCAATCCACCCACCACCGGACCACCCCATCATCCATTCAATCAACCATTCGACCACTCAAATACCGAACCAACCAAATGTCGACCCAGCAATCAATCGACTATCATGGCTGAGCAGCAAGAGAAACCCGTGCCCCGCATCAGTCTCCTCGTGTCAGTATCTAGAGTCGGCGCTGAGACCATGCCCCGACCTCAGAGACTACTCAAAACATCGAAGGTCAGCATGTGCACACGGATTCCTGGAAGAACTACGTTCAGTTAACCACCGGACGAAGAAGGCAAGAAGAAGATTCAAAATGGTAAGTTCAGCCGCTTCCAGTATGAGGAGATTCTACTTCCAGGGACAACTGAGAATTAGCTCAAGGGCCTGAAGCAGAAGCCGTCTCAGCCCCAGAACTATTATCATCCCGTGTGAGCAGCTCGAGTAGCTGCGATCGATGGTTCAGGAAAGAGGATGAGACTAGCTGGCGAGCGGAGGATTGTGGACGGATGATGGTAGAGAATAGGCATGATACACCAGTGCTGCGAGCGATGGTGGCGTCACGTCCCCTATTGCGGCTCATCAGCCATTCCTCTCCCGTCTTGACATTCCCTTGTCTCTATGCTCGACCTCTGCGATGCGGTATGGCTTTGGGGGCTCGCCTCGTCAGCCTGCCTAGATATGTGTGATTGGCTTTGTAATCGTAAGCAGCTTTGGCGACTGGATAGGTCCCCAGCCGAGTTGTCGCCAGCCCCTTCTTGCCGTGGTCGAGTTGAATCACCCGAGCGCATTTCGACATGGTTGACATGCCTTGAATTCCAACCGTCTATCCTATTGCCCATACAGCTCCTCCTGGGTAGAAATACCTATGACATATCAGCGTCCTGTTCCCTCATTCAATCAGTACTAGCAGACTCACCCAGCTCCCGAATGGTCGGTTTCAGCTCCTCGAGGTACGCGATATACTGTCCCTGATTCTCCACCTTGACCCTCAGCCCCTCCAATATCCTCACGGCAGTAGCATAATCATTGACCTTGCGAGCGCACCGGAGAGCGGCCTCGATCACCTCGGTGGTGGGGACGAGATCGTAGGCGAAACAATTGTTGAGACCACGTTGGAGCTCGAATAGGTCGGAGCAGGATCCGAAGAAGGTGCTGTAGCGCTCGTTGAAGGCTTCGAAGGATTCGGTCTCGTTGGCGTGGGCACCGGGACCGGAATCGTGTCGCACGGCTACATGTAGCCTATCAGCAACTGCTCACGTAGTGACAGTCTGGAGCAGCTTTAGATGAGAGCTGAACAGGCCGAATGGATGGGCTGGCTCAATCAACGCACCAGTAAAAATCGCAGGTCGCACTGCCCGCCGGAGAGCAACCGGCGCCCGGATGAGGGATCGAGAGATGGAAGGGAGCATGAGGGAATGATAGGAGTCGAGCAGACCTCAGTGGTACAAGTGAATATGGGGCAGTAGAGCGCTCGACAGCGTCACGCTGGTGACGAGAGAGTTGGTTGGAATGAGTGACGGACGGTATTTTCAGGGTCCAATGTGGCAGCCAATTTGGCAGCAGGTCTTAGCAGTGAACCATTTTCCTTTCCAATGACCCCTAAAACATGCTTGTCGACCGGTGTAAACAAACGAAGAAGGCAGAGGAGCATCCGAGAGGCAAGGGAAAAGTCACCGAGTTCATAGTAGGCTCGTCGGGAAGGTCAGAACTGGCCTGTTGGATTATGTAGCAATGCATAATACTACATGTCCTCGACACTCCACTGGTTGGACTCGTACTCCTTCCGAACGGTAGCATTTTGGTACTGGAAGTACTTCTTCTCGAAACCATTCGACCGGTCTAAGAACAGGAAAGCGGTCAGCTAATGGCTTCTTCCGAGCTTTGCTAGTCAGACTCACCGACACCATCCCATCGGTAGCCTGGGGGTATTCCGAAGCGGTTTGGCAGGAAGGCCCCCTGATACCGAGGCTTCCGAGGTCCTTTGGACCTTTTCTTTTGCTAGGAACAGATCTTGGCTACCATGTTGGGATCGATGAAAAATGCCTACCGTCAAGAACTCCGCTGCTGGATCATTCCATCGCTCCACCTCTCTCTGCTCCCTGTTCATGGCCGCATCGTTGGCAGTTCTACGCGACCCATCAGCATACTTCTTCAATCCATCTATGAAGTACTCACCTGCCTACATCTGCTCGGGCCATCTCCTGTTCCTCTCTGACTCTCTGCTCCCTCTGCTGCCTCTGCACCAACCCCTTACTCCACTCCTCCCTCTCCTTCTTCTTCCGCTTCTCATCATCTTCCTTCCTCCTCTCCTCCTCCTTCATCTTCTCAATATCGACGATCCGCCCACTAGCATCACGATGCACGGTCGCTGTAGGGTCAGGCGCATCCTCATCAGGCGGCGGGGATGGAGATATCTGAGCAGCCTGTCGCTCCGCCTCTTCTCGTAACTGGGCAGCGGTTCGGAGACCGCCTTTCCGCTTCGTGATTTGCACTGGTGGCGCGGGTGGAGCGTCGGGATCCGGTTTGATTTCTGGTTGTGAGGAGGGACCCGCGATAGGAGCTGAAGGGAGGGGTAACGAGGTGGAGGAGACGGTCGACCATTGAGAATTCGATGTCCGGAAGGTAGCGAGCTCCCTGCCGAGGACTATGAGACCTGTCAGCGCGAGCATACGTGTCGCAAGGATGAGCTGACTGGGAGCGTCTTCCCCATCGAGCTCCATCTCGTCCTTCCGTCTCATCCATTCCTCATCCTCGTCTTTGAATTTTAGTCCTCCCACCTCACGACTGGCGGCTCCGCCAATGTAGTCCTCGTTCTTCAGCTTCCTCTTCCTCTTCTTCAGAGTCGGGTCGGTGGATCGTGCCAGGATCGCGTCGGCTTTGGGACCTGTCATGTAGCTACGATGAGGGCCATGAGCGAGATCCAAGCAGGAAGATGCGAATGACCTACTTCGCCGCGAGATATGCTTTGAGGTCGGACATGGTGCCGTTGCGAATTCGCGGTCGAGGTTGAGGAAAGCAGGAGGCCGGTGTGAGTCATGCAGGTTTCAAGTCTGACCCAAGCGTGAGCTAGAGATTCAACATCGTCATGGAAGAAAGGTATTCAATGTGCCAAGAAGGCGAGCTCACTATATTAGGCGGCTCTCGCCACCCTGCCTTTGGGAGGTGAAAGACCGCGCGATTGCCCTTCACTGAACATTAATTTTGAACCTGTCTATTCTGCCACGGATACTATTCCTGTATCATCTCCGAGGAACCGTCCAGATATCCCTCTCGAGATACTTATACCATCCTCTCCACTCTCCTCCATCCCGTCGAAGACGCGCCATGCCCCTTCCTTCGCTGCACCCCCTTCCTGCGAATCCGACCACTGGACAGCAACCACTGGCGACTCTGGGAGGAAGAGGGATATCTGGACCACCTCCGACGAGTGCAGCTGGAGGTGGTGGAGGAGTCAATAGGGAGGTGCTGAAGGGGTTGCAAGATGTTGCTTGGAGTGACGACGAGGTAAGCCCACCTTTCCAAGCATTCGCCCTTGGAATCATGGCGGTCGTGGAGCGACGAGACGTGACCAGAGAGGCAAGCGTGGAGCTCGGGTGGATGCACGTCTTCACTGCTTCAGATGGTCCCTTCCGCGTGAACCGTGTTCTCAAGCTGCGGCTGATCAATCTCTCATCTTCTTAGGACGATCCCGACTGCCTTCTTTGCGCGGAACCTCTCGACTTGTCAGATCTCAACTTCAAGCCGTGCCAATGCGGTATGCAGGTGAGCTGGCCCAGCTGCCAGTCAGTGTGGCAATGCTGAAGCTGGCGGTTGTCAGATCTGCCAATTCTGCTACAACAAGCTGCTTGGTACGGACGCTCGTTGCCCCGGATGTCGACGGCCGTACGATGCTAAAGCAGTGGTGTTTCAGCCCGTTGACTGGGATGAGTGGGTGTAGCGGATTCCGAGAGCTGGATCGAGGCTGACTGGCGGTTCAGAGTCAAGCGGGCGAAGGAGAAGAAAACGCGGAGAGGGAAGACCATCAAGCAGCTCAGCAGCATGGGTCGGCGGCATTTGCTTGGGGTACGAGTGGTGATGAAGAACATGGTCTACGTGGTCGGAATGAAGCTGCCAGCTGCAGGCGATGAGGCGAGCTGGGATTTGTGGATTGGGGACTGTTTCGCTAATTGCCCAGCAGGTCATCCCCATTCTGCGCTCCAACGATTATTTCGGCCAGTACGGGAAGATCTCAAAGCTGTACCTTCGCGATCGGGCCGCAACATCCTCTACCACTGTTCCCATCCTCACTGCCGAGGATCCCTCAACCTCTACCGGTATCTACATTGCTTACGTTCGGCGGGAGGATGCTGCTCGGGCCATCTTAGCACTGGAAGGCATACCAGCGCCACAGGGACCACCGGGACAGGTGCTGCGGGCCTCATACGGCACGACTCGATACTGTGATGCTTTTCTGAGGGGACTGAAGTGCGACATTGCGAATTGTAACAGCTTACACGAATGGGGAGGGGAGAGCGACTGCTTCACCAAGGACGACATGGAGACTGCGTGAGCCAAAAAATCTCTCCCGACGCTGCTGCTGATTTTTATGCAGTATGACCCGGCCTACTGAGTATGATGCACGCCAGAAGCAGGCCCAGCTGCTGCCGATGGTAGCTGCTCAGAAAACAGCTTGGTCCAAGCCTTCGCAGGCGGAAGATCCCGCTGGTTGTGAGTTCAGCTGTGTCTGTTGCGATTCCGCTTATGAGCCTACAGCTGCACTTCCCAACTCCGCCGGTTGGGGCAAGAGTGTTGGAACAGGCCGCATCGTAAACGGCCGCATTGTAAACGGCCGCATTTCAACCCCTGTTGCCATCTCACGTCCAGCAAAAGTCACTAATCTCGTCCCGCTCAAAAACAACTCCGCCTTCCCCCTTCCTATTCCATCCCCTATCACTCCTGTCTCTGCCAAATTGGACAAGGAGAAGCGGAAGTCTGCATCCGCGGCTGCGATGGCTAGAGGTCGGAGCTCCGACTCGACGCAGAGTACGACTGGTAGCAGCGCACAGACTTCGCCAAAACGGATTCCCGTCGCCTTACCGATAGTCGCCGCAGCCACCATTGCACCTGCTTTCCCGCCGACTATCACCCCACCGCCTGAACTGAGAGCTACCAGTATCAGCGACACCAGCAAGGGGCTTGATCTGGCTTCGCTGAGTCAGCCTTGCGATGAGCCACGCGAAGAATCTGTTTCTGCAGATTCCGAAGCCGGCCCATCCTCCGCATCTCCTCCACCTCGAACACCCGCTCGACATACCCACGAGGTTCCCCCTCCACCCCTCACCTCAGAGCCCATCGTTGTTCATTCACCTTATGAAGAACCTCGCATTTTCGCCTTCCCCACCTCAGATCCCGGATTTGCCTTCGTGCTCGGGCTCGACGACAGCGAGATCCAGCGACAACAGGCGCAAGCTGGCGGATATCAGCCATCTCCGTTCAGCAAGACCCTTGTTGGTTTAGCCGAGCTTGGCGTGCTCTCGCCTGAGCTACCCGATACCATCGCATTGCAGCCGAGTCACGCCTCTCCTAGCTTCAGCAGTACTTTCCAACCTTTCGATTCAGATTCGGAAGACGAAACGACAGGTGATGTGGAAGTCACAGCCGGACCATCGCGGGCAACAGGCGTCACGCAACAGAACGTTCCCCGTACATCGTCTCGTTTCGACTTCGCTCGGAATACAAGCTTCACCGCGAGCCGAGGCCAAAGCCCTTTCGCTTCGATGCGGCGGCACGTCGAAGATCCAAGCCTGCCTCGAGATCCTTGGTCAGGACGTCAGCCACTTCCTAGTGATGCATTGCGGTCTCAACAATCCGGCGAGAATCGCAGGTCAGCCATGGGTTCTCAGGCCTCGAGCTTCGGTAGCCATGGCTTAGGGAATGAGAATGGCTGGGCTGTCGAGTCGCCTCTGATGGCACAACGGCAGGCTGGCGGCTTCGGCCGTGACGAGCGTGCCGATGGGCTCAGGATGGAATATGGCGGGATGATGGGTTACACTCGGGGCAAGGGTGTCAGGTCGGATCGTGACGACTTCGAACCTAGTAAGCATACCAGATCCTTCCGCACCAATCGGCTTATAACTTGGCGCTTAGGCATGCTGCACTACGGCACTAATCCCTCCTTACATGCTCAGCGCGCCATCTTCTCCCCTGACGGCCTTCTCGACGATGGACCGTTTCACTCATTCCCTCAGATGAATCCTCAACTACACACACCTCAGGGCTATCCCAATTCGCGGGCATGGCAGTACCAGCAACAGCGAGCGCAATCGCCTTCTGCTCTCACTTCGCATGGTGAGTTCTATGCGTCAGATGTTGGTGATCACTGACGAGAAACCAGGGTACCGCCGTTTCTGACGCCCCCGATCGGATGCTCCGTCCTCTTCCCGTCCACGACACATACACTCGCCCGCCTCTACTGTTTGTAGCCTGTGCCTTGATACCCGGATGAACGCAGTTTTGCATGATGTGACCGTTACACGACCTGAAAGCCTCTAAGCTCCCTCCTGCTTTGTGCATTTCCAGGCCTGCGACCTCCCCTATCCGTCCTCTCCAGCCTTTCGGCTCCTATGGGCTGGATAGGGAGCGATCATAGAGTCCTGCGAACCGACGATCAGCTCGGTCGTCATCTGGAAGGGAATGAGCGCACTTGTGTTCTAGCGTCGCACCATTCGCGCTCCTCTTGCCGACCTAGGAGGAGACTTCTGGATCTGAGCCTCGCTGTCCGTCAGTCCGTATTGATCGCCATCGAGTCACTGATGCCAGTCGGTGACGGTGATGTTGCTCTTAAGTCGCGGCTTGCCGTCCCGAATCGGAATAGGCCGTCTCAACCCTTCCTCAAAGCGACGACGACACCCACGACGACCCCGGCGTCCCCACTAAGACTCGCCATGAAGTCGACTCCAGCGCTCTTCCCTTCAGCACGATCGTTCTGATGTACGAGATGTAGGCTTGGCGCTCCGGTCGAATGGTATCGTATTTCGAGGGATTTCCAGGTGGATTTGAAAGGCAGGTGATTTGGGGACAGCGATTTGTAGACCGCCTCTTTGAGTGCCCACCTAGCAAGCTCCTTTCAATCAGTGACTGCCGATCAAAGTACAAGATGTAGGTTCGCCTCACCGAGTGCTCAAGAATCGTACCTCGTCCTTGATCGTCCGTTCAGGCTTGCCGCGAAACTCCTCGAGCTCGCGAGGACAGCATATCCGCCTAGCCAATGCGTCACCACCTCGTCGACCGATCAGACCTTCCAACCGGGAGAGGGAGAGGATATCGATTCCTATTCCCAATAGCATCGGCTCAGCTCGAGAGATGACGGTCAAGTGGACGAATGTGGGGGAAGGGGATGAAACCAAATTCAGGAGATCCCGGATTGATCCCACCGGAAGCTGTTTGATTGGCATTTTGGCTTCCTTCGGCGACCTCGCCGGATTCCGATCAGGCTCGTGACCGTGGTTTTGTTTTGATGAGCATCGGAAGGGATCAATGATTGATGGAGCGGTATCTAAATTTGATGACGACGCGATGCGGGAGCTCCAGTATACATCGCTTGAAAGCAATACTTTGGAGCAGATGCTAGACGGTATCTCCTGCTGTCGCTGCTGCAGACCACTCGGTACGACTCGCTCGGAGAACGGAAATTTCCACTTGTCAAGCGCCATGAGCCAGAGAAAGGTCCGCTCGCCATGCAGGGGATATTGCCACACCTGACCTCCTTTCGGGGCGTCATGGATCGGCGCACCGTGCGGATCACTCTTATTCATGAACCTCTCGCTCACATGGGTGCTTCGGCCAATCGCCATCATTTGACCAACGCGATGGTGGGAATCAAACGGAAGTTTGTCTTCCTGTCGTGCGCAGAAACAACTTGTCTGGAACCTTTACCTGGCTCTCTGGTCAAGTCCATGCACCAGCTGGGGATCTTTACATCACGGTGCGTGCCTATCGTTCCAAGGGCTGTTGTATGAGACTTTCAAACGCAAGGTGAGAAGGACAATTCGAACATCGAGGAGGGTGGTTCGAGCTTAGCCGCAGCTCCACAGTACGATGAACAGACGAGCTGTAACACCAGCTGACGACGAAATCTGCAGGACCAGGTCGGATCATCAAGTCTTCGTCGCGGCGTCCACGTCCTTCACACAGCCATCGGACAGCCTTGGACCCTGCTCGCTGGCTCCTCGTAAGCCTCATACGGCTCCAACATCTTTCGGGGCGATCCTGAGACCAGAGACATAGGGGCCCGAGGTGGAAGGCCGGTGAGTCTCGACAACGATGTAAATGGGGACCTCGTGATCTGAACGTCCAGTGATCTCGAATCAACCTATCAAACGTGGTGACTCATGTCATTCTAGTCGCCATGCTTCCGCAGCGCCGCCTAGGCTCCCGCAAGCTCGAGATCAACCTCGTTCCATACGATGCCGACACATCCGCGAGGGTCTTTCGATCGATCCGGATCAAAGGAGACGAATATGTCGTATCATCGAATGACGCGACGTCGCTTCTCGAGGCGGGCTGGGATGGTGAGTCATGATTGCGCTTTGGCTCTCCCGTCCCGGGTTCAACGTGGTTGGCGGATTTTTTGGGCACCGTCTTCTGTGCGTTTCGAGGTGGCTTAAGATGCGGTGGGCTACGCTCGGAGTCATTGCAATGCGGTCCCAAGAGAAAAGCTTGAGGAGACAGAATTTTGGCTTCGTTAGGGGCCGGCGGCAACCTTCCCCTTACCCTAACCTTATTCGCTGTTCGTTCCTCGCTATGGAATTCACCTGTCGAAAGTTCGGCTTCTCAGGGTTCTCGGACAGTAGTCCTTCGCGTAATCCCGACCCCGATGCCGGGATTTTGTCATGGCAATTTACTTCCTCTAAACCACTTTTGAGGCGGGTATGAAGATTGGCCAATGCGGTTGGAATTGCAATGCTGGGAGGAAGATGGAGGATGATCGAGCCTCATCTACTGGCAGAGAGGTTAGCCTCTCCACGCCATTCCTGAGAAACCCAAAATCCTGCACGCGCCGCTCCCTCCGCTCTTCCCGGGAGGCATACTTCACTTCTACGCGTTCTGAAGATAAGGTCCATTCTTTGTACTCATCGCTCGACGGCGACCTTTATTGCTTAGTTGGACCTTGCGAGTCATTAAACGTCTCTAGCGGATTAAGGTCGGTTGAAGGGGTTTCCGTTTCCGGCGGAGTGGCGACTGGTTTTTAATTCTCCGAGCCGGAGCGTCGATCGTTCCGCGCGTCGTGGGTGCGAAGCGAAAATCCCATTCAATCCGTTTCCGGTGTCTCTCTCCGTTCCACTGGCGTCATTTGGCGTCCAGGACAATATCATCGTTGAACGCTAGCCCAGGTGGGTGATTGACCGGGTCTAGACCAAGGGGAAACGACGAGGTCCATCATCGGACCAATGTTCCATTTTGCCGTCTACCCCTTGTTTCTGATTCAGCCTTCCTACCTCCGACACATTCCATCCTGCATACAGTGCTGACAATCGCGTCGGTGTCGATCTTGTCTCACTCGCTGTCGTTGTCTCGGACATCGCCATTTCTGTCTTGATTTCATGGCCTCCTCTCATACGCGACTACTTCACAGGTAAGTCGCCTTTGTCTTCGACGAATGCGATGCTGACAACGACCAAGACATGTATAATCCCCTGCCGGCCCACATCTCCCCGTCATACCCTCAGCAACGCCTATACGAACCATCAACATCCGTCACCATCCAACAGCGCGCACATTACAAATCTCGGACCCCAGGAATGGACCCCTTCATGCCGCCCCTTTCGCCACCATCCCCCTATCCCCCTTCCTCACCCAGGCTTTCCAGTTCCAGCTACTACTACCTACCGCCCGCTTCCACATCCTACCAACCATCGATGAGCTCCACGGTCATCCCCTCCCGACCATACATATCACCACATCTCTCCTACCAATTCGACTCGCTCACGACCACCAGCCCCGCACTTCTCCAGAACAGTATGCTACCTATGCACGAAGACCAGCACCTTATAGTGCACGAGTATGGACCGCAAGAGGGATCACAGGGGGCTCAGATCGCGATCAAATGTGACGTCAACTTCCCCGCCACTCCACCTCCATCCCATGCCGAGTCATCCTCCCTTGGCCCATTACCCGTCCGATCGTCCGCAGGCAAAGCCCTTCGTGTGGTCTTCGGCCAACATCCCGTTCAGACGACTGTACACCTCCTGATGGCGCAAGCACGGATAGGACCGGGGCAGCTGTGCCAGTTGACTGCGACAGTACCGAGCTGGTCGAGTACGGGAGCAGCGGGGATGGGACGGTCGAACCGGGTGCCGGTGTACGTGCAGGTACTGGCGGAGACACATGTCATTGTGGAGACGGTCATGATGGGGGAATTCGCCTATACGAGCACTGGACCAAGAGGTGAGCGGCTCGTAATGTAGATGAGAGTCTTGATGCTGACAGATCTAGGCCCAGCATATAATACCTTCTCCCCTGCCAACTCACTGAAACGGGGTGGGGACGCCTTGAAGTCAAATCGTCCTTCGCCCAGGGAGTATCTGCATCGACGAGTCTTCTCGAACGGCCCCAGGGTGCCATCACCAGACATGCATCAGTACGCTCAGCTTCCCTCGACATATCAGCACAGTCCTCAGCGTAAGTCAAGCCCTCGAAGCGGACTGAGCATGGTTAACGGATGGCAGTCCAAGACCCTTCCTCAGCATATTCCAGCCCCAACATCAACTCGAACGGTACCTTGTCGAGTGTTGCTCAACCGGCGCCCTACTCGCCGAGCCTACAACCCAGCCTCATACGGTCGTCCCAGGTCTTGCCTGTCGCCCCAGCTCTCAATCCTTACGTGATGAGCGGAGGTGCCAAGGCCACTCTCGAGCTCACCGGCGATTTGACCGCGATGTCCAAGGGATGGTCCCAGGAGGAATGGCACAGCCGTCGCCGACTCGTCCAATTCTGGCGCCGACAAGACGGCACGACGATCTTCGCGGCGTTCCGCCCCCTCTCGCAAGCCGATTATCCTCAAGCCCAAAACTCGATCATCATCTCATGCATCTTCCGGGAAGACAAGAACGTATGCTTCGTCACCTCGGTTGACGCGATCTACCTTCTTGAGGCTTTGGTCGGGACCCGCTTTACCGTGGAGGAGAAGAACCGGATTCGCCGGAATCTCGAACGGTTCCGACCGATCACCGTGTCGAAAGCCAAGCCTGGAAGCGAGGACTTCTTCAAGCTGATCATGGGCTTCCCCAACCCCAAACCGAGGAACATCGAGAAGGACGTCAAGGTGTTCCCCTGGGACATTCTTGGTGCAGCACTGAAGAAGATCATCGGCAAATACGTGAGTAGTTTGCGCTTCAAGGAGGTCGTTACTGATTGGATCAGTCCGCGAGCTACGCGAATTCGGGCAACAGTGTCATGCCACCTGCCCAACCCGGTCAACAACAATCCTACTACCCGGTCCCGCCAACGCCAATGCCACTTGAGCCCCCATCAGGCGAGGGCAGCTACGGCAACGTCGGATCGTCCGGTTCTGCACCTCCATTACAATCACACTCCAGCTCAGACTCCTCGGTATACGCCCAATCTTCCACGGTTCCGAATAATGGTCCGCAAACACCACATCTCGCACACTTGGATTCGCCGAATCACTACCGGGCCGCATCGACACCACACAATGAGAAGCACGAGGCGTTTGTTAACCTCTCGCCCGCCCATCCGAGTCCGTACGGATCGACGAATGGGCAGGGACATCCATACTGGGCTGGCCAAGTCGATCCGTCCCTCTGCAGTCCGATGGCTCCTCCAGCATACGGGGATCTGCAGGCCTCGATGGGATACCAAGATCAACCGCATCGATTGCCCCATGTCCACGAGAACATTCCGAGGGTGCCGAGCTCGAATGATCTCTCGGTCATGTATCCAGGTTTAGCGACGTAGGCGAGATGCACGGCGAAGGAAAAAGCGAAAAGTCAGAAGTCATTCGGGGATTCGGCGGAGCGGGGTTTGCTTTCGTCGATACATTACCTGTTCAGTAATTGATCAACCCATTGCCCATCCGCACCATGGGCTGTTGTTCAGCTCGGTCCAAACTCACCCATCAATCATATCCCCTCTCTCCTTCAACAGCTGAAGAGACCAGGCTTTGACATAGTAAGCTATCCGTGAGCATGTCGTTTCACGACAGATCAGCTAAGGCGGTTGCGCAGGAAAAAGGGGAATCTCAGGGCACTTCCGTCAGAAGTACGACGCGCCTGTCACTCAACGCGACGCCGTTCCTACGTTCCATCCGGCGTTTCACATTTCCTTTCCCCCGCCCTTGCGCGTGCAGGGCCATGAGATGAGTCATATTGTCTCTCTTTTCGGTTGACGATTCGTGACGAAGTCTTGACGACTCACCTTCATTCATTCAGCTCGCACAGTCTTTACGCAGTATCGACAACACATTCTCTCCTCAAGAGTACCTATAGAACTTGTTGATCCAGGTCGCCTCAAGACAAGACTCAATCGACATCAAGATGATCTCTTCAACCTTCCTCACCCTCACCGCGCTCGCCTTCCCCCTCCATGCCTTCGCTGTCAATATCCGACCACACCAATCGTACGTCCGTCGTGCAGGTGCTGCGACGGACGAGATCCTCGCCGGAGCTCCTGGTACGTTGACTTCGCCTTTGCTTGACTGCGAGCCCTTCATCATCTTCAATGCCCTTGAGCCGTGGGTTGATGGATCGCTGTAGTCAATAACATCACCGTAACCGCCGACAACGTCTTCCAGTGTTCCGACGCGACCATCTCCTGGACCGGGGCAGTTGTACGTCTCCTCCCTCCCGACACTCTCGCTCCCTCGCTCTCTTATGTCTCCTGCTCTCTCTGTGTTGTTCGGAACAATAGCTGACTGCTGTCACAGCCTCCTGTGACACTCATGATCGGTCTCGGCGGGTACTACGTCGGCACCACCGACCTCTCCACCATCCCCGACCTCCCTACCTCTCCATACTCATGGACTGTCGACACCTCCGTCGGATCCGACATGATCTTCCAGATCACAGATGCGAATGGCGAGATGGGGTACATCCAGAATATCAAGGTCGCGGGCGGGACGAATAGTTCGTGTCTCGCGACGGTGACGAGTTCGAACACGGCGTGGACGAGCTCGACGTCGCCCGTGGCGGCGCAGGCGGCGACGAGTAGTGCGGCAGACGATGGGAGTGATGGATATGCCGCGGCGACGAGTAGTGGTGGGTCGAATGGGGTCGGTGCGGGTTAGTTTTCGCCGTTCAGTGGGCTTCTCACCGGAGCTGATGAAGGTATTGCGTAGTCGCGTCGGCGACATCCAGCGCGTATTCCGCAGCGAACACCGCACCAGCCGCCTCGTTTGTGTCCCCCATCCCACTGGATGGCCAATCAGCTGACCGTCGCTCAGGTCCAAAGGCGCCGCAGCGGTGAGCGCAAGCGCGACCTCTAAACCCGCCGTCTCCTCATCGGCATCGAATTCGACATCCTCCGCCTCCCACCTCTCACCACCCACTCTACTCGCAGCCAGTTCATCTTCACACTCATCTTCATCGAGCGCGAAAAGCGCGACTCTCGCCGCGGCATCGAGCACGTCGTCCGTCAGCGGGGCGTCCCGAATCGCGTTGGGCGCTTGGGGACCGGCCGTACTGGCTGTGGCCGGCCTATTCTTGGGGGTGGGATTGATTTGAGGGAGGGACATTGGACGATTTTTGCCTATGATCTTGATGAATCATGGGAAATGCATGGGTCTTGTTTGTTCCGGACCGGGTCGGTTCATGTGAGAGCGGTAAAGGCTACACTGTACAGTACAACTGTTTGGTCTTATCGGAGAAGCGATGAAAATACATAAAGACTGTTTGACGGGATGATACGGAAGTCAGCGATAGAGGAGTCAAGGCTCATGTGTAGAGCCCGCCGCCGGGACTTCGGGAAGAGAGGATCGTGGTGGTGTGAAGAAAAACGTCTCGATGTGTCATTTCGCCGGTCAATCTAGAGTCGATCAGCGGTCAGAGGCGAAGCTTGCCATCCCGGATACCACGGAGTGGTGTATGATCCATGCATGATGCGAATAACAAGCGAGAAAGCTCATCCGCCTCCTATTCCCAAGACCATCTCCCTCGTTCCCTGTACTCAAGCCTATTCATTGATCTTTGCGAGGATGTCCGAGTCCTTGAAGAGGTGATATTCCTGATAAATCCTGCATCAGCACACCACCAATCAATCGGAAGGATTGCAGGACGCCTCAGTAGGACCACCGTGAACCGCCGAAGCGGTTCAAGCGATCCCTGCAGCGTCCTGAGAGCTCAAGCCCCCACTCACCTCCTCGCCGACTTTGATCGGATTCCCACCCCAACCCGGCAACAACACCCGATCCCCCGGCTGAACCGAGGCCGGCACGATCGTCCCGTCCTTGTTGGGTGCTCCGGGGCCAACGGCGATGACGGTCGCTTCTGGCAGAGGGGATTGTGTGGCTGATGAGGGTAGGAAGATGCCGGTCGCGGTTTTCTGCGCTCATCAGCGGGGTGAATATACGGGTTTGAGGGGGGATGAGTCACGGTCTCGGCTTTGAAGCGCTGGACGAGGACGCGGTCGAGGAGCGGTTGGAGGGAGCGGATGGACTTGAATGTGGCGGCCTGATCAAGGAGAAGGGGTTGTCAGCGTGCTTTCAGGATGACACTAGGTCCGGGGGCGATGACAATCGCGCGGCACGGTATCTGGCCTCGGTGCCCACTGAGTATCTTGATGTTGCGGACCGGACGAAGTCCTGGAGCGGACGAGAGGAAGGACTTGCTCACCATTGTATCGATTCTCGTCGGAGGCAGAAGAGGTGGATAGTACGAGAATTAATGGATGACTATCTTGAACGTCCCAAAACTTCGGCTGATTTCTAGGCCATTCTCGATGCGATCGGAACCAAATGTTTTTTCACATCGGCTATCGAACTTGACATCCGCAATAGTTTTCAACCAGAAACCCCTTTCCTCCATAGCATCACCCTCCTTTCCCAGTCGACTACCATCATGAACGTCGTCCTCCGATCCCGAGCTGCACTCCCCCGCCCGTTTCGCCTGTTGCAATCCGCGTTTGTCGTCAAGCGAGGATACGCTTCGAAGGATGTCATCTTCGGCAACGATGCTCGACAGGGTATGCTGAAGGGTGTCGACGTGCTTGCGAAGGCTGTGAGCGCTACTCTTGGTCCGAAGGGGAGGACCGTCATCATTGGTGAAATCCATGATCGTCCGTTTTGGGACAAAGGTTGACTCGGTAACCAGGTCAGAGCTTTGGTGGGCCAAAGATCACCAAGGACGGTGTGACGGTTGCGAAATCGATCACGCTTAAAGACCCAGTCGAGAATCTCGGAGCGAGGTGCGTCGTCCACTCTACGAATGAGAATGCATGCCTGACCGCTATTCAGGCTTGTGCAGGATGTAGCGTCGAAGACCAATGACACAGCCGGAGACGGCACGACCACCGCTACCGTTCTTGCTCGAGCCATCTACTCGGAAGGTGTCAAGAATGTCGCGGCCGGCTGCAACCCGATGGATCTCCGTCGGGGGTCTCAGAGGGCTGTGGAGAAGGTCTTGGAGGTGCTGGAGGCTAACAAGAGGGTCATCACTACAAGCGAGGAGATCGCTCAGGTCAGTAGTCCAACCTGTTTCCGATCTCTAGCTGACTCTGCCAGGTCGCAACCATTTCTGCCAATGGCGACACTCACATCGGTGCGATCATCGCCCAAGCCATGGAGAAGGTTGGCAAGGAAGGCGTCATCACCGTCAAGGAGGGTCGTACAATCGAGGACGAGATCGAGATCACCGAGGGGATGCGATTCGACCGAGGATTCATGTCGCCTTACATGATCACCGATGCCAAGAATCAGCGTGTTGAGCTGGAGAAACCATTCATTCTACTCTCCGAAAAGAAGATCTCCGCTCTCCAGGACATCCTTCCTTCGCTTGAGATCGCTGCCCAGACTCGTCGACCCCTTCTCATCATCGCTGAGGACGTTGACGGAGAGGCTCTCGCTGCTATCATCCTCAACAAGTTGCGTGGACAGCTCAGCGTCGCTGCGGTCAAGGCGCCTGGATTCGGTGACAACCGGAAGTCCATCCTGGGCGATATCGCTATTCTTACTGGCGGCACTGTGTTCACCGACGAGCTTGATGTGAAGCTTGAGCGCGCGACACCAGACCTTTTCGGGTCCACCGGATCTATCACCATCACGAAGGAGGACACGATCATCCTGAATGGCGAGGGTGACAAGGCTGGGATCCAGGCTCGATGCGAGCAGATCCGCGGTGTCATCAACGATACCACGACGAGCGATTACGACCGCACCAAGCTTCAGGAGCGATTGGCCAAGCTTAGCGGTGGTGTAGCGGTGATCAAAGTCGGCGGTTCCAGCGAGGTTGAGGTCGGGGAGAAGAAGGACAGGTATGACGACGCGCTGAATGCTACAAGGGCAGCAGTAGAGGAAGGCATTGTCCCCGGTGGCGGCGTTGCTCTCTTGGTAAGCTTCAGGATGGCCGATTGACATTGAGGCTGATCGTTTCGCAGAAAGCATCCGCCCACCTCGAATCCGTTACCGTCGACAACTTTGACCAAAAGCTCGGCGTCTCCATCATCCGCCAAGCCATCCTCCGCCCCGCCCGCACCATCGTCGAGAACGCCGGCGAAGAGGGATCCGTCATCGTCGGCAAACTCTTATCCGAGGAGTACGCCTCCGCCGACAAATTCAACTGGGGATACGATTCCCAGACTTCTCAGTACCGAGACATGATCTCGGCAGGTATCCTTGACCCGCTCAAGGTTGTGCGAACTGCGCTGGTGGACGCGGCGGGTGTGGCGAGCTTGTTGACGACTTCTGAGGCTTGTGTGGTTGATGCTGAGGAGAAGGGGCCTTCGGGCGGCGGGATGGGTGGAGGGATGGGCGGAATGGGCGGGATGGGTGGGATGGGTGGAATGATGTAATACGAGTAGTGTAGAAGGAATGGGCTGTAGCGCTAGGCGAGAGGATTGGCGAGAAGGAAAAAGGGTATTCCTGCGTTATTGCATGGGGAGGTATTGGGTGCAGAGTTTATTTACGCATTCACCGATCATGAATTCCCTACTCATTTCAATTGAATCGAAAGCCCGAACACTTTCAGCAAGGTTTTGGATATGTTTATCATGATGCGAGGCGAAGCAAGTGCTCGTGCATATGTGTACGATATGACGGGGAAGCTGTGCTGCACGCCATCAGGCAGCTGCATAACACTACGTGCTTTCCACTAAGCCGCAGACAGCTCCCAGCTCCGATTTTCACAATATACTTCAGAACAATGGTCTGCAATGCATATGCGAAAAACACGACACATGACAAACAAGAGTCGACATCGTTACATCCCCGACGGACCGCATCATTGAGCCGACAGACCCATGACACCCGTACACCCCGCCCAGAGGAGATCGAGCAGGTCTCGACCTTTATCACTCAGTCCACTCCCGCGCCACTCTTCGTATCCCGTCGGTCCCCACGCCGACTCGCCCTTGCAGAATCCGAGTCGATCGAGACCTTCGAGAACGAACTCGACTCCTTGGTTTCGTGAATGACATACCGCGATAACAGTGGGGAAGGTCCGGCCGGCCATGATGGTCGATGTCGGCGCGGTCGAACCGGATGCAGTATCCGCGTCGTCGAATAATGGCAGAGATGAGTGGGGTCGGTTGGGAGATGGGTTCGAAGAGGAAGCCGAAGCGGTACGTGCGAATTCTTGCGGTATCAAGCGGTGCTGTTGCTCTCGCCATTGCTCGAAGGAAGTGGCAGGACCATAAGGTTCGGAGCGTAGATCGTCCACGTCAACTACACGGGCGACGACGCGGAACGAGCGGAAGGGAAGAGGGTGGAGGAAACAAGAGACCTTGGCTGCCCGGAGCTGATCCGAGTCGAGGTCTCGAGAAGAATCTGGCCTATGGCGTTTCGTTGCTTCCTTTTCTTTGCTTGCGTGGCGGCGGAGGAGTTTTTGAAATTTGGGTAAGGATGATGAGAAATCGGTGACTGGTCGGGAAGAAGAGCTGTCCGAGCCTGGACGACTGGAAGAGGCGCTCGTCGAGGCCGTTGTGGAGCGTTCGTCGGTTTCGGAGTTGAAAGGGACATACCAGACGAGAAGCGCTTGGCGGGTCCCTTCGACGAAGAAAGGGCTGTAGTGAGGCGTCCTGTCTCGCGGTGTTCGGTTTTCATCATTGTCGATGGGGACGACCATTGCGACTGCTTCGTCCGGCACATAATGCCACGCCTTACCCTCTCGAAAAGTGAGTCCCTCGACATCGTCAAGTTGAGGTCTCGGTGACGGTAGCGGTCGTCTGTCCTCTTGGTGAAACCCCGCGAGCCAGGATTCATTTCCTTTCTCGGTAAAGCTGCTCGGCGCAATTTGGGAGGTGTTCAAAGGACCCAGAGTGCTCACGCTGCGTTCAGGAACGGGCGAGACGAGCTTCGACTTCCCAGGTGATGATCTGGGTGAACGAGTACGTATGGATCCGCTTCGAGACCACGACTGGCTCTGGAGTCTCTCCCTCTCCCTCTGATCCTTCAACGCCTTCTTCTCCTCGTGAGCGGCAACCGAGGATTTGAAGGGTGCCATGATGCCCCGCTTGAAAACTCCACCGAGCGAGCGGTCTCTCCTCTTGTCATTGGAATCGTGCTCCTTGTTTTGCGGGCGGACGGTTCTGTCTTTCCTCTTCATCATCTCGGGCTGTTCTATTTTTCGTCCAGGCGCGTGTGATATGCTCGCTCGGCCCCTCTCACGCACCGTCTCGGACGTGCCACGACTGGATGCTTGCGACTTCTTCTTCGGGGTAAGGAAGACGGAGCTTAAAGGCAAGCTCTGCGAGAATGCGGCCATGGTCCTAGCGGTGGAGGCTGAACTGCCGACTCGAGCCGTTCGTTCGGTCGCCGAACTGTCACTGAAGCTGATGCGCAGCTTTGGTCCACTGTTTTGCTTCGAGGCAGAAGCAGTCTTGGGACTGACGATGTCCCGCTGTGTCAACGTTGGTAGCTTGACCCCGCCTTCCTCGCAATGCGATGACTTGCAAGCCAGAATGTAGCAGTCGCTTGTATGAATTCCGGTCGATCTTTGTGCAGACTCATTGGCCTTGACGGCCTCGCTCGGCTGTTCCTTGCCCCGCTTCATCTCCTCGAGCTCGTATTCGTGCTTGGCGATCTTGCGCACACGCCATACCCTCCCTTGCTGTGCCGAACGGACCTCGCCATTCGCGAAGAGCTCGTATCTGCCCGCGCCAGCAGATTCCCATTCGCCTGTGAGCAAGCCGGAATCCAAAGTTGGCGATTGAGCAGCTGAAGCATGCGGATTGCACGCTCGGAAAGTCCATTCGCCTCGCCGGTCACCATACTCATCGTCAAATTCGCCGACAAACTTGGCAAACGTATCTTCATCCACTCCACCGGGCCCGAGCTTCAACGTCGGTGTTGACGGGATACTGGCACCTCTGCGGGGTGCGACATCTACAGGGGCATTCTTGGATAATTTGTCTCCGCCAAGCTGAGTGAGAGATCCGCCTAGAATGAAATCGATGTCAAACTCGGCGAGATCCACAGGCGCGGGCGGATGAAGGGAAGGCGGTAACGGGTGGGGCAATGGTTCGGATTGGAGATTGCGAGAATTCAAAAGATGATTGGCACGATGCAGTGCAAGCGTAGATGGAAGCAGTCGCGGTCCCGGGTCAGAAAGCGGCATCATGGGCGGAAGGGGTCGTAACGGAGCGTGAAATGTAGTATCCTGCCGTCAGCCCAGTCCAGAAGGCCTAAGCTTACTTGTATGTCATCGTCTGCATCATCATCTGCCGCGCCTCCCTTACCCTGTGAGTCGGCGGACTTTGGCGGTGCGTCCAAGTCCGCCGCCCTCGCCATACGACGCGACGGACTTCTTCCGAGTCTGCCGCCTGGTATTGCGATGGGAAGGCTCCCGCGTCTGGGTCCGGGATCGATTAGTGAGGCCAGAGGCTCGAAACCGACGGGAGCAGAAGCTGAAGTAGTTGGTTCGTTCACCTCGGCCGCGAGCTTGGCGGATAAAGTCGACATGTGCATCTTCTCCCACAGGGCCAAGCTTGGACGACGAAGCGTAGTGCTACTGGAAGTGCCGGGACTGCCTCCAGCCGGAGTCGTGCTCGGACCTCCTATGCTGAGCCTTTCTCTTGCTCTTTTTGCATCTCCACCGTATGTCGCAGCGAGAAAAGCGCGTCGTTGTCGCTCTGCCTCTTCCGCCTCCGCATCTTCAAACGCATCCCTGTCCTCGCGTCGCTTGGAAGATAACATGAAAGAGCCGCGCCTTGAACCGGGAGAGATGTCGACAGCTCGGAGAGCAGCAGCTGCTGCAGAGGGCACATTGACACCGGATCCAAATTTGAACCCTTCGTCAGGCTGATCCTCTCCGACGCTACCTCGTTGTGGTGGCAGACTGGGGTTCCACGCTGTTTGAGGACCGGTCCAGCCGCCATAAGTGAGATGTGGAAGACTACCTCTCCGTCCGTATTTAGTAGCACCCGGCAGCTGATTCAACGTCGTACGAGACGGTGCTCCTTCTCCCGTCCTCGCCATGGCGTGTGATGCTGGAGGTCCGGAGCCCTCGCTCGTACTCGGTCTCGATATACGTGCAGTGACTAGAGTACGGGACGGGGAGGCAGGAGCTAGGGTGGATTGGGAGGGAGTGAGAGAAGAGCGTCGTCTCTCGCGATTGAAGCCGGAAGGGTATGCAACGGACGATGCTGGCCTGGATTGAGTCAGGGTGGAACTCGAGCTCGTAACCGATTCCCTCCGGACAGCATCTTGTGGAGCTGATCCCGATGGACTGAACCCGACGCTTCGCATGGGTGAAGGAGAGAATGAGGTGCTGAATTGTATGGGAGAAACAGGGGAAATGACATTGAGACCGAGCGGTGTCATCGATCCTCGGCGGGGATGATGGGTGTGTATGTATTGAGATGGGTGTGTCATTGCGATGACAGAGGGTGTGGGAGGCGCCGAGGAAGGTGGTCTAGGTGGCGAAGGGCTGCGACATCAGTCAAGTTCAGACCAAAGCACTCACCTATCCGATCGACTGCGTCTCCTTGGCGTCGGTAACACGAAGCTAGGTCCAGCCACCGCATCCTGCCCCATCTCACTAGTCCCAGGGATAAGAATGGAGCTGGAAGAGATCATTGGCACTCCGGCTGGCCATGATGATTTTGGTGAAGGCGGAGGAATGGAATCCCGGCGCGGTGTTGGATTTGGTGACGGACGGCCGAAGGGAGAAGGGTGGGAGCTGCTGGCAGGTATCATGGAGTGCCGAAACGCGCGTCGATGTCCTATCGACGAGCCTTCTCCTCCCTCAGCTGTTCCCAGACCTCGCGGGGCAGACTGCTGAAACCTGCGCCGCAGTTAGGCGTGCTTGCGCGGTTTGAGCCGCGGGCGTTACCAATCGTCGGTCATAGGCGACGTATTGTTAGATGGTGATGGAGAAGCCCACGTCGTGTCCCTTGCAGTCGATGTTGTAATGCCAATCTGGACCAGGTGTCTGGTGCGTCAGACTCTTGCCGGCGGCGGAGGGAAGGACCGCTGATTGTCGGTCAAGCCAGGTTGGCTGGTTGTTGACGCGTGGTGTAAGGAGAGTAAGAGTGAACAAGATTTCGTGGATGAACAAGGGGGTCGATGGAGTTTGTGAGGATGGCCAGTCGTCCTAGTGCCTTGATTGTGGTTGTTCCGGGCCGACTGTCGCGTGATGAGTGTATGAAGAGGCTATAGCCACGAGAGACTACGCTGGCGAAGAGCCGAAATATCAAGGACGGGAACAGCTGAGAAGGAACGAGACTCAGGGAATGATCTCAATTTGATTGCCACAAAGGGAGATACCGCACAAATCAACCAAAACGGGAGCAATTCGCTCAGCTGGAACGATTTCTTAGCTGCGTTCCTGGTTCCTATGCCAGTCCCGCTGTAGGGATCGGCGAGTACCTTAAGTCCCTCGCTCAACAGATGGCGAAGCATTTGCTTGGCACGATGATATCTAGAAACTCCGAGACCTGGCTCGCATGTCAGTAAATCTTGTAAGGATCCCGGTGGACCCATGTGATGCGCGAATCATCGCAAAGCGTCCCACATGCTGCTGACCTTTAGGTTGCGCGCGTTTTGAGCGGTCGGTCAATTATCCGAATGCAATGGAGGACTTTGCGCCTGCAGTAGCTGCAACACCTAGAAGACTCGAATCAGACCAGAACGTGACAAATAGGTGAGCTATATCTTCTCCACCTCATACGACTCGGAGGAGGCGGAGGTTGCGGGCTTCAGTTCAATCTCAGACCCCGCTCGGACAGTGTGGCGGGCTTGTGGCGCTGATATCTAGCCAAACGATGCACCTATGCAATACAACGATGAGGAAGCAGATTTGTTCCGCCAGGGCTGCACACCACACATAGCTCGTCGAAACTCATGCATACATGATTATATATACCATCTCGCCGACTATCGCTGATAACCTTGATCCTCATCTTTTGTGCTCAAGCTTCAAACCGACAAAGTCAGTGACACATGCAGTAGGTCATTTATTCTCAAATACCTTTCTAGTACCGCCCTCCGACTTCTCGATGAAGTTTTTTTGGGCCACAGAATCCGATCTCGGTACAGCTTGCCACCCGATGCTCTGCGAAAATCCTGGCACTCATTATCGTAGATGATAACCAGTTTTCCCCTATGACCGGAAGGCTCGCCTACAATGACTGCTGTCCAGACATGCTCGAGTACATGACGCATCTCCGTTTAGAACACACCCAAGAGTATTTGTCGACCGCGGATAGGATGATTGAGGAAGCGGCCGCGTGTCGATGTGAAGTTGTCGATATTGCAGGACCTTCGCCATAGCGGGCCTAACTGAATGCAGTGATCACGAATGGAAGTACGGCTACGGCGATGGAGCTTTCCGCAAGTCGGAGGAGTCGCTGGTGATATAGTTTGTAAGGTGTGAAGGGACCAAAAGCAGGGGTTGTTGCCGACTCTCAACGGCTTGAGAGAGAAACGGCGCCAAGGGGAGACCGGAATCCTGATTGCGGCTCCGCGGTTGAGGACGGCGTCTGGGAGTATGGATCGGCGTGAACGCTTGTTCGGTCACGTGTTTTCTTTTCCTGCGATAGGGATAGGGGTGGGGTTGAGTGACGTTCTATCTGGCCAAGATAGCCGTTCTAGAAGGGAGTGCGTGAACGAAGTAGGGTGGTTGTTGGGACCGGCAGTGGTAGGGGAAGCTGAGGGACGGGCGGGCAGGCCGGACGACCACGTCGGTGGGGAAGGGGAATAGTATTAGGATTGGGGTGAAAGCTGGGGTTGAGCGATATTCTATCCTGTAGACGTCTTGAATGTGGCTTCCTCTGATGGTGAGGAACCGCCTCGCCGATAGGTCCCCGTCGAGCGGGACCGGGAGATCTGTGGAGCTGGACCGGGTCAGAACGCGTTGCCTTCAGGGCCGGGTAACGGTTTAAGCTTTCTCTGTCGGTCCGGGGGCATGGGGCAGCCCCCGGTTCTGACAGTACAGATACTCCGAGCCTGCCTCGGCGAGTCTGATAAGTGCGATGGCGCGGAAGGAGAGCTAGCCTAGATAATCCGAGTGTCCCAGACCCCAGATTATCCAGGTTCAACGAAAACCCAAAGGAATCGCCTAACCTATTTCAACTACCAAACTCCGACAACCCCCGGGCATCTGCCAGGTTCATAGCGTGCCGGTGCTGTCTCCACTTCTCCACTAGAAAGGCCATACCAAAGCATGGACCAGAGGACGCCAACGTCTTACACCACTGCTCTCGGCCTTTGGCGTCGATCTGGTGCGGTACGTATCTTTTCCCTTCACGACACGATGATCGCCTCCTTTCCCATGAGCTTTCTTCTTTCCTGCGGGAACAACACCTGGGAGTACATTTTTCATGTCGTCAGTTTGCTTGTCGAGGTGGATCCGAGTCACCCTGGCGAGTTCGTGGACGAATTTGGCCGTCCAATCAATGCTCAAGAAATCCCGGTGTCCGGCACGGTTCGCTATGTGGAACGAGGTATGCAGTCATAAACCTCCGTCGCAGTCCTACTTACGTCGCTCATTATCTTCAGATAAAGCCAGTGATGTCACTCTAGCACGCGGGCCCGAGTACTTCAACCTGCACGTAGCTCCGACTGGCACGGAGGAAACCACCAGGTCGGCCTCATCACACGCATCACGCAGTCGTCCCGATCAGGTGTGTGATTATTTCTATGCTGGACTTGTCCCGCTAATAGTACAAGAATCTATTCAGAGAGCTTCTCCTTGTCCGCGATGGAGACTCCTTACTGAGTACCGTCTACGGTCCAGACAAATGCGAGGCTGCACACATCGTACCACAGAGTCGTCCAGACGTCGATTTAATCTCGCAAGCCATGGAGCCGTAGCTGACAAGGTCATAGGTGTATCAGCAACTGCAAGGGGATTCGGAAGGAATGTTTGATGTTTCGGCAGGTCTTTTACTCGACAAAATTCAGCACGAGGCCTACGATACGCTTAAGTGGTCATTGTACCGGAAGGTATGGTCTTTGTGCGTAGCTCATCAGCACCGAATTGACCCAAACAGGGCGATTCATATTTTGTGCATTACTTTCACCCGACCGATGCAACCGATCGAGCCTTGAATGGCTTGGCGCTCCGTCCCGACCGCTTCAGGAGATACGATGGGCCGGATCCCGATCTCGTTGCCTGGCATTACGCTCAGGCGGTCAGAATGCGTATCAGAGGTTACTCGGTAGGTATCGACTCGGACGACTCTGAGAGCGAACGCTCGGCTCGCTCAAACGCTTCGTCTGTCTTCAACCTCGGCGGACCCCTCGCTCGCCCGGTCTAGGCGTTCGCTCGACGCTCGCTCCACCTCGAGTTGGAATGTTGGAAGGCTCGGATAAGCTCGCGTCGCGACGTGTTCGTTCATAGTGTAAACAGCTTTATTTCGCTTGCACTATCTTATGCATCCATCATAAGTCACAACAGTGGTGCTCCCACTGAGGGAGCACCACTGACATCTCAGTGGGAGCACCATAAGTTACAACACTGATAAACTCAGTGCTCCCGGATCCTTGCTAGTTGCCGAGATCTTTACCTACGAATCATATCACCTTGCTAGTTGCCGAGATCTTTACTCTACAAATCCCATATCACCTGTCATGTCCGTTAATGATGAAGACCGCACCGCCTTGTCTGGCTACGAGACAATCATCCTGAAGGGCATCGACCGATCAATCACCTCTCCAAAAGTGCAATCGCTTTGGGACGAGATCAAGAAGCAGTACTTTGCATCGTTTGGATCGAGGCAGGCCGCCCTCCTATGGGCGTCACCCATCAGTGAGGGAGAGGATCCGACCCGCATTTGGCTCGCAATTCGATCAGTCCATTCCCAAAACAATGCAGGAGGCGAGAATCTGTCCGACAGGATGCTTGGGTACGCTATGACAATGGCGCTTCCTGAAAGCTTTGCGACAATCCAGCAAAACCTCTGGCTCCATGAACCGCTTGCTCTGCAGATGTTACTGGGGCTGTACAGGCAAAATGAGCGAGGCGGGCAAGCGAGACCACATCCGCTACTCATCCTAAGCAATCGCGGATTTTGTAAAATTGACTGCCGACCCAGATGTCATCTTAGACTCCGGCGCTTCACACCAAATGCTAGTCGACCGAAAACCCTTATTAAAAGCACTGCAGTCAGTTCCGACAAAGCACGTTGTAATAGGCGATGGAAGTCAACTTTGTTTGCAGACGACACGGCAACTTGCGACTTGGTAAACTTGTCTTGCATGGCGTCCTTGTTGTCCCTGGTTTGGATCGCAACCTTATCTCGGCTGGCGCACCCCACACACCACAAAGTGGAGGATTGACAATACGGGGCAACTCTGCGAGACAACAAAGGCGACAATCTTTTAACCGCCCTCTTGCGAAACGGTCTTTATGTTGGATAGTAGTGACGAAATGCGTAGAGAGGAAAGTATCAAAAGCTAGTTAGAAAAGCTGAGGGGGAGCGGGACTGTGCAGGCCAAGCCACGTGACCGCATGCCGAGATCGTCTTATCCTGACAACTCCCACTCGATCCGATCTTGAGGTGACGCCAAGCAGATCACGCAAGCGGTCAAATGACTCACGGGGAAGTCCTTTGGTCAGCAGATCGACAATATTGTCTGCTGAGGGAACATGAGAAAGACTGATTGTATGATCGTCGACTCGCTCGCGGAGGAAATGATGTCGAAGTCCAATGTGTTTGGATCGTTCATGATGAACAGGATTCTTGGAGAGCGCAATGGTACCGGCAATGTCGTTCAGGATGGGAAACGGTTTGTCGCCTAGACCAAGTTGAAGGTCATCGAGTAATAGTCGAAGCCAGATTGCTTGTCGAAGAGAACACCACCCCAGTCTGCATCTGCGTAGCCAAGAGCAATTCGATCGCCACATTCTGCCGTAAAGCTAGTAAGACAGAGATCAGATGTGCCGCGGATGTAGCGAAGTAGGTGTTTGGTGGCAGCCCAGTGGGACTCGTTCCATTTGCTGATGAATCGAGATAAACCCCCCGCAGCGTGAGAGGGATCTGGTGTGGTGACCGTGGACGCATAGAGCATAGCGGCAACCGCCTGGGGATATGCCCGGTATTGTGCAGCCTGGGTTTTCCTCATCTGTAGCTAGTACGGGTCGAAATCCGGATGGCAGCGGATTGCGAGCAGGATTGCAATCGACCAAGTCAAATCGATCAAGTATTGCCTCAAGATAGTGTTGTTGTTGAGACAAGTAAAGCTTGCGAGCCGGTCGATCGCGATAGATATTGAGGCCGAGGAAGTAACCGGCTGGTCCAGAATCAGAACACTCGAATTTGTTGTAGAGCGTCTGTTTGAAGGAATCAAGTGCAGATCGGCTGTCACAAGCGATGAGTTGATCGATGCAAAACCAGGTGAATAGCTGATCCTGCCATGTACGGCGCTGATCACCTGGTTTTGCAGGTACAGATGGCACCCAACGTTCTCATTCCTCAAGCTACCACCACATCAATCCGTACTTCACACTCCAAATTTCTCCCGTCGTACTACGCCATTTTGATGCATCCTTTCCTACAGTAGTCGAAACGGATTCCTCTGGGTTCGCCATTGCCGCAATCTTGTCCCAACTTCATCCAGATGGGTACCTGCCCTGTGGCCTATTGGTCTCGCCAAACCACTGATGTCGAGCGTCGATATGGAGCTCATGACAGCGAATTGCTTGCGGTGGTCGAGGCTACTCGACATTGGACGACTCTCCTCGAATCGTGCAACGACTCGTTCACAATCTACACCGACCACCAGGCTCTCCAATAGTCCAATACTCACCATGAAGGATCTGAAAGAGTGTGTCAGAGACGGGGTACATCATTCGAGGAAGAGAACTTAGTACAGCAGGATATAATGACCGATGAAAGGTCAAACCGCGCGTCCTTGTTCTGATTTCACCGTGTTTGAAAGGACAAAGGGATGGGATGATGGATGCATAGTTAATCCGATCACCCCAATTAACTCATCGAAATCGACGGGGAAGCAAGAAGCGAGCTCCAAAGGGTAACCTCTAGCAAGTTCCGCAATCAAGGATATGACCAATGCCCGAGGGAGAAGGACAAGGTTCCGCAAAGTTGAGCCTCCACAGACCAGTTCTTATCACCGCGCTGCACCCACCGACGATCGATCAAGCTACGGATAGGCAGACCGTCCTTTGATGGAGTCGAAACATCCCGAGTCACCTCGAGCTACCTTGAGTTACTTAGATATACTTCGAGACATCTCCTCTTGATAAGCGTAAGTGAAACGAAGTCATAAAGTCGGCGGGTGCAAGCGCTTGACGGTCCTTGCCACCTTACAGGAGGTGCATTGCCCACCAATGGCGAGATTCGGCGTCATCCAGTGATAAGGGCGGCGGAGGCGGCGTCGGTGAAGGCAAGGACATGCCCTTATGCGAGCCAGAGCAGTTGTGCGGTGTGATGCTGTTGTCCAAAGGTCGTACATGCTTTACAAGCCTTCAAGCGCGTCAGCGTCATTACAGTCATAATCAAGAAGAAGGTGCTCACTACTGGCTGACGAGCGCTACCTACCTTGAGCTTGACTTGTACGAGGACTTTACCACTCAGTCTGCCGAGTAAAACCGGGTCTTGGGAGTTGCTCGCCGGGAAAGAGAAGGTTGACGTCCCGTCAATAGGGGCAAGATAGTCTGGTGGGTACGTTTTTGACACCTCGTCTTAAGATATTTGTGGTGTATTTTCACTTGGCGGGACAAACGCCTGATCCAAAAGCTCTGGTCACTGTTGGAAGATGAAGATGGGTTGAAACAGATCAATAGGGTTAGTTACCATTCGAACGCCGGACCCAGACTTGCACCCGGATTTGCGCTGTGTTAACAGTATTTGCTCGATTCCTCAGCATGCTCGGCCTGCGAATGATTACACATCGCTCGGACAAGGCACCAGCTCATTTGTCAATGACATCGTCCGACATTACCGTGGAGCCAGGGATAGCCCCGTACTGTTAAAGATGGCTGGTTCAGGGTACAGGCGTTTCGCGCGTTCGCGTTTATATGAATACATCTTAGTAGTCATGCGTTTTTACTTTTGCATATGAACCTGGTTATTCAACAGATTATGAGACCTTG